>ERZ1643247.124-NODE-124-length-107062-cov-55.156952_pt1 | contig 107062 bp, 90 predicted proteins | sample MGYA00579264_ERZ1643247 | MGnify/ENA primary metagenome ERZ1643247 (study PRJEB29033, sample SAMEA4952262) | chicken gut metagenome | biome: Broiler Chicken; feature: Gastrointestinal Tract; material: Caecum | place: Ireland | collected 2018 | study: Broiler... | reverse complement strand
CCGCGGATGGCTTCCCAAACTTCAAAACCCCCGTCGAAACCAGTACAAGCCCGAAGTTTGTTCTGTAAGGACTATAACACATCTCCCGCGGGCCGTCAAGCCCGCGGAAATATCAATACAGATTTTTTACCTTAAAATCCCTCTCCGCCTCCCGGCGCTGATCCTTTTTTGCAATGTCCTGGCGCTTGTCGTAGAGCTTCTTTCCTTTGGCCAGGCCGATCTCCACCTTCACCAGAGAATTCTTAAAATACACCTGCAGAGGGACCAGGGTATAGCCCTTTTCCGCGATCTTCCCCTGAAGCTTGCGGATTTCCGCCCGGTGCATCAGCAGCTTTTTGGGACGCAGAGGATCCTTGTTGAAAATATTCCCTTTCTCATAGGGGCTGATATGCATTCCGTAAACGTAGACCTCCCCGTTTTCTATGCGGATAAAAGATTCCTTAATGGAACATTTTCCCATGCGCAGGGATTTTACCTCCGTGCCGTGAAGAGACACCCCGGCCTCGTATTTTTCTTCTATAAAATAATCGTGATACGCCTTTTTATTGTTGGCGATCAGACGGCTGTCTTTTTCTTTACTCATCTTCCCTCTCTCCTGTCAGTACAAAATCCACCGTCTTTGTCTCCACATCCGCGTCCGCCACCCGGACCCGGACTCTCTGGCCCAGAGTAAATTCCCGTTTGGTAATCTCTCCGATGAGACGGTAGTTGTCCTCATCAAAATGGTAATAATCGCCCCTGAGGGTGCTGACATGCACCAGGCCCTCCACGGTGCTGGGCAGTTCCACATAGAATCCCCAGCCGGTGACTCCTGAAATTACCCCCTCATATTCCTGTCCGATACGGGCCGCCATATACTCGGCCATCTTCAGCTTGTCCGTCTCCCGCTCCGCCTCCTGGGCCCTGCGCTCCGTCAGGGAGGACTGCAGCGCCGCATTTTCCAGAATGCCCGCGTAGTAAGCGATCTTTTCCTCCCGCAGCCTGCCCCGCAGATCATCCTTGATAATCCGGTGGATCTGCAGATCCGGATACCGGCGGATCGGTGAAGTAAAATGGCAGTAATACTTCGCCGCCAGACCGAAATGGCCGCTGCAGCCGGTGGTATATCTGGCCTGCTTCATGGAGCGCAGCAGCAGACGGCTGATCAGGGCCTCCTGAGGGCTTCCCTGAATCTGCTGCAGAATCTTCTGAATCTCCCCCGGAGTGATTTCCTCGGAAGATTTTTCCACTTTGATTCCCTGTTTCCGGATAAAACTCAAGACTGCCTCCATCCGGTCCATATCCGGATTGTCGTGGGTCCGGTACAGAAACGGAATCTCCTTCTGACAGTAGGTCCTGGCCACGGTTTCATTGGCCATAAGCATAAAATCCTCAATGAGCCGGGTAGCCGCGTTCTGTTCATAGGGGCGGATATCCACCGGCCTTCCCTTTCCGTCCAGAATAATTTTGCTCTCGGGAAACTCAAAATCAATGGCCCCCCTGGCGCTGCGGTTTTTTCTGAGAATTTCCGCCAGCTCCTCCATGAGGAAAAACATGGGAACCAGCTCCCGGTACTCTTCCATAAGCTCCGGGGGCTGCTCCGTCAGAATCCGGTTCACATCCGTATACGTCATCCTCCTGGACACCCGGATCACCGTCTCCGCCATCCGGCTCTCCGCCACCCGGCCCCGGCTGTCAATCTTCATGATGCAGGACAGAGCCAGCCGGTCCTCCCCCGCGTTCAGGGAACAGATACCGTTGGACAGTCTCTCCGGCAGCATAGGAATCACCCGGTCCACCAGATACACAGAGGTTCCCCGCTTCAGTGCCTCCCGGTCCAAAGCGCTTCCCCCCTGGACATAATTGCTGACATCCGCGATGTGAACCCCCAGCTTATAATATTCCCCCTCCCGGGTCACAGACACCGCGTCGTCCAGATCCTTGGCGTCCTCCCCATCGATGGTGACCATCTGCCAGCTTCTCAAATCCAGTCTGCCGTTAAAATCCCCGGGAATCAGCTGCTCCGGACAGCGCTCCGCCTGGTGCAGCACACGCTCCGGAAATTCCATGGGCAGTCCCAGTCCCCGGGCCACAGACAGCACGTCCACTCCCACATCGCCCATACGTCCCAGGATCTCCGTCACCTTTCCCTCCGGGCTTTTCCTGCCGTCCCCGTAGGAAGTCAGACGAACCACCACTTTCTGTCCGGTGGCCGCTCCCTTGTCCTGTCCCTTTGGCACAAAAATGTCCATCGATACTTTTGGGTTGTCCGGAATCACGAAGCCAAAATGATTGCTGCGCTCATAGGTGCCCACCAGTTCTTCCGTATTTCTGGACAGCACCCGGAGAATGCGGCCCTCCCGGCGGCGGTCATTGGATACCGCCTCCACAGCGGCCTCCACTTCATCCATATGCATGGCTCCCGCCGTATATTCCTCCGGAATGAAAAGATCTTCCTCCCTGTCCGGAAGCTCTACAAATCCATATCCTTTTCTGGTTCCTAAAAAAATCCCCCTGCAGAGAACCTGCTGTTTTTCCTTCCGGCGCTTCCGGTATCTGCCCCTGGCGTTTACCTCCGCTTTTCCCTCCTCCACCAGGGCGTCCAGAACCTGCTGCAGATCCTTTCTGCGTCCCTTGGGGATCTGCAGCAGCACGGCGATTTCCTTAGCTTTCATGGGCACGTAATCTTTGGCGCAGAGCAGATCATAAATCATTTTTTTCCTGTTTTTTAATGTTTCTTTCTTCAATCTCATGTCTCCAATATCAAAGAGGCTGGCGTCCAAAATAGGATTCCCCTGTTTTCAGCCCGGCATTCGTTCAAACAGAAAAGGCTGCTGCAGGATCACACTGCAACAGCCCCGTTTTTCCTAGAATTTCATATTCAGAACCACGGCAATGACGATGAATAAAACCGCCATGACCCGGGTGGCCCTTTTCAGATTGCCCTCCGCGGAACGCCCTTTGTTCTTCTCCCAGTAAGAGTCTGACGCGGATGTCATCCCGCCGGCGATCGCGCCCAGTCCCTGCTCTTTTCCCTTCTGCATCAGGACCACGGCGGTCAGCGCGATACAATCTATTACAAAAAAAACGGTCAAAATCGTTCTGATAACTGCTGCCATTTTTTCACCTCCTAAAACTAACCGGGTTTTATTTTATCACAGGATTCTGATAATTTCAACACTAAAATCCGTGTAAATCAAAAAAGCTTTTACCCCGCCGACTCCGATACAAGACTTCCGAAGATTTCCCTGCAGCGGTTCCTGCTCTCTTCCAGGGGAAAGGTCTCCCCTGTATTGAGAATCTGATTTTCCCGGGCCATCTCCTCTGTATACTGATCCAGGAAATAGGAAGTAAATTCTCCTTCCGGGGATTCGTGGGTCACAACCGGCCGAACCCCGTATTCCCGGATAGAAACTCCGCTCTCATCTTTCCAGAGAGTGATCTGGGCCATGGCTCCCAGAGCATTGTCCGCCGACTCCTGGTTGGAGACAAAATTCCCCAGAGAATAATATACCAGCATCTCCTGCCCGTCAGCCCTCTGTACCAGCTCCGCCGGCTGCACCACATGGGGGTGCGTGCCAAGCACCAGATCCACCCCGCAGTCCGAAAAAATATCCGTCCAGTGCCGCTGTTCCTGGCTGATCTCGTAGGAATTTTCTGTGCCCCAGTGGGGACAGACGATGACAAAATCCGACAATTCCTTGGCTTTCCGGATGTCTTCCCTTACCATGTCTTCCTCCAGCACATCCACCAGATGCCGGGTTCCCGTCTCTTCCAGAAGTTCCGGATAGACATTGGTTCCATATGTATAATTCAGAACAGATACCCGAAATCCCTCTTTTTCATAGACATAAATGTTTCTCTCTTCTGTGCCGCTTTGATGGATTCCCAGAACCGCCGTCCCCGGATAATTGTTTTTCCAATACTGAAGCGTATTGTCCACTCCCTGAACTCCCGCGTCCAGAGCATGATTGGTGGCCTGGAGAATGACATTAAAACCGGCCCCGGCCAGAGCGTCCGCCTCCTGGTGCGGACTGTTGAACTGGGGATATCCGAATATGCCAAGCTCCTCCCCGCCCAGGATAGTCTCCTGATTCACCAGCGCCAGATCCGCCTTTGACAGTTCTTCCCGGATATTGGTGAAAAGTCCGCTGAAGTCATAGGTTCCGTTCTCATAGCAGCTCTCGCAGACATCCTCGTGAAGAATCACATCCCCCACCATGCGGATTTGGATCTCCACACCCTCCGGTTCCGGTTTTTCAGAGGTCTGGGGGTACAGGGCGGCAGCCGGTACCGCCTCCTGCTCCCGTTCCGGCTTCCCGGAACCCACCCCCTCCTTTTCTCCTGAAGAAGATCGGAGCGCCGCCAGCACCAGAACCAGCACCAGCGCCGCTGCCGCCAGTGCCATCCGCTGCAGGCGGACAACCCTCCTCCGCTCCGCTTTTCCTCTTCTGTGCTTCCCTTTTTTTCTTCTCATGTATCCCGCCCATTCCTATCTGAGCCGGCATCGGGGGCCTGCTCTTCTCTCGTATCATCTTAGCACAGAACAGGTCCTCTTTCAACGCAGGCTTTCCGGACTTTTCCTGGAAAAAAATGGATTTTCGTAGACTGCCGCGGCGCCCAGGTATTCCTCCGCCCGCAGGAGCTGGTTGTATTTGGCGTTTCTGTCGCTGCGGCAGGGGGCGCCGGCTTTGATCTGTCCCGCTCCCACAGCCACTGCCAGATCTGAAATAAAGCTGTCCTCCGTCTCCCCGGAACGGTGAGAAATCACTGCCCGGTAGCCTGCCCGGTGGGCTGTCTCCACAGCCTCCATGGCCTCGCTGAGGGTGCCGATCTGATTTACCTTCACCAGAATCGCGTTGGCCACCGACAGATCAATGCCGCACCGCAGCCGGCGCACATTGGTCACAAAAAGATCATCCCCCACCAGCTGGATCTTTTCTCCCAGCTCCGCGGTCATGCTCTTCCAACCCTCCCAGTCATCCTCCTGCAGTCCGTCCTCGATGGAAACAATGGGAAAATCCCGGATCAGATCCCGGTAATACTCCACCATCTCCCTGGTGTCTCTCTGGATCTTGCACCCGGCCATCCGGCTCTCCCCCGGGAAACTGTAGACATTTTTCTGCGGATGGTATAATTCGCTGGCCGCCGCGTCCATGGCGATGCCGATCTCCTGCCCCGGCCGGTATCCGCTTTGCTCCACAGCCTGCAGGATCAATTCCAGCGCTTCCCTGGTATCCCGGATGTCCGGCGCGAAGCCCCCTTCGTCTCCCACCGCTGTGGAAAGTCCCTTTTCTTTCAGAATCCCCTTCAGGGAATGATAAATTTCCGCGCACATGCGCAGTCCCTCCCGGAAACAGGGGGCTCCTGTAGGCATAATCATAAACTCCTGGAAATCCACCGTATTATCCGCGTGCTTTCCTCCATTGAGGATATTCATCATAGGTACCGGCAGACGCCTGGCGTGACAGCCTCCCAGATACTGCCAGAGGGGCAGACGCAGCGCCTTGGCGGCTGCCCTGGCCACTGCCAGGGATACCCCCAGAAGAGCGTTGGCTCCCAGATTTTCCTTATTGGCAGTGCCGTCCGCTTCCGCCAGCAGCCGGTCGATACAAATCTGATTCAGGGCATTTTCTCCCACAACAGCATCCGCCAGGGTCTGATTCACATTCTCCACCGCTCTTCGGACCCCCTGGCCCTGATAGGCTTTCTCTCTGTCCCGGAGCTCCACCGCCTCAAATTTTCCTGTGGAAGCCCCGGAGGGCACCATCGCTCTGCCTGTATATCCATTCAGCCCCATAATTCCCTCTCCCACCGTCACCTCTACCTCTACCGTGGGATTTCCTCTGGAGTCCAGTACCTCTCTCGCGTTTATCCGCCGTATAGGTAAATAACGATACATGACTGTTCCTCCTTCAACTTCTTGGGACAGCCGCCGCGCCCGCCGGCGCGGAACAAGTGTCCTGAAGACAGTATGGACAGATTTCACCGAACTATGTAAAAGCCGCTTTTCCACCTTCGCCTTTTCAGAGTCCGGGTTCTGCGCTATAATAACAGTGCCGGAAGCAAAATACTTTCATTATGGAGGAAAGCGTATGAAATTTGTAATACAGCGGGTCCGTTCCGCCAGCGTAACCGTGGAGGGCCGGATCGCCGGAAGCATCAAAAAAGGCCTCCTGGTTCTCATAGGTGTGGGGCAGGAAGACACAGAGGCGGCCGCGGACAAATATCTTAAGAAACTTCTGGGGCTGCGGATCTTTGAGGATGAAAACGGAAAGACCAACCTTTCCCTGACGGATGTGGGGGGAGAACTTCTGCTGGTCTCCCAGTTTACCCTTTACGCCAGCTGCCGCAAGGGCAACCGTCCCAGCTTTACAGAAGCCGGAAGTCCCGAATTGGCGGAACAGCTTTATGAATACATTGTCCGTCAGGCCCGAAAGCAGGTGCCCCGGGTGGAAACCGGCATCTTTGGGGCCCATATGGAGGTTTCCCTGGTCAACGACGGTCCTTTTACAATCTTGTTGGAAAATCTATAAATTTTCAGTTTTTACAAACAATTTATTTTAAATAAACAATTTATTTCTAATTTTTTATATAAAATTCTAATTTTATTATTGACAGATCCCTATTTGCCTGCTATAATAAAACCATCAAAAGAAGAGGAGGACAGACCACCGAAGACTTAAAGTAATACCTCATACTATTACAGAAAGGAAGGTACGGACCACCAAAAACATGAAAAAACTTCAGATTCACACGTAAAGAGCCATTCGATGACGAGAAAGTCGAATGGCTCTATGACTGCGCTTTTCTATATGCTCTTTTTCAAAAAACACCCTCTGAAACTTGTTCTGCCGCGGAACCTGGGTTTCAGAGGGTATTGATTTGTTGCGGAATCTTTACTTTCTGATCAGCAGAGAGCGGCCTGTCATCTCCGCAGGCTTCTCCATGCCCATGAGATCAATGAGAGTGGGAACAATGTCTGCCAGGCGTCCTCCCTCATCCAGCCCGTACTCCGGTCCCGCATTCACCAGCAGGAAGGGCACCGGGTTGGTGGTGTGGGCGGTATAGGGCTCGCCGGTGGTCTCGTCCACCATGCGCTCGGCGTTTCCGTGATCCGCGCAGATAAACATCTGGCCGTCCACTTCCCGGATTGCTTCTACAGCTCTGCCCACGCAGGCGTCTACAGCCTCGATGGCGGCAATGGCGGCTTTTTCCACACCAGTGTGTCCCACCATGTCGGGGTTGGCAAAGTTAATGATGATCACATCGTATTTCTGAGACCGGATGGCCTCCACCAGTTTATCACATACCTCGTAGGCGCTCATCTCCGGCTGCAGGTCATAGGTGGCCACTTTGGGAGATTTTACCAGAATCCTGTCTTCTCCCTCATTGGGCTCCTCCACGCCGCCGTTGAAAAAGAAAGTCACATGGGCATACTTCTCTGTCTCGGCGATCCGTGCCTGCGTCATATGGTTGGCTGCCAGCCACTCTCCGAAGGTATTTTTGATCTCTTCTTTCTTAAAGGCCACCAGCTTGTTGGGAATGGTCTCATCGTAATCCGTAAAGCACACGTAGGTGAGATCCTGGATCCGCTCTCTCTCAAATCCCGCGAATTCCGGATCACAGAAGGCTCTGGTGATCTCTCTTGCCCGGTCCGGCCGGAAGTTAAAGAAGATAATGGAATCTCCCTCCTGAATGGCAGCCACCGGCTTTCCGTCTTTCTGCATCACGGTAGGAAGCATGAACTCATCGGTCTTGCCGTCGTCGTAGGAAGCCTGTACCGCCGCGGCGGGATCCTCTCCTCCGTTGACGCCCTCGCCCAGAGTCAGGGCCCGGTAAGCCTTCTCCACTCTGTCCCAGCGGTTGTCCCGGTCCATGGCGTAGTAACGGCCGGAGATCATGCCCACTTCCCCTACGCCCAGCTCTTTCATCTTAGCGGTAAGCTGCTCCACATAGCCCTTTCCGGATTCCGGCGGGGTATCCCTGCCGTCCAGGAAGCAGTGTACATAGACTTTCTCCAGGCCCTGCCTCTTGGCCAGTTCCAGCAGGCCAAACACATGGGTAATGTGGCTGTGGACGCCTCCGTCGGAGAGCAGCCCGTACATATGCAGAGCCGTGCCTTTTTCCTTGGCGTTCTGCACTGCCTTCAGAAGTTCTTCGTTTTCAAAGAAATCTCCGTCCTCAATGGACTTGGTAATACGGGTCAGTTCCTGATAGACAATGCGGCCGGCGCCCATATTCAGATGGCCCACCTCAGAGTTTCCCATCTGGCCGTCGGGAAGTCCCACTGCCAGGCCGCTGGCCTGTCCGCTGACATAGGGGCACTGGCTCATGAGCTGATCCATCACCGGAGTCTTCGCTTCGCACACGGCATTGTGCTCGCAGCTCTTATTCAGCCCGTATCCGTCCAGAATCATCAGTACTGTTGGTTTTTTCTTCATGCTCTGCTCCTCTCGGCGCGTCCTGCAGGGCGCGCAAATATATCTGATAAAATTTTCCTTGCTGGCCGTCTGAAAAATACGGCCCGGGTCCGTGATAGTTCTGTCCGACAGCTATTCTACCACGAATCACCGGGCCGGTAAAGGCGAATTTATAATACTTTTGACAAAAACTCCCGCAGCCGGGGATTTTTCGGATTGCCGAAAAATTCCTGAGGCGCGTTTTCCTCCTGGATTTTTCCGCCGTCGATGAACATCACACGGCTGCCTACCTCCCGGGCAAAACCCATCTCGTGGGTTACCACCACCATGGTCATGCCGCTCTCCGCCAGCTCCTTCATAATCTCCAGAACCTCCCCTACCATCTCGGGATCCAGGGCGGAGGTGGGCTCGTCAAAGAGCATCACGTCCGGATTCATGGCCAGGGCTCTGGCAATGGCGATCCGCTGCTTCTGTCCTCCGGAGAGACTTCCGGGATAAGCGTCCGCCTTGTCCGGCAGGCCCACTCTCCGCAGAAGCTCATCCGCTCTGAGGGAGGCTTCCTCCGGGGTCATGAGCTTTAAGGTCACCGGGGCCAGGGTGATGTTTTCCTTCACGGTCTTGTGGGGGAACAGGTTGAACTGCTGGAACACCATGCCGATCTTCTGGCGGTGGCGGTTAATGTCCACCTTGGGATCCGTGATATCCACCCCCTCAAAGAGGATTCTGCCCCCGGTGGGAACCTCCAGCAGATTCAGGGAACGGAGAAAGGTGGATTTTCCGGATCCGGAGGGTCCGATGATAACCACTACCTCTCCCTGGCGGATTTCCGTGGAAATCCCGTCCAGAACCAGATTGTCTCCGAATTTTTTTGTCAGCTCCTGTACCTCAATCAAAACTCTTCCGTCAGTGGTCACTCTTTCTCAGCCTCCTTTCCAGCTTGCCCATAAAGTACGTCAGGATCATAACCAGAACCAGATAGAACACAGCGGCGGTCAGCAGAGGCACATAGGCGTCGTAGGTCCGGCTCTGCACCAGAGTAGCCGCTCTGGTAATATCGATGGTGCCGATGTAGCCGATGATGGAGGTCTCTTTCAGCAAAACGATCATTTCATTGATCAGGGCCGGCAGCACATTCTTAAAAGCCTGGGGCATTATAATCAGCTTCATGGTCTGTCCGGAACTTAATCCCAGGCTTCTGCCCGCTTCCATCTGCCCTTTTTCAATGGACATAATGCCGGAGCGGACGATCTCCGCCACGTAGGCTCCGGAGTTAATGCCGAAGGCGATGCCGCCGATGACAATATTGTTCAGATTCACGCTGGCAAATATAATAGAATAACAGATCAGCACCTGCACCATGGTGGGGGTTCCCCGGATGATGGTCAGGTAGATTTTGGCGATCACATTGAGGAATTTCAGCTTTCCTGTCTGCTCGTGGGTGGAGCGGACGATGGCCACCAGAAATCCCAGCACAATGCCGATGACCAGGGCCAGCAGCGTCACCAGAAGAGTGGTCTTAAGGCCTGTGAGCCACCACTCATAGGCGCCGTTATTCACAAAATACCGCATAAACCAGTGCTGGATAGCTTCCAAGGTACTGCCCTCCCTTATTTCTTAACGATCACAACCTGGCTGGCATCCGCGTAGGTATCTGTAAACTCTACGCTCTCCTCTCTGTCGGGAGTTACCGTCATGCCTGCCATGCCGAAGTCAGCCTTTCCGGAATCTACCGCCACCAGGATGGTATCAAAGGCCATATCCTCGATTGCCAGCTCATATCCCAGCTTGTCGCAGATGGCCTGGGCGATCTCCGGATCGATTCCTACAATATCGTTTCCTTCCCGGTACTCCCAGGGCTCAAAAGCCGCGTTGGTAGCCATGGTCAGAGTACCCTTGGAGCGGTCTACATCTGCCGGGGATTCGTAGGGATGCTGTCCCACTTCATCGCCGATGTAGTTGCTCATAATGGAGTCGATGGTGCCGTCCTCCTTCAGCTCGTTCAGGGCGCCGTTGATCTCCTCCTGAAGTTCCGTGTTGCCCTTCTTCAGGCAGATGGCGTATTCCTCTGTCTCAAAGATCCCGTCAATGATCTCCAGATCATCGTTGAGCTCCACAAATTTGGCCGCCGGCTGGGAATCGATGACCACGCAGTCCACCTTGCCGTTTTTCAGAGCCTGTACCGCATCGGCGCCGGTGTTGAAACGGTTCATCTGCGTGTCGTCCTTCACAATATCCGTTGACTGCAGATCACCGGTGGTTCCGGTCTGCACGCCGATCTTCAGATCCGCCAGATCCTCCGCGGAGGTGATGCTGATTTTGTTTTCGGAGTCAGAGCTGTCAGCTCCCTCCTTGCTTCCGCAGGCGGACATAGACAGAACAACGGCCGCTGTCAGGGCCAGAGCGGTAAACTTCTTTAAATTTCTCATGATATCTCCTTCCTCTGAATCCGCCGGAATCTCCGCCGGATCCTGCATTGTAAAATTTTTATAAACATGCATACAGCTATTATACCAGCATTCCTTTGAAAAACAAGTGGAAAATTGCCGAATATAAGGGCTGTCTGCCTCCCCGGGGGCCGGGTTCCGAAACGGTTCCCGGCACAGGCTTTATATTTATACATTTTTTTTGCGGGACAGACGCGTCCGCCCTTCCCTTAAGTTGTGCCCGGAAAGCTTTTATGGTATGATAATGCCAGATTAAAAAGCCGGATGATTTCACCGGGGGAGGCGCCTATGCAAAGCTGGATGGGAAAACCGTACTATTCTCTGGATGCTTTTCTCCATGAACAATTTCAGGAAAAAGTTTATAAAGCCGCTCTGGACGCCGGTTTTACCTGCCCCAACCGGGACGGAACCGCGGGAGAGAGGGGCTGTATTTTCTGCAGCGCCGGGGGCAGCGGGGATTTTGCCGGGGACCGGAGGCTTCCCGTTTCCCTGCAGCTGGAACAGCAGATCCGCCGGATCCGCAGCAGGCGTCCGGTAAAAAAATTTATTGCCTATTTTCAGGCCTTTACAAATACTTACGGCCCCGCGGAAAAACTGGAAGCCCTGTACCGGGAAGCGCTTTCCTGCCCGGAGGTGGCAGCATTGTCCATCGCCACCCGGCCGGACTGTCTGCCTCCTCCGGTGGTCGGGCTGCTGGCCCGCCTCAACCGGGAAAAACCCATATGGGTGGAACTGGGGCTGCAGACCATACACGAAAAGACCGCGGCGTATATCCGCCGGGGCTATCCCCTCTCCTGCTTTGAGGAAGCGGTTAAAAACCTGCGCGCCGCCGGATTGGATATTATCGTCCATGTGATTCTGGGGCTTCCCGGAGAGACCGGGGAACAGATGCTGGATACCATCCGTTTTCTGAACCGCCTTCCCATTCGGGGAATCAAACTTCAGCTTCTCCACGTTCTGGCCGGCACAGATCTGGCTGAAGATTATGAAAAAGGATATTTTCAGGTTCTCACCAGAGAAGAATATATAGAGCTTCTCATCCGCTGTCTGGAGGAACTGAGGCCGGATATAGTGATCCACCGTCTCACCGGAGACGGTCCGAAGAAGCTGCTGATCGCTCCTCAGTGGAGCAGCGCCAAACGGAGCGTTCTCAATACCCTGCACCATGAAATGGCCCTGCGCCGCACCTGGCAGGGCAGGCTGTATCAAACCAATTAAAAGGAGCTGTGATCCATGATCGAATCTACCTATTCCCTCTATAAATTAATCATTCTTTATATGCTGAAAAAAGTAAAATTCCCCCTGACCAACGCCCAGATCTCCGACTTTATGCTGGGCCGGGAGTATACTTCCTATTTTCATCTGCAGGAGGTTCTGTCTGAAATGGTGGAATCCGGCCTCCTGCGGACAGAAACGGTCCGCAACGCCACCTTTTACCATATGACGGAGGGCGGACGGCAGACTCTGGATTTCTTCGGGAACGAAATTTCTCCGGAAATCCGGGAAGACGCCGACCGTTATCTGCTGACCCATGCCTATGAGATGCGCAATGACTCCTCGGTGCTGGCGGATTATTACCGGACCCCGGAACAGGACTATGGCGTGCGCTGCGTGGTCAAAGAGGGAAAGACCACCCTCATCGATTTAACCCTTAACGTTCCCACAGAAAGCGCCGCCCAGACCCTCTGTGAAAACTGGAAGCGAAAAAGCCAGGAGGTCTACGCGGCGGTTATGAAATTGCTGATGTAAACAGATCCGTATTTTACAGGCGAAGACTGTTGCCGGCTTACTCTGTAATGTTCCGCGATGTCTTCTTCCTTACAGATCCAGCTTCAGATCGTTCTCTTTGATCCATCCGTGTTTTCTCAAAGGAGCGGCAAACAGCACCGTCAGCACTGCCGGCAGCAGGAAACAGATCAGCGCCAGGCCCAGCCAGTCAAAAGCAGTAATGGCAGCTTTTACTCCGCTCTCCACATCGCTGACCCAGCCGGTGTAAACGCCGATCTGGCCCACAAACCCGCAGGTACCCATGCCGGAAGATATGGCCGCTCCGTTCATCTGCATTTTAAAAACACAGGTGGCCAGCGGACCGGTGACGGCGGAAGCCAGGGTGGGCGGGATCCAGATTCTGGGATTGCGTACAATGTTTCCCATCTGCAGCATAGAGGTGCCGATGCCCTGGGCAAAAAGGCCGCCCCAGCGGTTTTCCCGAAAACTCATTACCGCGAATCCAACCATCTGGGCGCAGCATCCGGCCACAGCCGCTCCTCCGGCAAGGCCTGTAAGCCCAAGGGCCGCGCAGATGGCGGCGCTGCTGATGGGGAGCGTCAGGGCAACGCCCACCACCACAGAAACGATAATGCCCATAAAGAAGGGCTGCAGGTCTGTAGCCCACATAATGGCGTCTCCTACGGTATTGGCCGCGGCGCCGATGGCCGGCGCGCACCACATAGACAAAAGAACGCCCACAATAATGGTGACGCTGGGTGTGACGATAATATCGATCTTTGTTTCTTTCGAAACAATCTTTCCGCACTCAGAAGCCACAATGGCCACCACCAGCACCGCAAGAGGTCCTCCGGCTCCGCCCAGGGCGTTGGCAGCTCCGCCCACAGCGATCAGAGAAAAGAGCACCAGCGGCGGACATTTCAGGGCATAGCCGATGGCCGCCGCCATAGCCGGACCGGAAGCTGCCTTGGCGTAATCTCCGATCTGAACCAGCACCTGGAGTCCCAGCTGTTCTCCCAAGGTGCCGATGATGGTGCCGATAAGCAGCGAGGCAAACAGCCCCTGGGCCATGGCCCCCAGGGCGTCAATGCCGTACCGTTTGGCGGAAAACTCCACATTCTTGCGTTTCAGGAAAGCCCGGAACGCTCCCCCTTTTCCTGTACTTTTCATTTTCTTTTTCTCTCCCTTATTTTTTATGTATCTTTTCAAAATACTGCCGGATCACTGCCTCATACCCCATCTCGGTGGGCCGGTAAAAGGAGGCTCCCTGAATCTCATCCGGCAGATACTGCTGCTCTACGTAATGGTTGGGATAATCGTGGGCGTACTGATAACCGGTGCCCCGTCCCAGATTGGCGGCCCCTTTATAGTGGGCGTCTCTCAGATGGGCCGGAACTGTGGTTTTTACATTCCGCACTGACTCCATAGCTTCAAAGACCGCGGTGCAGGCGGCGTTGCTTTTGGGGGCGCTGGCCACATAGGTCACCGCCTGGGCCAGAATGATCTGCGCCTCCGGCATGCCCACCCGCTCCACCGCCTGGGCGGCGGAGACCGCCACCGTCAGAGCCCGGGGATCCGCGTTGCCCACGTCCTCCGAGGCGCAGATCATGATCCGCCGGGCAATGAACTTGATGTCCTCCCCGGCGCAGAGCATCTTTGCCAGGTAGTACACCGCCGCGTCCGGGTCAGAGCCCCGCATACTCTTGATAAAGGCGGAAATCGTGTCATAGTGCTCATCCCCGCCCTTGTCGTACCGCACCACCCGCTTCTGGATACAGTCGGAGGCAGTTTCCAGATCAATATGGATTTTCCCATCCTCCCCAGGTTTGGTGGTCAGCACTCCCAGTTCCAGGGCATTCAGGGCGGACCGGGCGTCTCCCCCGGAAATATCCGCCAGAAAATCCGCCGCCTCCGGCTCCAGCACCGGGTGGTAGCTGCCCAGGCCTTTCACCGGATCCGTCACTGCCCGCCGCAGCAGGGTTTTAATATCTTCCGGAGCCAGAGGCTTCAGTTCAAAAATCACGGAACGGGACAGGAGCGCCCCGTTCACCTCAAAATAAGGATTTTCCGTGGTGGCCCCAATGAGGATCACCGTGCCGTCCTCCACAAAAGGGAGCAGGTAGTCCTGCTGTCCCTTGTTGAACCGGTGGATCTCATCCACAAAGAGAATGGTGCGCTTTCCGTACATGCCCATTCTCTCCTGGGCGGCCTTCACCACCTCCTCCATATCCTTTTTCCCCGCCAGGGTGGCGTTCAGCCTGGTAAACTCCGCGCTGGTACTATGGGCGATAACCTGGGCCAGGGTGGTTTTGCCGGTGCCCGGCGGCCCGTAAAAGATCAGGGAACTGAGCTTGTCCGCCTTCACCGCCCGGTACAGCAGCTTTCCGGGACCGATGATATGCTGCTGTCCCACCATCTCCTCCAGGGTTTCCGGGCGCATCCGGGACGCCAGAGGAGATTCCTTCTCCAGATTCTTTTCTTTTACATACTCAAACAGATCCATGGTGATTTCCTCTCGTGTGGTCTAACCTTCAGGATTTTCTGAAAAAACTTTTCTATGAGTATACCACAACTTTTCAGGTTTACAAGATGAAATCTCCTTCGCGGCTATTCTTCCGGCGCCACCGCCACCGCCTGTTTTCCCAGCTTCGCATAAGCCTCTTCCACGCTTTCCCGGTCATATCCGGTGATCTCCGACTCCGAATCCGGATCGCTGAAATAGTAATTTTCCTCGTCAAAGCCAATGAGCACCAGACAATGCTCCGCGGTATAAAAGGTGACCGTATCTCCCTTGACCTCATCCGTCCAGGTGATGGTGTTGGTCCAGGCCTGCATGCGGATGGTGGCCCATATTACCACAGGGATATCCCTGCTTACATACTCCCGGCAGAGGGTTTCCAGCCCTGTTCCCGTAAGATTTCTTGCTTCCAGCTCCGTCCCCTCCAGAATCCTTTCAGCAGCCCGGACGATCACCGGGGCATTGCAGCCGCAGCCGTGAACCGTCCGGGGATCCCCGATAAAGGCATCGTCCAGGCTGGGGCCGGTGAGTGCTCCCTCCTTTGTCTCTCCCAGGGAGCCCTTCACCAGATATTGGTCAATAAAATCATCCACCGTAATATCCACGCCGCTGTACCGCAGGGCGCAGACGGCGCTGACGCTCTCGCAGCCGGTGGGATAGCTGTCGTACTGATATATGTGAGGGACATCCCAGATCATCCAGGAAAGGATCCCCGGCACCGGCAGGGCAGCATTCTCAAGCCCTTCCTGCCCCGCGGCCGCGGCGCCTGCCTCCCGCGCCATCTCTTCCTTTGGCAGAACAATTCTGGTGACTTCCGCTCTTTCCGTCACGCCGCAGCTGGCCAGATAATTCCAGCACGCTCCGGCAGTCAGCAGAGCGCAGGCACAATTTTTCAGACGCCTCCGGGAGTTTTTCCGTGATCGTTTCATTTCCGCTTCCTCCTGCGCGTATCCGATTCACGGACAGTTTCTGCGGAAATTCCGGTTTCTATCCCCTCCGGTCAGACTCAGGAAAAAACCATCTCATCCACGGTGACAAACTCAAATCCCTGCTTCTGCATTTCGTCAATGATCTGAAGCGCCGCCTCCACCGAGGTCTCGTAGCAGTCGTGCATGAGGATCACCTCCCCGTCCTCCGCCTGTTCCAGCACTCTGGCCGCAACCGCGGAGGCGTCCTTCAGCTCCCAGTCCCGGGAATCCAGCGTCCACAGCACCGGCACCATAGTCATTCGGAAATCCAGGTTTTCCGGCCAGCGGCCAAAGGGCGGACGAATAAACGCCGTGTACACCCCCGCCGCCTCATAGATGGCGTTTCCGGCGCGGATCACTTCCTGCTCCGCCTCTTTTTCACTCAGCGCCGTCAGATCCCTGTGGGAAAAGGTGTGATTGCCGATCAGATGGCCTTCCCCCAGCATTCTTCGCAGAATTTCTTCCTTTCCCTGAATGTTCTGCCCCAGGACAAAAAAAGTGGCCTTGACGCCCCGTTCCTTCAGCCCGTCCAGAAGCTTCGGCGTACAGACAGAATGCGGGCCGTCGTCGAAGGTAATCGCTGCCTTCAACGGTTCCCGGCCCGCATGGGTTTGCTTGGCTGACGCTGGGTATCCGGCGTATTTTTCCCCCTTTTGCCCGAATCTCAGGATTCCCGGCAGAAAGGACAGAAACAGCGCCAGAAAGATCAGCAGTCCCGTCTTCCATTTTTTCATATCCGCTCCGCAGCAGTCCGTATTACTACAGTATATGCTCAGGAGCTTACTTTTATGATATATGCCCCGCCGGTTTCTCCCGTACCGCCCGGGAACACTTCCTCTCCCAGACTCCGGAGCAGGTCTTCGTTCAGATTCTCCCCGTATTTCTCCCGCTCGCAGCTTCCCACAAAAATATACTCCACCTCATATTTTTCCAGAAGCTCTTCCACGGCCTCCCGGTCCCCGGAAGTATAGATGGTCTGGATTTCCGCGGATTTTTCGTTGAGATCCGCGGTATCGCCCCGCCACAGCCATTCATGGACGTACCAGCCCAGCACCGTAGGCAGTCCGGTCATGGCGGATACCCGGCAGTAGTCGCTGTAGCTGTCCCCGTTGGCTTCCAGCACCACGGGATTTCCCTCCACATTCTCGTTGAGCCAGCGGATAGCCGCCGCGTCCTCCGGATAGACATTTTCCAGATACGCTGTGGCATCCAGGCAGCGATAGCCGGAGACGTCCAGCACATTGCCGAACCAGCACTTTACGGAATAGCCGAAATATCCGCAGGTCAGCAGCACCAGGGCCAGACCCGCGGCTCCCAGAGTCCTGGCCAGCTTCCGCCCCTTCCAGAGCAGCAGGCGGACAATGGCGTATGCCATGGCCATGCCGAAAAGGATGAACGCCTGATAGGTCAGCTTAAACATGGTGTTGGACCGGGCGTATCCGTTTTCATAGATATCCCGCACATAGATCAGCTCCGGAATCAGCACCAGCCCTATGCCGCAGATCCCCAGGATCAGGGCAAAGGTGTCGGACAGAGAAACTCTCCGGAAGAATTCCCGGAACCTTCCCGGCCCCCTGTAAGCCCGCAGGTATTTGATCAGCACCGCCAGCAGCAGGATCAGCACCAGGGCAAAGGGCAGTCCCCAGAGGATCAGGAACTGGTAGAGTACCGTATGGTACTTGGAAAAGGCGATCCCGGAAACCATGGTCTTAAAACTGCTGGTAAAGGGCAGGGCCGCCAGGGTTCCCAGGACGAATACTTCCGCCGTCTGAAGCACTGTGGCTGCCGCCACCGCCTTTGCCTGTCCCCGGTACCGGTACATAGCGGTAAAAAAGATACAGATCAAAGCCGCTGTGGTATAAATTACAAAATCCCAGTAATTGGTCCAGTGGAAAATGCCTGTGAGCACGCCGCAGGCGATGACCGCCGGCTCCAGCAGCAGTTTTTTCGCGGAAAATGCCTGCCCTTCCTCCTCCCTCTCCCGGATGCCCTTCATCCAGGCGTAGAGGATTCCCACGGTCAGCAGCACAAACATCACATTCACCACATGGGCATGGAGATCCCCCAGCACAAAGGAGTAGGAGGGAAACTCGTGGATGCACTGATCGTCCGTCAGAGGATTGTGGCCGATGTAGCGGGTAGAATTGGGGAACCAGTAATCTTCGTACCCGGACAGTTTAAACACATCTCCAAACAGTCCGTACAGCACATAGTGCATATTCCCCGCCAGAGACACCGCGGCTCCGGCCAGCAGACCGCCCAGGGCGGCGATCCATCCGGGCACCGCTTTGACTTTCCGGGGGATTTCCCGGATCATATGAAAGACCAGGTTAAAGGGCAGCACAAAGGCAAAGGCCGCCACCAGGGTCCGCATAAGGTTGTAGGTCTCCTGGATCCTGGTAAAGGACAGTTTCGTGAGAAATACCGCGTAATACTGGCCGCCGTAATAATAATTCATGTTTCCGGCGCTGTACCAGAGATCCCGGGCCGGCAGGGTATCGCTGCGGGTCATGGCCGCCATAAAGCCGTAATCCATGAATTTTTCCGTGCCCTTGGCCTCCGGGCGGAATCCGGCGAAATAGGTCCACAGCAAAAAGAAGGCCAGAAAAATCAACTCCTCCCCCAGGACCAGATCCAGGTCCAGGGTTTTCTTTTCCGCCTTCTTTATATACAGGATCCAGCAGAGAGCCATGGAGACCGCCGTCACCGCAATGACCGCTCCGCTGGTAAATTTCGCCGCGCCGCAGACCACCAGCACCCAGGTAAGAAATCCTGCCAGGCCGATTCCCAGCACTTTGGAAAAAATATATCCCCGATCCCGGAGGGAGGAGAACAAAACCGCTCCCAGAGGATAATAGCCCAGGCCGAGAATCAGCACCATAAGCCACCACTTCAAAAAAGGAACATTGTCCGCCCCCAGCAGGGGGATGGTGGCCAGGATCAGTCCGATGATTCCAACACTGTAAATGGTCGCTTTTCTGCTCATAGAACTTTAATCCTCTCCAAAACGGATATTTCTGTATGCCAGGATCGCGTCCACGCATTTATCAAATCCCAGCTTGCTGCTGTCCAGGCACAGATCATAGTGCAGAGCGCTGCTCCACTCCTGTCCTGTGTAGTAATGATAGTACTCGCCTCTGTATTTATCTGTTTTGGCGATAAACTTTTCCATTTCCCGCTCTGTCATGCTGCTGCGCAGCATGGCCTGCTCCATGCAGAAATCATGGGGAGCGTGGACAAATACGCTCATGACATTGGGATAATTCCGCAGAATATAGTCCGCGCACCGCCCTACGATGACGCAGGACTCGGTCTCCGCCAGCTTCTTGATGATCTTGGCCTGATAATTAAACAGGTTCCTGGTAGACACAAAGTCGTCGGAATCCGGCGGAAGAAGTTCTCCCTCGTAAACGCTTTTGGAAATCCGGAACAGAGCGCTCTTTTTGATCTTCTCGTCCGCCTGGGCGAAAAGTTTTTCGTTGATTCCGCTCTCATCGGAAGCCATCCGCAGGATCTCCCGGTTGTAGCAGGGAATCCCCAGCCGGTCTGCCACCATACCGCCCACGGTTTTTCCGCCGCTGCCGTACTGTCTCGCAATGGTAATGACGATATTTTCCATGCCGCACCTCCTTTTATTCTCCCAGATACGCTTTCTTTACAGAGTCATCCTTCAGCAGGTCCTCCGCTTTTCCGGAAAGAACGATCTGGCCGGTTTCCAGCACATAGGCCCGATCCGCGATGGAGAGGGCCTTTTTGGCGTTCTGCTCCACCAGAAGCACGGTGGTGCCTTCGGCGCTTACCTTCCGGATGATATCAAAAATCTCATTGACAAAAATAGGGGAAAGTCCCATGGAAGGCTCGTCCATGACAATCAGCTTTGGCTTGGACATCAGCGCCCGGCCCATGGCCAGCATCTGCTGTTCGCCGCCGGAGAGGGTGCCGGCCATCTGGTTTTTCCGCTCCTGAAGCCTTGGGAATCTCTCATAGACCAGATTCAGGCTCTCCTCAATTTCGTTTTTGTCGGCCCGGGTGTAGGCTCCCATCCGCAGGTTCTGATACACGGTCAGATTGGAGAATACCCGGCGGCCCTCCGGCACATGGGCAATGCCCAGCTTCACAATATTGTGGGCCGGGGTTCTGGTGATATCCTTCCCCTCAAAGCTGATGGATCCCCTCTTGGCCTGCAGCAGACCGGTAATGGTCTGCAGAGTGGTGGTCTTGCCCGCGCCGTTGGCGCCGATGAGGGCGATGACCTCTCCCTGGTTTACTTCAAAGGAGATTCCTTTCAGAGCCTGGATCACGCCGTAATATACCTCAATATCTTTAATTTCCAACATAGCCATAGATCCGTCCTCCTATTCGTCGCCCAGATAAGCCTTGATCACTTCCGGATTATTCAGAACCTCACTGGTCTTTCCCTCTGTAAGGATCTGGCCGAAATTCAGCACCGTCAGCCGCTCACAGATTCCGCTGACCAGCTTCATGTCATGCTCAATGAGAAGGATCGTCATGTCAAAATGCTCACGCACAAACTGGATGGTGTCCATGAGTTCCTGGGTCTCGTTGGGATTCATGCCCGCCGCCGGCTCGTCCAGCAGCAGCAGCTTGGGCTCTGTGGCCATAGCTCTGGCAATCTCCAGTTTTCTCTGGGGGCCGTAGGGCAGGTTGCTGGCCAGCTTATCCGCATGAACATCCAGCCCGAACACCTTCAGGATCTCCATGGCCCTCTCGTTCATCTCCTTCTCTGTCTTCCAGTATTTGGGCAGGCGGAAAATTCCGGTGAGGGTGGAATAGGAATGGTGATTGTGGAGGCCGGCCTTGACATTGTCCAGCACGGACAGCTGCTTGAACAGACGGATGTTCTGAAAGGTACGGGCAATGCCGTCCTTGTTGATCTCCACCGTCCTGTGTCCGGTGATATCCTTTCCGTCCAGCTTGATAAAGCCCTCATCCGGCTTATACACTCCCGTCAGCAGATTGAAAACCGTGGTCTTTCCGGCGCCATTGGGGCCGATGAGGCCGTAGAGCTCTCCCTTCTCGATATTCAGATTAAAATTGTCCACAGCCCGCAGGCCTCCAAAGGAGATCGACAGATTCTTTACTTCCAGCAGTGCCATGTCAGGATACCCCCTTTGTCTTGTTTCTCTTAAATTTCTCCACAATCCGCTCTCTCCAGGCAATGGCTCCCGGCGCCCAGTTAAAGAGCATCATGATAATCAGCACAACCGCGTAGATCAGCATCCGGTAATCCTGCAGGAAACGCAGCATCTCCGGCAGCACGTAGAGGATGATGGTGGCGATAATGGAGCCCTTGATGCTTCCGATGCCTCCCAGCACCACATACACCAGGATCAGAATGGATGTATTGTAGTCAAACTTGCTTACCGTCAGGCTGGAAAGATTGTGGGAGTACAGAGCTCCCGCCACACCGGCCAGCGCGGCGGACACCGTAAAGGCCAGCAGTTTGTATTTGGTCACGTTAATGCCGATGGACTCGGCGGCGATGCGGTTGTCACGGATGGCCATAATGGCCCGGCCGGTCCGGGAATTAATAATATTCTGTACAATAAACAGGGTCACCAGGATCAGGATAATGCCCACCAGGAAACTGGAATCTCTGGGGGTGCCGGAAATACCCTGGGCGCCTTTGACAAGGGTTTCTCCCTCCGGGGACATATGAAGGCCTCCCACCTCTCTGGCCAGATGAAATCCGTTTTCATCCCGGCCCAGATAGACAATATTCAGGATGTTCTTGATAATTTCTCCGAAGGCCAGGGTTACAATGGCCAGGTAATCCCCCCGGAGCCGGAGCACCGGAATACCGATGAGGAATCCGAAAAGCGCCGCCACCAGGGCTCCGATGACAATGGCGATCAAAAACCGCGGCCCTGTAGTCATGGAGTCTTCCGTTACTTTAGAAAACAGCGCGCTGGAAAAAGCCCCCACGCACATAAAGCCCGCGTGTCCCAGGCTCAGTTCCCCGGAAATGCCCACTACCAGATTCAGAGAGATGGCCGCGATCACATAGATACAGACCGGTATCAGAAGGCCCTCGATCTGATTGGTCAGGACTCCCGCCGCGGAACAAATCTGCACAATAATAAAAAGCGCGATTACCAGCCCGTAATTGGACAGGCTGCTTACTGTTGATTTACTCATTCGTCTCTTCATACCGTCCACCTTACACTTTCTCCTGAACATTCTTTCCAAACAGACCGGCCGGCTTCACCAGAAGCACAACAATCAGAACCGCGAACACAATGGCATCCGCGATCTCGGAAGAAATATAGGCGCGGCTCAGGTTCTCAATGACACCCAGCAGCAGTCCTCCGACCATCGCTCCGGGAATGGATCCGATGCCGCCGAACACAGCGGCCACAAAGGCTTTGATGCCGGGCATGGCGCCGGTATACGGCGTCAGGGTACTGTAGGCGGAGCAGAGCAGGGCTCCTGCGATGGCCGCCAGGGCGGAACCGATGGCAAAGGTCAGGGCGATGGTGCCGTTGACGTTGATGCCCATGAGCTCCGCCGCTCCCCGGTCTTCGGAAACCGCCTGCATGGCCTGTCCCGGTTTCGTCCGGTTCACAAAGAGCATCAGAGCGATCATAATCACAATGTTGGCCAGAATGGTTACAATGGTAGTGGCCTGGATGGTCAGGGCGCCGCCCGCCAGCACCAGGGGCGGAAGCTGCACTACGCTGCTGAAGGACTTAGTGTCCGCGCCGAAAGCCAGCAGCGCCACATTCTGCAGCAGATAGCTGACGCCGATAGCGGTGATCAGCACCGCCAGATTGGAGCTGGCGTTCCGCAGGGGCTTGTAGGCCACCCGCTCAATGACGATTCCCAGAACCGTACACACAACCATAGCGATAATAATGGAAACGATGGGATTTACATGAAATCCCGTCATAGCGGTAAACACTACATAGGCCCCGATCATAATGACATCGCCGTGGGCAAAATTCAGCATCTTGGCGATACCGTAAACCATCGTATATCCCAGGGCGATAATCGCGTACACACTTCCGAGACTGATTCCGTTAATCAGATAAGACAAGAAACTCATAACGCACCCCTTCAGTTTTTTCTTTTGATTGTTTTATCATAGCATAAATATTCAGGAGATAAAAGGCCAATTTGGGACGTATGCCGGCGAACCAGTCTCTTCACCGGTATACGTCCCAAATTGCGCGCCTGCTTTTATGGAAGAAACGGGGAAACCGCCCCGGAAATTCCGGGGCGTTCCCACCGAATACAGCATAAACACTGTATATCTTCTTTTCAAAAACCGTGTCTCTGATTACTCTACTTCCGCGTACTGGCCGTTCTCAATGATCAGAACCATGGGCTCTTTGTTGGGCTCGCCGTCCTCTGTCCAGCGGATGGTTCCGGTAACGCCCTTCAGCTCGATCTCTGTCATGGCTGTCTTCATGGCGTCGCAGATATCGGAAGCGCTCATGTCGGCAGTGATGCCCGCCTGCTCCGCGGCCAGTTTGATGGCGTAGATGCCGTCATAGGCGTCCGCGGCAAACTGGATCGGGGTCTCTCCGTAGGTTTCCTCATAACCGGAAACGAAGGACTTCACATTCTCCTCCTCGGAGTTCACAAAGAAAGGAGTCAGCAGCATCACGCCCTCTGCCAGGGAAGTGTCAAAATTCTCTACGCCCAGCACGCCGTCCATGCCGTCCACGCCGAAGAAGGTGGGCGCGAAACCGATCTTGTCAGCCTGCTGCAGGATCAGGGACGCCTCCTGATAGTAGATGGGCAGGAACATCAGATCCGCGCCGGCATCCTTGCACTTCTGCAGCTGCACGCTGAAATCGGATTTGCTGTCAGCGGTAAACGCCTCTTCCGCCACAATGTTCAGCCCCAGAGACTCGGCCTCTGCCGCAAAACTCTCGTAGATTCCGGTGGAATACGTATCGGAGCTGTTGTAGATAACGCCAATTTTCTCTCCCAAAGAATTCTCGGCAATATAGTCCGCGGAAACAGTTCCCTGGCTGGGATCCGAGAAGCAGACCCGGAAGGCGTTTCCCGCATCTCCCAGGCATTCAACGGCCGTGCCGGAAGGTGTGAGCTGGAACATATTGTCATCCGCTGTCTCGGCAACTACGGCGATACAGGGAGCGCTGGTAACGGTTCCCAGCAGCATCTGCATGCCCCAGTCCTTCAGGGCGTTGTACGCGTTGACAGCCGTTTCTTCATCACTGACATCATCCTCCATACTGAATTCCACAGTCATTCCATTGATGCCGCCTGCCGCGTTGATCTCATCCACCGCGATCTGGGCGCCCCGCTGTACAGCTATGCCGTATGCCGCGTTGTCGCCGGTCAGGGGTCCGATGCCGCCGATCTTCAGGGTGCCTCCCTCCCCGCTTCCGCCGGTGCTGTCAGACTGGGCAGCGGTATTGCTGCCGCTGTCGGCATTGCTGTCAGACTTATTTCCGCAGGCTCCCAGGGACAGCGCCATGGCTGCTGCCAGGGAGAGTGCCAGAATTTTTTTCAATTTCATGATAATCTCCTCCTTAGATACTGCATTCTTTTTTATACCCGGATATATTACCCTTAAACCCGGGGTTTGTCAATGGAATTCGCCAATTTTCCATTACTTTTCGGGATTTCGGCACTAATTTTTTTCTTAAATCCGGGTTTCACATCAAATTTTGCGCAGTTCCCGGATTTTCCGCTGAATCTGACGGCATCTGCCCTCCGGATACCGTTTTTCTGTCCAATGGAAAAAGGAGGGAGCCTCCGCTTGCCTGAAACTCCCTCCCGCAGGTTTTAAAACTCCGGGGGATACTCTCCCCTCTCCTCCATAGCCCGGATGGCAGCCTTCACCATGGGCTTATCCTCCTGGTAGGTGACTCCGTACCACGGATCCGGGGTGTGGAGCACCTCCACAGAGGCTTTTCCCTCCTTCAGAAGCTGACCCACCACCGCGGGCAGCTGGTACTCGCACTTCAGGGGATTTTCCTCCAGATTTTTTCCGAGAAACTCCGGGAACCGGCGGTCCAGCTCTTTCAGAATGCTGGGAGAAAAGCCCCACAGGTTCATGGATACCACTGTGTCCGGATCCAGGTTTTCCCAGGTCTCTCCTCCGTCTTTGGTGCTGGCGATCCCGCCCTGCCGCTTCTCAATGCGGGTATGTTCCGCGATATCCAGCAGTTTTCCCTCCGGATCCACCCGGCAGACTCCCCGGGATACATAGCCGTTGTCCGTCACGGTGTTTTTCAGGGAATAGCCCACCATGGCATAACGGTACTTCTCGTCATCCTCATGAGAAACAAGATACTGCCAGATCAGCCGGAAAGCCCGCTTGCCATAGTAGTCGTCGGCGTTGATGACCGCGAGGGGGGCTCCCTGAACCGCCTGGAGACAGCTTAAGACCGCGTGGCCCGTGCCCCAGGGTTTTACCCGTCCCTCCGGGACCGCGAAACCTTCCGGAAGGTTCTCCAGCTGCTGATACGCGTAGTGGATCTTTATTTTCCGGCTGACCCGGTCGCCGATGGCCCGGCGGAAATCCGCCTCGTTTTCCTTTTTTATAATCAGCACCGCTTCCTCAAAACCGGCCTCCAGGGCGTCCTGGATGGAGAAATCCATAATGATGTGTCCCTGATCGTCCACCGGATCGATCTGCTTCAATCCCCCGTAGCGGCTTCCCATCCCTGCCGCCATAATGACCAGAACCGGCTTTTTCATCTTAGTTATCCTCCTCGGTCATGGTGTAAACCTGGCGTTTTCTGGCCATCTCATCGCTGGCCAGGTACTCATCGTAGGTAGTGATCTTGTCGATGAGAGTTCCCGCCGGAGTGATCTCCATGATCCGGTTGGCAGTGGTCTCCACAAACTGATGGTCGTGGCAGGTAAAGAGGGCCACTCCCGGGAATTTGATGAGGCCGTTGTTGAGAGCCGTAATAGACTCCATGTCCAGATGGTTGGTGGGCTCGTCCAGCAGCAGAATGTTGGCCCCGGAAATCATCATCTTGGACAGCAGACAGCGGACTTTCTCTCCTCCGGAGAGTACCCGCACCTTCTTCACCCCGTCCTCCCCGGCAAAGAGCATTCTGCCCAGGAAGCCCCGGACATAGGTAACGTCCTTGATCTCTGAGTACTGGGTCAGCCACTCGGCGATGGTCAGGTCGCAGTCAAACTCCGCGGTATTGTCCTTGGGGAAGTAGGCCTGGCTGGTGGTGACGCCCCACTTGTAGGTGCCTGCGTCCGCCTTCTCCTCCCCCATAAGGATCTTGAAAAGCATGGTGATGGCCTGCTCGTTGCCGCCCACAAAGGCCACCTTGTCCTGGCGTCCCAGGGTAAAGGTAAGGTTGTCCAGAAGCTTCACTCCGTCCACTGTCTTGGTAAGTCCTTCCACCTGCAGAACCTCGTTGCCGATCTCCCGGTTGGGGCGGAAATCAATGTAGGGATACTTCCGGCTGGAGGGCTTGATCTCATCCAGCTGAATCTTTTCCAGCGCCCTCTTCCGGGAGGTAGCCTGCTTAGATTTGGAGGCGTTGGCGGAGAAACGGGAGATAAACTCCTGCAGTTCCTTGATCTTCTCCTCCTTCTTCTTGTTGGCCTCCTTCATCTGCTTGATCAGCAGCTGGCTGGACTCAAACCAGAAATCGTAGTTTCCGGCGTAGAGCTGGATCTTTCCGTAGTCGATGTCCGCGATCTGGGTGCAGACCTTATTTAAAAAGTAACGGTCGTGAGATACCACGATCACCGTATTGTCGAAGTTGATGAGAAACTCCTCCAGCCAGGCGATGGCGTCCAGGTCCAGGTGGTTGGTGGGCTCGTCCAGCAGCAGGATGTCCGGATTGCCGAACAGGGCTCTGGCCAGCAGCACCTTCACCTTCTGAGAGCCGGTCAGATCCGCCATCTGGGAATAGTGAAGTTCCGTCTCAATGCCCAGGCCGTTCAGCAGCTGCTCCGCGTCGGACTCCGCCTCCCAGCCGTTCATCTCCGCGAATTCCGCCTCCAGCTCACTGGCCCGGATGCCGTCCTCATCGGTAAAATCCTCCTTGGCGTAGAGGGCTTCCTTTTCATTTTTAATTTCGTACAGTCTGGGATTGCCCATAATGACTGTGTCGATCACCGGATAGGCGTCGTATTTAAAGTGATCCTGCTCCAGGAAGGACAGCCGCTCCCCGGGAGTAATGGACACATCCCCCTTGGTGGGCTCCAGCTGACCGGAGAGAATTTTCAGAAAGGTGGACTTTCCCGCGCCGTTGGCGCCGATGAGCCCGTAGCAGTTTCCCTCGGTAAATTTAATATTCACATCCTCAAAAAGAGCCTTCTTGCCTACCCTCAGAGTCACATTGTTCGCTGAAATCATAGTAAACCTCGTTCTTTCCTTTCCTGATTATAGATTGAAAGCCTACAGTTTACCATTGTACCGTATTCCGGGGAATTTGCAAGTAGTTTTCACTGATTTCTTCCGGCCGGATGCAGGGAAGCTTCAGCTGTCTTCCCCGGCGTCCACCGTGAAGAACCAATCCAGCCGCCGTCCTTTTTCCGCCAGGTTGTTGTACTGGAGGCATTCATACTCCCACTCAGCCTCCCGGGTTTTCTCGTCCGCGTCCTCCCAGGCGTGAAATTTCCCCTCCGGATCCATATATCCCAGATGGTTCAGAGCCGGAATGGTTTCCTGCAGATCCTGAAGATAATAGTTGTAGGGCGCCATCTCCAGCCCTGTCTGCTCCAGCATCATGGTTCCCAGGTAATTGGTGCTGGTGAGAACGCCTTCTTCCTCCGGGATATCGTAGTTGGCCCAGATAAAGAAGGGGGTAGCGTAATACATTTCCTGCTCGTCCAGAGTCAGGTCATCGTACTCAGAGCCTGAAATGTACTCCGTAAAGCTGTCCGGCAGAGTGGGATAATGGTCCCCGAACATCACAATAAGGGTGGGCTCCGGATAGTCCTCGAAATAATGGATCAGATATTCCAGTGCCTTGTCGCTCTCGTGGATGATGGAGAGGTACTGGTTGGAGGCCCGGTTATTGTAGCCCTCCACCTGGATTTCTCCCTGGTAGTTTTCCTCGGTGTAGCCCCCGTGGTTCTGCATGGTTACGTTGAACAGAAACAGGGGATCATCGCTGTTCTCCTTGGACTCCACCACATCAATAATTTTCTCGAAGTTGGCCTGGTCGCTGATGTAATCCCGAACCTTCTCATCGTCTTCATCGAAATCGTCAATGGTATAGAAGGTGTCAAAATTCAGAAACCGGTACGCGCTGGTCCGCTTCCAGTTGGATCCCTTGTTGGGATGCATGGCTACAGAGTCATAGCCCTGAGCCTCCAGGGTCGTCACCAGGGAATACTGATCGTGAGTAAAATAGCTCACATAGGGTACCATGGAGGGAAAACGCTTCACGGAATTTCCGGTAAGGAATTCGTACTCCGTCTTGGCGGTCCCTCCTCCCCGGATGCATACCAGGGTATGGCCTTTAATGGTATTTTCCTTCATGGAATCGTAGAAAGGCATGACCTCCTCATTGGTCCGCAGGTCGCCCACCATCCGGTAGTCCGCCCAGGACTCGCTCATAATGGCAATGATGTTCACCGGCTTGACTTTGCCTTCGTTGGGATTCTCGGAGGTATCCACGCCCTCCGCGATTTCCTCCGTCTTTTCCAGAGAATAATCCGCCGGCGGCGTCAGCCGCATGTATTTCGCCACACAGAAGAAGCCCACGGTATTGCCGTATTCCCGGTAGGTGGAGATGGGCATCCACAGATTGGTGACAATGCCCAGGTTTCCGTTCCAGTTTACATTCAGGTAAAAGAAATAGCCAAAGACCATGAAAGCCCCCACCCCCAGGCGGATGGCGATCTTTCCGGGCTTTTTCCTGGCCAGATACCGGTCCGGCAGATGCAGGATCAGGGCGATCAGGCTGAGGCTTAAGGGCACAATCACCGCCATGGGCCTGGGGAATGACCAGTCGTAGGTGCCGGCCACGTCCATGGCCGTGCCGAAGCTGAAAAAGTCAATCAGCTGCAGAGGCTCTCCCCGGAAGCTGTATACATAATAGAAAGCCACGGAGAGTGAGGTAAACAGAATGGTGTTGGCCATCAGCGCCCGCCGGAAGGAGTTGAACCAGAACAGAAAAATCAGGGCGATGATAAAAATGCCCAGCACATTCAGGGCCATATAGCCGAATTTCATCTCCGCCAACTGGTTATTATTGACAAACTCCATAACCCAGAAAAGATATATGGCGTCCGCGAAGAGAATCAGGAAATGCCAGATCCGGATCCTCTTTTTTTCCCGCCGGCTGACATTTTTCACCCACATTCTCTCACAGATCCACACCAGAACTCCCCAAAGGATCAGCAGTCCCGCGAAGCCCAGCCGGTAAGGAAGCTGTTCCCAGCCCTCTGCCCCTAAAAGCAGAGGTCCGTGCCCCAGAATCACCGCCAGAGTGATTCCCCAGTAAACTGTCCAGAAAATCAGGTGCTTTTTTCCGCCCTTTTCCCGGATCTTATCTTTCCACATCTGTATCATGCTGTAACCCAGACCTTTCCGCCGGTTCCGCATCCGGCCTCGTTGCTTTCTGCCTATTTTAATCACTTTACATGGATTTTGCAAATGAAATTTCTGTGTCTGGGCAGACGCGTCCTTACGATTCACAGGGTATGAAGACAGAAAGGGCAGAGCCGTTAAGCTCTGCCCCTTCCATGTGTATAGAGTAGTAATGGGTTACCAAAAATTGATTTAACCACATTATAGTGTATATAGGCGCCTTCGTAAATCCGTCAAAATAGTTGACTTTTTACATCCCGGACACTACAATGTGTAGTGTCACCGATTGTATGCAAGAAAATACAATACTTTTGCAGGAGAGGAAATAAAAGGCAAAAAATGAAATTAAACAGCGATATTATAAACTATCACTTTGCAAGAAAGTATCCGATCCAATACATTCCCGGTTCCGGCAGCGAAAGCGAACTGGGCCGTCCCCTGTACTATCACCCGGGCACCAAACAGACTGCTCATCTGCTTCTTCTCAGGAAGCCTGACGTTCCCGATCTGCCCGGAACCTTTCTCTGTTTTTCCGACGGGCCGGTCCGCCCTTCCCCCCAGGCCTCTGTCTTTGTTTTTCCGGAGCAGGCAGACCGGGAGGATGTATACAATGCCCTTCAGGAACTGTATGACTATTACGACGAATGGGAAAACACCTGTATGCAGATTGTGGAAAAATTCCAGGATTTCCGCAGCCTGATCCGCTGCACCTATCAGTATTTCCGCATTCCCCTGTGCCTTCTGGACAATCAGTTTAACATAATTGCCTCAGAGCATACGCCGGATTCCCCCTATGCTCTTTTTTCCGACGCGGGACAGATCAATCTGGACACGGTCAACGACATCATCTCCAACCCTCACTTCCGGGATCTGGAGACTCGCGGCGGCGTATTTGAATTCGACTATGACCGGAATTATCTCCTGTACAACTTCCGTTTCGGCGGCAGATACTGCGGCCGCCTGGTCATGGCCGCGGATCCCCCCCGGCATCCGGACGGCCGAAAGCTGATCCTGGAAAGGCTGGCGGAGGTGGTTCAGATTCTGCTCCAGCGGTTCGGGTCTTTTCAGTTTACCTCCTCGGTTCAGACCTTCCTGCACTCCTTCCTCTCTGACAGTCTGGCCGGAAAAATCCCCCATACCAGGGAGATTCACCGGCTCATGCAGAATACCGGCTGGCAGGAAGAGCACTCCTATCTGATGGTGCTGTTTCTCCCGGAGCACCGGCTGAAGCGGGATCTCTATCCCCCCTATCTGGTCTCCCAGGTGGAGGAGCGGTGGCGCGGGGCCTGCGCGGTGGAATACGAGGGCAACGCGGCCATGCTGCTGAACCTGACCCTCTACGGCGCTGACAAACTGACAGAGTTCTATCAGTCCCTGGCCTATCTGGTCCGGGACGGCCTGATGGTGGCGGGATGCAGCCGCCCCTTTACCGGCCTGCGGGAGCTGGGACTCTACTTCCGCCAGGCTCTCTATGCTTTGGAATTCGGCAGAAAAAAAGACAGCACCCGCTGGTATTTCCGGTTCAATGACTACGGGCTGGAGTATCTGCTCTCCTACGGCACCGGCATCTTTAAACCGGAACAGGTCTGCCACCCGGCCCTGCTCACCCTCCGGGAGCATGACCAGCAGCGGCAGACCAGTTACTACGCGACGCTGTATATGTATTTTCAGCAGCAGTTTAATATGTCCCGGGCCGCGGAAAAGCTCTACATTCACCGCAGCACCTTTATCAACCGCATGGAGCGGATTCAGGAGCTGACCCATTTAAACCTGGAGGATTACGATACCAGGCTGTATCTGGAACTGTCCTTCCGCCTCCTGCGGGACCCGGAGGAACTCACCTCTCAATTTTATGTATGAAAAGGCCGCTGCGAAGCTTCGGCTCAAACCAGGTGGATTTCGGGGGCATCAAAAGCCCCTGATCCGCCACGTCAAACAGTTCCTCCATGGAAGTGGGATACAGGGAAAAAGCGGCCTGGCAGTCCTCATGGCAGCGACGCTCCAGCTCCTTCAGCCCCCGGATGCCTCCCACAAAGTCTATGCGTCGGTCTGTCTTGGGATCCCGGATGCCGAACACCGGTTCCAGGACTTCTCTCTGCAGAAAGGCCACATCCAGGCAGCCCACAGGATCCTGCAGCTTTTTCTCCTCCCGGACGGTAAGGCGGTACCACTGTTCTCCCAGATACAGTCCCATCTCTCCCTTCCGCTGGGGGCGCACCGGCTCCCGCACAGGGCCTTCCAGGGCAAAGGATTCCCGCAGTTTCTCCAGAAGCTCCTCCCGGCTGTATCCGTTGAGATCCTTCAGCACCCGGTTATAATCCAGAATCCGCAGTTCCTCGTCCGGAAACAGCACTGAGAGAAAATAGTTAAACTCCTCCTCTCCCGTGTAGTCCGGATGCTCTCTTCTGCGCATCATGGAAACTTCCACCGCGGAAGCCGCCCGGTGGTGGCCGTCGGCGATGTAGGTGTGCGGAATTTTCTCAAAGGCTTCCGCCAGCCTGCGGATCACATCCCCGGAGCAGATTTTCCAGACTCTGTGGCGGACTCCGTCCTCAGACACAAAATCCGCCAGGGCCGGAGATTCTTTTTCCTTCGCCAGCAGCCGGCTTACCGTCTCCTCCGCCCGGTAGGCCAGAAAAATAGGGCCGGTCTGGGCGCTGAGAGCGTCCACATGGCGGATCCGGTCCTCCTCCTTGTCCCGCCGGGTATTTTCGTGTTTCTTGATGACTCCCGATACATAGTCATCCACAGCGGAGCAGGCCACCAGGCCGGTCTGGGACCTTCCGTCCATGGTGAGCTCATAGAGATAGAAGCAGGGTGTTTCATCCTGCACAAACACCCCCATCTCCTCCATCTCCCGGAGCATTTCATCCCCTTTTTTATACACGCAGTCCGCGTACATATCCTGCTCTGGCGGAAACTGGGTCTCCGGGCGGTCAATCCGCAGAAAAGTCAGCGGATCCCCCTCCACTTTCCGCCGGGCTTCCTCCCGGCTGTAGACGTCATAGGGAAGGGCGGCTACCGCCTTTTCCTTTCCCGCCGCGGGCCGCAGCCCCCGGAATGGTCTGATGATCGCCATCTCATTTCTCCTCCGATTTCATTTTTATCTCTGACGCCAAGGGCTGCCGCGAAATTTTCTCTTTTCGCGGCAGCCCCGTCTGCGAATGATTATTTTACTACCCGCACCTTCAGCACTCCGTCAATGGCTTCCAGAGCGCGGATCACATCCTCCGTGGCCGGCTCTTCCAGATCGATGAGAGAGTAGGCATAATTTTCCTTGCTTTTGTTGGTAAGATCGGAAATATTAATGCCCGCCTCGCCGATCACCTTGGTAAACTGGCTGATCATATTTACGATATTCCGGTGATTGATGGCAATTCTGCCCGGGGCTGTGCAGCGTCCCATATCGCAGTTGGGATAGTTTACGGAATTCTTGATATTTCCGTTTTCCAGGTAATCCCGCAGTTCCTTGACCGCCATCACCGCGCAGTTGTCCTCCGCTTCCTCGGTGGAAGCTCCCAGATGCGGCGTAATCAGGGTTCCCGGTACGCCGGCTACCGTGGGATTGGCAAAATCTGTCACGTATTTTTTCACTTTGCCGGATTTCAGAGCCTCCACCAGGGCATCCTCATCCACCAGCACGTCTCTGGCAAAGTTCAGGAGCACAACCCCCTCCTTCATCATGCCGATGGCTTCTCTGCTGATCATACCCCTGGTGCTGTCCAGAAGCGGAACGTGGATGGTGATGTAATCGCAGTCCCGGTAAATATCATTTACATCCTGAATGTGATGGATGGAGCGGGAAAGATTCCAGGCGGCGTCCACAGACAGATAGGGATCATATCCGTACACATCCATGCCCAGATGGGTGGCGGCGTTGGCTACCAGCTGGCCGATGGCGCCCAGACCGATGATTCCCAGTTTTTTGCCGCTGATCTCGCAGCCGGCAAACTGTTTTTTCTGCTTTTCCGCCAGCTTTCCCACATCGGGATTATCCTCCTGGCTTTTCACCCACTCAACGCCTCCCACAATGTCTCTGGAGGCCAGCAGCATACCGGCAAGCACCAGCTCCTTCACGCCGTTGGCATTGGCCCCCGGAGTGTTGAACACTACGATCCCGTGCTCCGCGCAAAGCTCCAGGGGAATATTATTTACACCGGCTCCGGCTCTGGCCACAGCGGCCAGCTTCTCCGGGAGCTCCATATCATGCATTTTGGCGCTTCTCACCAGAATGGCGTCCGCGTCCTCCGCATTCTCGGTGCGGGCGTAGCCCTCGCCGAATTCTTTAAGACCAACCTCTGAAATAGGATTTAAACAGGTATACTGAAACATCACGCATTCTCCTCTTCAAACTTCTTCATAAACTCCACCAGCGCCTCCACGCCCTCTGTGGGCATGGCGTTGTAAATGCTGGCCCGCATGCCGCCTACGGTCCGGTGTCCCTTCAGATTTTCAAATCCGGCCTCGGAGGCTGCCTTTACAAACTTCGCGTCCATCTCTTTGTCTCCGGTGACAAAAGGAACATTCATGAGAGAACGGTCCTCTTTCACCACCGTACCGTGGAACAGGCTGCTGGAATCCAGGAAATCATAGAGGAGTTTCGCTTTTTTCTCATTTCTTTCCTTCATAGCCGCCAGGCCGCCCATCTTCTTCAGCCACTTGAAGACTTTGCCGCAGATATAAATGCACCAGCAGTTGGGGGTGTTGTAAAGAGAGCCCGCGTCTGCCTGGGTCTTAAATTTCATCATGGTAGGAGTGCCCGGAAGCACATCGTCCGTGATGAGATCCTGACGGATGATGGAGATCACCATGCCCGCAGGTCCGATATTTTTCTGCACGCCGCCGTAGACAATGCCGTATTTGGTCACGTCCATGGGCTCAGACAGGAAACAGGAGGATACATCCGACACCAGCAGCTTGCCCTTGGTGTTGGGAAGTGTTTTGTATTTGGTTCCGTAAATGGTATTGTTCTCACAGATGTACACATAGTCCGCGTCCGGGCTGATGGGCAGATCAGAGCAGTCCGGGATATAACTGTATGTCTTATCCTCTGAGGAAGCGATCTTGTTGGCGGTGCCGAACTTCTGCGCCTCCTGCCATGCTTTCTTGGCCCACTGGCCGGTGACGATATAGTCCGCCACCCGGTTTTTCATCAGGTTCATGGGGATCTGCGCGAACTGCAGGGATGCTCCCCCCTGAAGAAACAGAACCTTGTAATCTTCCGGAATATTGAGAAGCTCTCTCAGGTCCGCCTCAGCCTCCTGGATGATGTTGTCAAACATTTTGGAGCGGTGGCTCATTTCCATGACGGACATTCCGCATCCCCTGTAATCCAGCATCTCCTCCTGAGCTTCTTTTAAAACCTCCTCCGGCAGCACTGCCGGACCGGCCGAGAAATTATATACTCTGCTCATTTTTCCTTTTTCCTCCTGTTTCCATTACAAAAGTCTCATTTTTCTGCGCCTTCTCCACAGAGTCGGCACGATTTCATCATACAACCAGAATCCGTTTTCCGTCAAGCGTTCTTTTCCTCCAGATCTGTCTCGTCAAAGACTTCACTGTTGGCCCCGCCGGCGGCTACCATGGGGAATACCTTGTCGTCGCAGTCGATCTGGCAGTCAATGAGTACCGGACCATTGAGGCTGATGGCTTTTTCCAGCGCGGCCGCGAATTCTTCTTTTTTGGTCACCCGCATTCCCACGGCGCCCATAGCCTCGGCAACTTTTACAAAATCCGTTTTGTCATTGAGAATGGTCTGGGAATACCGTTTTCCGTAAAACAGGGTCTGCCACTGGCGGACCATGCCCAGCACATGGTTATTGATGACTACCTCGATCACCGGAATATTATACCGGGTCAGGGTGGCGATCTCATTCATATTCATGCGGAAGCAGCCGTCTCCCGCCACGTTGATGACCGTTTTCTCCGGACGCCCGCATTTGGCTCCCATGGCGGCTCCCAGGCCGTAACCCATGGTGCCCAGACCGCCGGAGGTCAGAAGAGTTCTGGGGCTGGTATACTTGTAATACTGGGCCGCCCACATCTGATGCTGGCCCACATCGGTGCAGATGATGGCGTCTCCCTTGGTTACCCGGTAAATCTCCTCGATGATGGAGGGGCCGCTTAAAATATCCTCGTGGTACGCCATGGGATACTGCTTCTTCATTTCCTGGATCTCGGCGATCCACTGAGGATGCTCCTGGACGGGAATCATGGGCAGAAGGCGTTTCAGAACCTCCCGGACGTCTCCGGTCACGGAAGCATCCACCACCACGTTTTTATTGATCTCCGCCGGATCCACATCGATCTGGAGGATTTTTGCCTGGTTGGCGAAATGTTTGGTATCTCCCACGTCCCGGTCGGAGAATCTGGCGCCCAGCACAATAACCAGGTCGCACTTGTACATGCCCAGATTGGAGGTTTTGGTTCCGTGCATGCCCAGCATGCCGGTGTACAGCTGGTGGGTGCCCGGGAAGGTTCCCTTGCCCATCAGGCTGTCGCAGACCGGGGCCTGAATCTTTTCCGCCAATTCCCGCACCTCCGCGGAAGCTCCGGAAGCGGCGGCCCCGCCTCCCACAAACAGGAAGGGCTTTTTGGCTGCGGAGATCATTGCCGCCGCCCGGTCCAGATCCTCCTGGCGGATCAAATTTGTCACCGGCGGAATTTTCTCCGGCTCCTGAGGTGTGTATTCACATACATCCGCGGTTACATCCTTGGTTATATCCACCAGCACAGGGCCCGGCCGGCCCGTTCTGGCGATCTTAAATGCCTTGCGGATGGTTTTTGCCAGAATATTCACATCCTTGACAATGACGCTGTATTTGGTCACCGGCATGGTGATGCCGGCGATATCCACCTCCTGGAAACTGTCCTTGCCCAGAAGGGAGGTCCCCACGTTGGCCGTAATAGCCACTACCGGAATGGAATCCATATAGGCGGTGGCAATGCCGGTGACCAGATTGGTGGCGCCGGGGCCGCTGGTGGCAAAGCACACGCCCACTTTTCCCGTAGCTCTGGCATAACCGTCCGCCGCATGGGACGCGCCCTGCTCGTGGGAGGTGAGGATGTGCCGGATCTCCGGGTGTCTGTATAATTCATCGTAGACATTGAGGATGGTGCCTCCGGGATAGCCGAATACGGTGTCTACCCCCTGCTCCTTCAAACACTCTATGATGATCTGTGAACCATTTAACTGCATGGCAATTTCTCCTTTCGCTTTTCTGTTCAGTCCGGGATCTCCAGGATGGCGCCCCGGTTGGCGCTGGTGACCATTTTCGCGTATCTTGCCAGGTAGCCGGTGGTCACATTGGGTTTTCTGGGCTTCCAGTTCTTTCTTCTCTCCTCCAGAACTTCAGGGGAGACAGCCAGCTCCAGCCTGTTTTCCGGGATGTTGATGCGGATCAGGTCTCCCTCTTCCACCAGGGCGATGGGGCCGCCCACTGCCGCTTCCGGACTGACATGGCCGATGGATGCTCCTCTGGAAGCTCCGGAAAAACGTCCGTCCGTGATCAGGGCTACGGTGGATCCCAGGCCCATTCCCGCGATGGCGGAGGTGGGGTTCAGCATCTCCCGCATGCCGGGGCCGCCCTTTGGCCCCTCATAGCGGATCACCACCACATCCCCGGCCACAATCTTTCCGCCCTTGATGGCGGCGATGGCGTCCTCCTCGCAGTCGAACACTCTGGCCGGTCCCTCGTGGACCATCATCTCCTCACAGACGGCGGAGCGCTTCACCACCGCGGTGTCGGGAGCCAGATTGCCCTTCAGCACGGCGATGCCGCCGGTCTGGCTGTAGGGATTCTCAACAGGGCGGATGACTTCCGGATTTTTGTTGCGGACGCCCTGAATATTTTCTCCCACGGTCTTTCCTGTAACTGTCATGCACTCCAGGTGCAGCAGATCTTTTTTGGAGAGCTCGTTCATAACGGCGTAGACGCCGCCGGCCTCATTCAGATCCTCTATATAAGTATGCCCTGCCGGCGCCAGATGGCAGAGATTGGGAGTGCGGGCGCTGATCTCGTTGGCCAGCTCCGGCAGAAAATCAAATCCCACCTCGTGGGCGATGGCCGGAAGGTGCAGCATACTGTTGGTGGAGCAGCCCAGGGCCATATCCACCGTCAGAGCGTTGAGAAACGCCTCTTTGGTCATAATATCTCTGGGACGGATATTTTTCTTCAGCAGTTCCATGACCTGCATGCCCGCATGCTTGGCCAGCTTCAGTCGCTCAGAGTAAACCGCCGGAATGGTACCGTTGCCCCGCAGGCCCATGCCCAGAACTTCTGTCAGGCAGTTCATGCTGTTGGCGGTGTACATGCCGGAACAGGAACCGCAGGTGGGGCAGGCTTTGCATTCAAATTCCTCCACATCCTCCCGGGTAATGGTTCCCGCGGTGTAGGCGCCTACCGCCTCAAACATAGAGGACAGGCTCCGCTTTTCCCCGTGTACATGGCCCGCCAGCATGGGGCCGCCGCTGACAAACACTGTGGGGACATTGATCCGGGCCGCCGCCATAAGAAGGCCCGGCACGTTTTTGTCGCAGTTGGGAATCATGACCAGAGCGTCAAACTGATGAGCCATAGCCATGGCCTCCGTGGAATCCGCGATCAGATCCCTGGTCACCAGGGAATATTTCATGCCGATGTGTCCCATGGCAATGCCGTCGCAGACAGCGATAGCCGGGAAGACAATGGGGGTTCCGCCGGCCATGGCGACGCCCATTTTTACGGCTTCCGTAATTTTGTCCAGGTTCATATGGCCCGGCACAATCTCATTGTAGGAACTGACGATTCCCACCAGGGGCCGGTCCAGCTCCTCTTTGGTCATGCCCAGGGCGTTAAAAAGACTTCTGTGGGGAGCCTGCTGCATCCCCTTTTTTACCGCGTCACTTCTCATCTCTCTCATCTCCTCAAATTTTTGAAGCTACCAGGGAACCCATCTCCGTGGTAGAAACTTTTCTGCATCCCTCCGACATAATATCTCCGGTGCGGTATCCTTCCTTCAGCACGGCTTTTACCGCTGCCTCCACCGCGTCCGCCTCTTTGTCCAGATTCAAAGAATAGCGCAGCAGCATGGCGGCGGAAAGAATCGTAGCCAGCGGATTGGCAATATTCTGTCCCGCTATATCCGGAGCGGATCCGTGGCTGGGCTCGTAGAGGCCGAAGCTGGTCTCGTTGAGGCTGGCAGAGGAAAGCATTCCGATGGAGCCGGTCACCATGCTGGCTTCATCGGAAAGGATATCGCCGAACATATTCTCTGTGAGAATCACGTCAAACTGGCCGGGATCCTTCACCAGCTGCATGGCGCAGTTATCCACCAGCATGTGCTCCAGAGCCACATCCGGATACTCTTCCGCCACTTCCTCCACTACTGCTCTCCACAGCCGGGAGGAATCCAGCACATTGGCCTTGTCCACGCTGGTAACCTTTTTCCGGCGCTTGCGGGCAATGTCAAAGGCTCTTCTGGCTATGCGGCGGATTTCATTTTCATTGTAAACCAAGGTATCCACCGCGGTCCGCAGCCCATTCTCCTCATACGTCTTTCTCTCACCGAAGTAAAGGCCTCCGGTCAGCTCCCGCATAATTACCATATCAAAGCCCCGGCCGATGACTTCATCCCTCAGAGGACAGGCCTCTTTCAGCTCTTCATACAGATAGGCCGGCCGCACATTGGCAAAAAGGTTCAGGGCCTTGCGGATCCCCAGCAGACCTGCCTCCGGCCGCTTGGAGGGCTCCAGCTTGTACCAGGGAGACGTATTGGCATCCCCGCCGATAGATCCCATAAGCACCGCGTCGCAGGCTTTGGCCTCCCGGATGGTCTCCTCTGTCAGAGGCACGCCGTTGGCGTCAATGGAGGCTCCCCCCAGAAGCATATCCCGGTAACAGAACGCGTGTCCGTATTTCGCGCAGACCGCGTCCAGTACTTTTTTGGCTTCATTTACAATTTCCGGGCCGATGCCGTCGCCCCGGATCAATCCAATTTTATATTCCATATCAGTCCCTCTTTCTTTTTCACTCTCCCGGAAAACCGGGGTCTTCCCGGATTCCCGCGGATTTTCCGCCGTTTTGGCTCTTATATCCTAATATGATACTTCAACATTGCGGAATTTTCAACAAAAAACGCAAGAAAATCCGGTCAAATTGCCCATAAACCAGAAATTCCAAGCCGATCAATTAAAAAAATATCCACAGAAATATACCTTGGCATACTCTGTGGATATCTCTTTGTACTGTTTTTTATTTTTTCTTCGCCTCGACTTTTTCCGTCTTGGTTTCCTTTTTGCTGTCCTTCTCAGCCGCCGCTGCCGCCTGCTCCGGCTTTTCCACCGCCGCGATGGCGGATTTTCTCATGGGGATCCGGCAGTTTTTATTATTGCCGAACTCCACGATCACGTCTTCCTCGCTGATATCAATGACGATTCCGTAGAATCCGCTGTTTGTCACAACCGCGTCGCCCACAGCCAGATCAGAAAGCATGGCCTGCATCCTCTTCTGCTCCTTCTTCTGGGGACGGATCATCATAAAATACATCAGGGCTACCAGCGCTACGATCCAGATCAGCATGACTCCCATGCCGCCGCCGGATGCCTGGGCTGTTTCACTAGCAAAAATCATCTTTTCTTTCCTCCTGCTCAAACATGTCTGTTTACTATAATACACAATCACCCAGTAATTGGCAAGCCCTTTCTTCTGTCACTCCTCAAGAGATTTCACCAGCTCCTCCAGCTCTTTCAGCTTATCCCGGGGAATTTTCTTCCCATCGTACAGGGCTGAGACAAAACTGCCCAGGGAGTTGTCAAACACCTGCTGGAGAACCGCCCGGCTTTCCTGGCTGCGGTACTCCTCCTTTTCCACCAGGGGGGTATACAGGTTGTTTTTTCCCTCTTTTCTCACAGACACAAATCCTTTGCGCTCCAGACGGGACAGCAGGGAATTAATCGTGGTGGGCGCCAGATCCCTCTTCCGGTGGATGACTTGCTGAATTTCCAGCCGGGACATGTCCGGATGTCCTTCCCAGAGCACCTGCATGATCTGCAGTTCTGACGCGGGAAGTCTGCTGAATGTATGCTTCATTTGAATTCCTCCCTTTTTCACGGCGCAGGCTTTCAACGCCTGCTGTCTTCAGCCCATTTCCAGTTCCTGGGTGGGCGACGGCCCTACCGGCTGATCTGTACTGTAGTATACAATGACCGGATCTCCGATCTCCAGAACCTGAAAGATGGCCTGGGCGGCGTTATAGGGGGTGTTAATGCATCCGTGGGAACCGCCGTTGAGCCACACATCCCCTCCATAGGTTCCCTCTGCTCTCCAGGACGCGTCATGGATCCCCACGTCCCCGTTAAAGGGAAGCCAGAAATCCACATCGCTGTTGTAGGTGCTGAAGTGGGCATTGGCCTTCTTGGCGTCAATGGCCCAGACGCTGCCGGAGGGGGTATCGTATCCGGTGGAATGGCAGCCGGTGACCACCGGGGTGTCGGCGATCAGCTGACCGTCCTTATAGCACCACATTCGCTGCTGGGTAATACAGATTTCCGCGTAGGTATCCCCGATATCGTTCACCGAACGGTCCTTTCCCTCATAGAGATAGACCGGCTCCACCGTGGCGGTCTCTCCCGCTTCCAGCAGCCGGATCAATTCCTCTGTAGTGGCATCCCGGTCAATGACCCACCCGTAATCTCCTCCCGCCGCCAGGGTAATGGTGGGACCCAGGGATGTTTTAAATTCATGTTCCAGGCCGAAGGTATCTGTGTCATAGGCCATCTGCCTCACCCATTCCGCGGCCTTTTCCCGGTCCAGGAAATAGCTTCCGTCCTCCCCCCGGGTCAGCCAGGATTTGATGGTATCCCGATCCACCGTCTTCTGGCGGTCGGAAAAATCATAGGTGATCCGCGCCCTGGTCATAGTATTCAGAAGCTGGGCTTCCGCCTGGAGTTCCGGGTCCGTGCCGCGAACCGCCGGTTCAAGATAAAGAGCTTCTTCTTCCAGATCCAGGACGGCGGCGCCTGACTCCACCGCCTCCCGGACCGCCTGCCGGGTTTTTTCAGGGTTCAGGGTGGTTCCCTCCTGCTCCGGGATCACCACAAAGGCGCTTCCGTCATCCTCCACATAAGCGTCCTTGGGCGGCACCGCCTGCTGGGGGTCAAAGCAGCTGAGATCTGCCAGAACCTGATCCAGCTTTCCGGAACTGTAGGTAAAATCCGCCGCGGTCTCATGTTTTCTGGTCCCGGTAACGGCCAGGAACCACAGCGTTTCCTTCTGTTCTTCCAGAAGCCGCTCCACCCCGCCGTCATCGGTATACTCCACCCCCAGCTGTCCGGCCGTTATGACCTCTGTTTTTCCCCCTCGTTCCTTTAGTTCCAGGGAATAGTCCAGCAGAGTGTCCTGGAGTTTATCCTTGACCTCCTGCGCCGTATCTCCCCCGCAGTCTATTCCGTTGATGACTGTTCCCGGGAGAAAATGGGCGGCAAAATAATTTTTACCGATGAAATATGCCGTCAGCAGAGCAGCCGCCGCGGCAGCGAGGGCGAAAACCACGATTTTCGCTCTTTTTGACATTTTTTTCATACTCTCATTCTCCTGTGTCATACTGTGTCGCGCCATGATGGTACTCTTAGTGTTTCTTTCTTATTCTGAATTTATACTACATCTGTAGTTTAAAAATGTCAAGAAAAAGCAGGGAGGTCATACATTTTTTTCCGTTTCTGACCTTCTCTGCTCTTTCTCTTTTACAGAAGGACGAATGCCCACAGATTGTTGATCTGAGGTTCCAGTGTTTCATACTCCCACAGTCTGTCAAAGATTACATTTTTCTGCAGAAGCAGCTCGTCAAGCCTTTTTTACCGAAGTTCCAGTTCAAAATATTCCTTTTCCTCTCCGTTTACCCTGCAGAAGAGAATCCCTCTGATTTCGTCTATTTCGTAAATCTTCTTGAAGCCCTGCCGGATTTCATAGGCTGTATCCTCCGAGCTCTCCGGCACCGGATTTTTGTATCCCTTTTCAGGGGGCAGCTCCCACCGGAACGGTTCCGTAGTTCCGTCTTCCATACAGTATCCTATGGGATTCCATTCCAGTTCCTCCCCTGTCCGGTCTCTGCTCCAATCGCAGTCCATATAAAAGCTGATGGGAGTCATGGTAACTGTGTGGACGGTAAAATCGCTGTCCGGCAGGACAGTTTCCACCCGGAAGGTTTCCCCTTCGTACCCTTCCCCCATGTGCCAGCTCATATTCCAGCTTCCCCGGGCAAGCGTTTCGCAGGGATCGCCGCCTTTTTCCAGAGACCGTCCCAGATCTTTCAGCCGCACGTCCAGCGCCATGCCTTCATAGGATATTCCCCGGAGAAATCCCCAGACTTCATAGTAGCGGATGTTGCTTTGCCCCTCTTCAGGTTCCATGCAGTGTCCGCTCCAGGAAAAGTTCACCCGCTCCTTTTGTCCCACCAGCTGAAAATCCATAAAATTGAAACTGATATCCCCGGTCAGATCCATATCCTCCGGGCCTGTGATTTTAAAACAGAGATACAGATAATCCGGAACCGTCAGGGCCTGTTCCAGGGATACGGTGACGCCTCCATCTGTCACCGCGATATCCAGGGGCCAGGTCAGGTGCTCTTTGGTCAGCAGATCCTGCTGCTCCTGATCCGCCTGAAATTCTTCCGCCACTTTGGGGCTCCAGGAGTAAACCGCCGCCCCGGCTGCCGTCACTGCGGATAAGAGCAGGACCAGCGCCGCCGCCAGCGCGGTTCCAGGCACCTTTCCTCGTTTTTTGACTGTCCTTTTCTCTGCTTCCGCTGCCGCTGCTTCCCTTCGGATCTGTTCAAAAGCCTTCTCCATTCCCTGTTCCACCGAAGGCGGAAGACCGATTTCCGCTTTTAAAATTTTTTTCATTTTCCTGCTTTTCATTCCACAACGCTCCTTTCCTTCCGGGCTTCGTAATTTCCCCGGGGATTTTATATTCCTCCGCCAGACTCTTCCTGCCTCTCTGCAGCCGGGTTTTCACCGTATTTTCCGGAAGTTCCAGCAGCTCGGCGATTTCCCGGATCTTCAGGCCCTGTACATAGCGCAGCACCAGGATCAGCCTGTATTTCTCATCCAGTCTGCGGATCAATTCCTGAAATTCCACATATTCCAGAGACGCGTCCCGCACCGGAACATCCGGAAACTCCTCCAGCAGACAATTCCGGCTGTTCTGCCGGATTATTTTTCTGCATTCATTTATGAGGATTCGGGTCATCCAGGTTTTAAAATAACGGGGCTGACGCAGTTCCGCTATTTTTTCAAAGCAGATCAGAATGGTTTCCTGTATGGCGTCGGCAGCGTCCTCATTGTTGCCCAGGATACTTCTGGCGATCTTGTACATAGCCCCGGAATACTGTTCCATCAGCGCGAGAAAGGCCTCCCCGTCCCCGTCTCTGGCTCGTTTTACTAATTGTCTCATTGTGATTTCCCCTCTTGTGTACTGCCATGGCATTGATACTTTCATAGATTAGATGCCCGGAAACGCGGAAAAGTTTCATTTTTTTATTTTTCCCCAAAAGAAAAAGGACTCCCCCGCCGCCATGCATGGTATGGAGTCCTTTCTCTCTGCAGTTTTTACGCTTCTTTTGCCTCAAAGCCGGCCAGTTTCTCTTTTTTATATGACGCGAACCTTCCCTGATCCAGGGCATCCCGGATCTCTTCCATTAAGTGGTTGTAGAAGTACAGGTTGTGGAGCACACAGAGCCGCATGCCCAGCATCTCTTTGGCCTTCAGCAGATGCCGGAGGTAGGCCCTGCTGTACCGGCGGCAGGCAGGGCAGCCGCAGCCCTCCTGAATGGGCCGGTCATCCAGCTCGTATTTGGCGTTCAGCAGGTTCAGCTTGCCGTGGTTGGTATATACATGGCCGTGGCGTCCGTTGCGGCTGGGATATACACAGTCAAAGAAGTCGATGCCCCGCTCCACTCCCTCCAGAATATTGGCCGGGGTTCCCACTCCCATGAGATAGGTGGGCTTATCCTGGGGCAGATACGGCACCACTTCCTCCAGAATATGGTACATCTCTTCGTGGCTCTCGCCGACTGCCAGACCTCCTACGGCATAGCCGTCCAGCTCCATCTCACGGATCTGTTTCGCATGTTCAACGCGGATGTCCGCATAGATGGCCCCCTGGTTGATGCCGAAGAGCAGCTGCTGTTTATTGATGGTATCCTCCTTCTGGTTCAGCTCCCGCATCTTCGTCTGGCACCGGGCCAGCCACCGGGTGGTCCGGTCCACAGAAGCTCGGACATAGGAGCGCTCCGCCACGCTGGATGGGCACTCGTCAAAAGCCATGGCGATGGTGGAGGCCAGGTTGGACTGGATCTGCATGCTCTCCTCCGGTCCCATAAAGATCTTCCTGCCGTCCACATGGGAGCGGAAGTACACCCCTTCCTCCTTGATCTTCCGCAGGGTGGCCAGGGAAAACACCTGGAAGCCTCCGGAATCCGTAAGGATGGGTTTGTTCCAGGACATAAACTTATGCAGTCCTCCCAGCTTCTTTACCACCTCATCGCCCGGCCGCACATGAAGGTGGTAGGTGTTGGACAGTTCCACCTGGGTGCCGATGCCCTCCAGATCCTCCGTGGACACAGCTCCCTTAATGGCCGCCACAGTGCCCACGTTCATAAACACCGGGGTCTGGATCACTCCGTGAACCGTATGGAATTCCGCCCGCTTAGCTCTTCCCTCGGTAGTCAAAATTCTGTATTCACTCATACTGCTGCTTCTCCTCTGTTTTTTCAATGCCTCCAGTATAGCCGTTTCCGCCGCAAAAATCAATCTCCGGTCCGGGACCCTCTTCGGATATTTGATACAGCCCCAGGTTATATTCTTTTAAGATTTGAGGGGATTTTTACTAATTGTATTTGCCCGAATCTTGTCGTATAATCATAAGAAGCGAAAGTGAGGAGAATTTTACATGAGTGAAAAACGATATACCCTGGGAATCGATACCGGTTCCACCACGGTAAAAGTCGCGATTTTAAACGCAGAGAACGCTCTGCTTTTTTCTGATTACAGGCGTCACTATGCCAACATCCAGGAGACTTTGGCAGATCTTCTGACCGAGGCCTGTGAAAAGCTGGGGGAACTCTCCGTCAGCCCGGTAATCACCGGTTCCGGCGGCCTGACCCTGGCCAACCATCTGGAAGTCCCCTTTGTCCAGGAGGTCATCGCCGTTTCCACGGCACTGCAGCACTACGCCCCCCAGACGGACGTAGCCATTGAACTGGGCGGCGAGGACGCCAAGATCATCTACTTTGAGGGGGGCAACATCGAGCAGCGCATGAACGGCATCTGCGCCGGGGGCACCGGCTCCTTTATCGACCAGATGGCCTCTCTGCTGCAGACCGACGCCACCGGCCTCAACGAGTACGCCAAAAACTACAAGGCCATTTACCCCATCGCCGCCCGCTGCGGCGTGTTTGCCAAGACGGATATCCAGCCCCTGATCAACGACGGGGCTACCAAGGAGGATCTGGCGGTGTCTATCTTCCAGGCAGTGGTAAACCAGACCATCTCCGGCCTGGCCTGCGGCAAGCCCATCCGGGGCCATATCGCCTTTCTGGGCGGGCCCCTGCATTTCCTTTCGGAGCTGCGCCAGGCTTTTATCCGCACTCTGAAGCTGGACGAGGAGCACAGCATCATGCCGGACAACTCCCATCTGTTCGCGGCCATAGGCTCCGCCATGAACGCCTCTTTGGAGAACAGCGTATCCCTGAAAGCCCTGGCGGAAAAACTCCGCTCCGGTGTAGCCATTGATTTCGAGGTGGCCCGCATGGAGCCCCTCTTCGCCTCCCAGGAGGAATACGACGCCTTCCTGGAGCGCCAGAGCGTCAACAACGTGGCCACCGCGGATTTCTCCACTTACGAGGGCAACTGCTATCTGGGCATCGACGCCGGTTCCACCACCACCAAAGCGGCCGTGGTGGGCGAGGACGGCTCCCTGCTGTATTCTTTCTACAGCAACAACCAGGGCAACCCCCTGGCCACTTCCATCCGGGCCATCCAGGAGATCTACGAGCAGATGCCGGATTCCGCCCACATCGCCTACTCCTGCTCCACCGGTTACGGGGAAGCTCTCATCAAGGCTGCTCTGATGCTGGATGAAGGCGAAGTGGAAACCATCGCCCACTACACCGCCGCCGCTTTCTTTGACCCGGAGGTGGACTGTATCCTGGACATCGGCGGCCAGGATATGAAATGCATCAAGATCAAGGATCACGCCGTGGACAGTGTCCTTCTGAACGAGGCCTGCTCCTCCGGCTGCGGTTCTTTTATTGAAAACTTTGCCCAGTCCCTGAACTACAGCGTCCAGGACTTCGCAAGGGAGGCTCTGTTCGCGGAGCATCCCATTGACCTGGGCACCCGCTGCACCGTGTTCATGAACTCTAAGGTAAAGCAGGCCCAGAAGGAAGGGGCTACGGTGGCGGACATCTCCGCGGGACTGGCCTACTCCGTCATCAAAAACGCCCTGTACAAAGTGATCAAGGTTTCCGACGCCAAAGAACTGGGAAACCACATCGTGGTCCAGGGAGGTACCTTCTACAATGACGCGGTGCTCCGCAGCTTTGAGCGCATCGCCGACTGCCAGGCTATCCGGCCGGATATCGCCGGCATCATGGGGGCTTTCGGCGCGGCTCTGATCGCCAGGGAGCGCTACGAGGGCAAAGAGACCTCCATGCTGCCCATTGAGAAGATCAACACCCTGCAGTACTCTACCAAGATGGCCAACTGCAAGGGCTGTACCAACAACTGCCGCCTGACCATCAACCGTTTTTCCGGCGGCCGCCAGTACATCAGCGGCAACCGCTGCGAACGGGGCATCGGCAAGGAGAAGAATGCCAACCACATTCCCAACCTCTTTGAATATAAGATGAAGAAACTCTTCGGCTACACCCCTCTCACGGAGGACGAGGCTCCCAGGGGCAAAGTGGGCATCCCCAGAGTTCTGAACATGTACGAGAACTATCCCCTGTGGTTTACCTTCTTCACCAAACTGGGGTATCAGGTGGTACTCTCCCCGGTTTCCACCAGGAAGATCTACGAGCTGGGCATTGAATCCATCCCCAGCGAGTCCGAGTGCTATCCTGCCAAGCTGGCCCACGGCCACATCAGCTGGCTGCTGAAGCAGGGAGTGAAGTTTATCTTCTACCCCTGCATCCCTTACGAGAGGAACGAGGATCCCGGGGCCGTCAACCACTACAACTGCCCCATCGTCACCTCCTACGCGGAGAATATCAAGAACAACGTGGATGAGCTGAACAATCCGGAGATCCGCTTTATGAATCCCTTCCTGGCTCTCACCAGCGAGAAGATCCTGGCGGATGAGCTGGTGAAGGTCTTCCCCCAGATCCCCGAGGAGGAGATCCGGGAAGCCTGCCATTCCGGCTGGGAAGAGATGGCCGCCATGCGCAGGGATATAGAAGCCAAAGGTGAGGAGACTCTGAAATGGATGGAGGAAACCGGGCATCGGGGCATTGTCCTGGCCGGCCGTCCCTACCATATTGACCCGGAAATCCACCATGGCATCCCGGATATGATCAATTCCTACGATATTGCCGTGCTCACCGAGGACTCCGTGTCCCACCTGGCTCCTCTGGAGCGGCCTCTGCGGGTCAACGACCAGTGGATGTACCACACCCGTCTGTACGCCGCCGCCAACTATGTAAAAACCAGGGAGGACCTGGATCTGATCCAGCTGAACTCCTTCGGCTGCGGTCTGGACGCAGTCACCACAGACCAGGTATACGAGATTCTCACCGGCAGCGGCAAGATCTACACCTGCCTGAAGATCGACGAGGTCAACAACCTGGGCGCCGCCCGGATCCGGGTGCGCTCTCTGCTGGCAGCCCTGCGGGCAAGAGAGAAAAATCCCGAGAAGCGGGACCTTCATCCCTCTTCCATAGAAAAAGCGGTATTTACCGAGGAAATGAGAAAGGATTACACCATTCTCTGTCCCCAGATGTCCCCCATCCACTTCAACATCCTGGAGCCGGCCTTTAACTCCGAGGGATACCATCTGGAGATCCTGGGCAACGACAACAAGGACGCTGTGGACGTAGGACTGAAGTACGTCAACAACGACGCCTGCTATCCCTCCCTGATGGTGGTGGGACAGATTATGCAGGCCCTTCTGTCCGGAAAGTATGACACCCACAAGACCGCGGTCATCATGACCCAGACCGGCGGCGGCTGCCGGGCCTCCAACTATATCGGCTTTATCCGCCGGGCCCTGAAGAAAGTGGGCATGGAGTACGTTCCCGTAATCTCACTGAATCTCAGCGGCCTGGAGAGCAACCCCGGTTTTAAGATTACTCCCAAGCTGGCTCTGCGGGTGGTGTTCGGAGCGGTCTTCGGAGATATTCTCATGAAGTGCCTGTACCGGATGCGCCCCTACGAAAGGGTAAAAGGCTCCGCCAACCGCTTACATAAAAAATGGGAGAAGATCTGCATTGACTTTGTCAGCGGACCGAAGATTTCCTTTAAGAAATACAAACAGATCTGCCGCACCATGATCCGGGATTTTGACCGGCTTCCCATCACCGATGAGAAGAAGCCCCGGGTGGGCATTGTGGGGGAGATCCTGGTAAAATTCCTGCCGGCGGCCAACAACCACCTGGCGGAACTGCTGGAGCGGGAAGGGGCCGAGGCCGTATGTCCGGACCTGATTGATTTCTTTATGTACAGCTTCTACAACGCCAACTTCAAGGCGGAGCACCTGGGCACCAAGAAATCCACCGCCGCCCTCTGCAACCTGGGGATCAAGGCCATTAACTGGCTGCGGAGCGCCGCCTCCAAAGAGTTCGCGAAGAGCGTTCACTTTACCCCGCCGGCGGATATCCGGGATCTGGCTAAATACGCCTCCCCCATTGTTTCCGTAGGCAACCAGACCGGCGAGGGCTGGTTCCTCACCGGCGAGATGATGGAGCTGATCCACGGCGGTGTGATGAACATCGTGTGCATCCAGCCCTTCGCCTGCCTGCCCAACCACATCGTGGGCAAGGGCGTTATCAAGGCCATCCGCAAGGAATACCCCAAGGCCAACATCGTGGCTGTGGACTATGACCCCGGCGCTTCCGAGGTCAACCAGCTGAACCGGATCAAGCTCATGCTCTCCACAGCGGTAAAGAACCTGCATGGAAGCGGAAGATAACTTCCTCCTTCACTAAAAAGCTGACCGTAAGAGCGGCGGAAAAGCTGCTCTTGCGGTCAAATTTTTTTGTTCAAAAAACCGATGGCTTCCCCTGCCTTTCGCGGGTTCCGCCATCGGTTTTAAAATCCTTTTATTTCACGATTCTTTTCTTTTTCAGAAGGATTACCATGCCGCCGCAGGCAGCTGCCAGAACTGCCGCGTAAACCGCGGCCATGGACTCGTCTCCTGTCTGTGCGGATGAGCCTCCGCCCTGTCCCGGAGTTCCGGAAGGCTTCGCCGTACCGGTGGGATCAGAAGGCGTGCCGGAAGGTTTCTGGGTGGGTTCCCCAGTAGGTTCTTCCGTGGGTTCCTGAGTCGGTTCCCCGGTGGGTTCTTCCGTAGGCTCAGGCGTTGTGGTGGGCTCCTCCGTGGGCTCAGGCGTTGTGGTGGGCTCCTCTGTGGGCTCAGGCGTTATCGTCGGCTCCTCCGTGGGCTCAGGCGTTGTGGTGGGCTCCTCTGTGGGCTCAGGCGTTGTGGTGGGCTCCTCCGTAGGCTCAGCCTTCACGGTAACGGTCACCATCGCCGTCATGCCGCCATAGGATACTTCCACTGTCTGCTCTCCGATCTTGTCCGGATCATATCCGCTGATCTCGCAGTCTTTTCCCTCTACCTCGCTGGTGCTTCCATCACTGTAGGAAGCCAGGATCACCAGTCCCTCCGGATCAAAGGCTTCTCCCTTGCTGTACTCGGTCTTATCCGGTCCGGACAGAACCTCGATCTTCGTAAGGACCACAGGATCCTCTGTCTTCTCCGTGATCTGTACCTGAGCGGTCACCTGAATGGCCCGGGAGCTGTAAAGCTCTCTGTCCGGGGCGTCGTAGGCTGTGGAGCCGTCCTTTCCGACCCAGGCGTCCTTGTTGGAGCTCAAAGACTGCACGATGCCGGTCACCTGATAGGTTCCCTCTTCGTTGAGATCCACTGCGGAAAGATCCCACTCGACCGGAAGCGCGGAGGTTCCCATATCATAATACAGATTTACTTCTGCCTCCGCAGGAAGCACTGCCTGCAGATCCTCCGCTGTGCTTCCTGCCTGGACTGTCACACTGCCCAGATCTTCCTTTACCGCGGACTCAGCGTCAGCGGCCCGGAGGGCGTCGTACTGAGCCTTGGTCAGGGAGATCACTCCGCCGTGTTTAGTGTAAGTGGTCAGGAAGTAATCGGAGCTGTCCAGATACTCCCAGCCCTCATCCAGGTCGGTGGAAACCATGGGCTGATAACCCGGCGTGGGCAGGTCGTCCACAAAGAGGTACCAGCGGTTCTCCTGGCTGTGGTCCGTAAAGGTGGCAGGACCTTCTACAGAGCCGAAACGGCTCTGGCCGATGTTGCTCTGCACCCTGGTCCATTCGGTGGTTTCATAGTTCCACCAGTCTTTTGCCTCGGTGGATTCCATGATAATCTGTTCCGAGTTGCTCTTGGTAATATGGTAGGTTTTTCCGTTGGCCTGAAGGATATTTGTGTCGATCCATCCCGCGCTTCCGCCGTCCAGGAACAGGCCGCCGTACTCCCAGGTGTCCTGGGTAAAGTCTGTGGTCACGCCGTACATAATGTCAGAGCCGCCGCCCACCACAGGGGTATGCGCCTCGTCCGCGTACACATTGGAAGACCAGTATACGATAAAGGCTCCTTTGCCCTCTCCGTAGTAGTCCGGCACCCAGGTAGCCTCCGGCGCCCACATCATGCCGAGATAAGCCTGCGTTTCGCCGTCGGCATTTAAAGCCACGTCAAACTGGCGCACATCTGACCAGTGGATCAGGTCTTTGGATTCCCAGACATTCATCTTGGTACTTCCCTGGCTGGACCAGTATCCCCACTGGAGATTGTCTCCGCCGAAGACACGCAGATCCGTGGCGATAATATAATAGGTTTCTGTTTCCGGATTGTAGGTCAGGTACGGGTCTCTGGCTCCGGTGGTTCCTAGGTTGGACGCCAGGATGGGTTCCCGGTCGTTCAGGGGATCCCACTGTTCCGGATTATCGCCTCTGGAAATATCCAGATACATTTTCTCCGCGTAGCCGTTGGAATCCTCTACGAAATGCACCATCAGATATCCGTAGGGATCATCCGGTCCTACCTGTGCTTTTACCGTCACGGGAACTTCCACTTCAGCAGTCAGAGTTCCCAGGGAGATTACCGCGGTCAGCGTGCCGGTAAGATCCTCCTCGCCCACTGCGGGAGCCTGTACCTCCGCAGTCAGTCCGTCCTCTCCGATAACGACCGCGTCCATTTCCGATTTCCAGGTAACTGTTCCGCCGTAGTCCGGAAGAACGCTCTGGCCATTTTCAAGAGTTACGTCAGCGATTTCCGCCTTAATGGCTTCCATTTCCTGCTCCAGGAAGAAGGAGGGAACATTTTTCTGAATTGTTTCCGCGTCCAGAGCCTTGTTCCAGATCTTCAGGTTATCCATGGATGCCTGGGTATATTCCCCTGCGGCCCAGTTGGCCTTTCCGATCTGCAGAATGCTGCTGCTTCCCAGAATATCCAGCAGGGAATACTCACTGTCCACTCTTGCCCTCTCTACGCCGTTTACGTAGATGGCTGTGTCGTCGGTACTCAGAACCACGTCAATATGTACCCAGTCATTTCCCACTGCCGCGGAAGGATTGGCCGGGCGGCCATTGGTATTGTTGTACCGCTCTACGGTCAGGTTTCCGCCGTTGTGCAGGAATCCCACATAGTGCTCTGTGGTATTCAGCTGGGTGCTGTCGTTGGGCGCCGCGTAGAAGGCCCAGTTGGTAGCGGTCCGCTCGTTTTTGATGTCGTAGGAAACTGTCATTTCTTCCAGCCCGGTAAGAAGGCTGGATCCGTCTGCCGCCGTCACATTCAGCCACTGAGCCGCGGTTCCATCCAGATGCAGGGCACTGCCGCCCTCATAGCTGTCGGTGAGGGTATAGCCGCCGGATGCTTTGGCAGTATCCGGCACGATGTCCTGTCCGGCGCTCAGATTTTCAAAATCGAAATCCAGCAGGAGCTCTGCCTCAATCTCAGCGGGATCCGCCACCTGAACCGTGAAAGATGCCTGCTGTTCTCCATAGGTAACCGTTACTTCCTGCTCTCCGATCTCATTGAAATCTATATTGCTGAAAGTAAACTGTCTGGCATTTTTGGAACCTCCGTTGTAGGCGATATCCTCCGTGCGTCCGTCCGCGTAAGTTACGGTCAGCACCAGACCTGCGGGATTCACTTCATCCGATCCCACCGCGTAAACCGTCTTCATGGGAGCGGTTTTTACTTCAATGCTGCTGGGGCCGTAAGCCTCCATGACCCGGTCGTACTCTTCCGCAGTCAGAGGGATTACAGTGCCGTGGCGTTTCCGATTGGTGTCAAAGTTGAAATCATTGTCTCCGGTTTTCACCCATTTGGCGTTGGCGATATCCGTGGTGTAGAAGGGAACATATCCCACACCGCCGTTGTTGTCCGCCAGCAGGCCGTAGGTTTCCACCTTCTGTCCGTCTACTTCCTTCCAGTCATCCTGATTGTAAGCAAACAGCTCCGGTCCTTCCAGGCCGGGTGTGTAGCCGGTGATATCCCGGATAAAGCCCTGGGTTTCCCATACAGACTGATTGGTCAGCCACTGGCTGCTGTCCGTACATTTTTCCACCCGGATGGTGCTGCTGGCCGCGGAAGCCCGGTAATAATTGCCCTGGCTGTCTCTGAGGATGGTGGTATCAATGATATGGTCGTTTCCGTTGTCAATGAACATCTGGGGTTCTGAGAAGTTGCGGAAGTCCCTGGTTTTTGAATAGTAGACCTTCTGCACGCTTCCGGTCATGGATGCCCAGTACACTACAAATTCTCCTGTAGTCTCATCATAGATGGCTTCAGGTGCCCAGGCGCAGGTTGTTCCCTCCGGGGCTACTTCCGCCAGCCAGGGCTCGGACCAGTTTACCAGATCCGTAGATTCCCAGATGCGCAGGCAGTGGCTTCCGTTAAACTGAGAGGTGCCCCAGTCTACGGTGCCGTTGGCGATATCATTGCTGCCGATGCACAGATCCGTGGCAATCAGGTAGAATTTGTCACCTTCCGGAGAGCGGATCAGATAGGGATCCCTCACACCTGCCTGGTTCTGGGTCTTGTCCATATCTTCCTGGGTCCGCACAGAGTCGGCCACGCTGAGCACCGCCTCTTTCCGGTTCAGATCCATCCAGTTATCTCCGTCATGGCTGGAGGCAAAGAAGATCTGCTGCTGAGAGGGGCCGCCATCGCTGAGGAAGTAGGCAAAGAGATAATCCGTGGTATCCTCCATCTCATGGGCTTTCTTTACTGTCAGAGTAAATTCTTTTTCTACCGCTCCTTCCTCCGCGGTAATGGCGGCTGTCAGGGTCACGGTAGTATCTTCCGCCTGTCTGGTGACCACACCGGCAGGCTTGCCGTCCTGCTCCTGATCCGTCACTACGGCCGGATTGCTGGATTCCCAGGTCACGGCAGCTGTTCTTCCGGAACCCTCTACTTCCACCTCTGTGGGAAGGTAGATATTTTCTCTCACATCGTCGGGGTTTACCAGCTCCAGCTGATCCGCCGCTGCCGCCAGAAACTCATCGCTGCTCAGAAGTTTTTCCACCGTAACAGTGAATTCTCTTTCCGCGCTCTGTCCGGCCATCTGGACGGTGGCTTTGAAAGTAACCTGCATGTCTTCTGTCTCGGATCTTGTTACGGCAACCGTATAGCCGTCCTCTCCGATGACTGCGGCTTCACTTCCCGCGGTGATCTCCCAGGTGATCTGGGAACCGTTTGTCCCCTGGGAGGGAAGGGAAAAGCTCTCCTTCACGGTCTCCGGCAGGGACAGGGCATCCGCGTCTGCCTCAACCGCCGCGGCTGCGGCTTCCTGGTCCACCAGATCCTCATCGGTCAGAGCCCCGTCATAAACTTTGAAATTGTCAATCCAGCCTTTGTATCCCTCTCCGTTTACCCAGTTGGCTCTTCCGATATAAAAGATACCGGAATCTCCCAGAATATCGGGCAGGGCGTAGTCGCTGGCTACCGTACTTTTCCTGATTCCGTTTACATACAGGATCGTTTCCGTGGACTTAAAGACCACATCGATATGAGCCCAGTCTGTGCCTGCGCTTTCCTCAATGGATGCCGGCCGGCCGTTGGTATTGTTGTAGCGCTCTACCTTAATGTTTCCGTTATTGTGGAATGCACCGATGTAATGTTCCTTGGCATTAACCTGGGCATTCTCGTTGGGAGCCGCGTAAAAGACCCAGCTGGTGCCGGTCTGATCCGGCTTTTCGTCGTAGGAAATAGTAATTTCCTCTTTGCCTGCCAGCAGGCTTTTGCCCGCTTCGTCCGTCACGGACAGATAGTTGGACGCATTGCCGTTCAGATAAAGGGCTTTCCCGCTCTGGGCGTCTTTGCTGTCCCGCAGTTCATAGGTGCCGTTGATCTTGGCCACCGCGCTTCCCCCGGCAAATCCTGTCTCCGCGTCATCGAAGGTAAAATCTGCCAGCAGATCCGGCTCTTCCTCACCCGGCTGGGCCGAGGCAACGGTGGGGACATAAGCCCCCACCATAGAAACAGCCAGAACAGCTGCCAAGGCTCTGTGTTTCAGTTTCCTTGTTCTGTTCATTGATTCTCTTTCATCCTCCTCTTTTTATTAATTACAACTCCGGTATATCCGAGAGCTGAAAGGATCAGCGCCGCCGGCACCGCCAGATTGGTGCTGTCCCCCGTCTGGGCTGAATCAGAAGGTTTCTGGGTGCTTCCGGGTGTTCCGGAAACATCCGGTTTCTCCGTAGGAGCCGCTGTGGGCTTCTCTGTGGGTTTCCCGGTGGGTTCCTCCGTAGGCTCCGGTGTCGGCTCCTCTGTGGGCTCCGGCGTCGGCTCTTCTGTAGGCTCCGGTGTCGGCTCTTCTGTAGGCTCCGGCGTAGGCTCCTCTTTTCCATCGTCAATGGTGACGACCGCTGTAATGGTCCTGTTTTCTTCCGCCAGCTCTTCCTCCGCTGTCATATTAAAGATCAGCGTTCCGTCCGCGGCAACATGAATACTCTTCACCGCGGTATGCCGACAGGGATCAAACAGGCCGCCCGCTCCGGACTGTCCCGAATGGGGATCCGGATAAGGTCTCGCGTGGTAGACCAGAGCCAGATTGCCGTACTCATCTACCACCACTGAATTATGTCCGCCGCCCACATGGGCTCCTCCGCCGATGGCTCCCTCATACGTATCATAGGAACTCAGCAGAGGATAGGGGATGTTGGTCCAGCTGGCAGGATCCATCAGATCACTGCCCTTGTCTGCCATCATCAGTCCCAGGGTGTAGTATTTATCCACAGTAGCCGCGGAATAACTGATATACACCTTGTCCCCGTACTCAAACAGGTAGGGGCCTTCTACCACCAGCTGATCTGTGCCCTCGGGATTAGAAGCGGAAATGCTTCCCTCGTAGATCCCGTATTCCCAGGGCCACTCGCCGGATTTTATCACCACACGCTCTCCGGTGGGCTGGGGAACTACCCCTTCTCCCCCCTGAGCCTTCACAATGGAGATCTGGGCGTTCTGGGGCATGATATAGTAGCCCTGTCCGTTGTCGTCCTCAAAGTAAGAAACATCAAAGGAAGGTGAATTCTGCAGGATAATGGGCTCGCCCCACTGATCCGCTTCCAGCATACCGCCGGCCTGCATCTGGGCATCCGTTCCTTCATAAGGTATCAGGATGGAATAAGAGCACCAGTTCGCGTTGTTCCAGTTGGTATTGGGCTGTATGCCGGCGCTGCCGAAATCATGGGCTCCTACCAGGCAGTACCAGGTGCCGTTGATCTTGTGGAACTCCGGCGCCCAGAAGAAGCCTCCCCATCTGTCTCCCACCTTGGATTCCAGAATATAGTGTTCTTCAGCGGTCTTCAGGCCCTCGATGGTTTCTGCTCTGCGGATATCCAGCTTCCGGTAGGACTGGGAGCAGTTGGGAGCAGTCATGCCTTCCTCATAGTAAGAACCGGTGGAATAGTAATATCCGTCGTCTTCATTATAGAAGATATGGGGATCCGCCCGCTCTTCAATAAAGGGATAGGCGTAGGCATCCTGCTGAACCTTTCCGGTGATTTCATAGACGCCTTCTTCTCCGCTCTCCAGCTGCTTCAGATCATCTTCCTCCCAGATCACTCCCAGATTCTTTGTGCTGCCGTCACTGTAAGAAGCAGTGACTGTTTCCGGCAGAGTAATTTCTTCTCCGGGCTTGGCGGTGATTTCTACCGAGCTGATTCCTGTATTCTTCACGGTTCCATACTTCTGGGTCAGCGCCGCGTACTCGGAAGCGCTGGCTTCAAAGACAGAGGCTTCCTCCGCCGCCGCGGCCTCCGGGATTTCTCCCGTTACCGGAGCTTTGGCGTAAGCGCACTCCTGGGTTTCCAGGATCACCGACCCGCTGTTCAGGCTGTCCGTCAGACTTACATAGGAAGTTCCGGTTTCATCCTGCCAGAAGATCTTGTAAGCTTCCGCCATCTCATCGTAGACCACGGAAGGATTCTGAACCTGGGTTCCCGCCTCTGCCAGGGTCAGGAACCGCTCTCCGGTAAAGAGCATCCGCTCATCCGTATCCCATACGTAGATGCCGTTCCGGTGATTGTTGCCGGAAGCGGCCGCTCCCAGACTTCCGTCTGCCTTGCGGAACAGTACCGGGGAGCCCATCTGGTTGTCGGGGCTGGAATTCTGATCCCCGCTCCATTTTACATATACAACCGCTTTGCCCTTATTTAATTCTGTATAAGCCTCTTCCTCGTCGGTCTTTGCCGCCAGAAACAGGGCGTCGGAGCGGCGGCTGTCCGCGGCGGCCAGCAGGTCGCCGGTGTTCTCATAGAGGTTTCCGCCCTGGATTACGTAGGTCAGGATCTGTCCCCCTTTAGCCAGGATGGTCACGTCCCGCTGGATTTTGCTGCCGCCGATTTCAGCGGTCAGGGTCACTTCCGTATCCTTATCCGGCCGGGTGACTGTGCCGTCTTCCGCCACAAGTCCTTCCTCGCTGCAGCTCCAGGCGACGGCCTGACCGTCCGCTTCCTGCTGCAGATCCTCTGACACATATCTGGGAATCAGCAGCTGGCTCCGGTAAATGCCGGCCTGGGCTTCCTCCTGGGAGGGAACCGTCACTGTGTATTCGCAGGTCTCGGAATAGGAGCCGCAGGTGATTTCAGCTGTCAGCTTCACTTCCTGTCTTTCCTCTCCAAAGACCACGGTTCCGTCAGTCTTCACCGCGTTCTCATTGCTGGAAGTCCAGGTCACCTGACAGGTATCCGTACTCTGAATCAGATTCAGATCGCCGTAAACTGTTTTGCCGTCCGGAATGGAAATACCGCTCTTCAGCTCCTTGACGTTCTGGATTTCCAGGGCTTTGCGGTACAGCTGTCCCGCCTGGGCCTCATCCATGCATTTTCCGTAAATTCTTACATCCCGAAAGGAACCGGCGAAAGTATCGTCCGCGTAATCGGAAGCTCCGATGTATCCCGCCAGGTCCTCTCCGAAATCGGAAACCGTCAGGTTGAGGATCTCATCGCTGCCCACCAGTTTTCCATTCAGATAACCGGTCAGGGTGTTTTCGCTGATAGTAATGGTGTAATACATCCACTGATCCATGCGGTCTGAGGTTACTACGCTGTTGTTCTGGGAATTGTTCACTCCCACCTCAGTATTCCAGGGATTGACCGTGCTTCCCGGTGCCGGATCCGTAAATACCGCTTTATAATATCCGTCCGGATTGGTAGGATTCAGCAGGAAATAATATTTGGGATACCCGTTCTGTTTTTCCTGTCCGTTAATGGAAAACGCGGATGTATTGATCTGGGTATCGTTGTTTTTGATCCACATGGAGATGGTCAGTTCATTCTGTCCGTCAAACATGCCTTCCGGCAGTTCCACGTAGTTCTGATTGGATTTCGCGCCTCCCGGAAGCACCAGGGAATCCTGGCTGAAAGAGGCGTCTCCCTTCACTTCTCCGTCCCATCCGTTTCCGGAAACATCTTTGGCGTCTGTTGCCAGGGGATAGCGGGCAATGAGCCCCTCCTGGTCGTCAAACTCCACGTTTCCGTTTACAGTCACCGTACCGGTTACGGTGCGGTACTCTTCTTTCAGTTCCTGGTCAACGGTCATATCCAGCACCGGGCTGCCGTCGGGGCTCCAGTGTACCCTTCGGACCGTGGCGCTGCGGGTGCCGCCGTTGGGGCGCATATGATAGACAAAAATATCTCTTCCGTCTTCATCTACGCTGAAGCAGCTGTGGCCGGGACCCAGCTCTCCGGAAACACTCTCTGAGGAGAGGATGGGGTATCCGGTTTCCTTCCAGCTGTCAGCGTCCAGAAGATCCGCGTCCTCATCCGCCGTAAGCAGGCCTACCACGTACAGATTGCCGGTGGCCGCTCCGGAAAATGTCATATAAACCTTTCCCTTGTTCTGGATCACAAAGGGGCCTTCGTCCACAGTGGTGTCCACCCGGTCCCATCCGTACTGATTCCGCAGAATGCACACGGGATCACTGGTGAGCTGATACGGATTGGCCGGATCGATGGTGGCGATCCACAGGTCGGAGGTTCCCTGGCCTCCCGTAATCTGCCGCTGGGCCCAGGACAGATAGTGGGTGTCTCCCACCTGGAAATAGGTCATGTCCAGAGTAATTCCCTGGGAATACAGCGGGGAGCCGTCCTTTCTGGTTACCGGCCGGGCCGCGTTCCAGTCATTGCGGTCGGTGGGATCTCCCCCTTCCTTCAGTTCCATCATCTGGCTCTGGACCTGATCCCAGGAACCGCCTTTGGCATAGAGGATATACAGTTTCCCGCCGATTTTATGAAGCTCCGGCGCCCAGTTCGGCGTCCGGGTATTGGACATCAGTTCATGATCCGGAGCGCTGAACAGGCCCAGGGGAGTATCCGCCTCCCGGATGCAGATCTGGGACTGATTCTGGGTCTCGCCGGTGGCAATAAAATAATACTTTCCATTATAAAGGTAGATATTGGGATCCGCCCGTCCGTTCAGCACCGGATATTCCGTCAGCTTCGCCTGCCCGGTAATGGTATAAGTGCCTTCCCGGTAGAAATCCACAGTGCTGTAATCCCAGACAATGGGAATGTCATCGGTGGTTCCGTCGTTGTACTGTGCGGTGATCACCGCGTCTTTGGTGTCCTCCGCAGTCAGGGTGTCCCCCGCGTCCACGGTAAAGGCATAGGTCTTTTCCTCTACCCCGGCATTTTCCAGTGATCCCAGTTTCACCCGCAGATTCCTTGCTTCTTCTTTTGTAACGGGGATCACGCTGCAGGGCAGGGCGTTTTCCAGATCTGTATCCAGCTGGGAGTTTTCCCGGGCACTGATGGAAACAGGCTGGCTGAACTCTGTGAAATCTGCCGTGACACTCTCAAAAAGACCGCCCTGTCCGTCTTCCCAGGTAATCACATATTCCGAACCGTTATAGCTGCATCTGGGATTTACCACTTTCCCTTCCGCATGGAGATCCGGGAAGATTTCCCCGTCAAACTCCATCAGGTCCTTCGTAAAGGATACCAGGACTTTTCCGTCGTCCCTCACCGCGATAACCCCCATGCCTCCGTCCGCCGCTCGGAACAGCCAGGGCGTCACCAGGGTGCGGGTGGTTCCCGCGTTCCAGCCGTCCAGATCCGCTTTCGCAAACAAAACGCCGGTATTGTTGTGAAGGGCTTCAAAATTTTCCCCGTCTTCGCTGATAGCCAGATGCATGCTCTGTCCAAGCGCCGCCGCCACATTGGAGCGGGTATAACTCATCACGTATTCAGAGCCCTCTTCCATGACCAGAATCGTAAAAGTCTTTTCATAGGAAGAGCCGCCGTATGTAATGTGGGCTGTAACCTGGGTTTCCGTGCTGGTCTCCGGCTGGTTCAGGGTACCGTCTGCCTGGACCAGTCCTGCCGGATCCTCCCAGGCCACTGTGATCCCGCCCTCAAATTCTGTGGGCAGGCTGCCGGTCACTGCGTAGGGCACCTGTACCCGGTTCAGGATCAGTTCCTCCAGCTGAGCCCGGGCCGCCACAGTCACCTGGAATTCCTTGACCGCCGATGCGTCCCCCAGGGTAAGGGTTGCTGTCAGCACCGTGCTTCTGGCTTCCTCTGTAACAGTTACTTCCCCGGTTTCCGATACCACGGAAGGATCTGCTGTTTCCCAGGCAATGCTGGAACCATTGGCTCCTTCCCGGGGCAGGGTGAGATTTCCAATAACATTGGAAACATCTCCCAGGCTGAGGTTTTCCTTATCCTCCAGAACCGCGTTTCTCTGGCTTCCCAGTTCAAACAGATCCTGTATCTCCTCGCCGGTCAGGGCCTTGTCATAAATCCGAAGATCCCGGAAGGACCCGGCGAACAGCGGATCTTCCAGATACTGAGATGTACCGATGTGGGCTTTCAGTCCTGTCCCGAAATCGGAAACCGTCCGGTCCATGGATACCTCTTCCAGCATCTCTCCGTCCAGATAGCCGGCCATGCTGTTTCCGTCAATGACAACGGTATACAGCTTCCACTGGTTCATGTACCCGGTGGTGGCATAAGCGCTGTCATTGATTCCCACCTCTGTGGTCCAGGGCTGGGAAGCATTTACGCTGTTGGTAAAAACCGCCTTGTAGTTTCCTGCCGGGGCGCAGGGGTTCAGCAGAAAATAACTGCTGGGCGTCACGCCGGAAGCCTGGCTCCCAAAGAAAAATGCCGCGGTGTTTCCCTGGGTATTGTGATTGTTGATCCACAGAGATACGGTCACTGTATCCTGCCCGTCAAAGAGCCCGTCCGGCAGTGTCACATAGTTGCCGCTGTTTCTGTCTCCTCCCGCCAGATTCAGAGAATCTCCGGTAAAATCCACTCCGGACGCTCCGTCGGCAATGGCCGCGTCCTTCTGATTTCCGGAGACATCCCTGGTGTCTGTCTCCATGGGATAATGGGCCAGAAGGTCCGCGTCCGGGTCAAAATCTCCTGCCGCGGAAACCTGCCTGGCTGCCCCCGCGGGAAGCAGTCCCAGGACCATTCCCGCAGTCAGCAGCCAGGCCGCCCATTTTCTTTTGCGATGTCTCATATTCTCCCTCCTTCTTATAGAAAAATTTACCTGATTTTAATTTATCTTACAGGCGGGAGCTTGTCAATCATTCCCCTGTATTTTTCTGACTTTCTCTATGTTTTACAATACTTCTTTTTGTGATTTTTTCTCTCTTTCAATACATCTTTTGTATTCCCCGGATTGTTTGTTGGTTTTTTTCTTAATTTGTTTGTTTTTTTCTCTGTAAGGCCTCGGTTTTATCATAAAAAAACGCCCTCTCTACCGTCTGTCTCTTTAGACACAAAGCCCTAAAACGCGATCCATCCGTCGATTTTTTTATAGAAGTTGGATTTTTTCTTCTCAGCAAGCGGATACAAAATGAAACACCCGAAAAATACGCAGGGATTTGGAGATGCCTGATACTGCCTGAACCGGCGTGAACTCCGCGCCAAGACCTGCCGGTCAAGTCTCAAATTTTCCAATATGAAAAGGCCTCGGAAACCGTATAAATACTGATTTCCGAGGCCTCTCGCATTTTCCTGATAAAACTTAAAATGCAGGAAGCGGGACTTGAACCCGCACGATATTGCTACCACAGGCACCTGAAGCCTGCGCGTCTGCCAATTCCGCCATTCCTGCGTCTCTGCTCTCAGCGGTTTCCCGCTACAAGAATGTATATTACCACTTTTTCCTCCGCAAGTCAACTGTTTTTTTAACCGGGCATCAGCGTATCGGAGGCGCCATGCAAAAAGCGCCGCAAAATTCTGCAGCGCCTGACTTTTTCCATGCAGGAAGCGGGACTTGAACCCGCACGATATTGCTACCACAGGCACCTGAAGCCTGCGCGTCTGCCAATTCCGCCATTCCTGCGTCTCTGTTTTCAGCGGCTGTCCCGCTGACAAAAGTAATCATACCATCTTTCTCCGCATAAGTCAACTGCTTCTTTGTAATTTTTTTAATTTTTTAAATTTTTCCATTTTTTAAGTATTGAGTGAAAATTTCAGCTATTTCTTCCGTTTCACATATCGTTTCTGCTTCCGGCATATAGTAGTTGAAAACCACAGGATATCAGCCATGCATTCCAGAAGTTTTTTTAAACAAACCGCTGTCACAGCGCTTTTCCTGGCCGCCGCCTTCCTGGCCGGCAGAGGCATTGCCATGAGCGCCTCAAATTTAAAAGAAGCCTCCGCCATCCTTCAGCCCGCGGAGGAAAACTGGGGCTTAAGTTTTCAGGAGGAGGGCCGGCCGCCTGCAGCCAACGCCACCTTTGAGGAACTGCGCCGGTACAACGCCTGGTACGCGGAAGAGACCGAAGAAAAAGTCATTTATCTGACCTTTGACGCCGGCTATGAAAACGGAAATACCTCCCCTATTCTGGATGCCCTGAAAAAGCATCAGGTTCCGGCGGCTTTTTTTGTGGTAGGAAACTTTCTCTCTTCCTCTCCGGACCTGGTCAAACGCATGGTGCAGGAGGGACACATTGTAGCCAACCATACATACTCCCATCCCGATATGTCCAAAATCTCCACCAGGGAAGCCTTTGAAAAAGAACTGCGCCGGACAGAGGAACTGTACCGGGAAATCACCGGGGAAACCATGAAAAAATATTACCGGCCTCCCCAGGGAAAATACAGCGCCGCCAACCTGGAAATGGCCAGAGACATGGGATATCAGACTTTTTTCTGGAGCCTGGCCTATGTGGACTGGTACCAGGACGACCAGCCCACAAAAGAAGAAGCCTTCGAGAAACTTCTGGGGCGGATCCATCCCGGCGCCATCGTCCTGCTCCACAGCACCTCTGCCACCAACGGCGAGATCCTGGACGAACTGCTGACCCGGTGGGAAGAAATGGGATACTCCTTCCGCTCCCTGGATCAGCTGGTTCAGCCCTGAGCCTGTGTTTCAATTTTCCCCCAGAAAATAGCGGCCGTAGGCGTCCGCGGCCTTAATGGCCGCCGCCGCGGTCCGGGGCGTGACTTCAAAAGGCATATTGCGGAGGGTGTCGTTTTCCCCGCAGGCCGCCTCCGCCACCGCAAAGATCTGCTCTTCGGTGATATGCTCCGCTCCCAGCTGCTTCAGAGTCACCGGAAGTCCCAGTTCAATACAGAAATCAATGATCTCCTCCAGCTCCTTTGCCGGAGCATTTTCCAGAACCAGCTGCGCGATAGTTCCGAAGGCCACCTTTTCCCCGTGATACATGCCGTGGCACTCCTCCAGCACCGTCAGGCCGTTGTGAATGGCATGGGCTCCCGCCAGGCCGCCGCTCTCAAATCCCAAACCGGACAGCAAAGTATTCGCCTCAACGATTTTCTCCACCGCCTCAGTGCACGCCCCTGCCTCCAGAGCAAGCTTCGCCTTTACACCCTCTTCCATTAAAGTGTCAAAGCACAGCTTCGCCAGCGACATAGCCGCTCCCGTCACCTTGCCGCCCGCGCAGGTAACGGCGCCGCTGGCCTGACAGGCCCTGGCCTCAAAATACGTAGCCAGAGCGTCCCCCATACCTGCCACTGTAAGACGCACCGGAGATCTGGCGATAATTTCCGTATCCATCAGCACCAGATTGGGGTTGGCGTCAAGAAACAGATATTCTTCAAACACTCCCTCTTCTGTGTAAATCACCGACAGCGCGCTGCAGGGAGCGTCGGTGGAGGCAATCGTAGGGCAGATCAGCACCGGAGTTCTCTGATAATAGGCTGCCGCTTTGGCAGTGTCAAAAATCTTTCCTCCGCCGATGCCGATAATCAGATCACATCCCTCTGTCTCCATCCTCTCCTGAAGCCTCCGGATCTCTTTTTTGCAGCATTCTCCCTGAAAGACCTCAAACACATACCCGCAGTCTGATTTGCGGAAGCTTTCTTCCAGCAGATCTCCAAACCGGCTCTTTCCTCCCCGGCTCACCAGCAGCATAGCCTTTTTCCCGTACTTTTCCGCACAGTTTCCCAGATGTCTCAGTTCCCCCGCTCCCTGTACGTACCGGGAAGGGCTGATAAAAACTTTTGCCATTTTCGCTCCTTTCCGCGGCGCTTCGCCGCTTTCACAGTATTTCCGGATTCATTATAAAGGCTTCCCGTGCCCGTTCCAATATATAAGTCTCTTACCTGCATTTTACCATCTGACAGATTCCAGGACAAGACCTGCGTGGTCAAACGCTTACGGAGAAAAACTTAATGATTCAGACCCGGCAGCTTGAGGTGAAAAATTCTGCACTTGCTTCTTTTCTTCTGAACATGAGAAATCCCCCGGAAACGCTGCGTTTCCGGGGGAAATTTTCAAAGAAAAAGCAGATAGCGGGAATCGAACCCGTCTCTCCAGCTTGGGAAGCTAGCGTTCTACCGATGAACTATATCTGCATGACTCTTATTATAATCTGAATTTCCCAAAAAATCAAGGCCAAAAATCACTTTGATTTGGCAATTATAGGCCCATCCTTTCACATACAACCCGGTCTGCCATTTTGACCGCACTGACTAAGACAAGTATGTTAAATACCACCTCCCCGATATAGCTCCATGCCATTGACACTGCGCAAAAAGCGCCCTGTTCCAGGAACAGGGCGCTGTGAGTTTTTCAGCTATTATGCGTTTTTCTGAGCGATCGCTGCCTGTGCTGCAGCCAGTCTGGCAATCGGCACGCGGTAAGGTGAGCAGGATACATAGTCCAGGCCCAGCTTGTTGCAGAACTCTACAGAGCTGGGATCTCCGCCGTGCTCGCCGCAGATGCCACAGTGCAGGGAAGGTCTGGTCTGTTTTCCAAGCTTCACTGCCATGTCCATCAGACGGCCCACGCCAACCTGATCCAGCTTCGCGAAGGGATCGTTCTCGAAGATCTTGGCATCGTAGTACGCATCCAGGAACTTACCTGCGTCGTCACGGGAGAAGCCGAAGGTCATCTGGGTCAGGTCGTTGGTTCCGAAGCAGAAGAACTCAGCCTCTTTTGCGATCTCATCGGCAGTCAGAGCTGCTCTGGGGATCTCGATCATAGTTCCCACTTCGTACTTCATATCAACACCGGCTGCGGCGATCTCAGCGTCAGCGGTCTCAACCACAAAGTTCTTTACATATTTCAGCTCTTTCACGTCGCCTACCAGCGGGATCATGATTTCCGGCTGAATATCCCAGTCGGGATGAGCTTTCTTTACATTGATAGCGGCACGGATCACAGCCTTGGTCTGCATCTTGGCGATTTCCGGATAGGTAACAGCCAGACGGCATCCGCGATGGCCCATCATGGGGTTAAACTCGTGCAGACCGGCAATGATGGCTTTGATCTGCTCTACGGTCTTGCCCTGAGCTTCAGCCAGCTTCTTGATGTCCTCTTCCTCAGTGGGAACGAACTCATGCAGCGGCGGATCCAGGAAACGGATGGTAACCGGGTTTCCTTCCAGAGCCTCATACAGCTTCTCGAAATCTCCCTGCTGCTCGGGCAGAATCTTCTCCAGAGCGGCTTCTCTCTCTTCTACCGTCTCAGAGCAGATCATCTCGCGGAAGGCGTCGATCCGGTCTCCCTGGAAGAACATATGCTCGGTACGGCACAGACCGATTCCTTCAGCACCCAGCTCACGGGCTTTCTTGGCGTCAGCCGGAGTATCCGCATTGGTTCTTACCTTCATGGTTCTGTATTTGTCGGCCCATGCCATGATTCTTCCGAATTCGCCGGCGATGGTGGCATCTACGGTGGGGATAATTCCGTCGTAAATGTTTCCGGTAGATCCATCAATGGAAATGCAGTCTCCCTCATGGAATTCTTTGCCGTTCAGGGTGAATTTCTTGTTTTCCTCATCCATTACCATGTCGCCGCAGCCAGATACACAGCAGGTTCCCATACCGCGGGCTACAACGGCAGCGTGAGAAGTCATACCGCCGCGGACAGTCAGGATACCCTGGGATACTTTCATACCCTCGATATCTTCCGGAGAGGTCTCCAGACGTACCAGAACGACTTTCTCTCCTCTGGCAGCCCACTCTTTGGCGTCCTCAGCGGAGAACACGATCTTACCGCAGGCAGCTCCCGGAGAAGCTCCCAGAGCTTTGCTCATGGGCACGGCAGCCTTCAGAGCGGCGGCATCAAACTGGGGATGCAGCAGAGAATCCAGGTTTCTGGGCTCGATCATGGCAACAGCCTCTTCCTCTGTTCTCATGCCCTCGTCTACCAGATCGCAGGCAATCTTCAGCGCGGCCTGAGCGGTTCTCTTGCCGTTACGGGTCTGCAGCATGTACAGTTTGCCGTGCTCCACGGTAAACTCCATATCCTGCATATCTCTGTAATGCTCTTCCAGTCTCTTGCATACATCCTGGAACTGAGCGAATGCTTCCGGGAATTTCTGCTCCATCTCGGAAATGTGCATGGGGGTACGCACGCCGGCAACCACATCCTCGCCCTGGGCGTTGGTCAGGAACTCGCCGAACAGGCCTTTGGCTCCGGTAGCGGGATCTCTGGTGAAAGCAACGCCGGTACCGCAGTCATCGCCCATGTTTCCGAATGCCATCATCTGTACATTGACAGCGGTTCCCCAGGAGTAGGGGATATCGTTGTCACGGCGGTATACGTTGGCACGGGGATTATCCCAGGAACGGAACACGGCTTTAATGGCTCCCATCAGCTGCTCCTTGGGATCAGAGGGGAAGTCAGCGCCGATCTTCTCTTTGTACTCAGCCTTAAACTGCTCGGCAAGAGTCTTCAGATCCTCAGCGGTCAGCTCCACATCCAGTGTTACGCCTTTCTCCGCTTTCATCTTGTCAATCAGTTCCTCAAAATATTTCTTTCCGACTTCCATAACAACGTCGGAATACATCTGAATAAATCTTCTGTAGCAGTCCCATGCCCAGCGGGGATTTCCGGACTTCTCAGAAAGAACCTCTACCACGTCTTCGTTCAGGCCCAGGTTCAGGATAGTATCCATCATACCCGGCATGGAAGCTCTGGCTCCGGAACGAACGGACACCAGCAGCGGATTCTCTTTATCTCCGAATTTCTTTCCGGTAATCTCCTCCATCTTGCCGATGTATTCCATGATCTGGCCCATGATCTCATCGTTGATCTTTCTGCCATCCTCATAATACTGCGTACAAGCTTCGGTGGTGATGGTAAATCCCTGGGGCACCGGCAGACCCAGATTGGTCATCTCCGCCAGGTTCGCGCCCTTTCCGCCGAGGAGCTCGCGCATGTCCGCGTTGCCTTCCGTAAACAAATAGACCCATTTGTTTGCCATGTTACGTTTCCTCCTAAAATTGACTTGATTGATTGGTATCAGTAAAGCATCCTCCGGAATATTCCGAAAGATACCTACATACAATATCTACAGCGCCCTCCCGGACGCACACAGTTATTGTAACATAAAACCTCCCATAGTCAAGGATTAAACTTCAATTTTTTTCATTTCCGCTGTACTTTCCCAGGCATTTCCGATTCTTGCCCACACTCTTGACAAATGCGGCCGGCAGCGCCAGAATAGGAAGAGCCGCAGGCAGTTTAAAGAGAAAGGAGCCGCATATGGCGAAATTAAGCACTCTCTGCTACATAGAACAAAACGGGAAGTATCTCATGCTTCACAGAACCATGAAGAAAAATGACGTGAACAAAGAAAAATGGATCGGGGTCGGAGGCCACTTTGAAGCGGACGAAAGCCCGGAGGAGTGTCTGCTCCGGGAAGTTCGGGAGGAGACCGGCTACACTCTCACCTCCTGGCAGTATCGGGGGATTGTCACTTTTGTCTCCGGAGACGGCGTCACCGAATACATGTCCCTCTTCACCGCCGATGGCTTTGAGGGCCGTCCCATTCCCTGTGATGAGGGCGAACTTGCCTGGGTAAAGATTCAGGATGTGGAACAGCTGAACATCTGGGAGGGGGACAAAATCTTTTTCCGGCTGCTGCGGGAAAACCGCCCCTTTTTCTCCCTGAAGCTGGTTTATGACGGCCATGGAGGCCTGGTCTTTGCCGCTTTGGACGGCCGGCCAATGAAACTTGACTGATTGGTTCGCCGGACATACAGAAACAGGCGCCCAAGAATCTTTTCCGGGATTCCGGCGCCTGTTTTCTCAAGAAATTCAATGAGACTTAGGATTGCGGGAGCACGAACCGCGGAGCAATCTGTGTCTCATACCCATTTGTCGGGCAACTCATTCAATGCAGTACTACACGCTCCCAGGCTTCCGTCAGGGTTTCCAGCGACCCTGTCGGCTCCTGATCTTCAGCATACACGGAATCATCGATCCGGATCGTAAACAGCACATCCCCTTTCTGGGTCCAGAGATACAATTCCCGGCATCGCGTTCCATTCCGGATGTAGTCCAGCTGCGTCCAGAGGATCGTTTGTCCGTCTATCTCCGCCTCCTGCGCCCCGGCAGCTGTGATGTTTTCATAATCCCCGGATTCTTCCATCCATTCCACATCAATATAAGAGTCATACGCCTCCTCCAGAGAAGTGTATTCGTCGAAGGAGTAACTGTACATCCATTCCTCGCCTCCGGAGTGTTCCTCCTGCATGCTGGAAAAATAACCCTCCCCGGCATAGCAGTAGGTCTGCCCATCCGCCATGGTAATATCAGCGAAATGCTCTCCGTCCTCGGAATAGATCGTGTAGGAACCGTCTGTATTGGCCAGAATCTCATCAATTTCCTGCCAGTCCACCTCTTCATCCAGAATTCCATTGAGATCTTCTGTTTCATAGGAGCCGGCCTCGCCGCCGCGGTCCAGCATAAATCCCAGAACCGCCGCTCCGATGGTAATCAGCAGGACAACCACAAAGACAACCTTTCCCGCGGTCCCGCTGTTCCCCTCGCTGCGGCGGCCCCGGTATGTCCGGCCGGCGCTTCCCTGATAAGGAGGCGGCGTATGCGGCCGGCGGCGCTGCTCCTCAAAGGGCTTCTGTTCATATGTACGGCTGTCCCCGCTCTGTCCTCCTCCCGCAGCGCCACGGCTGTTTTCCGTATTCTTTCCCGAAGGCTCCGCCTGACGGAAATCCAGTTTCAGATTTTTGTTCAGACTGTATTTTTTATCATTCTTTGTGTTGTCCATGCCGCACTCTGTACAGATTCCATTGCTGCCCAGCCTGCCGCCGCAGAGACTGCATCGCTCTATTGCCATAAGAGTCTCCTTTCCGGATTGTTCTTATGTATTACCATACCACAAAACTCTGATCCGCGCCACCTGCAAAAGGCGAAAGCCACCGGATCTTCCGCCGCGCGGGCGAAGGATCTGATGGCTTTTCCGCTTTTTACCTTTATAACCGGTTCAGAATTGGCAATTATTTATTGTAGCATACGATCTTTCCGAAATCAGGCTTGAGAGACGCTCCGCCCACCAGGCCGCCGTCGATATCCGGCATAGCGAACAGCTCCGCCGCGTTTCCTGCGTTTACAGAACCGCCGTACTGGATACGGATGGCTTCCGCGGTATCGGTATCATAGATCTCCGCGATGCACTCGCGGATGCCTTTGCAGACTTCCTCAGCCTGCTCGCTGGTAGCAGTCTTGCCGGTGCCGATGGCCCAGATGGGCTCATAGGCAATCACAGCGGTCTTTGCCTGCTCCGCGGTCACATTCTGGAAGCCGACCTTTACCTGCTGACGGATCCAGTCCATGGTGATGCCCTGCTCTCTCTGCTCCAGAGACTCTCCGCAGCACATAATGGGGGTCAGGCCGTGCTCAAAGGCTTTGAGGATCTTTTTGTTGACATCCTCGCTGGTCTCCTTGAAGTAATCTCTTCTCTCAGAATGGCCCAGGATCACGTATTTTACGCCTGCGTCCACCAGCATGGCCGGAGAAATCTCTCCTGTGTAAGCTCCTTTTTCCTCATAGTACATGTTTTCAGCCGCAACTTCGATGTTGGTTCCCTTGCAGGCTTCCACTACCGGTACAATGTCAATGGCCGGAACGCCGAATACTACGTCAACGTCCTCATTCTGTACCAGGGGCTTCAGAGTCTCAACCAGAGCAACCGCCTCGCTGGGAGTCATATTCATTTTCCAGTTGCCTGCGATAATTTTCTTTCTTGCCATTGTTTTATCCTCTTTTCAAAAATGTAGGGGTTGTTCCCTCAACTAAGCTCATGCTGCGCCTGACGGCTTGCCTTCGCTAAGGTTCGGGAACGACCTCGCACTAAACTCAATCTTCGCCTTCGGCTTGCCAATCGCTAAGTAAGGCGGGTAGGTTCTCCTGGCCCTAACCTCGGCCTGCGCCTGACGGCTTGCCCTCGCTAAGGGCGGAGAACTAAGTTCGCACTAAGCTCTGTCTTCGCCTTCGGCTTGCCAATCGCTAAGTGCTTACTTATCGTTCGCGGCGGCTACGCCGGGGAGTTCTTTGCCTTCCAGGAATTCCAGGGAGGCTCCGCCGCCGGTGGAGATGTGGCTCATCTTGTCTCCGAAGCCCAGCTGGTTTACGGCTGCTGCGGAATCTCCGCCGCCGATGATGGTGGTGGCGTCGGTTTCAGCCAGGGCTTTTGCCACAGCGATGGTTCCGGCTGCCAGGGTAGGATTCTCAAATACGCCCATGGGTCCGTTCCACACAACGGTCTTGGCAGTCTTAGCCGCCTCGGCGTACAGCTCGGCGCTCTTGGGTCCGATGTCCAGGCCCATCATGTCTGCCGGGATCTCGTCCGCGGATACGTTCTTTACGTCAATGGCAGCGTCAATGGGGTTCGGGAAGGAAGCGGCTACAGCCGCGTCTACGGGAAGCAGCAGCTTCTTGCCCAGCTTCTCAGCCTTCTCAATCATCTCCTTGCAGTAGTCCAGCTTGGTGTCGTCCACCAGAGATTTTCCTACCTCCTTGCCCTGAGCCTTCAGGAAGGTGAAAGCCATGCCGCCGCCGATGATCAGGGTATCGCATTTCTCCAGCAGGTTGGAGATTACGTTCAGCTTGTCGGCAACCTTGGCTCCGCCCAGGATGGCAACGAAGGGACGCACCGGATTCTCAACAGCGTTGCCGAGGAACGCGATCTCCTTCTCCATCAGATAGCCTACCACGCAGGTATCCACGAACTGGGTCACGCCTACGTTGGAGCAGTGGGCACGATGAGCGGTACCGAAAGCGTCGTTTACAAATACATCGCAGAGGGAAGCCAGCTCTTTGGAGAATGCCTCTCCGTTCTTAGTCTCCTCTGCGCGGTAGCGGGTGTTCTCCAGCAGGATGCAGTCGCCGTCCTTCATAGCCTCTACGGCAGCTTTGGCGTTGGGGCCTACCACTTCCGGATCAGCGGCAAATTTTACTTCCTGTCCCAGCAGCTCGCTTAAGCGGGCGGCTACAGGAGCCAGAGACAGTTCCGGTTTGGGCTCTCCCTTGGGTTTGCCCAAGTGGGAGCAGAGGATCACTCTGCCGCCGTCAGCCAGCAGTTTTTTAATAGTGGGCAGAGCGGCAACCAGACGGTTCTCATCGGTGATCTTTCCCTCTTTCAGAGGAACGTTGAAATCGCATCTCACCAGGACTTTTTTGCCCTTTACATTGATGTCATCTACGGTTTTCTTGTTTAAAGACATATTTTTTACCTCCATATACTTAAAGGGTCCGGTCCAAACTGACCGGACCCCTTGGGTTCTCGCCTTAAGCCTGTCTATTACTGTAATTCAGAGAAATATTTGATGGTACGAACCATCTGGCTGGTATAAGAGTTCTCATTGTCGTACCAGGAAACAACCTGAACCTCGGTGGTTCCGTTGTCCAGCGGCAGAACCATGGTCTGGGTAGCGTCGAACAGAGAGCCGTATCTCATACCGATGATATCGGAAGAGACGATCTCGTCCTCGTTGTATCCGTAGGACTCGGTTACGGAGGCTTTCATCTTAGCGTTGATCTCGTCAACGGTAACATTTCCTTCCACAACTGCGGTCAGGATGGTGGTGGATCCGGTGGGGGTAGGTACACGCTGAGCGGAGCCGATGAGCTTGCCGTTCAGTTCCGGAATAACCAGACCGATTGCCTTTGCCGCGCCGGTGCTGTTGGGAACGATGTTCACAGCGGCCGCACGGGATCTTCTCAGATCGCCCTTTCTCTGGGGTCCGTCCAGAGTCATCTGATCACCGGTGTAGGCATGGATGGTAACCATGATACCGGACTTGATGGGTGCCAGCTCGTTCAGAGCCTTTGCCATGGGAGCCAGGCAGTTGGTGGTGCAGGATGCCGCGGAGATTACAGTATCGGTGGGTTTCAGGGTCTCATGGTTTACATTGTAAACGATGGTGGGCAGATCGTTTCCTGCGGGAGCAGAGATAACAACCTTTCTTGCGCCTGCCTTAATGTGGGCCTCGGCTTTTGCCTTGGAGGTGTAGAAGCCGGTGCACTCCAGAACAACGTCAACTTTCAGCTCTCCCCAGGGAAGATTGGAAGCGTCAGCCTCTTTGTAGATCTTGATGGTCTTGCCGTCAACGGTGATGGTTCCGGCTTCCTCATCAGAGGTAACGGTATCAGCCAGAGCGTATTTGCCCTGAGAAGAATCATATTTCAACAGATGCGCCAACATCTTGGGAGATGTCAGATCGTTAATTGCTACTACTTCGTAACCCTCTGCTCCGAACATCTGTCTGAAAGCAAGACGTCCGATACGGCCAAAGCCATTGATTGCTACTCTTACTGCCATGATTTTATTCCTCCTAAAAGTGTTTAAGATTATTGCGCTTCTCGGAATGAAAAGGAAGCGTCAATCCAAACTATATATTACCTAATTCCTGCCAGAAATTCAAGGCTTAATTTCATAAAACCTTCATAAACGCGTAAAAACAGGCTTCCGGCGGGAAAATTCCGCGAAATACTGAAATCCGCAGTCCAGCAGGATCTCCCGGACCTGTGAAAAACCGTATCCCACATGCTCCGGACGATGGGCGTCAGAGCCCACAGTCACCAGTTCTCCTCCCAGCTCCCGGTACCGCTTCAGGACGTCCGGATGGGGATTTGGGAATCCCAGGCCGTACTTCAGCCCTCCGCTGTTGACCTCCAGGGCGATTCCCCGGCAGATCAATTCCCGGAGGATTTCATCGATCACATCCGCATATGCCCGATAGGAATACTCCTTTTCTCTGCCATACCCGTAGCGGACCACGTAGTCCAGATGCCCCAGGGCCTGAAAACCGGTGACGGAGCGGATATTTTCCAGGGTGCAGATAAAATACTCCCGGTACAGTTCCCGGTCGCTTCCCGGGTACTGATCCCGGTCGTAGGGATCCAGTCCCCCGACCAGATGCACCGATCCGATGACGTAGTCAAAGGGGTGCGTCCGGATATAAGCCCGGATAGACTGTCCTAAATGAGGCTGCAGCCCCAGCTCCACTCCCCGTCGGATCTCCAGACGGCCGGCGTACCTCTCCCCCAGCGCCTCCAGCTCCTTCAGATAAGAAGCTGTGTCCAGGGAAAATTCTCCCCCGGGATACTCCATATCGTAATGGTCTGTGACACAGATGCGCTTCATTCCCAGTTTCAGGGCCTGTTCCGCCATCTTCTCCAAAGGGGCGTCGCTGTCCGTGGAAAACCGTGTGTGCATATGGCAGTCTGAAATCATAAAATTGTCCCTCCTCCCGCCACGCGGCCGTCCCGGTAAAAGACCACGGCCTGTCCCGGGGTTACCGCCCGCACCGGCTCATCAAAGTCGCAGCGGATCCGATCCTCCCCCACCCGGGTGACCGTGCAGGCGGTCCCCTTGTGGCCGTAGCGGATCTTGGCGGTGTAGCGTCCGGCCTCCCCGATCTTTGGCTCCGGCACCGCCATGTAATTCACCCGGTCCGCCTCCAGGGAATCGGAGAATACTTCCTCCCCCTCCCCGATGACCACTTCATTGGTCCGGGGACGGATCTCCTTCACAAAGACCCGGCGGCCCATGGGCAGCCCCAGGCCCCGGCGCTGGCCGATGGTATAATGGGTGATTCCCTTATGTCGGCCCAGGATCTCTCCCTGCTCCGTGACAAAATTTCCTTCCGGCATACGGATTCCCGTATACCGCTCAATAAAACCGGCGTAATCCTTGTCCGGAATAAAACAGATCTCCTGGCTGTCCCGCTTGCCGGCCACCGGAAGGCCCAGTTTTTCCGCCAGCTCCCGGATCTGTTCTTTGGTGTAGCTTCCCACCGGCATCAGAGTATGCCGCAGCTGCTCCTGGGTCAGCCGGTACAGGGCATAGGTCTGATCCTTGCCGGAGGTTACGGAATTTTTTACCGCGTACCGTCCGTTCGCGCATTTCTCGATTCTGGCATAATGTCCGGTGGCGATGTAATCCGCCCCCAGGACCCTGGCCCGGTCCAGCAGCGCCTCCCACTTCACATAGCGGTTGCAGGCAATGCAGGGATTGGGCGTCCGGCCGGAGAGATACTCCCGGGCAAAATAGTCCATGACGGCTTTCTGAAACTCCTGCTTAAAATTCAGCACATAATAGGGAATGTCCAGCAGGCGGGCCACCCTGCGGGCGTCCTCCACCGCCGACAGCCCGCAGCAGCCTTCTTCCTCCCCCTCCTGCCAGATCTGCATGGTAACCCCCAGAACCTCGTAGCCCTGTTCTTTCAGAAGATACGCGGCCACGGAGGAATCCACGCCTCCGGACATGCCCACGATAACTTTTTTTCCGGGCATATCAGTACTCTTCCTCTTCCTCGCCTTCGCTGATGTCCGACTTGGGTTTTTCCAGGCCTTCAATTTTAATGTGATGTTTCTCCGCGTAATCCCAAAGGGCCGCGTGAATGGCCTCCTCCGCCAGCAGAGAACAGTGCACCTTCACCGGCGGCAGCCCGTCCAGGGCATCCATCACCGCCTTATTGGTCACCTCCAGGGCTTCCTGGATGGTCTTGCCCTTTACCAGCTCCGTGGCCATGCTGCTGGTAGCCACAGCGGCCCCGCAGCCGAAGGTCTTAAATTTGCAGTCCCGGATCACTCCGCTGTCGTCAATATCCAGATACATCCGCATAATATCTCCGCACTTGGCGTTTCCCACCGTGCCCACGCCGCTGGCGTTCTCGATTTCTCCCACATTCCGGGGATTCTGAAAATGATCCATCACTTTTTCACTGTACATACCTGTTTCCTCCATTTAGCATTTCTTTATCCTTTGATCATGGATTTTGTCTTTCCCGCCGCGTAATCTTCATAAAGGGGGGACATATTTCTGAGTTTTGCCACGATCTCTTTGATTTTATCCACTGTATAGTCAATTTCTTCCTTTGTGGTCTCCGCGGAAAGGGTCAGCCGCAGGGATCCGTGAGCCAGCTCATGGGGCAGGCCGATGGCCAGCAGAACATGAGAGGGATCCAGGGAACCCGAAGTGCAGGCGGAGCCGCTGGATGCGCAGATCCCTTCCATATCCAGCATAATCAGCAGAGATTCTCCCTCCACAAATTCAAAGCTGAAGTTTACATTATTGGGCAGACGCTTCACCGGGTCTCCGTTCAGGCGGCAGCACTCCACCTCCGACTGAATGCGCCCGATCATATAATCCCTCAGTTCTCTCTCTTTGGCGGTCCGCTCCTCCATGGTATCTGCCGCCAGCTTCGCGGCAGTTCCGTATCCCACAATGCCCGGCACATTCTCCGTGCCGGCCCGGCGTTTTCTCTCCTGGGCGCCGCCGTGGACAAAGGAACGGATCTTTACCCCTTTGCGGATATACAGAAATCCGATGCCCTTGGGACCGTTGATTTTGTGGGCGCTGGAGCTTAACATATCGATGCGGCAGGCATCCACGTCTATGGGCAGCTGGCCGAAAGCCTGGACCGCGTCCGTGTGGAAAAGAATCCCGTGTTCCCGGGCAATCATGCCGATCTCCCGGACCGGCTGGATGGTTCCGATTTCATTGTTGGCAAACATGACGGAGATCAGAATGGTTTCCGGGGTAATAGCTTTCTCCAGCTCCTCCAGCTTTACCAGACCGTTTTCATCCACATCCAGATAAGTGACCTTTGCTCCCCGCTCCTTTTCCAGGTACTGGCAGGTGTGCAGAACCGCGTGGTGCTCAATTTTTGTGGTAATGATGTGATTGCCCTTTGCCTTGTAAGCTTCAAAGGCAGCCTTGATGGCCCAGTTGTCCGACTCGGTTCCCCCGGCGGTAAAATAAATCTCCTCCGTCCTGGCTCCCAGGATCCCGGCGATGGTCTCCCTGGCTTTTGTCACCGCGTCCTTGCTTTCTCCGGCCAGGGAATAAATGCTGGACGGATTTCCATAATGCTCTGAAAAATAGGGAAGCATAGCCTCCACTACTTCCGGAGCCGTCTTTGTAGTCGCCGCGTTGTCTAAATAGATCATGGTCTTCTCTCCTTTTCCTTAATTGCCGCATACATTCTCTATGGCTTCGACGCCCTGCTCCCGGATCTTCCGGTTCTCCTCCACCAACTCTGAAAGCCGGATGGAATCTACCGCCTGGCCAATGGCGTCATTGATTTTTTTCCATACATACTTGGTCACACATTGATCCGCTCCCCGGCAGGGATGTTCCTTCTGAAAAGCTCCGCAGGAAACCGCGTCCAGATTTCCCTCCAGGGCCCGCAGAACGTCCCCCACGGAAATGGAATCTGCCGGTTTTGCCAGCCGATAGCCGCCTCCGGCTCCCCGGACGCTCGTCACCAGTCCTGCCTTTCTCAGCAGCCGCACCAGCTGTTCCAGATAGCTCTCGGATATATTCTGCCGGCGGGCGATGCTCTGAATACAGACCGCTTCCTCCCCGCTGTTGGCAGCCAGATCCACCATGGCCCGCAGTCCGTACCTTCCTCTCGTGGACAATTTCATAATTACAGCACCCTCTTTTTAATTCCGAGTAATTATGTCGGATTAATTCTTCCTCAGAATATCATATCTGTTTCTCTCTGTCAAGCAGACATACCTTTTCTTTTTCAGGCATAGATTATTCACAACAGCAGCCGGAGGATGTTTCCGTGTCAGAATATAAGAAAGGATTGCTGAAAGGGACTCTGATCCTGACGGCAGCCGGCCTCATCAGCCGGATCGCGGGGTTTTTCTATAAAATATTCCTCTCCCGCGCCATCGGTGCGGAACAGATCGGAATTTATCAGCTGGCCATGCCTTTGTATCTTCTGGCCTTCTCCGTCTGTGTCACCGGCATTCAGTCCGCTCTGTCCCGGCTCATTGCCGCCCGGTTCGCCAGGCAGCAGCCGAAAAAGGCTTTTGATACCTTTTTCACCGGACTGTTCCTGTCCCTTTTCCTGTCTCTGGGGGCCGCTTTTCTCCTGTACCGCTTCGCGGAACCTCTGAGCCTGTACGGCCTGCGGGAAATCCGGTGCGCTCCCCTGCTGCGGATCTTTTCCTTTTCCCTGCCCATGGCCTGCGTCCACGCCTGTGTGACCTCCTACTACTACGGCCGCCGCCGAACCGGAATCCCGGCTCTGGGACAGCTGCTGGAACAGGGAGTCCGGATCTGCGTCTCGTTTCTCTGCTACGGAGTGGCACAGGAAAAACAGATCGTCCCCACCGCAGCCCTGGCCGCCGCCGGCGCTCTGGCCGGAGAGCTTGCCTCCTGTCTTTTCTCCCTGATCCTCCTCAATATGGAAACCGGCAAGCACCGGTACGCGCTGCACACTCTGAAAAAGCCGTGGAAAAGAGCAGGAGAAATCCTCTCCCTGGCCGTCCCTCTGACCCTGAACCATGTCATGGTCACCATTCTCCACAGCACGGAAGCCATCCTGATTCCCGGCATGCTGCTGTCCTCCGGACTCAGCAGCCGGGAAGCCTTAAGTCTCTACGGAGTTCTCACCGGCATGGCTATGCCCATGCTGTTCTTTCCCTCGGCGATTACCAATTCCATTGCCGTCATGCTCCTTCCCAGCGTGGCGGAGGACCAGGCCAGAGGACAGACGGCCCGCATCCGCCGTACCATCGAATCTACGGTTCATTACTGCCTGCTGCTGGGGATCTTTGCCGCCGGGGTGTTTTTCTTTTTCGGCGGCAGCCTGGGAACCATGCTGTTCGGGAGCCCTGCCGCCGGGGCCTTTTTAAAAATCCTGGCCTTTCTGAGTCCTTTTCTTTACCTCAACAGCACCCTTTCCAGCATTCTCAACGGCCTGGGAAAAACCCGGCTGCATTTTCTGGAAAATGCCGTCTCCCTGGGCGTCCGCATTGGTTTTGTCCTGCTGGCAGTGCCGGTTCTGGGAATCCGTGGCTATCTTTTCGGGCTGTTGGCCGGGGAACTCACCGCCTGCGCCCTGAATCTTCTGTTTCTCAGACGCCTGGCTTTCTTCCGCTTCCGGCCCGCCGCCTGGATCCTGAAGCCTGCCGCCGCCTTCGCCCTGAGCCTGGGCCTCTGCCTGTGCGTCTCCGGCTGGATCGACGGTCTGTTTCCCCTGGCTCCTCCGCCGAAGCTTTTCCTGCGGCTTCTGCTTCTGCTGCCCGGCTATCTGGTGTTCTTTCCGGAGGAATGGAAAAAATATATCTCACGGAACTCGACAACTTCCTGAGAATGTAGTATCATGATAAATTAGACGGCAGGGCCCGCAGAAGCCCTGCCGCCATATTTGACCCAGTGAAGATAGGAGAAAATACCATGAGTTTTTCCATGATGAAACCCCTTCCGTCCCCCGGAGAGATTCAGGAGAAATATCCCCTCTCCCCCCGGGCCCGGAAGGCGAAAGAAACCCGGGATGAAGCCATCCGTAAAGTCATCACCGGAGAATCCAATCAGTTTCTGGTAATCATCGGACCCTGTTCCGCGGACAATGAGGACGCGGTCTGCGATTACGTCAGCCGTCTGGTGAAGGTACAGGAAAAAGTTGCGGAAAAGCTGATCCTGATTCCCAGAATTTATACCAACAAACCCAGAACTACCGGGGAAGGCTACAAGGGCATTGTCCACCAGCCGGATCCGGAGAAAAAACCGGACCTGGCCCAGGGACTCATCGCCATGCGCCATATGCACATCCGCGCTCTGGAGGAGTCAGGTCTTTCCGCCGCCGACGAGATGCTGTATCCGGACAACTGGAGCTACGTGTCTGATTTCCTGTCCTACGTGGCCATCGGCGCCCGCTCTGTGGAAAATCAGCAGCACAGGCTTACAGTGTCCGGCATCGATATCCCGGTGGGCATGAAGAACCCCACCAGCGGCGACCTCTCCGTTATGCTGAACTCCGTTATCGCCGCCCAGAACGGCCACACCTTTATCTACCGGGGCAAGGAGACCCATTCCACAGGGAATCCCCTGGCCCACACCGTCCTCCGGGGAGCCACCAACAAACACGGCAACGCCATCCCCAACTACCACTACGAGGACCTGGAACTGCTGCTGGACAAGTACGAGCAGACCGGCCTGAAAAATCCGGCTGCCATCGTAGATACCAACCACTCCAACTCCAACAAAAAATACGAACAGCAGATCCGAATCACCCGGGAGGTACTGCGAAGCCGCCACTACGATCCACGGATCTATGCCCTGGTAAAGGGCCTCATGATCGAAAGCTATCTGGAGCCCGGAGCCCAGAAGATCGGCTGCGGCCAGCACATTTACGGCAAATCCATCACCGATCCCTGCCTGGGCTGGGAGGAATCCGAACGGCTGATCTACGAGATAGCGGAACTGTGCTGAGAGTTCGCTCCATCCCTTCTTCCCGCGGAAGACATTATAAAAACCTTTACTCATACAGAAGGACCGCTGCTTCAACCGCAGCGGTCCTTCCTGATTATCTGACTTTTACATTCCAAATACTTCTCTGGCTTTCGCCATCCGCTCCGCCACCGGCACCCGGAAGGGGCACCGATCCTCGCAGCTTTGGCAGCCGATGCAGTCGCCGGCATGCTTCTCCAGAGCCTTATAGTGTTCCTTCACGGAAGACGGCACCTCCGGCTGCATGACCGCCAGGTCGTAAAGCTTGTTGACCATGGCAATATCAATCTCTTCCGGGCAGGGCCTGCAGTGGCCGCAGTAGGTACACTGGCCCAGATAGGCGTGCCTGGGCGCATGGGCCAGAACGCTGGCGTAATCCTTTTCCTCCTCCGAGGCCGTCTCGTAGGCTGCCGCTTCCCGCACCTGTTCCGGGGTATCGAAGCCTGCCAGGATGCTGGCCACCGCCGGGTGGGTCAGGGCGTAGTGGATGCACTGCGCCGGAGTCAGTGCCACTCCGAAGGGAGACCGGGCCGCGTCAAAGAGCCTTCCTCCCGCAAACCCTTTCATGACCGTGATCCCCACATCCCTCTGCTCGCAGATCCGGTACAGCTCCGCCCTCTCCGGGGCAATGCCTCCCAGCTCCTCTGCGTATTCCTCCGCGAAATAATTATCCAGATTGTCTGTGGCCGGCATCATGTCAAAGGCCGGATTGATACTGAAAAGGAGCATCTCCACTATGCCGCTCTCTGCCGCCAGCCGGGCGGTATCCGGGTTGTGGGTGCTCATGCCGATATGGCGGATAACGCCCTTTTCCTTCAGTTCTTTTACATACTCAATGAACTCTCCGTCCATAATCTGTCGGTATTCCTTTACAGAATCCACATAATGGATCATGCCCAGGTCGATATAGTCTGTCTCCAGTCTCTCCAGCAGATCCTGAAACGCCTCTTTGACAACTGGCAGCTCCCTGCTGCGGACATACTGGCCTTCCTGCCAGGTGGAGCCCAGATGCCCCTGGATGATCCAGCGATCCCTTTTTCCCCGGATCGCCTTTCCGATATTCGCGCGGACCTTGGGCTCCGGCATCCAGCAATCCAGGATATTGATTCCGTTCTCCCCGCAGAGGTCGATGATTTCTTTTACCTCCGCCTCGTTATGGCGCTCCAGCCACTCCGCCCCCAGTCCGATCTCGCTGACCATCAGCCCTGTTTTGCCCAGTCTCCTGTAATTCATATTCTCTTGCCTCCCTGTACCTATTTTCGGGGATGGGAACGGCTGTATACCTCCCGGATCCTGTAAATCCCCATATTCAGATACATCTGCGTGGTGGAAATATCGGAATGTCCCAGCATTTCCTGCACGCTCTTTAAATCCGCCCCGTTCTGCAGCATATGGGCCGCAAAAGAATGGCGCAGGGTGTGGGGCGTAATATCCGCCGTAATCCCTGCCGCCGAAGCGTATCCCTTCAGAATTTTCCAGAATCCCTGACGGCTCATGGGATTTCCGCTGCAGTTGGTAAACAGGTAGGCGCTTTCCCGGCCCTTTAAAAGCTTCTCCCGACCCTCCCTCAGATATCGGCTCAAAGCCTTTCTGGTCATTTCGCCGAAAGGCACCATTCTGTCCCTGTCATGTTCCCTGCAGGTAATATACCCCATCTGCCAGTTGAGATCCGCAAGCTTCAGGCCTGTAAGCTCGCTGACCCGTATGCCTGTGGCATACAGAAGCTCCAGCATGGCCCGGTCCCGCATCCCTTTGGGCGTGTCCTCCTCCGGCTGACGCAGAAGAAGATCCACCTCCTCCACGGTCAGAATCGCCGGCGCTTTTTTCTCCACCCTGGGCGGACGCAGGGTTTCTGTGGGATCGTTTCTCAGCCCCTGCTCCTTCACCAGATACTGAAAAAAAGAACGGAGCGCCGCGATACTCCGTGAAACCGTGGCCGGCGACAGCTTTTCCCGTTCCAGATATAGCATATAGGAATTCAGATTGGTGGATGTGATCTGTGACGGCTCTGTAATTTTCTGTTCCTTAAAATAGACCTCCGCTTTCCGCAGATCCCTTTCGTAGGAAATCTCCGTATTGCGGGAGGTTTTCTTTACATTATGTAAATATTGGAGATACTCCTGAATTGCATTTATCATATCTTATGTCCCTCTGTGAAATATTATAAAAGCAATTCACCCTTCAAAATCTATGCTGATGCTGGCACCACGGATCGCTTCGCGCTCCCGCAATCCTAAAAGCATCTCAAATCCGCACATTTTTTTGCAAAAAATGACTCCTTTTCGGTGTTTTGCGGGTCAAGTCGATATGCTGTTTCACGCAGGCATGAAAGGCATATCTATTTGCCCCCGGTGTCATCATATATGCCATTATAAACAGTTCTCTTTAAAAAATCAAACGCAATTTTTGCGGTAAATACAGGCATTTCCGGGATTTTTCCCAGTGTTCAACAACATATCGGAAACACGGTCTTTTGCCCTACCACATCTTGTGAGAATCCTATTTGTAAACTTTTTGTAACTTTTTCTTAAATTCCCAGGACCGCCTCCAGCACATGAGGGTTCACATAACATTCCAGAAGAATCCCGCAGAAAATCAGAGCCAGTCCGGCTCCGGAAGTCATAAGATAATCCCGGTAGGTTCCCGCGGCAAGCTTTTCCCCCGCCCAGCTGCGGGCAGACATCCGCCAGACGGCAGTAAGATAAAAAAGCCCGGCCGGGAGATACACAAAAATCTGCGGCACCGCGGCGGCTGTCAGCACTGCCAGCCCTTTTGCCCCCAGCTGCAGAACCGCAATGGCAGCCAGGGTCCCGCCCAGAAATCCGCTCCAGAGCAGACCGGCGGCAATCGCCAGTTTCCCCAGAACCGTGATGCCAAGGGCGTGAAGAACCAGCAGCGTCCCGCCCCGTTTTTTGGTGAGATACCACAGATATCCTTCCATCCGGAGCGTGCCGCTCCCCTGCAGGGTGAATAAAGTCAGAGTCTCCAGATCTCCGGTCCGGTATCTCCAGGCCAGATTCACAAACAGGATGCCGGCGGCAAATCCGGCCAGATACAGCAGGAGAAAAAATCTCCAGTACAGGAGTTCTTCGGATTTTCTGAATTTTCCCATATAAAATCCCCCTCACGCAATTCTATGAGGGGGATTGTCTGTTCATTCCTGTTCCTTTTTTTCTTCCTCCGGAGACTCATCCTCCGGCTCCACGGGCGCTTCTTCCGCCGCTTCCTCTATCTGTTCCGGGGACTCATCCGCCGCTTCCGGAGATTCTTCCGCTGCTTCCGTCTCCTCCCGGGCGGATCCCTTTCCGGCTGAACTGAAAGTTTTTTTCAGACTTACAATTCCCCAGATCACAAAGGCTATGCCCGCTGCCAGGATGGCTATAGATGCCGCAGTAAGCGGAACCGCGTTTTCCCCTGTTTCTCCCGCGGCAACCTTCCGAAAGGTATCGCAGGCAATATAAATTACATAAATCCCGGCAATAATCCGAATGCCGTAATACACCTTATCATTTCTCATGTTTGTTCTCCTGTTTATTTCCGCAGTTTTTCAAAAGCGGTCCGTGCCGCCCCCACAGCTCCGCAGAGCTGAGCATACTCTGAAATATAGATCTTTTCTCCCAGCCTTTTTTCCAGTTCCCGCACCACGCCGGCATTGCGGGCCACGCCGCCGGTCATCATGTAGGGGCCCCGGGCCTTCAGCCGGCGGGCCAGGGCCGCGGTTTTCGCCGCTACCGCTTTATTCAGGCCGTGTATAATATCCGGAACCGCCGTATTTCTGGCAATCAGGGAAACCACCTCCGACTCCGCGAATACTGTACACATGCTGGAAATGTTAATATCTTCCTTCCACTCCAGTCCCCGGCGGCTCATCTCTTCCAGGGACAGTTCCATGGTCCTGGCCATCATCTCCAGGAACCGCCCGGTCCCTGCGGCGCATTTGTCGTTCATCACAAAATTTTCCACGTTGCCCCGGGAATCCAGGCAGATAACCTTGGAATCCTGTCCTCCGATGTCAATGACCGTCCGTACCCCCGGGCGCAGGAACCAGGCTCCCTTGGCATGACAGGTGATCTCCGTCACCGTCTCATCTCCCAGGCCGATATTTTCCCTTCCGTAGCCGGTAGACACAATCCCGGCAATCTTCTCTCTGGAGACGCCCGCCCGGTCCAGCGCCTCCTGAAAGGCTTTTTCCGCTCCCCTGGCAGCTCCTGCCCCTGTGGGGGTCACCGACCAGCCGGCAATGGTTCCGTCCGGCCCCAGGATCACCGCGTCGGTGCTGGCGGAACCGCTGTCGATCCCCGCCGTATATCCGCCGCCGTTTTGCGGGATATTCTTCTCCTCCGAAACCAGACCCAGGCCCGTTTCGCCAAACGCCTGGATCCGGGTGGCAAGCTGGCCCTCGCTCTGCCTGGTGCCGTCGGTCTCAATTTTCAGCAGCGGCACATCTGCCCTGTCCTTTTGCGCCGCGTATTCAAAGCTGTAATAGTCACAGAATTTCATGGTGTGGTAAATGATCCCCCGCACCGACGGGTCCTGTGTTTTTCTCAGTCCCACATCCTCCATGCGCATACAGGGATACTGATCCAGCAGAAGCGCCGCGTACTGTTCAAAAAATTCATCTTCCCCTTTCGGCGGATCCGCCGGCCGGGTAAGCCTCCTCCTCCCGCTGCAGGTATCATTTCGGATCCGGACCGGCAGTATGGTACGAATATGATCCAGAAGCCGTTCCCCGCCGTGGGCTCCCGCGAAGCTGACACAGGGTTCCTCCCTCTCCTCCGGCTCCTTTTCCGGCAGAGCCGCCCAGGCTTTTCGAACATCAAAACCCCTTCCGCTGTAAGCCTCATAGCTTTCTTTCAGCCGCCTGAGGCTGGCCTGAAATAATTTCTTTTCTTCAGGGCCGCCGCGGTGGGGCAGGTCCAGCAGATACAGAAAATCCAGAGAACCGTTTTTCTCCAGAATATCGTACATCCTCCGCGCCACATCACAGCAGTTTACCAGCACCAGCTCCCGGACCTCCGGACCCAGGGCCGCCTCCAGCAGCGCCTTTCCGTATCCGCAGAGATTTGGATGCCCCAGGCTGTCCGCCCGCTCAAAATCATCCGTCTCCTCCGGAAGACGCTCTGTCGGAGCGGAAAATCCCGCGAACAGTTCCAGCGGCGTATATTTGCACATGTACCAGATCATGTTTTTTTCTCCTCCAGCATCTCAATAAAAGCCTGAATCCTGGTAGCCATCTGTCCGTTTCCGGAATTATTCCGGTGGCAGCCGTCCCCGTCCAGGATCAGAACCGGATAACCGGCCGCTTCCAGCATGGCTCTGGCGTTTCCCGCCGCCCCCAGGGTCTGCTTGCAGCCCCAGTGACAGAAATACACCACTCCGTCAATCTCCTGTTCCCGGCACATGCCAAGAGCCCGGCGGATCCGGTTTTCAGAAGAGCCGTTAAAGGAATTCAGAACCAGGCGTCTGGCCATGCTCTCAAAGGGCCGCTCCGGGTTCCTATCGCAGAAGGCGTCAAAATTCATATCGCAGGAGACCACCTGGCATCTGCCGCTGAAATTCAGCAGCGCCCTCAGCGGTTCCTGGTAATAGGGAATGGTGTGCATCCACAGCAGCCGCACGCCTCTGGCGGGAGCGGAAGCCTGAATATCCCTCAGCAGCATGCCGGCGTACCGTTCCATTTCCGGCGTCCCCAGCAGCACATGGGTGCCGAAGACCTCGTAAAGCTCGCTGGTCAGATCATTGTCCAGGTATTTGCCCCTCTTTGCCCTCTGGCACTCCCGGAAAAGATCCACCGTGCGGCAGCTTCTGGCCGCCGCGGCTTTTAAGGCTTCCATGTCCAGCTTCCTTGCGGTGATTTCCTCCAGAAGTTCCGCCAGCTGCCGCAGCTGCCCCGCCACATACTCCACGCTTTCCTCCGTCCTGTCGTAGGGCACATCAATATACTGTTGGGGAATCCCATAATGCTCCGCCGCCCGGCGGAAGGTCAGATTGTTGGCGTCGCAGACCAGGGAGGTGTTCACCACCAGCCGGGGCTTTGGAATCACTCCCGACAGGATGCCTCCCAGCAGAACCTTGTGATAGGAACAGTAGGTCTCCGCGATGCCGCAGCTCTCCGCGTACTCTACAAACCCCTGTTCCGCCGCCGCGCCGTTGATGTAGCAGGCCATGGCCTCCGCGAACATGGGATGGATGCCAAAAACCTGCAGCAGCTCGCAGGGCATAAAAATGCTTGCCAGCGCCGCCCGCTCCGGATGCAGCAGGGGAGCCAGAATGGCTTCCATGGACTGCAGTGCCATATACTGTCTTGCCGGGCTTAAGCGTTTATCCGGAAAATGCTTCAGCTGAAACCGTTTGGCCCGGTATCCCGCCGTGAGAAGCTTCCCGGCCGTCCCGGGTTTTTCCCGGACCATGCCGCTGACGCTGTCTCCGAATTTTTCTACTATCGTACTCATAACAGTTCCAGCCCCACGTCTCTCAATTTCCCGTCCACCGCCTCCCCCAGCCACTGGGCCATGGAGATTCCGTCCAGCTTCGTATAAAACCGCCGGTGCCGCACTGCGGTGTGGACGGTCCCGCCCCGCATGAGGAACAGATTTTTCCAGTCGTAGAGAAACATGGTAAACCGGGAGGTGAGTTTTTTCAGCTCCTTCACCATATGCCGCAGCTGTTTCTGAAACAGCTCCTGCACCTCCGCGTCTGTCTTATAAACCTTATTGGCCACGTCATTGTAGTAAGCGCTCAGAAGATAGTCCCTCACGGAGCTGGCGTAAAGATAGTTCAGGCTGTCCCCCCGGCGGCGGTACAGATCCCTGTACCAGTCCAGGGTAATATTTTCTCCCTTCAGAGGCCTCCATACCGCGGCGTCTGTCTTCCAGATATCCCGGGCCGTGGTTCTCCAGCGGTCATACAGCAGCTGCCCGCTGTCCGACAGCAGGGTCACGTCCCGGCAGCGGGGATAAAAATCATCCAGAATCTCCCCGGCCAGGGCCGGAACCGCGAAAGCCCCGGCGCTGTCCCCGGCGATCAGCAGTCGGTCCGCCCGGGGGAAATAGCGGATCCCCGCTTCCATGCCCGCCCGGAAATTTCCGTGGCCGTGGAAATGCAGGATCTGCCGGCTTCCGTCCTCCGCCTCATAGGGAAAATCATTGTTTCCCACATGAAAATCCCCGGTGGCGTAGGTGATAATGATAAAATTCCAGTCGTTAAAAGGGTTCTTTGGATTCCCGTCCTCCATGATCCCCGCGTGGATATTCATAATCTGGGTAAAGGGCCGCAGATTGTTCCAGTAATAATTGGGCAGTCCCGCCGCCACCTTTCCCCCGGTCACCGGTCTGGCCGCTGTGTATTCATTCCAGGCCACGCCTCCTCCCGAGAGGAACACGCAGAGATTTTCCGTATTCCCTTTTTTGATATAAATATAGTAATCCGATCCGTCGCCGGTAATGCCCTCCGGCACCGCCACCCGGTACCATACATGGGGTTCCGGTTCTCCCCGAAGATAGGGGGCTTCCTTTTTTGAGCGGACGATCTGCCGCTCTATGGAATTTTCCACAAAATCCCCCACCCGGACACTGAAAGGCTCTCCCGGCTTCTTTTCAGGTTCTTTCATCTCTTTTGTCCTTCCTGCAGTCTATAAATGAAAATTCTTGCTGGCCGCCCGCTTCAGCACCCGGAACCGGAAAATCAGCGCCGCCGCCGCCAGGATCCACACAAACACCAGGCTGATCACCGCCGGCCAGACAAAACGGTTGCTCTTCGTCAGCAAAAAAATCAGCTGGCAGTTGGCCAGGATCATGTCCACCGCCAGATAAAGAATATATTCCTCCAGGGCGTAACTCAGGCCCTTCCCCACCGCCATAGTGGTAATGACCAGCCCGGCAAAGCAGCAGGGCAGCACCCACTGCGCCGACCAGCCGTGAAATCCTGTAAACCGGTCCGCCAGAAGGCAGACCCCCATAGCCAGATAAAACTGTACCGTGATATTCCTCACCACATTATTCCGGTAATACACGCCGATCACCACATCCAGCCAGAGAATCAGAAAGCCCGCCATAGTCAGGGGTATCCACAGCATGCGCAGATCCAGCAGGAAATACAGGGCCGCGAAGGCGATCTCCACCGCCGCGAAGCAAAAGCTGATGATCTTCAGGGCAGAGGTCCGGCTGATCTTTTTCTGCCCCAGTTCCGGGAAAGCGTCCTCGGTGGGTTCCCCGGTCAGCTCTCCCTGACAGAGGGGACAGCAGCGCTTATTTCCTCTTATGCTTATTCTGCACTTTTTGCAATACTGCACGCTTTTTCACCTCCTGCGCGTTGTTTCCGGTCACCGCCAGCTCCACCGGAATTCCCAGATCCACCAGCCTTCTGAAAAAGTGCATAATCATGGTGTGGTCCGTGTAGGCGGAGGTCACCCCAAAGGTCAGCTTATCCTGAAAAGAACTGATGCACATCTGCACCCGGTTGGTGGACATGTAGCTGCTGAATTTTTCAATAAAGGGAACCAGCTGCTCCGGCATCTCCACTTTTCCCACATTGGAAACCGTGCTGGTCACGCCTTTTTGCATCAGGGTGCTGATTCCCCGGATTCCCAGATCCTTCAGCACCAGAGGAACCAGCTTGACCGCCCGGTTGTGCTCCAGAGCCGCATAGGCGTTCATGGTCTGAAAAATTTTATCTTCCGACAGCAGTTCCTGAAATGCTTTCCGGACATGTTCAATAATGGGATCCAGATTCCCGTCATATTCCATACTATTGTAGGAAACATTGATGACCCCGAAAAAATTTCTGGTGGTGTGGGAGGGAAAATAATTCCGCAGATTCACCGGCACGCTGATTACGATGGGATATTTCCGCTCTCGGGTCCGCATTTCCTGCAGAATCGCTTCGATATAAACTGCCGTCACCAGCACCGCTATGGTTGTGCCGCAGGAGCGGGCTTTCTCCAGCATTTTCCGCACCGATACGGTTCCCTCCAGAAGCTGGATTTCCAGATTTTCGTTTCTCTCTCCCTTAATGCGGTAGGCCCTTTTGGGAGGCCTCTCCTTCAGCCAGTTTTTTTTCGTCTGTTTGGTATAGAACCGGCTGAAGGCATCGTCCTCTTTTTCCCGGACAGAAGAGGGATCCTCCAGCTTCACATTGGGGTCCAGCTCATACCGCTCCACCAGATAGTTGGACACAATGCTTCTGAAAAATACAAAGGCCCCGGTGCCGTCGCTGAGAGCGTGGAACATTTCCAGGCTGATCCGTTTCTTATAATAAAAGAGCCTGTACAGAAGATTTTTCCCGCCCTTTCTGTAAAGCATGCTGCAGGGAGGAAGATTTTCCTCGCAGACCACCGCCCGGCGGCTGCTGGCCTCCAGGTAATACCAGAACAGCCCTCTTTTTAAAACACAGTTAAAATGCGGAAATTCACGAATGGTTTTGTCCAGCGCGCGCTGCAGAATATCCTCCCGCACTTCCTCCCGAAGTTCACAGCAGATGCGGAACACCCGGGTATCCGCCCCTACGGTGGTGGAAGGGATGATCTTTGCCGCATTGTCCAGTTCGTACCATCTGTCGTTTTTTGCCATGGCATCTCCTTTTGCTGGGGCAGAAACTTCTCCCTGCGCCCGTACTGAATGTATCATACCATTTTCTGATTTCCGACGCAATATAAAAGCCGGAGGTGCCGCCGGATCCCGGGGGGATCCGGCGGCACCTCCGGCACATGTTCTGAGGAGGCGGCGGGAGTTGATGAGGAGCCTCCCGCCATGCGGAATGTTTTAAGCAGATACAAGTTTTTTCCCTAATTCTTCACAGGCGGCTTTCGCCGTCTCATCCGGTTCATTGTTGCAGATCAGGCCCTCTTCCCCTACAATCGAGGCTCCCGCCTCTTTCATCCGGTCCGTCCAGATCCGCATCCACTCCCCATCGCCCCAGTCGTAGGATCCAAATAGGGCAATCCTTTTTCCGGCGGCAAATCTTTCCACTTCAGAGACAAAAGGCTCCACAATGGTATCCTCCAGCTCTTCCGCACCCATGGCAGGACATCCCAAGGCAAAGGCGTCACATTTTTTCAGTTCTTCCGGGCCCATGTCTTCCATGGAGACCACCCTGGCTTCTCCTCCCGCAGCCTCGACTCCTTTGCCGATGGCCCGGGCCATTATCTCCGTGTTTCCGGTTCCGCTCCAGTAAGCGACAGTAATCTGACTCATATGATTGATCCTCCTGTAAAATAAAATGTAAGATCCGCAGTTCAAAAAGCCGCAAGCGCTCTTTCGCCGGAAGAAAAAGCAGCGATCATCTCCCACAGACCCTTGCCTTCCCCCGCCAGTCTTTCTGCTTCCCGGCGGACCATGCGGTACATGGCGAAAATTTTCCTGGCATGTTCCGCATCGCCGTATACCTTCCAGTATCCGGAATACAGATAATTTTTCCCCTTATGTTCCATAAACCCCCGGACATCCCCCAAGGGATACCCCAGCAGCAGGCCCAGCTCATGGGGATAGCAAGCTCCCCGATTGAGGTACTCCCCATACCTCTGTTTCAGAAAGCGGAACACTTCCGGCACCTGAAACCGCCGGTACCCCAGTTCCATGAGAAACTCTCTCACCCGGGCGTCCTTCAGCAGCGTCTCAATCTCCTCCAGCCAGTACACCAGCCAGACACTTTTCCGCTTCCCTCCATAGAGATATTCAAAAGATAGACCGGTTCCGTCCATGACTTCCATAAGCTCGAAAGCCCCCGCCCGTTCCAGAATCAGGAGATTCGACGGCTTTATCCCCGCCAACACCGGAGCGCACTGTCTGGCGCTTTCTATCCTGGCAGTTTTTCTGCACTCTTCCATGGCCCACTCCTTTCTTAGTTAGTTTATGCTAACCTATGATTTTTAAAAAACAGGTACCCATTTCCCCGGATATTCCGAAGGCGGCGGATCCCCGCATTTTCTGAGGAGGTGGCGGGGGTTGGTTTTCAGATGAGCGTCCCCCGCCATAAATGATGGGTAATGTATACAAATATTGACAGATATCTTTGGTCAGTCCTGCATTTGTTAGAACCCACTAACTACTGGCCATTGAAAAACGGGGCCCTGTTTCCCCGTTTTTCTCCGGGCAGCAGCGATGTCCGCCTTCCCGGCAGTCATCACATCATTTGAAAGGATTTTTGTATGCAGTTTGGTTAGCCGTTTCTAACCACAGTCATATAGTACCATACTCTTCTATATTTGTAAAGCACTATTTTTAAAATAATGAGTTTCCCGGCAAAGGGACATGAGACACGGATTGCTCCTCCGCAAAAATCCAACAAACTTTTCAGAATTCCATTCAGAAATTTTCCGAATATATATCAAATGCAAAAAAATTCATTGACAAAATCCCTCTATCAATACAATAATGTTATTAAAAGAAGATACTGAAGCGTACGTAAAAAAGGCATCGGGAGGAGGGATACCTATGAATACTCGCTTAAAAAAAGTTGTTTTTTTAGGTTTTGTCATTATAATAATAATTTCCTGCATATCACTTTGTATATATTTCCAGCCGAAACCCTTAATTAAGGATATTCATTCCTGTGCTATATCAAGGATTGCTTACAAAGGAACGGAAATTACGGATGAAGCAGCGCATAAAAATGTTTTGCAAGTATTAATCCGTTATAAGAGCAGAGCATCGTTTGAGCAGATGCATTCCTATCCGATTGAAAACGCGGTAGTTGAAATTGACGGTACTGATAACAGTAAACCATTTCATATTGTTTTAGGAAAAAACAATTTTAAATATGAACATGCCGGAGGTTTCATACGCAAAATCATTTATGGGGATCGCTTATTGGAGGACTTAGAAAAAATTCTCGTCAAACTATGATTTCATAGGAAGGAGGTTCCTATGCGCAAAAAATTATCCTATCTTTTCATATTTTTTTACTGATCACTATGATCGGATGCGGCAGTGCTTCCATTCTTTAAAGAACAATTTTGTGAGGGAATGATTTTTCTCCATCTGAAAAAGCAATGGTTTTATTGGCTTCTGCCCCTGTTTGTTATTTACCTGCTGATTGTTCCCTCCCAAAGCCAGATTTTAGCGGAAGGCGCGGCGGATCGCTCAAAAATCATAGATGTGTTTGACTCCGCTAAAATATACCTGCTGCTTTTTGCGGTCTGGAACATGTATCTTGCCATGAAATTGTTTTTGCGCAAAGACACCCGGGAGGTTACTTACAGCCTTCCCTGGATCAACAAAAGCGTCTGGTGCATTATATTTCAGATCTTTTATCTGCTTTTGACCCTTCCCTACTTGATATGGCTCTGGAACGGCACAAGGGCGGCTGGGTATGAAAAAAACGCCGCGGTCCTGATCTTTCAGATCGTGATTATAAGCTGTTTTTCATTTCTTGGTTCCGCAATATCCCGTTCTGCCCTTGGGGGACTGGCCATAGGCTGCGGCTATATTCTTCTTAATGTGGGGGTAAAGTCTATACCGGATTGCGTCAATCTGATGCGGTTAGGAGAATTGGAAGCATTTTTTACCTTTGATTGGTATATCATACAGATTATATGGGGCGCGGCAAGTCTTTTAGGCGGCGCTATTTTAGAAAAGAAGAAATATTTCATCTGAGGGAGGAAGCAAAAAACGTGAATCGCTTTGTCATCAAACATTTTTTCAGGCAGAAAATCTGCCTTATTCTCGGATTGCTGCTGTACGCTGTCGGCTGGGGCTTCCTTCTGTTTCTGGCCGGCAAGGGATTCAGCGGATTTATGCTGCTGCACACTCTGGCAAGAGGATGCTTTTACATATGTTTTGGCTGGGTATGTCTGACGTTTTATTTCATAAGCAGCCCGAACCGCAGTGATATAAAAGAAGCGTCGGATTCTATCTGCGGGACTTCTGTTTATGAAAAAAATCTTTATTTTTTATCGGCGGTCTGGTTCTGCTCTGGAATGCGGGGATGTGTCTGATTTTGATCTTCGCTTCTCTGCAAAATGACGGGACAGATTATTTTCTCTCCTGGTTCTGGGGCGAATACTTTATAAATGTTCTTTCTCCCCAGCTCATCTGCCTTCTGCTGACCTTCTTTGTGGCATCCAGCCAGAATCTGCTGCGCTGGCTGACGGTTGAAATCATCTTTTTGCTTCTCATCAGTCCCATGGCGGAACGATTTGTCTGGATTAAGAAACCCGACTTCCCCATAGATCAGATTTGGGGAAAAATCCGCTGGCCCTTTACGATTCTATATCAAAACGGCGAATGGTCAGGCGATATCCAGGGAGGCCTTCAGATGGAGCCGGCCCGCATCTATGTACATATCTTCTGGCTGGCGCTGTGCGCGGCGCTTGTCATAGGGAAGGCCGCATCCGGGCATCTGCCGAAGAACCCAGAAAGGAGTTCTGTTTTACCCTGGATGATGGCTTTCAGGTAAAAGCTGTAACCCTGGAGGCGGACCGCATACAGCCTTCTTTTGAGCAGAAAGGCAATCTTCTTTCGATTACTTTGGACCGCGCCGTAGAGGAGGTGGACTTTACCATCCGCTATGCGGGGCACCATGAGGTATACTACGCGCACCGGCAGGGGGCGATATGAGTGAAGATCAGCTTTCTGCGCAAAGTTTGCTGACTCGGATGGTTCTCAGCGATACGGAAGGAAAGGAAGTCAGAGAAAAGTCCGATATAATTACAGCATTCCTCATGCACGGACGGCTGACAGAAGACCCGGAAGAGTCCTTAGAATCTCTTTTTTTTAGCATCTGAGATTTTGAAGGATCAGGATCCGTCCCTGTTGTCCCCTCAAAGTTTTCAAAAAATAGAGCGGCTGGAACGATTAAAAGGCTTTGCAGATACCATGGACAGTGAAAGCCTGATGAAAAAGCTTTTTGATTACACCCTGCACCCGGAAACATACGGAAGTGACGAAAACTTTTTTGACGCTTTGGAAGCCCTGTAATTTTTCTTAATTTTGCGGACCCCAGGCCCGCCGGTCTTCCCGGAAATACCGTGGAGTCCGGCGGGCCTGCGGCTTTACTTTTATCACCCTCTGTCTTTACCCTCAGAAATACTCCGTGGAAACCTCCCGCAGCGCTTCTTCCAGTGACTTCTGCTCCATATTTCCCAGCAGAGTCAGAGCCATTTCCCCGGCGGCTCTCCGGGAAAGTCCCAGACGGCCGGCTAACAGGCCGGCCAGGCAGTCCAGCCGGCGCCCCCACTCCTCCATGGCAGTTCTTCCCTCCTCGGTAATCCGCACATCCGCATAAGGATCCTGGGTAATCAGCCCCATATTTTCCAGCCGGCACAGCATCCCGCAGACGCTGGGCTTTTTCACGCAGAGTTCTTTTGCCAGATCTGTACAACGGATCTTGTCCCCGTGATCCAGTTTCCGCAGAGCCATCATATATCTCAGCTGCGACGCAGTCAGTTTCATCTCTCCTTCTCCTCTGTCCCGCTGGACCGCAGATACGGCCGCATGCTGAGACCGCTGATGGCCATGGTGGAGCCATTATGGAGCAACGCGGCGGTGGCCGGCGGCAGAATGCCCGCCATGCCGGAGACCAGCAGGGAGGTGTTGATCCCCAGAATCCATCCGTAATTTCTCTGGATCCGCTTCATCAGACTCCTGCAGAGTTTCCGAAACAGAATCAGATCCTCCAGATTCTCCGACAGCAGAGTAACATCCGCCACCTCTCTGGCCAGAGCCGAAGAGTCTTTCATGGCAATAGAGACATCAGCAGCGGCCAGAGCCGGAGAATCGTTGATTCCGTCCCCCACCATAACTACCGTATGTCCTTCCCCTTTCATTTTCTTGACCATAGCGGCCTTGTCCTCCGGCAATACCTGCGCTTGAAATTCAGTAATGCCCAGTTCCCGGCAGGCCCGCCCTGCAGAGGCCTCGTTATCACCGGTCATCATAATAATATGCCGGAATCCGTTCTGCCGGAGCTGTTCCATCACGCTTGCAGCCTCGGGCCTTACCGGATCTTCAATACCGATCATGCCGGCCAGCCGGCCCCCCACCGCCAGATAGATTACGGACAGGCCGTGCATCTTCTCCTCTTCCAGCTTTTGCGCCTCTTTTGGACAGGGAATCCCCAGGTCTTCAAAAATAAAGTGCGCACTTCCAATCTGGGCCCTCTGCTCCCGAAGGATGGTGCTGATTCCATGGGCCACTACATATTCCACTTTAGCATGCTCTTCCTCATGTTTCAGATTTTCCCGGGCCGCCTGGGCTACAATGGCCCGGGCCACACTGTGAGGAAAATGTTCCTCCAGACAGGCAGCATCCCGCAGAACCTCCTTACGGCTCCAGGGAGCGAAGGGAATGACACAGGCCACTTTTGGTTCCGCAGCGGTAAGGGTGCCGGTTTTATCGAAAATAATAGTGTCTGCCTGGGCGTATGCCTCCATAAATTTTCCGCCTTTCACCAGAATCCTGCGTCCGGCAGCTTCCTTCATGGCGGAAATTACCGCAATGGGAATGGAAAGCTTCATAGCACAGGAATAATCGACCATAAGGACAGACATAGCCTTGGTCAGATTTCGGGTCAGCAGCAGAGTCGTCAAGGAAGCAGCAAAGCTGAAGGGCACAATAGAATCCGCCAGGCGCTCCGCTCTTCCCTGAATACCGGCTTTCAGCGCCTCTGACTGATCGATCATTCCCACAATGGCCTGGATCCTGCTTTTTCCCGCCAGTTTCCGGACTTCTGCCACAATGTTCCCTTCTTCTACTACTGTTCCGGCGTAAACTGTGTGGCCGGCAGTCCGCCTTACCGCCAGAGGCTCTCCGGTCATCGAAGACTCATTGACCATAGCTTCTCCCGCCCGCACTGTGCCGTCCACCGGGATCATGGCACCTGCCTGAACACGGATGCAGTCTCCCGGCTGAATGGAAGCCATGGGAACACTTACATCCCCGGAATCTGTCACCTTCCATACCCGGTCCACCTGTACGGCCAGGCTGCCCGCCAGGGCAGAACGTGTTTTTTTGCGGGTATACTCCTCCAGATACTCGCTGATCTTTAGCAGCAGCATAATCGAAGAGGCTGTTTTGGGTGAGCGCTGGGCAAAGGCGCAGGTAATAGCTGCCGCATCCAGAACTTCCACCCGAAGCTGCCCCCGTCCCAGGATCCGCAGACCCTTTTTCATAAAGCCCGCAGCTCGAAACGCCGCATGCAGCACCCGCACCGGAGCCGGCATAAACCATTTCAGAAAGAAGTGGCGGGCCAGAGTCCCAATTACTTTGTTCTGAAAAGTTTCATCCAGCTCCCGGAGCTTCTCGTCTTCCGTGGGCTGCTCAGACGGAAGTTCCGTCCTTTTCAGGTTCTCCACCCACTGAAAAAGCGCCTCTCTGCAGGAGCCTTCATAATAGATCAGAATGCCCCCGTTGTTGTAGGATACGGTGGCAGAGATTACCCCTGGAAATCTCCGGAGCATACCGGCAATCCCATATCCCTGTTCTCTGGAAAAAGCGTATTTTCCCATACGCAGACGGAGTTTTCCGGGTCTGTCATATATAATCTGGTACTTCAATGTTTTTCCTGCCCTTCCGCCATCAGGCTCCTTCTGCCGATTCTTTTTCTTCTGCTGCTTTGGCTTTGGCCTCTTCGTAAATATCCTGCGCCTCATCCTTCAGATTCTGCAGCACCTCCGCAGCTGAATCCTTCAGAAGCATTCCCTTAGCCATTCCGTTTACGCATGCCTTTCTGGCCGTCTTGCTCCTGGCAAAAATTCCCGCGGCGACTCCTCCCGCAAAACACCAGAATTTCCAGTTTTTCATCATGCTACTCATCTCTCTTTGCCTCCTTTTACTTTTTCTATCTGATCAACAGGGGGCATCCGAAGACGCCCCCTGACGGATCCTAATGTTTTTGATCTGCCGCGCTATGACAGCTTCCCTGACAGCCTCCGCAGCCTCCGGCACAGCCGCTGCAGGATTTTCCGGATTTTTTATCCTTTCGTATGCTTCTGACTGCCAGCGCCGCCAGGGCCGCCACGATCAGCAGGACAACAAGGGTTCCCATATGACATTCTCCTTTCTACGTTCAGCCTCCGGCAGCCGTCAGAATATTCAGGCTCCCGCCTTTCCCGCCTTGATCTTCATGTTTAGGGTCTCGCTTTCCCTGTAGGGACGGAACAGCAGATAAATAAACAGCGCGATCAGAGCGAAGGCCACGACGGTGAAGAAGCTGAAGCTTCCGGTAACGATCAGGTTCCATACCTGGTAAACACAGAGAGATACACAGTAAGCAAAGATGCACTGATATCCGATGGCAAACCAGAACCAGCCGGCATTGTTCATCTCCCGTTTGATTGCGCCCATGGCCGCGAAGCAGGGAGCGCACAGCAGGTTAAAGGTCAGCAGGGCGAAAGCCGCCTGGGGCGTCAGCGCCTGAGCCAGCAGGCCCCAGATCTCCTCGCCGTTTTCCGCAACCTCGGCAAATCCGTAAATAATGCCGAAGGTAGCCACCAGATTCTCCTTGGCCACCAGACCGCTGACGGTAGCCACGGCCGCCTGCCAGAATCCAAAGCCCAGTGGAATGAAGATCCAGGCGATGCCGCCTCCGATGGCAGCCAGCAGGCTGTTGTTCACATCCGCCACCATACCGAAGGCTCCGTTCTCAAAACCAAAGCCCTGGAGGAACCAGATCACAATGGTAGACAGCAGAATCACCGTACCGGCTTTCTTGATGAAGGACCAGCCACGCTCCCACATACTGCGGAGCACGCTGCCCACGGTAGGCAGATGGTATGCCGGCAGCTCCATGACAAAGGGAGCCGGCTCCCCGGAAAATCTCTTAAACTTCTTCAGAATTATACCGGAGCAGACCACCGCCGCGATGCCGATGAAGTAGGCGACCGGCGCTACCCAGGCGGCGCCTCCGAAAAGCGCCCCGGCGATCAGAGCAATAATGGGCAGTTTGGCTCCGCAGGGAATAAAGGTGGTGGTCATAACCGTCATCTTCCGGTCACGGTCATTCTCAATGGTACGGGAAGCCATGATTCCGGGAACGCCGCATCCGCTTCCGATGAGCATGGGGATAAAGGATTTTCCGGACAGTCCGAATTTGCGGAAGATCCGGTCCAGAATAAAGGCCACACGGGCCATATATCCGCAGCCCTCAAGGAATCCCAGGAAAATAAACAGCACCAGCATCTGGGGCACAAATCCCAGCACGGCGCCTACGCCGCCTACCACACCATCAGCGATCAGGCCGGTGAGCCAGGGTGCGCAGTTGACCGCCTCCAGAGCTCCGGTAACGCCGGGAACAATCCATTCCCCAAAGAGGACGTCATTGGTCCAGTCAGTCACAATGGTTCCGATGGATGTTACGGACACATAGTACACCACAAACATGATCGCAGCAAAGATAGGCAGCCCCAGCCAGCGGTTGGTCAGCACCCGGTCGATCCTGTCAGAACGGGACAGTTTCTCTTTGCTTTTCTTAACATAGCATTTTTTTATGACACCCGCAATGTAATTGTAGCGTTCGTTGGTGATAATACTCTCAGCGTCGTCATCCATCTCTGTCTCGGTTTTCTTGATGATTCCCTCCACATTGGGAACGCTCTTCATCTGCTCTCCGATGCGGCTGTCTCTCTCGAACAACTTAATGGCGTAGAACCGTTTCTGCTCTTCCGGGATCTCAGAACCCAGCTGGGATTCGATCTCTTTCAGCACGGTTTCCAGCTTCGGGTCAAAGGTATGTACCGCGGCGCTGATCTTTTTGCCCTGGGCCAGGCGCACCGCTTTCTCTGCCGCCTCTTTGACGCCGGTGCCCTTCAGGGCAGAAATTTCCACCACCTGGCAGCCCAGCTGTCCGGAAAGCTGTCCCATGTCGATCTTGTCTCCGTTTTTATTGACCAGATCCATCATGTTCACAGCCATAAGTACCGGAATGCCAAGTTCCATGATCTGGGTGGACAGATACAAATTTCTCTCCAGATTGGTTCCGTCCACAATGTTGATGATGGCGTCCGGCCGTTCTGTAATCAGATAGTTTCTGGCCACAACTTCCTCCAGGGTGTAGGGAGACAGCGAATAAATACCGGGAAGATCCATGATGACCACGTCTCTGTGTCCCTTCAGCTTTCCCTCTTTTTTCTCCACGGTAACACCCGGCCAGTTTCCTACAAACTGGTTTGCTCCTGTAAGAGCGTTAAACAGCGTCGTCTTTCCGCAGTTTGGATTTCCTGCCAACGCGATCTTGACTGACATTTTCCTTGTCCTCCTTCATTAATAGTATACGCTAACACTTTTATCTCAAAAATGTTAATATAGGCTAACTTATGCCCATAAAAACTTATGACACTTCGATCATGTCAGCATCTGCTTTCCGGAGAGAAAGTTCATATCCCCGAACCGTTACTTCCACCGGATCTCCCAGCGGCGCTACTTTTCGCACATAGATATTGGTTCCTTTGGTAATTCCCATATCCATAATACGCCGCTTGACAGCGCCTTTTCCGTGAAGCTTGATCACGGATACTGTCTCACCGCACTTGACATTCCTCAGTGTACGCATGTTTACGCTCCTCCTTTACCTCTTACACAGTTCTTTCCTAATTGCTGCAATCGCGGAACTGCCCCTTTCACACCATGATTCTATTTGCCATCTCCTTGCTGATGGCGATCCTGGATTCTTTTACATTGACGATCACGTTGCCGCCTGAGACAGAAACCACGGTGATATTGCTCCCCTCTACAAACCCAAGATTCTCCAGGTGACGTTTCACCTCAGCATTGCCACCTACCCGCCGGATGGTCGCGGACTCTCCTGCTGCCGTCATTGTCAAGGGCATCATATTTCCTCCTTTATAACAGATATGCCATAGGTTAGACTATGCTAATTTTTCTCGCACACTATATGTTAATGCAGACTAACCGTTTTGTCAATTATTTCTTTAGATTTTTTTTATTTTTCCATGCTTCCGCCTGGCGCATCACGAAAAAAAGACCCTGTCGCAAAACAGGATCTTTTCTACACAGCGACCCGGATCGGGTTCGAACCGACGACCTCCGCCGTGACAGGGCGGCGCTCTAACCAGCTGAGCCACCGGGCCATGTATCAAATATAAAATTGTGTGAGTGGACCTTCGGGGACTCGAACCCAGGACCGACCGGTTATGAGCCGGTTGCTCTAACCAACTGAGCTAAAGGTCCAAAAAGCCGATGATCGGACTCGAACCGATAACCTGCTGATTACAAATCAGCTGCTCTGCCAATTGAGCCACATCGGCAATCTAACTGAGGATTTCCTGAATCCAGCCGCTCTGGCTTTCCTCTATGACTCCGACGGGAATCGAACCCGTGTTACCGCCGTGAAAGGGCGATGTCTTGACCGCTTGACCACGGAGCCAACAACAGTAGTATGATAGCATAAAACTGCTGAAAACACAAGCATTTTTTTATTTTCATCGGCAGAATTTCTGCCGAATTTCTGCCGTCTTCTTTTGCAGGCAGGCCGGCGCGCGGAGGCGTTTACCCTGCCTGCTCCGCCAAGACACCGCTCAGGCTGTTGTCTGTAAAAAACGTATTGCCGTTATACAGAAACAAAATGCTGCCGATCTGATTTTCCTGGATCAAAGCCTCCACATCTCCATAATAATATCTGGGATCCACCACCAGGATCTGACGGAAGTAGGGAACCAGAAAGGGAATCAGGCAGTTCGCGTAGGAATCCTTGAATATCAGCAGCTTTTCCGGTGATTCCGAGGTTGTCCGGATATCCAGAAGCGGCCGGTTCCCGCCCAGAAACACTGCGTACTGATCCTTTTCCTTAAGCTTCTCCGGCGCGTAGAGAGAGGCTGTTTTTTCGCCTTTTTCCACATCATAGACAACTGCCTGGGTTCCCTCCGTCCCGTCCGGAAAGTAAATATAAATCGGTTCGCGGAATCCTCTTTCATATCCGCTTCTGGCTGAAAGAGTGCCGTTAAAAGAATCTGATACTGCCCGCGGAGTCAATTTCTCTGTGTAAGCTTCATTCAGCGCCATAACTTTTTTTGCTTCCTGAAACGCGTACCAGGCTCCCAGACTGGTCCAGTGGTGATCTGTGCGGTAATAGATTTCTTCGTCCCGGTGCGCTTCCAGCGCGCCGCATGCATCGATCCAGCGGATCTGTTCCGGAAGTGATGCCCGCAGACGTTCCAGCTGTCCTTTTTGGTCTTCCGTTACGGCAAAAGCCGGCAGCTTATCCTGCAGAATTTCTGCCGCATTGGGAGCGACCAGGAAATAAATTTCCCGCTCCTGATTCTTTTCCGCGAAAGAGCGGACTGCTTCTATATTGTCCTGCACATTGTCCCCTTCGTCGCTCTCGATTTTTTCCAGCAGATAATGATCTTCTCCCTTGAACACCCCGCCGGAATCTCTTCTGCCCAATAAATATTCCATGCCTGTGCTGACTTCTATCCATGCGTCCCGCCCGGCGAACTGATCTGACTGATATGTCTCATATTTTTTCATATAGGTGCCGTCCGCCAGGCTGCTCAGGCGCAGAGCGGGCCGCTGTTCAAGAATTCTGTTTTCCTGGCTGGAAAATTCTCTGTCCGGCGTCAGGCGGTTTAGTATTGAAAATCCAAAAACGGCAGCCAGAAACAGGATCGCCGCTATCCGGGCCGTCAGCTGGCGGACTCTGCGTTTTTTCCATTTTTCCATATAATTATCCCCTTAAATTAAAATCTGAAATACAGAAACGGATTGTAAGTCTCCGTTACCAGTCTGGCAATGCACAAAAAAAACAGCAGCACGCATACGCCGCACTGAAAAGCGATTTTCATCCATCCTCTTTTCCTGAACGCTCGGCTGAAAATTCTGTGAACCGCCGGCGTGCAGCAGACAGCCGAAATAACAAACAGCAGCAGATTTGAGACAAGCAGATACAGACCTTCCGGATCTGTTCCGGGTCTTCCTCCGCTTCCGAACATGGCCCCCAGATAGCGGAAGGCTCCCGGAAGGGAAGGGCTGAAAAAGAATACCCAGCCTGTCAGGATCAGGAACAGACTGTACAGATGCCGGATGACCCGCGGAAGCCGCCTCAAAAAAGGAGCCAGAAGAAATTTTTCCGCCAGCAGAATACATCCGTAATACAGGCCCCAGGCCGCGAAATTCCAGCTTGCCCCGTGCCACAGCCCTGTAAGGAGCCACACGGTCATAATATTTCTGATATGTTTCAGCCTTCCGGCCCTGTTTCCCCCCAGGGGAATATAAACGTATTCCCGGAACCATGTGCCCAGAGATATGTGCCACCTCCTCCAAAATTCCGTAATGCCTGCGGAAGTGTAGGGATAATCAAAATTTTTCGGGAAGCGGAAGCCAAACATTTTTCCAAGTCCTACAGCCATATCCGAATATCCGCTGAAATCAAAATAAATTTGAAAGGTATAGGCCAGACAGCCGGTCCACGCGGTCAGTACCGAAAGCTTGTCCCCCGGCAGAGCGCTGACCTGGCTGAATACCTCCCCGGCCATATTTGCCAGCAGCACTTTTTTTGCCAGACCTGTGATAAAAACAGCGGAGCCGTTTCCGAACATCTCCCAGGTAACTTTACGTTCCTTCAGCTGCCCCTCTATCTCCTCATACCGCACAATCGGGCCGGCGATCAGCTGGGGGAACATGGTCACATATAATCCAAAAGAAATAAGATTTTTCTGCGCCCGTACTTTTTTCTTATACACATCGATGATATAGGATAAAATCTGAAACGTGTAAAAGGAAATCCCCACCGGCAGATTCAGTCCGGGCACCGGAAGATCAAAGGGCAAAAAAGCGTTCAGACTTTCCGCCAGAAAACCCGCGTATTTAAAAAATCCCAGAAGTCCCAGATTGACTGCCGCGGCGAACACAAAAAGTCTCCTGTTTCCCAGCCCTCTGGCCTCCCGCTCCGCCATTTCCAGCCCGCAGAAATAATTCAGCAGAATCGACAGGAGCATGAGAAAGACATAAACCGGTTCACCCCAGGCATAAAAAATCAGGCTGGCGGCCAGAAGGGCCGCATTTTTTGCCGGCCGCGGAACCAGAAAATATATCAGAAGGACGGCCGGCAGAAAGGTAAATAAAAAAACAAGGCTTGAAAATACCATGATGTCCTCCTCAGACTGTCCTCAAAAATTTTTCTTTTATTTCGTCTCCCTGGGGGGATACGGCCAGAAGAAAAAAATTCCCCTTTTTTATAAGGACCGCGTCCTGCAGAAGTTTTGTCTGCTCTTCCCCGTATCCTTCAAAATTCCGCAGCTGTGTCTCTATCCGCTGTTCTGCCGCGTCTTCTGCCTCCTCGATTTTTTCACTTTCATCCGAGGCTACCAGCAGAAGCTCATCCACTCCCATGGACTGGCTGGCATAATAAAAACAAACCGCGTCAAAATCTTTTTCGTTAAGGCCGTAAAATTTTTTTAAATCCTGTCCCGTCCCCAGCTGAAGATTTTGGAAATCTGCAGCCTCTGTTACAGCCGCCTCCACGGTCTGAAAAGATACGCTGCTTTTCCCGTTCCGGAAAGCCAGTACTGCCACATAGATAACCAGAAGAGCAAACACCGCGAATCTCGCCGCGGAAATCCGGTTCACCTTCTTTCTCATAATTCTGCCGCCTCCGCCATCCGTTCAAACCACAGCGGATAAAAATCCCGGGAAAAATGTTCTCCGTCGGGTTCATAAAACTCCTCTGAGACCAGGTCTCCGATTTCAATGCAGGTAACCCGTTCCTCCATGCAGAGTGCCCGCACAGCATCATTAAACTCCTCAATATGTGCCAAAACCGGATTTTGATCCAGGGCTTTCTGCTGTACCGGAAGTATGGTCGTCACATAAATTTCACAGGACGGCAAAGCCTCCCGCAGCTTCCGGATGATGCCCCGGTATTCTTCCTTAAATTTCCTGCTGTCCCCTCCGTCAGCTCCCAGATCGTTGAGACCGTAACTCAGAAAAATCTTTCCCGGATTTAATCCGATAGCCTTTTCGATATAGGGCTCTGTCTCCGAAAGACTGATTCCGATTTTAGCCAGCACTCTGGACTGATCCAGAATTTCATATTCCGCAAATCCCTGGGCCCTGGAATCCCCTAAAAGGACGGCATCTGACATTTTCTCATTCGGCGTTCTGTTTTCCCTCTTGGTCTGTTCCTGTTCTTCCCGTAAATCCCGCTCACGGATTTTCTCTTCAATTTCCGGAACCGTTCTCTCACTTAATTTTTTCAGCTCTTCTCTTCCATCAGCAAGCTGCAGCGGTTCTTTTCCGCTCTCCCCCTGAATATGAACGGCCGAAATCATGCTGACGCAGACTGCGGCGATACAGGCGCAGAGCCAAGCTTTTTTCTTTTGTTTTTTTTTCATCTTTTGAATTGCTCCTTGTGCTTCATGCCTGCTTATTCTTTTGCGATTCCGTAAAGCATAAAATCCAGCATTGTCTCCAAACGTGATTCATGGGCTTCCATAATATCCCGCATATCCCAGCCCGCGTATGCGGGGCTGTTAAAATAGCAGTTAAACATATCCTGTATCAGTTCGCAGTAAGCCAGCGCCGTCTCTGCTGTAACCCCCTCCCTCAGTTCAAGTCCGGAAATGATCCTGGCGTACAGAGCCCGGTTAAATTGATCGAATTCTTTCCGGATTTCCTTTATGTCCTGGCGTAGACCCGGCGGCGGCTGAAGAATTGCTTCAAAAAAGACTCTGGCGTACAGCGGATTTTCCCGGAAAAACTGCTCCCTCAGCCTCAGCGCGCGGCTGAGGCTTTCCTCTCCCTTTTCAGCCCGCAGATAAGCCGTCAGATTGGAAAAGCACCTCTCCGCGCACAGCAGAAATAATTCTTCTTTTCCGGAGAAATTGTGATATAACAGTCCCTTTGCGATCCCATGACCGCATATGGCATTGATGGTTGTTCCCCGAAATCCGTTTGTCCCGAATTCCTGAAGGGATGCGGCAATAATCTTTTCTCTGGACAGCCTGCTGCGTTCCTTCTGATTCATTTCCCCCTTGCCTCTCTTTCATTCAGTTCTGTATGCTCCATATTACAAGAAATAGACCATTTAGTCAATATTTATTTCTTCTGTCTCCTCTTAAGTTTCATTTTTTTTGAAAAATACTATTGTCTATTCCCGCAAACTTGTTTATTCTATTATAGTAACGAATCCATACTAGTAAAGTGAGGTAAAGAAGATGAAACCGATCAAAGAGGGAAAAGTCCGTGAGATTTACGACAACGGCGATAACTTGATCATGGTAGCAACGGACAGGATCAGCTGCTTTGATGTTATCCTGAAAAATACCGTGACAAAAAAAGGAACAGTTTTGACACAGATGTCCAAATTCTGGTTCAATCTGACAGAAGACATCGTGCCGAACCATATGATCTCTACCGATGTAAAAGATATGCCGGAATTTTTCCAGCAGCCTCAGTTTGACGGAAACAGCATGATGTGCCGCAAATTAAATATGCTTCCCATCGAGTGCATTGTCCGCGGCTATATAACCGGAAGCGGATGGGCAAGCTATCAGAAAGACGGCACTGTCTGCGGGATTAAACTGCCGGAAGGGCTGAAAGAGTCGGATAAGCTGCCTGAGCCTATCTATACGCCTTCTACGAAAGCGGAAATCGGCGATCACGATGAAAACATTTCCTATGAGCAGAGCATCGCTCACCTGGAGAAATTCTTCCCGGGCAAGGGCGAGGAATACGCTGCCAAACTCCGGGATTACACCATCGCGCTGTACAAAAAATGCGCGGACTATGCCCTGAGCCGGGGAATTATTATTGCCGACACCAAATTTGAATTCGGCCTGGATGAAAACGGAAATATTGTTCTGGGCGATGAAATGCTGACCCCGGACAGCTCCCGTTTCTGGCCTGCGGAAGGCTATGAGCCGGGACACGGCCAGCCTTCTTTTGACAAACAGTTTGCCAGAGACTGGCTGAAAGCCAATCCGGACAATGACTGGACTCTGCCCGAGGACATCGTTCAGAAGACCATCGACAAATATCTGCAGGGATATGAGATGCTGACCGGCAAAAAACTTCAGTAAATTCTTACTTCTAAGAAGAAGATCTCGGGGATGGATTGTTCCGCGCAGGGGAGGGATACCATGCGAAAAGAAACGCGGAAAAAGCATTATTTTCCGGCTGCGGTGATCGTGCTTACAGCGGCCTGCGCAGCCTTTATCCTGGTTATGATTTTTCTCAGGCCGCATGCCGCGAAGCCAGAAGATAAGAGAAATAAAACGGAGTACGTCACGGAAATTGACGGATACGAAATGGCTGATCTGAGCATGTATGGAAATCTGCGGGTCTATGATCTGCTGGATGCCAATGGCTTTACCGATTATGAGGGTTCCGGCTATAACCGTTCATACCGCTACGATGCTGAAGATTTTCGGAACCTGAAGGGGTTGGATGAGAGTTATCTGTACGGTTTCTACTGCGCTACATCTGAAGAAAATTTTAATGATGTGCTCTCTGTGCTGGGGTATGATTCATTGGAACAATACCTGACGGAAAAAGAATACGTAGACGAAGACGGAAATCCCAGTATCGATGCCTGGAACGACGCTTCCATGAGTTGTCTTGCCGGGATTCTAAAACAGAACAGAGAAAGAGAGGGGGCTGCGGAATAAATCTGCAGCCTTTCCCCTTCTTTTTTTGCAGTTCCTGCAGCAGTCACTGCTGCAGGCACAAAGTAGGCAAGCTTCCAATTAAACAAAAAGCCTGTAAACTCTGACGTTTACAGACTTTACTCCCCGAGTTGGGCTCGAACCAACAACCCTTCGGTTAACAGCCGAATGCTCTACCATTGAGCTATCGAGGATCATCTCTTAGGAAGATACCTGACATACCTTCAAAACCGCACACAAAACTTCTTTCCAAACTCTTCCTGTGAAT
>ERZ1643247.122-NODE-122-length-108579-cov-55.022493_pt1 | contig 108579 bp, 87 predicted proteins | sample MGYA00579264_ERZ1643247 | MGnify/ENA primary metagenome ERZ1643247 (study PRJEB29033, sample SAMEA4952262) | chicken gut metagenome | biome: Broiler Chicken; feature: Gastrointestinal Tract; material: Caecum | place: Ireland | collected 2018 | study: Broiler... | reverse complement strand
TCCACCCATGATTAAGCCTTGAAGTATCAATACGAAACTTCAGGGCTTTTTTCTCCGCAAGACTTTGGCTTTATTTATTCCCTGCGGATAAAATACAATCTTTTACCAAAAATCTTGGTATCGTCTTGTTTTCGCAGTTTCATAAACAAAGCGTCTTTTTTGAACCGGGAGCGCGTGGCGGGAGCGCGTGGCGCTCCACCCATGATTAAGCCTTGAAGTATCAATACGAAACTTCAAGGCTTTTTTCTCCGCAAAGCTTTTGCTTTATTTATTCCCTGCGGATAGAATACAATCTTTTACCAAAAATCTTGGTGTCGGCTTGTTTTCGCAGTTTCATAAATGAGGCGTCCACTAAAGTGGACACTTCGCCAATATAAAAATATCGGAATGTGCCGATACTAATATTTTTGGTATAGGTCACCTATCGACTTTGAATAAATGGCAAAACGATAAAGCAGTTTGTCCACTAAAGTGGACAGAAAGTGCGTGGTGCGCCGCCGCTGCAAGCAGGTGCACCCTTACCGCCGTGAATGGAGCGCGTCACGCGCCGCCGGATGGCGTTACTTTTCGGAACAAGAGAAAAATTAAAAGGCGGATACGGCACAATACCGTATCCGCCATTTCTTTTTTGTTTTTCGCTTAGGCGGAGCGTCTATTCGGCGCTTATCGAAGGTTCAACCGTCGGCACGGCGAAAAGTTTTTTATCCCTTTCCCGCACACGGCGCGAAATCTCGTCTTTCACTTCCTGCGGCGAAAGTTTGCACTCGAAAGGAATCGCCACGTCGAATATCAGGTTGGTGTGCGAAATGCCGTCCACCATGCGGAAGTCGTGCACGCTGAACGACGGGTCTATCTCCTTCACTATCTCTTCCACCAGCACGCGGCAGGCGTTGCACTTGGGATTATCCAGCACTACGGGATCGAGGTGCACCACCAGCACTATATCCGTGTTGCACGCAAAGTCGCGCTCGATGGTATCCGCAAGGTCATGCCCTTCCATCATAGGCATTTTGGAATCCACTTCCACGTGCACGGTCGCGTAATACTTGTGTCCGTAGCTGTGCACCATCAGGTCGTGTATGCCGTGCACTCCGCCGTGCATGAAAATTCTGTTGCGTATTTTCTGCATTATCTCCGGGTCGGGCGCTTCTCCGAGCAGTTTTCCGATTGTGTCGCGGAAGATACCCACCCCGGCAAAGGCGATGAAGAGCGCGACGAAAATACCCATATATCCGTCTATGTTCACGCCGGCAAAGCGCGAAACTATCACCGCGATAAGCGCGGCGAGCGTTGCGAGGCAGTCGGTAAGGCTGTCAAGCGCGGTGGCTTTGATGACTTCGGAATTTACGCGCTTTGCCACGCTCCTGTTGAATAAAAACAGCCAGAATTTCACGGCTATGGACACGGAAAGCACGACTACGCTGAGCACGCTCCATACGGAATTTTCGTCGGGAGTTATCAGCTGGGATATGGATTCTATCATAAGTTCCGCGGCAAGCACGAATATTATCATGGCGACGATGAGCGCGGCGAGATATTCCGAGCGCTGGTGCCCGAAGGGGTGCTTTTTGTCGGCGGGCTTTGCCGCCACACGGAATCCGACGTAGGAAACCGCGCCGCTGCCGCAGTCCGAAAGATTGTTAAGACCGTCGGCAAGCACGGAAATGGCGCCGGAAAGCGCGCCCGCGGTTATCTTTGCCGCCGCAAGGAGCAGGTTTACCGCCATGCACACCCACGAAGAAAGATTGCCGTATGCCAGACGTACCTTCTCCGACCCGGTGTTTTTATAGTCGCGTACAAAAAGTTTGATTAACAGCGCCGTCATATTCTCTCCGATAATTGTAACCGATTATACCACTTTCCGCGCACAAATGCAATACTATCGCGGCAAAATACCGAAACCTTATCTTCCCGCGCGGATACAAGGCGCGGAAAAGCGATAATTTTAACTCTGCGCACGGGCTTTTGTTTACTTCCTCTTGACAACCACAATATAACATTCTATAATATCTATATGCGCTTGCGCGCACGCGGCGCATAACAAGGAGAAGATTATGGGAACTGACGAACAGCAGCCTAAAAAGGCGTCGGTCGGCGAGAAGATAAAACAGCTTCCGTCTTTAATCAAGCGTTTCTGGAAAGAACCTCTGCGCAATGACAGATACCTCAATCTGAAAGAAGTGCTGTCTCTCGGCGGCTCCGCCATGGGCGTGAGCACGATTGTGTGCATAGTTTCTTCCCTGCTCACCGCTTCGCAGATTTCCGAAGTTTACGGAATAGACGTTATTCACGGCCCCTACATCTGCCTGGCGGCTTCGCTGCTCGGTCTGATAATCCAGCCGTTTTTCAGCAAGTTACTGCAAAACACCCACACCAGATTCGGCAGATATAAACCGTACATATTCTTAATGGCTCCCATCTTCGCGGGTCTTGCAATCGCCGCCACATGGCAACCGCAGAATCTGGACGACAGCGCAAGGGTGATTTACGCTTACTGCATCTGTATTCCCACACTCGTAATGTGGAACCTGTTCAACAATACCTTCCAGATGATGCCCGGCGTGGTCACTCCCAACCAGCAGGAGCGCACGGACGCGTGGGCGCCCATCGGCCTTCTCGTAGGCTTTGCCCCCACCATAATGAACGTGATCATCGGTCCCATCCGCTCCCACTTCCTCTCCCTGGGTCAGGAATATATGGCTTACCGCTATATGGGTCTTATCTGCTCGGTGGTGGGTATACTGCTCGTGATGCTGCTGGTCAAGGTCAAGGAAAGGGTCATCATAACCAATTCGAACAACGAAAACGTCGGCGTTATCGAAGGTCTGAAAATGGTGCTCAAAAACAAGCCCCTTATCATCTTTACCCTCGCGCTTATCCTGGGCTGCATGCGCTCCACCATAGAAATCGACGCGCAGATAATGGGCAAGCTCCGCTATGCTACCGACATAGAAACGGGTCTGACAGTGTTCTCCTCGCTGACCCTTATAACGGGATTCGCCGTCACTCCGAACATGATACTCCTGCCCCTTCTTACGCGTAAATTCAACAACCGCACGATAGTCATGTTCTGGTCGTTCCTCAACTTCCTCGGCTACATAATCCTTGCCGTCGTCGGCGTACAGAATATCCCCCAGGGCACCGTTTCCGCAGTGGTTCTCACGCTTTTGAGATATATAGCCCTGTTCAACGGCATTACCTCGCTCCAGCCGCTTATGCTCTCGGAAATATCCGACTATCAGCAGGTTATGACCGGCAAGCGCCTTGAAGGCTTTATCCAGATGTTCGCCTATACGCTGGTGCTCGTGTTCACCAACATCGGCTACGTGGTAATGGCTTACGTCAAGCAGGCAATGGGCTACCAGCCGGCAAACTACTTCAACGTAACCACCGTTTCCGACGAACTGATGAACACCGCTATCAACTACTACAACGTGGCGTTCTACGTTTCGGCAATCTCCGCCGCGCTTATGTGCCTTATGATGCTCTTCTATAAGCTGGACAAGAAAAAGCACGCGGAAATAGTCGAAGAACTGCGCAGGCGCAGTCTTGCGGAAGGCCACGACGAACTTGCCATCGAACCTGCCGGCAATGAAGAAGTCCCCGCCGGAGTTGATACCGACGCGGGCGAATACCAGCAGGAAATGATGCTTGCGGCAAACGTTTCCAAGGAAACCCCGTCCGGCGGCGCCGACAATCCTTTTGAAGAAAGCGGCGCGGCGGCTGACGGCGGCACGGACGTACCCGAACCGGACGGCGGTACCGATGTATCCGAGGACGATCTTACCGAAAATGCAAAAAAAACGGAAGATAACGAATAACGTAATCATAGTAATCATACGATAAAAAAAGAAGCCCGTAAGAGGCTTCTTTTTGTTCGGTACGGATATGCCGTTTGCCGCGTCCAGGCGTTTTATCTGCGCTTGTGGGTTTTTACTTTCAGTCTGTTTATTGCCCTTGCAAGTCTTGCCTGCGCGGCGTAATATTCCCTTGTGCTGCGCTCTTTCGCGGTATCTTCCATCGCCTTTTCAAGGGCGCGGCGGGCGCGGTTTTCGTCTATTTCTTCGGGGCGTTCGGCGGTATCCACAAGCACGAGTACGTCCCCGTCCTCCACCTTCACTATTCCGTCAGCCACGGCGGCGGTAAGCACCTGCCCGTCTTTCAGCGTTATCTTCATTTCACCGGGAATAACCGACCCGACGAAATTGCTGTGCCTTGCCTGAATACCGTAAAGTCCGGAGGGCGTGGGTATCACGAGCGATACGCACTCCCCTTCGTAAAAGGGTTTTACGGCTGTAAGCACATGCAGCTGGAACGGCGTCATTTTTCCTCCATGAGTTTCGCGGCCTTTTCCTTTACTTCGTCCAGATTGCCCACGTTATAGAACGCCGCTTCCGAATATTCGTCCGCTTTGCCGTCCACGATTGCGGCAAAGCCCGCCACGGTATCCTGCAGTGAAACGTACTTGCCGTCGTTGCCCGTGAACTTTTCCGCCACGTGGAAGGGCTGGGAGAGAAAACGCTGGATTTTGCGCGCGCGCGATACGGTGAGTTTGTCCTCTTCGGAAAGTTCTTCCATGCCCAGAATGGCTATTATGTCCTGGATTTCCTTATACTTTTGCAGTATTTCCTGCACTCTGCGCGCAACGCGGTAGTGTTCCTTGCCCACGGTTTCCTCCGCCAGAATACGCGAGGAAGATTCCAGCGGATCTATGGCGGGGTATATGCCCTGTTCGGCTATTTTTCTGCTGAGAACGGTGGTCGCGTCCAGGTGGGTAAAGGTGGTTGCGGGAGCGGGGTCGGTAAGGTCGTCGGCAGGCACGTACACCGCCTGTACGGAAGTTACCGAGCCGTGGCGGGTGGAAGTTATCCTCTCCTGCAATTCGCCCATCTCCTGCGCCAGGGTGGGCTGATAACCCACCGCAGAGGGCATACGGCCAAGCAGAGTGGAAACCTCGCTACCCGCCTGCACGAAACGGAAGATATTGTCTATAAACAGCAATACGTCCTTATGTTGGACGTCGCGGAAATATTCCGCCATGGTAAGTCCCGACAGCGCCACGCGCATACGCACGCCCGGCGATTCGTTCATCTGTCCGAACACGAGCGCCGTCTTTTCCGCAACGCCGCTTTCGTTCATCTCCGTCCACAGTTCGTTGCCTTCGCGCGACCTCTCGCCCACGCCCGTGAACACGGAATATCCGCCGTGCTTTGTCGCCACGTTGTGGATAAGTTCCTGTATGAGCACCGTCTTGCCCACGCCTGCGCCGCCGAAAAGTCCTATCTTGCCGCCCTTGGCGTATGGTTCGAGAAGGTCGATTGCCTTTATGCCCGTTTCCAATATCTCCACGGCGGGGCTTTGCTCGCTGAACGCGGGGGCGGGACGGTATATGCCCATCTTCCCGCACTTGCCCATGTCGCCCTTGCCGTCTATCGGATTTCCCAGCACGTTGAACATTCTGCCCAAAGTGACTTCGCCCACGGGCACTTCGATACACTTACCCGTAGCGGTAACGCTCATTCCGCGCCTTAAACCTTCGCTTCCCGAAAGCATAATGCAGCGCACGCTTTTTTCGTCCAGGTGCTGGGCAACTTCCATCACCTTTACGCCGCCTTCTTCTTCCACTTCCAGCGCGTCCTTCAGTTTGGGAAGTCCGTCCGTAAACATAACGTCCACAACAGGTCCGGATACGCCGGTTATCACGCCTTTTTTCATTTTCTTATTCCTTTTTTCATCGCCTTTGCGCCCGAGGTAACTTCCGTTATCTCCTGCGTAATCGCCGCCTGCCTGCTCCTGTTGTATTCAAGGGACAGACGGGCGAGAATTTCTTCCGCATTGTCGTTTGCGGCGGACATTGCCACCATGCGCGCATTCTGTTCCGCGCAAAAACTGTCTACGAATGCGCTGTACACAAACCCCGCCACATAGCTGTGCACCACGTGAGCGAGCACCTGCTCCACACACGGTTCGTACTCGAACCAGTGCGCGGACAGATCCGCTCCCGTTTCAAAATGGCTGCGGTGGAGGGGCAGTATGCGCGATACCTTGACCGTTTCCCCCCTCTTGCCGAAGTCCGTGTACACCACGTCTATGCTTTTGAGTTCGCCTCTGTCGAATTTTTCAAGCAGCAGTTCGCATATCTCGCGCGCCGCGTGCAGACGGGGATTCTGCGCGGTATACCTGAAGTCGGGATCTATCGGCATATTGCGGTGGGAAAACGTCTGTCTTCCGTATTCGCCCACGACGAACAGTCTGCCGCCCTCTTCCGCGGTCAGCTCCTCCACCTTTTTGATCACGTTCTGGTTGTACGCGCCGGCAAGTCCCTTGTCCGCGGTTATTATGAGATAGCCGCGTTCGCCCGGACGCTTCTTCTCGCTCCCGTCCTCGTTGTCGAAGTAGGGGGAGTCGATATGCCCGGCTATGTCGAACATTCTGTCTATCTCTTCGAGAAGCGCGGAAAAGTACGGACGCGTTCTTTCCAGAGAGGCTTTTGCCTTTCTCACCTTGTTGGACGCGATAAGGTACATGGCGTTCGTCATCTTTTTAGTGTCACGAATGCCGTTTATTCTGCGCTTGATCTCGGTAATATTGCTCATTTCTGCTTAGCGGCGCGGAATTTATCCGCCGTTTCCAGTATTCCGTCACGCAATTCCTGCGTAAGTTCCTGCGCCCTTTCCAGTCCGGAATAAAGCGCCGGCGCGTGGGTCGAGAAGTATTCCAGCATCTCTTCCGCGTACACGTTTATATCGTCGACGGGCACGTCCACGAACTTTTTGCCCATCGCGGTGATAAGAAGTATGATCTCCTGCGCCTGCGAGTAAGGTCTGGACTGCGGCTGGCGGAGCAGACGCATAAGTCCCTGTCCGTAATAAAGCTGGCGGCGCGTGAGTTCGTCCAAATCGGAAGCAAACTGCATGAACACTTCCATTTCCCTGTACTGCGCAAGGTCGAGCCTCAAAGAGCCGACCGCCTTTTTGACCGCCTTTGTCTGCGCCGCGCCGCCCACTCGCGACACGGAAAGACCTATGTTCACCGCGGGGCGCTGACCTTCGAAGAACAGCTCCGTTTCCAGGAATATCTGTCCGTCGGTAATGGAAATCACGTTGGTGGGAATGTACGCCGACACGTCGCCCGCCTGCGTTTCCACTATGGGCAGAGCGGTTATACTGCCGCCGCCGAGTTCGTCGGAAAGATGCGCCGCGCGTTCAAGGAGGCGGGAGTGCAGATAGAACACGTCGCCGGGATACGCTTCCCTGCCCGGCGCGCGTTCGAGCAGAAGGCTCAGGGTGCGGTACGCCACCGCGTGTTTGGACAAATCGTCGTAAACGATGAGCACGTCCCTGCCCGCATACATGAAATATTCCGCCATTGCGCAGCCGGCATACGGCGCGATATACTGCATGGGTGCGGACTCGCCCGCGCCCGCATTGATAACTATGGTATATTCCAGCGCGTGGTTTTTGCGCAGCGTTTCCACAAGACGCGCCACACTGCCCGCCTTCTGTCCTATCGCCACGTAAATACAGACGACGTTCTTGCCCTTCTGGTTGAGAATCGTGTCCACGGCTATCGCCGTTTTACCCGTCTGTCTGTCGCCTATGATAAGTTCGCGCTGACCCCTGCCTATGGGGAACATGGAATCCACGACCAGAAGTCCCGTTTCCATCGGCTTGTTTACGGGTTGGCGGTCGATTATTCCGGGCGCGGGACATTCTATGGGACGGTACGCCGCCGCATCTATCTCCCCTTCGCCGTCTATCGGCTGACCCAGCGCGTCAAGCACCCTGCCCACGAAGTTGGGGCCTACGGGAATGCCCGCCGTCTTGCCCGTGCGGTGGATAACGCTGCCCGCGGTTATGTCGTGGCAGTCGCCGAAAACTATTATGCCGCACATATCGGGGCGCAGATCCTGGACCATGCCCTTGACGCCGCAGTCGAACACGACTATCTCGCCGTACTGGACGTGCGCAAGACCTTCCGCGGAAACTATTCCGTCGCCTACGGAAAGCACGGTGCCCGTTTCTTCCGCCAGCGCCTCCGGAGTCCAGTCCTCTATCGCCTGTTTTATAAGAGGTATGATGTCGTCGCGCGTGCCGTTTATCTGTTCCAGGCGGTGGCGCAGCTGGTTAAGCCTGCCTCCCACCGACCAGTCGTACACGTCGTCGCCCACTTCAAGACGGAATCCGCCGGGGAAAAGATTGCTCTCCACCCATTCAAGCTGCGTGCCGGCGCCGTATTTGCCCTTCAGAAATGCGGCAAACCGCTTTTCCTGCTCCTCGCTCGGACGCGATTCGGAATATAAATACGCCTTCAATTCAGTCATTTCTTCTTCCTCGCGCCGCCTTTTTTATCCGTCTTCGACATGGACGTAACCGTCTTTTTCCTGCCAGCGTGCGCGGACTTGGCTCCGCTCTCCGCCGCGCTCAGGAACTGTTCGTAAGCGTCGTTGACCGAAGACGTCATTACCACCTTTTCCGCCGCTTCCCCGACAATCTCCTTTATGTCGTCGGATACGCCGTTTATTATCCTGTCGTGCTCCTTTTGAGCGCGCTCACGCGCGGCTCCGAGCATATCGTCCGCTTCTTTGGCTACCTGTTTCAGCTTTTCCGAGCGTACGTCGTCCAGCTCCCTTGCCGCCTCTTCGCGCTTTCTGGAAACTTCCTCTTCAACGCCCGCCAGCCTGGAATTGTACTCCTCTTCCTTCGCCTTCGCGCTGTCAAGCGCGGCGCGGGTGTTCTCCTCGCGCTCCTTGTAGGCGTCCTCCCTCTTCTTCATAAACTTTTTTACCGGTTTATAAAGTATGAGGTACAGCCCCACTATCAGGATAACCAGGTTGAGCAGATGAAGTAATATCTGCTGCCAATTAATGTTCAAAGGCATAAGCCCTTTCTCCTTTTACTTTCCATAACCAACCATGCAAGAGCCGGACTGTAACGTTCCGTCCGCTCCTTAAGGCGGTTAAAGTAGCGGCAAGCCCGCCTCTACAGAACGAATATAAGCAGTATTGCAACTATCAGGGCGTAGATGATTGCCGTTTCGATGAACACCAGACCCAGCATCATGCTTGAACGTATATCCGCCTTGGCTTCGGGCTGGCGCGCGATGCTCTCGTTGGATTTGGCTATCGCAATACCCATACCTATCGCGCCTGCCGCCGCCGCCACGCCGACGGCTATCGCCGCGCCTATGGCCTTCATACCCACGTCGGTAACGCCGGCATTGTTCGTCTCCTCCGCAGGAGCCGTCACGCCCGTATCCGCAGCCGGATCTTCCGCGAAGGCGGAACCGTTGCCGCCGAACACCAGTCCTATAACCACGCACAGCGCGATGAGCGCCACGAGCGCCATTACTGCCGCGGTTGCATACTTGATTTTGATTGCTCTTTTCATATTCAACCTCATTTGAAAAGTTTTTTCTTATTTACACAAGGCACAGACCTTGCAGATTACTGTTTGACCTTGACGGCTTTCGCCTTTTTCTTTTTTTCCTTGGGGACTTTTACGTGCGGTTCGGAAACTTCGCCGTAGAACAGCGAGGTGAGCATTACCAGCACGTAAGTCTGTATAAGCGCGTGCAGCAGCGTGAACAGCACGCCCACGATGACGGGCAGTACGAAGCTGAGCGCGACGTAGTAATATACAAGCTCCGTCACAAGCAGTCCGGAAAGCAGCGCGCCGAAAAGACGGAAACTCATGGATATGGGCAGCGAGAAGTCCTTTAACGTCCTGCCCACGCCGCGCATACCGTTACTCACTATGCCGCCGCTCAGGATGACGAAGTAAGATAAAAAGCCCATGGCTATCGCGCCGTTTATGTCGGAAAGCGGAGCGGGAAGCGCAACCGAATTGCCCGCCGTGGATACCACGGCCGCGCCTATGAGCTCAAACAGCGTTCCGGCAAAGATGTAACAGCCCGCGCCGAAGATATACGCGCCCAAAAAGCAGTTGCGGTGCGGGGAATTCGTCTTTGCGAGTTTGTCGAACCACCCCACTATACTCTCCACCGCCAGCTGGAATTTTCCGGGGACGAGCCTGAACCTCGGGATTGCGAAAATACGGATGAGCGCCGCCGCCGCGAGCAGAATTATCGTGACGACGAAGGCGGAAACCAGTCCGGGATTGACGTTGTAGCCGAAAATGCTCACCTGGTTTTCCTCGTGCAGAACGGCGTCCTGCATGACGTCGGATATATCCTCCGAGGACGTGTACATTCCGTCGGTGAGGATAATGCCAACTACCAGCGCAACCACTATCAGCGCAACTGCGCTCCATCCTATTATTTTTTTAGTGCGTGATTTCATATTTTTTCCAAAATAAATATGTCCGTTTTTTATCCTAACGATTATAACGCTTTGCATTGAAGTTTGCAATCGTTTACGGGGCGATAATGCAAAATGCGCTGAAATTCGACTAAAATCGGCTATTTTATAACCTTAAATTTTCAAATTCGCGCATTGGAAGGTGTGGAAATATTTTACTGTTTGATGACGTTTTTGAAGTCGCGCACGCCGGGAAGAAGAATATCGCGCTCCCGGGTATGCGCGGAGGAATCTTTGACGGGGACGGGAACGCACCCGGCCACGGCGGCGGCGTCAGATACGGAAACGTCGGAATTGTTATCCGCGCTGAACGTGACGGTAACGCAGGTATCGTCCTCAACTTCCGCAATGCACGCAGAATTATCCGTTTTTTCCTGGGGAGCGCAGGCGAACAGGCACGCCACAAGCGCCGCCGTAATTATAAGCGCAACTAGTATTTTTGCCATAGCCGCCCTGCCTCCTTATGTGTTCCGTCTTTTATTATACCACCATATTATATATTTTTCAAGCAAAAGGAGCGCGTGGCGCTCCACCCATGATTATACATCGAAACGGTTCCGTGTAAATTGCTGGCTCTTTTCTTCGCAATACCTTTAATTTTCACCTTGTTAAAAGCCGCAACCAAACGCACCGGGAGCGCGTGGCGCTCCACCCCGCGGCGAGCCGCCGCACCCTTAACCGCCGTGAAGTTATAAAATTATAATCTGACAGTAATATCTTCGCAACGACCTTGTTTTTTCACTGTCACATATTTTTATGGACACTTTTTATCAAGTATTGCTACACCACCAAATTCAATTTTTCGTTTCAAAAGGGTTTTGACGGGTACTGCGATTATTTTTTAGCAGATTGCTTTATCTGCGAATGATAGAAGTAATTTATAATGATGGGTTTGCCTGTGGGGTTGCGCAGGAAAGGTTCTTCGTCGATTACATACATGAAATCGTTTGCGCAGGCGTAGTCCGCAACCTTTTGGTCTAATATCTTCCAATAGGTCGTATCGTTCTTATTATAGATTTCGCGGTACAGCGGCAAAAGAGGGGGATACTTTTCCTCAATATAGTTCATGACGTCTGCCTTGAAATTGCCGCGCAGATTCAGATTTTCCAGCCAGATATAGTCGCAGAAGTCCTTGATTTTTTCAATAATGTCAAATACTTCGGTGATTTCAGGGAATATGGGCGATATAAAGCAGGTTGTTCGTATGCCCTCTTCGTGACACTTTTTCATTGCCGCAATCCTGCGCTCTATGGAAACAGCGCTGTCCATATCGTTCTTGAAATTTTCGTCGAGTGTGTTTATCGACCAACTTATAAGGGGAGACGGGAAAGTCTTTATCAAATCGAGGTCGCGCAGCACAAGATCTGACTTGGTGGTGATAATAAGGTTTATTCTGCTGCCCTGCATCTGCTCTAAAAAGGCGCGCGTGCGGCGGAATATTTCCTCCTGCGGATTATAAGCGTCCGTGACCGAGCCTACGATCATCGTTTGCCCGTCGTACCTCTGCGGGGTTTTGATCGGCTCCCAATGTTTGACGTCGAGAAAGGTTCCCCACGGCTCGTCGTGTCCCGTAAACCGTTTCATAAAACAGGCATAGCAATACTTGCAGGCGTGCGTGCAGCCTACATAGGGATTTACGGAATATCCCGCTATGGGCAGGTTTGATTTTGTGAGTACGGTTTTTACCCGTATATCGCGTATCTTTACTTCGTCCATATCAGCCTCCCAGATTGTTGAGGATGCGTTTCAGATAGTTTTCAAATTGCTCGATCTCCTCGTCCGAAAAGCCTTTATAATAAATTTCTTCGATCTCTTTTGTCACACCGTCGTATTTATCTTTGAGTGCGGCGGCTTTTTCAGTCAGGCATACAAGTGCGCTGCGCCTGTCGTTCGCGTTCTCTTCCGTCCAGATAAGTCCCTGTTCCTGCATTCTTGCGAGCATGGCGGTGAGCGTCGTCTTTGCAAGTCCGCTTTTTTTTGAGATCTCCGTCGCCGTCATTTTTCCGCCCTGCCAGAGTACATACAGAATTTTGCCCTGCGCGCCGTTGAAAGCATCGATATTCTTTTCTTGCAATATCTTATCGAACCTGCGCCCGCCGATCTGTTTTATTTTGGAAATTAAAAATCCGCCTTGTCTTTGCTTCATATCCCGAACTCCTTTGGGAATTCCTGTATCATCTCATCGGTCGGCACGACGCCTTCCAGAGCCTCTTTCATAAAGACGGGAACGCCCCGCGCCTTTGCCTGCATACATAAATTGTCCGCCCATTTCTTTTTTGTAGGGATCTTTCCCTTGTAGTTTCCCGTTTCCGTGCCGATGACCGTCCAACCAATGCCCGAAAAATCGACCTCTCCCACGCCGTCGGAGCGGCTCAAACGTGACATGATAATGCTTTGCTTTTACATTTCGCCTTAAAATTTCTATGCGCTTTCTTTCCGCTGCACAGGTGACGGTCACGCCGAACCAGAGATTATCAAGATCGGTCTGTATATTCAGCCGTTCGGGGCGCTTTGTCAGAAAAAGGTATTGATTGTGCGGTGTCTGCGCCGCCTTTTCGAATACTTTTTCCGTCCAGTCGAACTGCCAATATGCAAGGTCGCTCATGCCCGTGAGCAGAAAAACTTTCGGCTCCTTTGTATCGAATAAACGAAGTTTGTTTTCAAAAAACTGCGGTTTGGAAAAGTCGTCCGTGATATGAAAGCGGCGGCAGTTGCTGCGCGCATAGCAATATCGGCAACCAATCGGACAGCCAATAACGATATTCAGATTTTTGATCTTATCTTTGATGGGAAATACCATAATTTATTTTTTCTGCGCGGCGGCAAATTCGCCGTAGCCCTTCCAACCGAATACCGCTTCGATGCTTTCTTCCGCATAAACATTCTTTACGTTGCAGATATGTAGAACATGGTCGTCCGCATCCACGGTCTCACAGACGCTTGCTACAATGGCAAGGCGGGTTGCTTCGGGAATTTCGATTTCCGTGCCGGCGAGTTTCTGCATGGCAATGCCGAATTTTTCAACCTTATCGGTAGCCCTTCCCGAAGAGGTACCACATGCTATAAGTGCGCCCGCAAGCGAAACGCCGGGAACCGCAATAACCACTTCTTTATTTTTTGCAAGAAGTTCCAGCGTATAAGCCCCCTTGTTCAATGAAAATACGACTTTCCCGGGGTTGGTGGAAGCATATGTCCAAAAAGCGAGCGTTGCCATGTTCGTTTTCCCGGCCGCCTTCTTGGAGCAGATAAAAGTCATGGGATTAGGGGAAGTGAAAACGGGTGCCTGTGCGATCTTGATTTCTTTCATAACAGTGTCTCCTGGAATTATTTATACTATATAGTACGAATACATAATACTATATGGAACTAATCCTGTCAAGAAAAATTATAGGCAAAACGATAATAAATTCCGATATTTTAACCGTTTGGCACCATGGCGTGTGCTTGGCATAGACAAGTGCGGCTCGCTGCGCTCGCCGCAGCCAAGCCCACGCCACGAAAAAGGCAACAAGAACAACACGAAAAACCAAACCGAAAGCGCGGCGGCGCGGAGCCGTCCCCGCTAAACCGCTTGGGGATCGGCTGCCGCTTTTACCGCCGCGCAATGCTTTCTCTTCCTTGGTTTTTTTGCTGTTATGTACATCTCTTGAATTTGCCTCTTTCGGCAGTCCTAGGTTAGCATAGCACCTCGCACAAGTCAACGGCCGCAAAATCGTCGCAGTGCACTCCACCCATAATTATACCCTGAAACAATAACTAGTGAAGTCCGAGTCCTTGTCTTCGCAATGCTTTTGTTTTTCACCTTGTTAAAAGCCGCAACCAAACGCACCGGGAGCGCGTGGCGCTCCACCCCGCGGCGAGCCGGGAGCGTGGGACGGGAGCGCGTGGCGCTCCACCCATGATTATGCCATGAAGCAATAACGGGTGACTTCCGAGCCTTTTTCTTCGCAATACTTTAATTTATACATTGTTAAAAGCCGCGCTTAAACGCACCGCAGAGAAGGCGTGTCAGACGAGGAAAAGTGGTTTTTTGCGATGGGCGCGTACTTGGCGTACGTAACCTGAGAAAAAAACCGCTTTGACAAAGTATCACGCGCCTTATATGCGGCGCCCTCGCGGGCGGAATGAGTGTATGAAAAAATTGCGGACGGCAATACGTTTGCCGTCCGCATATTTTTGAATTAACGGTTTCCGCCAATCACGTTCTTTTTCCGTCGTTCGTAGCGGACAAACAAATACGCCACCACCGTTCCGACGATAAAGAGCACTATTCCCAGCGAAAGGTCGAGCGCGTCAACTCCGCCTGCCGCCCAGTCGCGGTATACGGCGTAGATGTCGGAATTGAAAAAGAGGGTGAGAAGCGAGCCTAAGGACAGTCCCACTATCATGAAAAAGGCGGTGGCTCGCGCTTTTTTGAATATCAGATCGAGCACCTTGGAGAAGGTCAGAAGTCCTGCGGCAAAGCCCAGCACCATGCAGAAGTAGACGAGCAGGACCATGGGATTTTCCTTCCAGTAAGAAAGGTGGACGCTGTTCATTATCGAAGAAAAATAGCCGAACGCCATTAAAATGGCGGTTGCGCTCAGTCCGGGCACGACCTGCGTTATTGCTACGACGTAACCTATCAGAATAAATATGATATAGTGGTAGAACTGCAAGCCTTCAAGAGGGCGCGCCCCTTCCGTGCCGAAGGTGGTGCCCAGCGCGATAGCCACGGGAATGGCTATGCCCAAAACAAATAAGAGCGCGCGCGGCACGGTTATCTTTTCCCCTTTTATTTCGTCCTTTACCGCGGGGAACGCGCCTATCATCATACCGGCGAACAGACCCACCACGGTGAAAGGCACGAGCGCCATAAGCTGCTGAATTGCGAAAAATCCGAGCAAAAAGCCCGCCGCCGCCCCTATCACGACGGGGAGCAGAAATTTTACGCACGCGGCAAAGCGTCTGAAAAGATTGCCCAGCGCGTATATCAGCTTGTCGTAAAGTTTGAAAATGATGGCGACCGTAGAACCGCTGACTCCGGGAACTATGATGGCAAGCCCGATGAAAAGTCCGAGCAGTCCGCCGCGCGCCACGTCCCTGGCGTTCTTATAAGTGATGTCCGGACGGTCGGGATTGTTTTCGGGCATTGCGGGAGTTTCCGCTTCCGCAGGCTCCGCCGCCTTGCCCTCTTCTTCCGTCCCGTCGGGGGAATTACCGCTTAAAGATTTATTATCGTTATCCATACCGTTTTCAGTATAACACGCCTTTAAGGAAAACACAAGCGGGAAAAAGATAATATTTTGACGGGTACCCGTACCCGTACGGAACGCATACAAAAAGCGCCCCGCCTTGCGGAAGGGCGCTTTGCCTTTACTCTTTTTGGCTTACAGTTTCATACCCACTTTGCGCGCCTGCCATATCACCGTACGCAGATTGCCCACGGCGGAAGCGTCGCCCACGGTGAGCGATTTTTTCGCGCCTTCGAGAGGAGCGGACGTATAGCCGACGGAAGTTATCACGCTGTCCGCTTTAATCGCGGTTTCTTTGCCGTCCTTTGTCCTGACCGTCACGCTGCCGTCTTTTATCTTCGTCACGCAGCTTTCGAGATATACGGGAGTTTTTTTGAATTTGAAGTAATCGCGCAGATAGGACGAGTTGGCAAGGCACACGCCGCGCACGGCGATGAGGTCGTTTTTCATCTCCACTATCACGGGGCGCTTGCCCTTCTGGATCAGGTCGTAGGCTATCTCGCAGCCGGTCAGTCCGCCGCCGATGATAACGACGTCGTCGCCCACCTCTTTGCCCAGCAGATAATCCACCGCCTCTATACTGCGTTCTATGCCGGGTATGCGCAGGGTGCGCGCCTTAGAACCCGTCGCCACCACGACTTTGTCCGCGTCAAGGGCGGATATATCCTTTATCTCCGTGTTCAGCCTAACGGTTATTCCGCTCTTTTCCACCTCGTCGGTATACCAGCGGATAAGCTGCCTGTCCTTTTCCTTGAACGAAGGCGCCGCCGCTGCGATGAACACGCCGCCCAGTCTGTCCGACTTTTCGTAGATGGTTACGTCGTGTCCGCGCTTTTTTGCCGTCAGCGCAACTTCCATACCGCCTATGCCGCCGCCGATAACCGCTATCTTCCGCTTTTTCTTTGCCGGGGTTATTTCGTATTTGCCGCTCTGCATCGTCTCCGGATTGAGCGCGCAGCGCGCCATGTGCGAAGCGTCCTCGAACTTTTCGTCGTTCGCCGCGCCCTTATAGTGCGCCATATCGAAACAGGCGTTGTGGCAGCAGATACACGGTTTTATCTCGTTTTCCCTGCCCTCTATCAGCTTTGTCACCCACTCGCCGTCGGTCAGGAACTGGCGCGCCACGCCCATGGCGTCTATCCTGCCTTCCTTAATCGCCTCCGCGGCGTCGCCGGGGCGCATTCTGCCCGCGCATACGACGGGAATATCCACGAATTTTTTGATGTGCGCCACGTCGTCCAGATTGCAGTTTTCGGGCATATATGCCGGCGGATGCGCCCAATACCACGCGTCATAAGTGCCGTTGTCCGCGTTGAGCATATCGTAGCCCGCGTCCTGCAGATATTTTGCGGCGCGTTCGCTCTCTTCCATATCCCTGCCGACTTCGACGTATTCCTCGCCCGGTACGGCGCCTTCGCAAAAGCCCTTGGTCTTGCTCACCACCGAATACCTCAGCGACACGGGATAGTCCTTGCCGCACGCTTTTTTGATTGCCTGAACCACCTGCACGGGGAAGCGGTATCTGTTTTCGAAACTGCCGCCGTATTCGTCCGTGCGCTTGTTGGTGTAAGGCAGGGTGAACTGGTCGAGCAGATAACCTTCGTGCACCGCGTGCACCTCAACGCCGTCCACGCCCGCTTCCTTGCAAAGCCGCGCCGTTTCGGCAAAGGCGTAGATAAACTGCTCTATCTCCTTTTTGGTGAGGGCGCGGCACTTGACGTCCTCCGCCCACCTTGAAGGCAGTTCGCTGGGGGAAGCGCAGATATGCTGAATATCAATAAACGGCTTCATCAGAACGGAAAGCGGCTTGTATTTCAAAAAAGGCACGAGCGCGTCGGTTATTGCAAACGACCTGCCGAAGCCCGCCGTAAGCTGTACGAACAGCTTTGCGCCCGTCTTGTGGATTTCGTCCATAAATTCTTTCAGCTTTCTGAACTTGTCCTTGCCCTGATACAGCCATTTTCCCATGATAATGTCGCGCAAAGGCGCAATGCCGGGGATAATAAGCCCCACGTTGTTGCGCGCTATCTGCCTGAACAGATTTGCCGATTCCTTGTCGAAATGGTTGGGCTCCATCCAGCCGAAAAGCGACGTGCCGCCCATGGGACACATGACTATTCTGTTTTTGATCTCTACGTTCCCTATCTTCCAGGGGGTAAACAATGCGGAATATTTTTCGTCCATAAAATTCCTCCTTATCCCGATTCCGTGCGGAATTCCCGTTACCATAATTTTAATCCTTCCGCCGCTTGCTGTCAATACCCGTACGGAAATTTAGTCCGCATTTAAGCGCGCCTTGCGCGAGCCGGATTGACAATATAAAATAAATATAGTAACATATAAGAAAAAGCCGAAAGGCAGGTAGGAAAATTATGAAACGCAACGGCATGTGCCCCATTTGTTACCTTAAAAAACTGTTTTCGCGTCCTTCCGACGTGACCGACGTCTTCTACGACAAAAAATACGAAAACAACGCCGCTCTGACCCCGCCCATGGGCTGGTCGAGCTGGAACACCTTCCGCAATCAGATAGACGACAAACTGCTGCTGGAAACGGCGCAGGCGATGAAAGATAACGGACTGATAGACGCGGGTTACAAGTACATCAACCTGGACGACTGCTGGCACTCTTCCATGCGCGACGAAAACGGAGATTTGCAGGGCGATCTGACCCGCTTCCCCGAAGGCATACCCCAGCTTGTGGAAAAACTGAACGCATTCGGACTGAAAGTGGGAATTTATTCCAGCAACGGCACTTTCACCTGCGAAGATTTGCCCGCAAGCCTGTATCACGAAAAAAACGACGCCTATACCTTTGCCAAGTGGGGCATAGAATATTTCAAATACGACTTCTGCCACAACAAAAAAATAAGCCGCTACGCGCCGCTGGTATTTTCCATTTCGATAGCCCCCGTAGGCGGCAGGGATATACTCACCGTGGGCTGTGAGGACGCCATTTTATACGGCACGGCAAAGCTGATGCCCAACAAGCGCCTACCCGGCGGAATGTACATTTCCGGACTGGACGGAGCAAGCGGCAAAGCGGTCTTCAAAAACGTATTCGTGCCAAAGGCGGGCAGATACGTACTTACGATAAACATTCTGAAAAAAGGTCTTTACGAAAAATTTCTCATAGCTTACGCGAACAACGACAATTACTGCCGTTTCGAAGTGCCTTCGCAGAAACCGTTCAATCTCTCCGCGCGCTACCAGGCGTACATAGATTTGAAAGAAGGTCTGAACACCATAAGCCTGTTCAATCCGGTGGCGTCGCGCGCCGACAGCGCGATGGTTCAGTACCAGTACATGGGCAAGATGCTGAAAGAAGCGAGCGAGCGCGTGGCGAAGGAAGAAGGACGCGAAGTAAAGCCCATAGTATTCTCCATATGCGAATGGGGAATAAACAAACCCTGGAAATGGGGCGCGACCGCGGGCAATTTATGGCGCACGACTATGGATATACGTCCGTGGTGGAAGTGGATGAAGATGATTTACGAGCGCAACGTAAAACTCTACCCCTACTCCCAGAAAGGCGCGTGGAACGACCCCGACATGCTGGAAGTGGGCAACGGAAAACTCACCCCCGAACAAAACCGCAGCCACTTTGCGCTGTGGTGCATGATGTGCTCTCCCCTTATTCTGGGCAACGATTTGCGCGTAATGAAAAAGGAAGTTCTGGACATAATTACCAATAAAGACCTTATCGCCATAGACCAGGACGAGCTGGGCATTGCGGCAAAGCGCGTGAAGAAAGGCGGCATAGACGTGCTTGCCCGTCCGCTTTCGGGCGGCAGATGGGCGGTATGCTTCTTCAATAAGCGCGGCGAAAAAGACTTCTCCTTCCCGCTCAAAAAACTGACGGGCGACGAATACGTGAAACTGCCTTCCGCCGCTTCCTATACCTACAAGGAAGTATGGACGGGCGAAGAAGGCTCTTTCAGCGGAAAAATCACGGGCAGGGTCGGAAAAAACGACGTGAAAGTGTACATTCTGCAACCCGTAAAATAACCGCCGCAACGTTTGCATATATGACAAAAGCCTTGCACGGAAATGTGCAAGGCTTTTTTACGCGGGTGCGCGCGGCGCTCCACCCATGATAATCTGCGAAGTAACCAAGCAATAATGCCGAATTGCTTTCTTCGCAGAATTATCAGCCCGCGGCGACTCGCCGCATCAGCGGTTACCCTTCTCGGCGTACTTGAATGTGGGGAACGCCTGCGTTATGTCGTAAATATCCGTAGCGGAAGTTTTATCCGTGTGCACGGTAAAGACGGTTGCGCCAATAGGTATGTCGCGCGACCACGCGTTCACGCCCGAAGTCCTGCCGTAAGACAAAAGCACTTCCTCCCCCGAGCCGTACTTTGCGGCGGTATCGTACGATATCACGAAAGAATTGTTGTGGTCGTGTCCCACGGAAATGAGAGTTGTGGAAGGATTTTCCGCAATGACTTCCATAAGCCCGTCGTCCCATCCGGGGGCGTACACGCCCTCTCCCTTGATAAATTCAAGGTCCGCATACTTTTGCGGGACAAGCCCTTTCGCCTTCTCCTGATCGTCGTCGAAAGAAGGTACGCCGTATTCGTTCAACTCTCCGGGCGTTTCCGCAAGTTCGCGGTAAGCATAGTTGGGAACGTGCATAAAGATGGCGGATTTTATTCCCTTTTCGCTGTACCCTTTCACCTTGCTTTCGTACCACTCGATCTGTTTTTGCGTAAGTCCCACGTATCCCTGGTCGGAGTAGCCGTCCGCTCCCAAAGCGTTGCCTGCGGGATCAATATAGAATTTGCCGTGCGTATCCATATGGAATACCGCAAAAACCACCTCTCCCGACTTGTCTTCCAGCTCTATCACATAGTTGCCCACGCCCATGGCGTCGGGGTCTTCGAGCTCTTCTTCACTGCGCGCCAGCAGAGAGTATTCGTATCCCGTAAGCAGGTCGTATACCTCCTCGTTGCCCCTGGTGTTTTCGGAAAAGAACGCCTCTCCGGCGGAAGTATCCAGCGTTTCCAGGCAGGACGGAGCGTATTCGGAAAGCACGTTCCTCTTGCCCTCCTTGCCTATCCATACGTCTTCGCCGTCCTCTCCCTTTATATGTTCTCCGTCGTGGTTGCCGAAGGTATACGCCCAGTAAATCTGCCTTTCTTCGAATACGTTCGCAAGCGCGAGTATCGCCTTGTCGCGTCCGGGAGGCGAACCGGCGGTGGCGTCGCCCGTGACTTCCACCAGGTCGGGCCGGACGGTGTCGAGAGCTTCTTCCACCCATTTCAGCGTCTGCTTGTCCTTGTTGTAAGTGCCGTTTGTGGTAAGATGCAGGTCGGTAAGCTGCATGATGACGAACGTGCCGTCGTCGCGCACGGTAAGAGAGGCGCGCTTTTCGAGATTGCCTTCCTTTTTCGTGCTGTCGTAACAGCCTGCGAGAAGCGCGGTGAGGACCACCGTCACCGTAACCGCCAGAACGACTGCTATAAGAATACCTTTTCTCATAATCCTTCCTCCGCCCTTTCCCGTCTGCGTCAAAGACGCGTGCGTCCGCAGAAGAACGCACTTTTATTATAACAAATTGAAAAATTATGGCAAGAGTCTTTCGCGTGCATTTTCCGCAATCGGCGGGAAAAATTATTAAATACCGCTTAATAAAAAGGAGCGGGATAACTCCCGCTCCGTGTGCTTGCGTGTTTCCGCGTTACACCGTATCGGATGGCGTACCCGCGTCGCCCGTCAGGTAATAGCCGTAGCCAAGCGCCCTTACGCCCACGCTTACGTCGCCTTCCGCCAAATCGTCCAGCGTGACGGTTATGGTATTTGCCGTGGTATAAACCGTTTTGTTCGTCACTCCGCCCTGCGCGGAATTATAGGTGAACGTCACCTCGAATACGCGTGCGGGGGAATTGTCCGTCTTGGTCCAGCCCACCGCAACTTCATTCCCGCTGATTACGGGCGCTTCCACCGCGGGGGTGGCAAGTTTTTCGTACTTCACGTAGCCGATGAGCGCGCGCGAACTTGCGTGAATCTGTTCGTTGCCGCTCACCGCCTGCACGTATATGGCGTTGGATCCGGCGTTAAGCAGGTCGGAAGATATGGAAACTTCGTTCTTTTCCGAATATACCGGCTCCTGCGAGTTATTGATATACACGTTGTATCCGTCCGCAAACGGCACCGCGTCGAAGTGGAGCGTTATGCCGCCGTCCACCGTATCTATATGCAGATTGTCGGGTGTGGACAAGGTGAACGTGTGCTCGTAGCGGATACCGCAGGGATTGCTGTCTATATAGTAGACGTCCTTGGTGAATGAGTCTATGTCGTACCTGCCGTTTTCACCCGTTTTAAAGTTGCCCTGCGCGGTGATCAGAATATCGTACACGCCCGCTGTGGTCACGGCTTCTGTTATGTCGAGTTCCGTACCGCTCACGCTTTCAAACACCGTGTCGTTGACGGTTACGCGGTAGGAAAAGTCCGCGTCTGCGGAGTGCTCCACGTCGCTTATGGTGAGCACTATCCTGTCGCCGCGGATATCCACCTGCGCCGCGGCGGGAGCGTCCAGCTTTTCGATGAAGAAGATGTCGTCTATATCTTCAAACCGCTCGCCGCCCACGCAGGACTGCACGTATACGCCCAGCCTTTCCATTCCCGTGAATACGGAACAGGAGAAGTTTTTGAGCGCGAGCACGCCCTTGCCGCCCGTTACGGAAGAAGCGCTGCCGGAAAGCACCAGATAGGACTGTCCGTCCAGGGCAATGTCCGCCGCGCTGTTTTCCACGCTGACGTAAGCGCCGTTCTCCGCCGCCATAGCCGTCTGTACCCCGCCGGTGACGTCGGCAACGCCGCCCGTGAACACGAGCCGCGCGTTTTCGCCGCCCATGACGGCGCCTTCGATATACGCGCTTTCCGCGTTGATTGCGAGAACGCCGTTCAGGGTAAGCGCGCAGTCGGTGCGGAATACGCCCGCCGCAACCGTGCCTTCACCGACGATTGTATCCGCATACAGCTGCAGACCGCCGGAAGAGTTCACCTGCAGGGAATTTACGGATACTCCGCCCTTGCCGCTGAACGAATCGCCCGATACCGTGCCTATACTCACGTCGCCGGTTATCTTCAACGCGCCGTTCACGGTCAGGGAGTGTTTGTTGAGATTTATCACCGCCGCCGACGGTATTTCCAGGTCGCCGTCAACGGTTACGTCCTTTTGCAGATATACGTTTTTTCCGCCCAGGTTGTTCCAGTCCACCGCAAGCAGGTCTTTCGCCGACGACACGGTCAGGTTGTTGGTGAAGAATATCGACACGGGCACCACGACCGCGACCAGAACCGCCACCGCCAGCACGCCCGCTATCACGCCGATTATTATCTTCTTCTTGCGGGGCATGGGCTCTTTCACCCTGCCGCGCTTATATTTCTTACCCTCTTCCCCGCCTTCGGTCGTATCTTCTATCACGCGGGTATCTTCGCCGCCGGAATACTCTTCCGTCCCGGCTTCCTCTTCCCGTTCGGAAAGTCCGGGCGTTTCGGCGAGCTCTTCCGCGTCCGGCTGTGCGGCAGGCTCTTCCGCCTGCTCCGCGGGCGGCTGCACCGCGTCGCCGGCGCCTCCGGGTTCTGCCGCCGCTTCTTCCACCGCCGGAGAAGATACTTCCTCCGCGCTTTCAGGGAAGTTTTCTTCTGCGGAAACGTCGTCCGCGGCGGGAGTTTCCTCCTCCGCGCCGGCAAACAGGTTGGGAAAATCGTCCGCCTTTCTGTTACGTCTTTTCATATCATTCTCCTTGGAGAAAATGCCTTGCCAGCTCCTCTCCGGATTTATAGTACACGCCGCTTACTTTGGCGTTTTCCTCGTCGTAGGGCACGCCGCTGCCGCTGTCGCCCCTGCGGTAGAGCACGTAGGGCACGGGATCGGACACGTGCGTTTTAAGACCCAGCGGCGTGGGATGGTCGGGCATTATCAGCACGGAATAATCCCAGCCCTTTTCTTCCATCGCCTCTATTATATATTTTACCACTTTTTCGTCGATTTGTTCAATGGAATATATCTTGTGCTTCACGTCGCCCTGGTGTCCGCATTCGTCGGGCGCTTCCATGTGGATATACACGTAGTCCGCGCCGTCTGCGAGCGCTTCGACCGCCGCTTTCGCCTTTCCCGTGAAATTCGTGTTGTAGTTGGCGGTGGCGCCCTCCACTTCTATCACCTTCATGCCCGCGCCCATGCCTATGCCTTTCACAAGGTCGACGGCGGAGATGACCGCGCCGTTCAGACCCCAGCGTTCCTTGAAGTTCTGCAGGGCGGGACGCGTGCCCTCTCCCCACAGCCATATGGAGTTGGCGGGGTGCTTGCCCTCTTTCATTCTCTTTATGTTCACGGGGTGGTCTTTTAATATCGCGTACGATTTTTTCATCATTGCGAGCACTTCTTCCCCGTATCTGCCGCCGGGCAGATGACCTTTCACCGGCTTGTCGGATATGTCGTGGGGCGGCGTGTACACGGTGCCCGTCTGCGAATGGTGCCTGACCATGCAGTGGCGGTAACTCACGCCCGCGATAAATTCGTGCAGTTCGTCGCCGAAATGCTCCTGCACGCAGGCGATAAGTTCCGCGGCTTCTTCCGTGCTTATCTCTCCGCCCGAATAATCGACCATGGTCTTGTCCTCGTAATTTTCCTCGTCGGACAAAGTTACCAGATTGCACCTTACCGCTATGTCGTCGTCGGCAAGATTAACGCCCATGCTCAGCGCTTCAAGCGGCGACCTGCCCGTGTAGCATTTGAGCGGATCGTAGCCCATAACCGCCAGATTCGCCACGTCGCTGCCCGGCTTCATACCGTCGGGCACCGTCTTTACAAGTCCCGTTTCTCCCGCTTTCGCCAAAGCGTCTATGTTAGGTTTTTTTGCAACTTGCAGGGGCGTCTTCCCGCCCAGTTCCGCCACGGGATAATCCGCCATGCCGTCGCCGAGAACAACTACGTATTTCATTTTATCTCTCCGATGAAAAACTGCTTTGCCGCCTTGCCGCGCCTTGTACGGCTCTGCGGCTCTTTTTCAAAACTAATAATAGCTTTTTATATGAAAATTGTCAATCGTGCGCGCGCTTTTATATACATTTTTTACTTCTTTGGCGGATACGGGACGGGCGGAGAAGTAATTATTCCGCCTTTTCCGCCATAAACTTTTTTATGCGTACCGCCATAGAATATCTAATGCTTTTATCCCTCGGTGCGGCAACCGCCCTGCTGCTGTGCTTTCTGTCCGGCGCGAAAAAGCGCGTCGCCGCTATCGTCCTTATCAACTCCCTTATCGGCGCGGCGGTCGCTTTTATCCCCATGTTCTTCGGACATTTCCTGCCCGCATGGGCGTTTCCGCTCTGCGGCGCGCTGGGCGCGGCGGGCGCATTTTTATATTTTTTGTAATTATCGGTATAAAAATATCCTACCATAAAATGAAATAGTTATCTGCAAACTTATAAAAACCGAAGAACCCGCATACGCCTTTGTTTCAAAACTGTTACATATTTTTATGGACGTAATTTTCATCGCGTCTCTATTATGATTTATTTTTGCACAACGTCTTAATAGTAATAAGATTATTGGTTGTTATGAGGCTCTTATATTGCCATCATCATATAATAATGACTTTCTTGCCCTGCTTTTTGGAATATAAGCTTGAAGACATCTTTATATTTTTCAATCATATCAGGATCTACACTTATGTTAAAATCATCATTAATCCCATGCGAGCCTTCGTTTACAAATGCCAACAATGATTTGCAAATCAATTTATCTTGTCCTTCAAATTCATCTATTATTTTTTCATATTCTTTTTGTCCAACTATTTTAAAATAGTGTTCTAAAATACGCCGCATTGTATTGCAAAGTAATGTCGCATCAGTATCAGACCTTTTAATCTCTCTCCATAAGAGTTCATATGATGAGCTTATTTGATTTTTCTCAAAAGGTACAATTCTTGTTTCTTCATTTACTTTGCGTAAGATGAAATATCTCTCTTTATTGGGCGAAGGGTTAGTCCTATTACTACGAAAAACAACCTCTTGATGAAAATAGATGTTGTGTGTTAATATAAGAATTTGCTTAATATGACCGCCATCTAAGCACTCTTTAATTAGAGTACGAACTAAATAGCTAACTATAAACAGAATATTGCTATCAAGACTTGAAATAGGATCATCGATCACTAGAATCTTATCCTTTATCACTGAATCACGACTTAGCGCACCTTTTACGAGCTGATAGTAATATAAAAACGTAATAAACCGATGCTCTCCCTCGCTAAGAGTTTCTTTAACTTCACTACCATCTGGACGAATTAATTTATAGAACATTTCATCTTTTTTCTCGATTTTAAAGCCATTAAATCCAAATCCTGACAGAATTTTATTGATTTCGTCAACTGCATTATCAATACATGCGACCTTTGACCTTAAATCACGAATTGCCGCTTCGCACACCCTTATTTTTTGTTGAAACGAATCTCTTTGCATGAGCAGGTTCGCCATTCCGCGATTTTTTCCTGTACGTTTTGCCTCAAAGCCTGCTATTACGTCATGTAGTTCTTTATTTGCTATATAATCCCAAAGATTTTTAATAAAGACCTTTTGAGCTGTCTTTTTATTTGTTAATAACTGATTGTTATTAACAATTTGCTTGTTTAGTTCTTTCCGCTCATTTATAAAAGCATCTCTAAAATACGTTGTAGAGCTTAGTGTCACCTCTATAGACGGATAAAGAAGCTTCTCTTTGATTTTATTTTGATTAGCTTGCAATTCTGCAATCAACTTTGCATATATATCTTCAATCTTTTCAGAACTAAGAAATGGGATCGAGTGAATAGAAGTGAGAATTGAGCCGTATGTTGCTTTAAATTCAGATATGATTTGACTATACAAGCACGATAACTCCTTTAATTGTGTTATTGAGTTGTTATAGGTATCATCAAATAATATATTTAACTCAGTTAAAATATCCTCAGTAATTATTCTTTGACAAAAAGGGCACCGTTTCTCATCTTTAACGTACTGCAATCCTTGACCGACCCAATCTATATTTCCAAGTTGTTCAATAAGCTTGGAGAAATTCGATTCACTAGCCTTTACTAATTTTTGCGAAAACACGTTTGCTGTTTCTATTGTCTCAATATCTATATCCTCATCCCCACGACGAACAGAAAAACAAACGCCATCTAATACAGGATATTCCTTTAAATTTTTTTGAAAAATTTGCTGGTATGTTTTCATGAGTTCCTCAATCGTAAGTTGAGACTCCGTAATTGAATAAGATTTAGAACATTGATCAGAAAAATTTTTCTTTTTACTTCTAAACCCTACTAATGCAAGCGAAAACTGTTCACCTATTTTTTGTTGCATAGTCCAACACTTAGCTTCAAAATCTTCCTCAAGAATATTTATTTCACTCTGTAATTTTTTAATTGAGCTTAATCGCGCATCAAACTCCGCTTGATATTTAGCTTTCTCTACTTCTTTCTCTTCAATTGCTTTAAGCGTTTCCACCGCAGATTCCCCAATGGTGAAAATGCCTTGAATTGCATTTTTATCTTCGAAATTTTTCTCTACAAAGTCACGATTATAAATCAATACTTCTGAAGTCTGGTCTTTTACAATAAGTCCATTATTATAATTTTGAGGGTTATTTAAAAAACGAGAAATAGAAGTTTTGCCTGATCCATTCCCACCAAAAAAATAATTGACCTGTAACAGCTCAATTTCCGCATCTTTAATTGTTGCTATATTTTTAATATGTATTTTGCTTATCATATGAATTTCACTCACTTATAATTTTTCTACAATCTCTTTTTTATACCACACGTTAGGAGCAGTAGTTGTTAAGAACGCCTCCCCAAAGAGTGGGAAAATATTTTTATAAGCCAATCTCTTCTTGATTATAGTCTTTATCTCGCTTGTCTGCAAAGGTATAATTTTCATACCTTCAATGGAACGTGTGCCATCGGTTGAGTAATAGGGGCTGTTTTTCCTCATTCTGAAATCAGAAACCACATTAACATGAAGATACGTCGTTGCGAATAAGCAATATGCCTGCTCATCGGCGTGGGATAATAGATAATCTCCTAAATGTCTCGAAACAGGCTCCATCTCCATACGGCGTTGATTTGTACGGCTTGCTAGTGTCGCCTCCAGAAGAAGGGTATGTGCAGGATAGTATTCCGTTGCTTCATATTTGTAGGTAATGTCCTCATGTCCACCAGCAGCATGAGTTACAGGCAGCAGATCTGCGTCAAGCGATAAGTTCATATAGTCAAGGATTTTTCCTTGCCTTCCGGAAATCTTATACCACGCGATAGCTAGCACGTACTCAAAGATGGTAGGAACATCTGCATTGTTCGTTACCATAATCTGAATATCGCTATCACGCCTATCTTCAAATGCGGACATAAGGGCAATAATGTTTTCGTCCGTAAATTTTCTGTCTATCATCGCATTGAATCGTTCATAGCGGTCTCTATCGACAAAAGCCTGTACATCATACAAATTACGGACTTGAACACCATATATTTCTTCAACCTTGGCAAATATTTGGTTTTCGTTTATCTGCATCCCGATGATCGATTCTAACTGGATATTTTCCGTCAAATTGTCATCGGAAGTATACGCTAAAGTTGTGAGACTTTCTTCAGCAATTTTGAAGAAGCAATTCGGGATTATATCAAACTTGACCTTACCATCTTGGAACAAAATGGTATCTGTTGTTTTGAAATAGCGTCTGTTAAGGTCACAGTAATCTGATAGAGTGCTCTTAGCTTTAAATAAATGCAGGCGTTTGAAAAATTCGGTTTTAAATTCCGCTTCATCCGTACAGTTAAATATGTGGGCGCGGCGATTCACAGCGGCAAAGCCATCTCTGTTGACTTTGCTTGTCAAAGTTGTGTTGAACAGATACTGTTTCCAAAGGATCGAACTCTTTCCGCTGACCGATTTTGCCGCATTGAATAACTCTATTGCCGCCGTATCAGAATGGGTGGCGACGACATCCTGCAATGCCTTATACAATTTAAAATAAGGCTTGTCATATTTGCGGCTCTTGCGGTTCATTCCGACTTCTGTAATAATTATCTCTGTAACATCGTTTTCAAGCAGTATGTCAAGTGCTTCCTGATAATTCGGCATATCCATGAGGAAATTGATTATCGTTTCATCGATAGTACCGTTGCTACTGCGAATCTTTTCAATGTTGTCAAATACATCTTGAGTCTTTGCTTCATTGATTGCGAGAGGCAAAAGGTATGTAAATTCATCAAACGACAACTCACCTAAACGATTGAGCGCTATGATCAATATAATATAAGGTCGCACATAGCCGCTATTGATAGGAGAATGCACTTTAAGAAGTTGCTTTAAATACAGAAAACTGTCCGCCGGAATTTGAAGCAGATTATTAGTATTGAAGTTAGAAGTTAATGCTATCTGCAATAATGCAGTGCCTGCCTCTGTGAGCCTGCGCTCATCATTTATAAGACCGAGATCCACAAGGCCGGATGTCTTTTCTCTTGCGTCTTTTGCTTTTCGTGAAGCCTCACCTTCAATAAAGCCGTTTTCTTTAAGAAATTCGTAATATGCAATCTGCACCGGTTCATTTTCAGACCACTGCTGATTTAAAAAAGCAGGATTAGCCCAAAAATCGCGCAAAAGTTCAAGCTGTCTTTCAATCTTTCTATTAAATTCGACCATTCGGAAGCTTGTAGTTCCAAGCGACCAACAATAGCTTTTGTATGCAGGCACTTCTATCTCCTCCGTATCATCAATAGTTTACAATCAGCACTTCCTCTGCCTTGGAAGTTTTATCTTTGGTTTGATAATTTGAATTCGCATAGTTATAGTCGAGATAAATCACGCGATAACGACCAACATTTCTATCAATCCAATCGAGAAGTATTTTATTTTCTTTTCCTTTTGAATGAAGCACATTGGAAAGTGCAAAGCGTATTCCGCGTTCATTCAGATTATCAAGATAGGTAAGCAGTTCTTTTTCAAGCGCTTCATTCCAGCCGTCCTGCTCGTTATACGTAGCACAAGTGATCAGATAAGGTGGATCAGCATAGACAAAGGTATTCTCATTCCAATCGTCAGTCGGAAGTTCTCTAAAATCATGGCTTGCAAAACTATAATCGCCGCTCTTTAATCTGTCGATAAAGGCTGATAACTTCTCCCGCATCTTTTTGTTGAAGTCGCGTTTCCCGACAGGGAGATTGAATTCACCCTTGCGGTTGAAACGGATTTGATTATTAAAAGCATAGACAATCAGAACATACAGTGTAACATAATAATTATACTCTAAATTAGTATGATGATTAAAATCATCTCTTAATTTAAGATAGCGAGAACTATTATATGCGGCAAGCCCCTCCGCGCTATTGCAGCCATAAAAATCGTATCCATACTTTTCCGTGCTGGAAAGTCCATACTTTTCTATAATCGCGTCGATTGTTTCAAAAGCAACTTGCTTGTCAAGATTTTTAAAAGTTCCGAACATAAAGCGCAACAACTCATTGTTATCATTGAAAATAACTCTATTGCATGGTACGTTAATACCCACATTTCCACCGCCGCAAAACAGATCAACAAACCTATCTATATCCTGCGGGAAATGGGGCAATATCTGAGGCAAAAGCTTGTATTTTCCTCCCGTATAATTGAGAGGAGATTGGATAAGCTCTTTTTGCTTGTAGTCATAGCACTCACAAAGGAATAAACGCTCTTCATTCCCTGTAATGTTTGATTTCCCGGCACTGAACGCCCTATAGCTTTCCGAAAAGACCTTTACGCGCCCCTTTCGTGATAAAATACGCATAATATCTGCGTCACTGATTTTGGCATTGGAACGGTCATTACCTTTTGTCGCCATGTTATTGTACGACAGCAGAATGTATTTTGCCTTTATATGCGAAACAAGATCTTCAAACGCTTGTGCTGCGCTTGAAGTACAATAATCGCTCTTGAGTTTTGAACGATCCATCTTTAAGGCAACGCCCGATACCTTTGGCTTTTCCCACCTTGCAATGTTTTCCAGAAGATGGTATGAATCGCAGTATTGTCTTGAGTTATACGGCGGATCGATATACACCAGATCAGCCTCTATGCGCTTAACCAATTCGTTGGCATCCTCGTTGTAGCATTGGTTGTTTTCGTTATTATCATTGCTTGCCAAGGGAACAGCTAATTCAATATGGCGGCAGAATTCAGCATTGCGTATATAGGCGTCGTAATGTCCGCAGGTGTTCGCGATTTTATCCATTGCATAGAGTAACGAAGTGATCAGAATCGCACGCTCTCTGGTATTGATCTGATCATTCTTGTATTTGTTTTCTATATCTTCTCTGATAAAACCGATTTTACGGCAATCTACGGCAGAAAAAAATGTATCGGAAAAATTTTCAGATACATAATTCTCTTCGTCCGGCTGCACAGCGTTATAGAAACAAACTAAATCAATTATCTTGTCTTTATCATATTTTTGCGCACCGAACCATGCAACGTGACAAATGTAATTAAAATAGAGTAAGTCATTAGTAATCAATTTCTTGTCTGAAAAAGCAGAAGCAACCGAACCCGTTCCCGCAAAAATATCGGCAACAGTATTGATTGCGCTGCATTCTCTGTTTACCGTAGACTTAATAAAATCCAACAGTTTATACTTGTTGCCAAGATAACGCCTGTTGTTGATTTGAGTTGTCTTATAAGAAGGTTTCAAAACCACCTCATTGTCTGCGGGGACTTCTTTTAGCAACGCTTTAATCTGCGTAATTGCATTTTCATCCCAAATATACCGCCCCGTAGAAGTGGTAGACAGATTAATCAAATGATGTTTTAACAGATAATAGAATGTGGATCGACTGATATTCAACTCTTTTAGGATCTCATTAGACGATAATGTAGACGGCATAAATTCTCTCCTTATGCAACTCATTTACGCTATTCCTTAGACATTATACCATATATCTTGTGTTTTTTCAAGAAGATATAGCCTATTAAAGAGAAAAAATGGATGCTAATTATCATTTGCATCAGAATTTAGAGCAAAGAAGTAAATTAGTCTTTTGGCACCGTGGCGTGTGCTTGGCATAGACAAGTGCTGCTCGGCTACGCCTCCCGCAGCCAAGCACACGCCGCGAAAAGACAACAAGAACAACGCGGAAAACCAAACCGAAAGGCGCGGCGGCGCGAAGCCGTCACCGCTGAACCGCTTGGGATCGGCTGCCGCTTTTCCGCCGCGCAAGGCTTTCTTTCTTTGGCTTTTACTGTTCATTATACCTCTTGAATTTGCCTTTTTTGCAGTCTTTAGCATAGCACAGCCGCAAAATCGTCGCTAAAAACACTAATATAAACGAATTAAGAGCGAGTAAAGTACTTCTTGTTAGGCGCGAAAAGGCGTACGCTCGCAATTGTTCTCATCAACTCTCTTATCGGTGTGGCGGGAGCGTTTTTTTGTGATTACCGGTATAAAAATATCGTACCGTAAAATGAAATAATTATCTGCAAACTTATAAAAACCGAAGAACCCGCATACGCCTTTGTTTTGAAACAAGAACATATGCGGGTATTGCTTTACTCGAAAGCCTTGTAAATAGCCCTTACCGCCTTTTCGTAGTCCTGGGTAGCCACGCCGACGATTATGTTCATTTCGCTGGAACCCTGGTCTATCATGCGGATATTCACGCCGGCGGTTGCAAGCGCGCCGCAGAGTTTTGCCGCCGTGCCGGGCTTGAAGGACATACCGTGTCCCACCGTGGCGATAAGGCTTATGCCGTCCTTTATCTCAACGTGGTCGGGATTCACCGTCTTTTGTATTTTATCCAGCACAACTTCCTGCCTGCCGGCTATTTCGCTGTCCGCCACGACTATGGAAAGCGTGTCTATTCCCGAAGGCATATGCTCGAAGCCGATATTGTAATATTCGAGTACGGAAAGCACCTTGCGCGCAAAACCTATTTCGCTGTTCATCATCGACTTTTCGATATAGATTATGCTGTACCCTTTCTTGCCCGCGATACCCGTTATCGTATTGCCGCGGCGGCTGTCCGTGATTTCGGGAACAATCATAGTGCCCTTGTTTTCCGGCTCGAACGTGTTGCGGATATTTATGGGTATTCCGCCGGCACGCACGGGGAAAATGCTCTCGGGGTGCAAGACGTTCGCGCCCATATAGGCAAGCTCCCTCAATTCGCGGTAGGAAAGCTCCCTTATCCCCGACGGGTGGTCCACTATTCTGGGGTCCGCGGTCAGAAAACCGTTTACGTCCGTCCAGTTTTCGTAAAGTTCCGCATTGACCGCTTCGGCTATCAGCGCGCCCGTGATATCCGAACCGCCCCTGCTGAAAGTGTGGATAAGTCCGCTGTCGTCCGCGCCGTAAAAGCCGGGAATTACCGCGTATTTCACGCCCGCAAGTTTCTTTTTCAGCTTGGCGCGCGTGGTTGCGGCGTCAAATTCCCCGCCCGAAGTAAAGGCGATGACCTCTGCCGCGTCCACAAAGGCAAAGCCGAGGAACGCAGCCATTATCCTGCCGCTGAGATATTCGCCGCGCGAAGCGAAGTATTCCGTACTGCCGTACTTGTACATACCGTCCCTGACCTCGTCAAGGCAGGCTTCCATATCCATGTCGATACGCAGCTCGTCCGCTATCGCCGTAAATCTTTCGCGTATCTTTTCAAAGGACGAGTCGAAATTGCCGTCCATTTCCAGCTTGTGGAAGCATTCGTAAAGCAGGTCGGTGACCTTTATATCCTGTGAAAAACGCTTGCCGGGCGCGGATACCACAACGTACCTGCGCTCTTTGTCGGCTTTCACGATGTCAGCCGAACGGGTAATCGCCCTGGCGTCCGCCATAGACGTTCCGCCGAATTTCGCAACCTTAATCTTCATTGCCACTCCTTATGACTTTATCGTCAGAAATTTTATACTTGTCGGTAATTATGCGCGCTTCGAAATAGTAGCGTTTGTCCCTGCCTTCCCCCATGGAAAAGGACTTGCGCGGCAGCGTGCCGCGGCTTTTCACGCAGGAAAACAGGTTTTCCTTGGTGATGAGCGGCATTATGATAGCCGTGCCGCCCTCGCGCGCCGCAACCTGCTCGGTGTTGTACGCGCCGTGGACGTAATCCACCGTAACTTGCGGATTTGCCTTTATATATCCGTCGATCACGGACTGTATTTCCGCTATTCCGTGCGCCGGGTCGGCGTTTACGGGGATAATCCTGCGCACGCCGCCGCTTATCATTACGCAGCTGCCCGCGCCTTTCAGCCTGTCGGCGGCATAATTCACAAAATCGCCGTGACTGTCGAATACCACGCGGTGTATCGGTTCGAATACCAACGCGGGGTCCTGCACGCTGACTATCTCGCACAGACAGAATCTTGCGGGATGCGCCGCTTTTTCCTCTTCCGTAAGCGTCGCTTTAATCTCCTCCCAGCACGCTTTGGCGGTGGCGAGAGAATGGTTGCCGTCGCCCACGGCGAAGGCGATTCCCCCCTCGCCAGCGCGCTCTTCCAGTCCGCGCATATATTCGTCTATCTTGCCCGTGCAGGTAAGTTCGTAGCCCGTGACGTGTCCGCCGCCCATGTTCAGGTCCGTATCGTACAGCGCCTTTCCGCGCAGCATATACAACTCGCGCATGAAGTTGTCGCGGTTGTCCATAAGCATCATTATGTGCGGAAGTTCCAGGTCGGCTCCGCGCCTGACCTCTATCCTCACGGGCAGACGCTCCACCACCGTCATCTCGCTCGCCCTCACGGGCGTTTCGGACGCGGCGTTATAGTCGTATTTTTCAAGGTCCACTTCCGCCATTATTCCCATACGGTGTTTGCCGTCGGAACAGGTGCGGTCCACGAGTATATATCCTTCGTGCGGAGTAAACAGCCCTTCGTCCAGATATTTACGCATGACCGAGCGTATTTTTTCACCCCTGCCCCCGTTTTTCCCCAGATATACTTCGGGATAAATCAGGTTGAGCGTGCTGGGCGCGCCTTCTACGATGCTCTCTAGTTCCTGCCAGTATTCCGGCTCGGAAGTGAACTGGTCGCAGGCGATAACGCTCCATTTGTAAAGGTCCGTGCCCTTCTTCGGCAGCAGTACGGAGGGCGCTTTTACTATCATAAGAATTTGTGCTCCTTGGGTTTTTCCTTACGCGGTCGGGTGGATATGCCGAACGCCTGCTCTATCTGTTCGGAAAGCGTTTCGGGAGTCATGTACCTTTTTATCTTGCCGCCCGTAACGGTGGAGATAATACCCGTTTCCTCGCTCACCACAATAGCGAATATGTCGTTGTTTTCTTCCGTTATACCTATGGCGGCGCGGTGGCGCGTGCCCAGCTCCTTGGAGATATTCACTTCCTGCGAAAGGGGCAGAAAACAGCCCGCTCCCAATATCTTGTTGCCCTTTACCACCACCGCTCCGTCGTGGAGAGGCGCGTGCGTGTTGAATATGCTTTCAAGAAGCAGGCAGGTGACCTTTGCGTCCAGAACGGTGCCCGTATCGAGTATGTGCGGCGGCACGGCGTTGGTGCAGATGATTATCAGCGCGCCCACGTTGTTCTTCGCCATCGTCTGGCAAGCGCGCACTATTTCGTTCGCACTCGTCTTCATCTCTTCGTAAGTGGTGTCCACCTCGCTTTTACCGCTCTTTTCGCCCAGGTGCGCCAGCTTGGAGAAGATAACCTTCAAATCCGTCTGGTAAACCACGATAAACGCGCCTATCATAAATAATCCCACTACGGAAAGTATGAGTTTTGTGACGTACAGACTGCCGAACAGACCGTTTATCACCCATACTATGCAGTATAAAAGCAGAAAAGCCGAAAAGGCAAGCGCAAGTTTTATGCTGTTTCTGCGTTTGAAGAAAATGAGCACTATCACCGCCACGGCAATGAGTACGAGTATGTCGATAGCCACCGTCCAGTCGAGATTGGAAAGATAAACTCCGGCGGAATCGCTGCAAAGCGCAAACATCATTTTGCCTTACCTCCCGTTTACTTTGTATGTTACATTTTATAACAAAATATCATATATTTGCAAGCAAATAAAGATAAGCGGAAGAGAAAAGTAACGACGCCCGCCCTTTTTCCGTCTTTGCGGCAATCCGGAAGCGCCGTGCGCTTCACCACTTAACCGCCTTGAAGTAACAAAAGTATTATTTATAGCATTATCTCCGCAATGCTTTATATTGTGGAAATAAAGCGAAGCAAAACCGCGCTTTTGCGAGCGGGAGCGTGGGACGCTCCACCCCTGATTAAGCCTTGAAGTAACAAAAGTATTACCTTATTATATTATCTCCGCAATGCTTTATATTGTGGAAATAAAGCGAAGCAAAACCGCGCTTTTGCGAGCGGGAGCGTGGGACGCTCCACCCCTGATTAAGCCTTGAAGTAACAAAAGTATTACCTTATTATATTATCTCCGCAACGCTTTTATTGCAAATATAAGCGAAGCAAAACCGCGCTTTTGCGAGCGTAACCTCTAAAATTCGCTGTGCGGATTTTCCCGCAGGGCGGAAAGGGTTGAATTTTCGCGCAAAAGGAAAGTTTGCCATAATATAAACTTTGCGCGAAAAGAAGGGAGAACCGACCCTCAAGCGTAGTGAATGGGTGGGTTCTCCCTTAAAACGTAAGCGCAAAGTGTTTTGTGAAGTTAATATCTCCGCTTTTCGCCGGGATATATCACAAAACACTTTCATTCGGCGCTTAATAATTTTAAAATCCTTCGAAAATATCGTCCCCGCCGCTTCCGCCGCCGGAAGAATTTTTATTGTTGCCGCCCTTCTTATTGTCGTCGAACTCCTCGAAAGGACTGCCCGACGAGCCGCCGCGGTTGAATTCGGTAAACGGATTGGACGCATTAGTTCCCTGGGGCGGCTTTCTGGAAACCATTTTCGTCACGTTTTTGCCGCGCAGCACTATCGCCGCGACAAGCAGTCCGATGACTATCGCCCAGGTGATGACGGTAGTGGCTACCGACAGACCGTAAAGCGAGTCGGTATTGGAAGAAAGCTCTTCCCTGGCGGTGGACACGGCGCTGTCGAACATGGCGGCGTTTTCACCCGTTATCGAATTTACGATGTTCAGCGCGACGCTGTTGAGTTGCCGGGTTATCGCCTGCGTGCCCGTATCCCCTCCTCCGAAAGCGAGTTTCATATTGTCCAGGGTATCCGAACCGGTGTACGCCACGTTGAGGCTTTCGGGATTGGAATTTTCGTTGCCGCTCTCCCAGTCAAGGCTCATATAGGTGAGCGTGGGAATACCTTCGTTCATGAAATAGATACTGTCGTTGAGCAGTCCGGGGTGGTACACGCCCGACGGCGAAGGCGCGAGAACGTACGTGCCGAACGCGTCGGAAAACGCGTGCTTGTAATCGGGCACAGCCGAAAAGTCAAGACCGTCCGCCCCGGCGACCGCATAGAAATAATTGTTGTAGGAAGTGGCGGTGTCCGCCGAATACATATACAGATTTTCCCCGCCCAGACGCCACAGATTTATGACGAGCACGGGATTGTAGTCCTTGCCGTATACGGAAGGCAGCGTCTGCAAAAGGGCGTCCGCCCCGTCCCAGCAGTAATATATGTTGTTGTTTGCGGATATTACGGACGAGCCGAGGAATGCAAACACTATGTCGTATTCCGTTTCCACGCCGCTAAGCAGCTGCGCGGCATAAAGCATGGTTGCCACCGCCGCGCTGTTTTCGTAAGCGCCCTCCGCGGTGATGACAGTCGCGCCGGAAGTGGTGGTCCCGAACAGATTGTCAAAGTGCGATATGATGTAAATCTGTCCGCGGCTGCCGTTGGTGGCGGGCTTTTCGTAGAGCACGTTTACTCCCGACTGCCCCTGCAAAGAAGTGGAATAGGACATGATGCCCGTAATTTCACTGCCGCCGTGGGTGGAGAGATAACCTTCCTGGTTGACGGTGATACTCACCCCTTCCACGGGCTGATACCCCATTTTCTCCATCTCCGCGGCGAGCGAAACCGCCGCCTTGCCTATTCCGTAATTTATATTGAGTTCGTCGGAATCCACGCTGCCGTAGCGCGAGCGCATATCCTCGCTTCCCAGCCTTTCCAGATAATCGTAAGCCGCGGTGGAGCCCATGACCTGTTCGCGGTATTCGCCGGACGCCGCCGCGGGAGAGAACGACTCTGTAACCGCTCCGCAGGCGGACAGGGACGCGGTGAGTACGACCGCCACGGTGAGTATTGAAGCTATCGCAAAAACACGTTTTTTCATACGTTCCACCTCACAATAAAATGACGGTCACCGCAAACAGCGGGGCGAGCGCGGCAAAGACGAAGGAAAAATTCGCCTTGCCCGCCTTGCGCGCAAGTATCAGAAGCGCCGCCGCCGCGGCGAGCACTTTTACCACAAGCGCTATGAACGCGGAAGCCACGTAAAGTTGCGATGTGTAGAACACGCTGAGCACGGAAAACAGGGTGTTTACCGCGTTTGCGATTACAAAACTCGTTCCCACGACCGTATACAGGTAGTTGGGATCGAGCGCCGTTTCGCCCATATACGCGAAGTTGCGGACGAGCGAATTACTCCCCAGCCTTAAAAGCAGTTCGAAAAGCCCGTACCGTATGACTGTGAGCACGATGCCCGCGATTACGCATACCGCCGTAAGTCCGCCGTTTCCGAGCACGCTCCCGAACATACCGTACTTTGCCGAATCGTGAATCTGCAGAATAGTCCCCACGCTGCTGCCGGCATAAGTGAGTACCAGAAACGCGCGCAGCGCCCATACGGCGGGCGTGCTTTTCACTTTTCTTACCTGGTTATTATAGCCGTTGTTATACATTTATCCTTACTCCCATAATGCGGCAGATTGCCAGATTCAGCGCTTCGTCCACGTTGAGTCTGCCGCTTTTGAAGTGATATTCCAGATCGTTGAGTCCGTCGGCAAGCCGTTTGAGCGTAACCGCCGAATATTTTTTCGCTAAGGGACGCATCTTTTTCACCGCGAAAGGCTTTACGCCCAGCGCACGCGCCGCCTCGTTGTCGTCCAACGCGGATATACGCAGAAACAAAAGTCCCCTGTACGTTGAGGCGAGCGAACGCAGAATCACCGCGCTCTGCACCCCCGCCGCGGAAAGACGGGTCAGATACTCCGCCGCGGCAGCCCTGTTGCCCGAAGAAAGCGCCGAGGTAAGCTCGTACGCCTTGGCGCGCTCGTCGGGCGCAACCAGCATTTTTATTATATCCGCGGTAACTATTCCGCCTTCCGGCGCGTAAGCGGAAATTTTATCCAGTTCCCTGCTCGCCCTGCCCGCGTCCTGGTTGCAGTAGTCGCACAACAGCGACATGGCGGGCGGCTGGACGCGCAGGCCGATACCTGCGGCGTAGCCGTACAGATAGTCCTTGCTCTCCTGCGTGTCGAGGGGAACGCAGTCTATAACCGCGGCGTACTCCTTCACGCAGTTGAAAACGCCCTTTTCGTCGCACAGTATAAGCGTATTTTCCCGCACGGGATCTTCGCAGTAACTTATAAGCGACTTTTCCTCGTCTTTCGTAAGTTTGCCCGTTCTGCCCGTGACCACCACGAACTTCCCTTCGCCCGTGAGCGAAGGCATTGCGGCGGAAAAAACAATATCGCGCACGTCGGGATTGTCAAGGACGTCCACCCTCAGATCCCTGTCTTCCGCCGGAACGGATGAAGTGAGCGCCGTACAGGCGTAGGAAGTCCAGTACCCGTCGCCGCCCGAAAGCAGACACACGGGCGCGGGTCTTATTCCCTTTTTCAACTCGCTCGCCTTCATAGCATTTATTTTACCATATTATGCGCCGCCGGAGCACATCAAATTTCGCGTGCGCGCAATAATTTACCAAGATTTTGCAAACGCAACATTTTACTGCCGCCCTAGCAATATTCAAACAAATACGTATTGCGGCGCACGCGCCGCAATACGTGAAAAAACGGAGCGGAAAAACTCCGCTCCGCAATGAATTTTACTTTATCTTTCCGCCGATGAATTTCGCAAGTTCGGTGAAGATGACGCCCAGACCGTAAGCGCCCGCGTCGGGATAGCCGATGGATTTTTCACCGACCGTGCCCGCTCTGCCCAGCTTTGCAACCACCGTCTTGGTCGCTTCCGCGCCGGCGACCGCCGCCTTTGCGCCCTTGTCAAGGCCGGCTTTCATCTTATCGCCCGCCTTTGCCGCGGCTTCCAGGGCGTCCGCGCAGGGTTTGAGCGCGTCCACCAGCGTCTTGTCGCCCACGACGGCGCCTTTTCCGAAACTGCGCTTGCCCGTTTCGTACACGCCCGTGTTGGCTGCCTGCATTATTTCGGCAAGTCCGGCAAGGTCCACTTCTTCCTTGTTGCCGGCGGCTTTGCCCGCGTACTTGAACGCGCTGCCCCAGATGGGACCGGACGCGCCGCCGCAGTATTCCTTGATGATTTCCGAGCAGCTGACCAGGAATTCGCCTATGTTGCCCTTCTTGCGGCTTGCCCAGTCGGCTTTGAGCTGTTTGAAGCCCTTGGCTATACTCATGCCGAAGTCGCCGTCGCCCATCTTGTCCGCGTCGCAGAAAGGCACCTCGTTTTCTATTATGACGTCCGCCATTTTATCCACGATTTCCACCATTGCGGCGGTGTTCAGCTTTTCGCCGTATACGGGCTTACCCTTCACTTCATAGACGGCGTTTTCCTGCTTTGCCGCGGCTTTGTCCGCCTTCTTCTTTGCGGCGTGGTGTTCGGGGAGATTCGCTACGCCCATCGCCTTTGCCAGGGCGCGCACCGCGTCCACCGCCGCCTGCGCTTCGTCGTCCGCCGCTCCCCATGTGAGCGCGGGGGTATTGACGGGATAATCGAGCAGCGCCTTCAACTCGTCGTCGAGTTTTAAGAACGTGACGGAAGCGCCCGCCATATCCAGCGAAGTCATGTAGTTGCCCACAAGCGTCTTGTAGGTGACAAATCCCATCTTGTCCGTAAGTTTGCGCACGGAGTTGTTCAGAATATAGAGTTCGCTTAAAGGGGAAGCGCCGAAGCCGTTGACGATAACCGCTATTTCATCGCCCTTTTTCAGGTGTATTACGGCGTTATCCGCCAGCAGATGCACCATTTTTTCCGCGACTTCGTCCGCGGTGACGTAATCGTCCGTGCTCTTGCCCGGCTCGCCGTGTATGCCCACGCCGAATTCCATTTTGTCTTCGGCAAGGTCGAATATGGGCGTGCCTTTGGCGGGCGGAGTGCAGGAAGAGAGCGCGAAACCTATGCTTGCAAGGTTGTCTATCGTCTTTTGCGCCACGCGCTTTACTTCCTTCAGGTCTTTGCCCTGCTGCGCCGCCGCGCCAGCTATCTTATGCACGAATACGGTACCGGCAACGCCGCGCCTGCCCACGACGTAATCGTCGTTGGTATAGGAACTGCCCTGCACCGCCACGTCGTCGTTGACGAAAACGCGCTCGATGTTCAGCCCTTCGTCCTCCGTGGCGTCCGCGCCCGCGCCGTTGAAGTTCATGCAGTCGCCCGAATAATTCTTGATAATCATCAAAGTGCCCTTATCCGAAGCGGTAAGTTTAAGCGCGTTGTAAATCTGCACCTGCGAAGGGGACGCGAATACGTCGCCGCACACCGCCGCGTCCAGCATACCCGTGCCCACAAAGCCCGCATGCGCCGGCTCGTGTCCGGAGCCGCCGCCGGAGATGAGCGTGACTTTATCCGCGTTTATCTCCTTTTTCTTTACTATCTTGTATTTTTCCACGAATTCGAGTTCCGGATGCGCCAGGGCTATGCCGCGGCACATATCCATAACGTACGATTCGGGAGTGTTCATTATCTTCTTCATATTATTCTCCGTACTTTGCCTCCCTGCCTATCTTGTCCGCCGCGATGATTGCCGCCGCCACCATATCCGTGGTTACGGGGAAAGGCATTGCGTGAATGGATTCTTCCGGTATGCAGGACTTCTCCGCCACCGCCTGCAATTCTTCCTTGGTGATGGACTCAACGCCGATGTCTTTCAGGCACACGGGCAGACCCACGTCAAGGCAGAAGTCGATGACTTCGTAGAGTTCTTCTTCGGGAGCGTTCTCCAGAACCAGCTGGCAGATAGTGCCGAACGCGACCTTTTCGCCGTGATAGTAGTGGTGCGTTCCGGGCAGAACGGTAAGGCCGTCGTGAATGGCGTGCGCCGCCGCAAGACCGCCGCTTTCAAAGCCGAGTCCGGAGAGCAGAATGTTGGTTTCGATAATGTTTTCGAGCGCGGGGGTAACCACCTTGCACTCGCACGCCGCCTTTGCCTTCATGCCGTCGGCGAGCAGAGTCTTATAGCACAGCGTGGCAAGAGCCATTGCCGCCATGGTGCCCTTTGCCGTGGGGCAGGGACCGGGCTTCATGCCGTCGGGACGCGCGGAATTGCGCGCGCCGCAAGGCAGACCCGCGTTGACGTTGCTGTAAGAAGCGTTCGTAGCCCTTGCTTCAAAGTAGGTGGACAGAGCGTCGCCCATGCCCGATACCAAAAATCTGACGGGCGCGTTGGCTATTACGGTGGTGTCTATCATAACCACGCTGGGACTGCGCTTGAAGTAGAAGTAGTCGTCGAACGCGCCGTCCTCGGTGTAAACCACCGCCGAATGCGAAGTGGGCGCGTCGGTCGCCGCTATCGTAGGCACGATGATAAGCGGCGTCACGCCTTCCGCCACGCACTTGGAAGTATCTATCGCCTTGCCGCCGCCCAGACCGATGATACATTTGCACTTGTTTTCCTTGCCTATCTTGCGCAGGCGCTCGATTTCGGCGCGCGAGCACTCGCCCGTGAACGGGCTTTCAATCAGTTCCACGCCGAACTTCTTGCAAGTAGCGTCCAGCTTGTCCTGTACGCGCGCGATGTCATCCTTATGGGCGATAAGCAGCGCGTTTTTGCCGTAAGACGCCACAAAATAACCCAAGTTGAGCAGTTCGTTTTCGCCCTGAACGTATTTGGTAGGGCAAATAAATGCTTTTCTCATAATCTTCTCCTTTTTTCTGAAATCGGAAATTGTCCGTAACTACATTATAAATCATCTTTCTCCACTTTTCAAGACCCAAATTTTTATTAGCCGCCGGATGAAAGTGTTTTGTGATATATTTCTGCAAGTAGCGGAGATATTAACTTCACAAAACACTTTGCGGCTACGCTTTTAAGGGAGAACCCTTTCATTCGCAAATATTCTATTTGCTTGAGAATCGGTTCTCCCTTCTTTTCGCGCTAAGTTTATATTTAAGCAAGCTATTCTTTTGCGCGAAAATTCAACCCTTTCCGCCCTTACGGGAAAATGCGCACGGCGCATTTTATAGGTAACGCTCGCAAAAACGCGGTTTTGCTTCGCTTTATTTGCAATAAAGGCGTTACGAAGATGATACTATAAAATCATACTTTTGTTACTTCACGGCGGTTAAGGGATGCAACGTCCCACGTTGCCGCTTGCAAAAGCGCGGTTTTGCTTCGCTTGATATTTACACTATAAAACCCGTGCGGAGATGTTACTATCAATAATATTTCCGTTACTGCGAAGCCTAATCAGCCCGCGGCGGCTCGCCGCTTTCGCCCGTCTCTTTGACTATCGCGCCGCAGTAGGGACAAACCCCCTGCCCCATAATGGGATTTATTATGACCTGCGCGCCGCAATTGGGACACTTCTGCGTGGACTGGTTGAGCGCCTGTTTTCTGGTCTTGATGAGAATGAGTTCGTCCCCTTCCATTTTGAAACCGGCGATATAGCCCTTTTGCATACTCTCGTTAAGATAGCCGCGCACGGCTTTTTGGTTTAAGCCCGTTCCGGCGGCGATGTCGTCGACCGAATAGAGATTCTGCTTTTCCACCGCCATAATCACCCTTTTCAGCTTGCGCTTTTCAGTCACCTGCACCAGCATGATCGGCGACACGTAAAACCCCGCGACTATGAATACGATTCCGATAACCAGCAGCGCGGTTATGCCCTTTGTCGCGCCCAGCACGGTCATGGGTATGCCGGCGATGAACGCGATAAGCAGCAATATTCCCACTATCGTAAAAGTTCTGACCTTTTTTTCCAGTTTTTCCATATAATATCCGTCCTTACAATATGTAACCGCAATGCGACCTTTCCCGCGGACTACGATAGATATCTATTTTCATTATACAGCCGTTACGCGTCTTTCGCAATACTATTTTTTATTTTGACGAAATTTTCGAAAGCTGGTATTCCGTGGGCGTTACCCCCGTTATCTGTTTGAATTTGCGCATGAAATACGCCGGGTCGTCGTATCCGACCGCATTTGCGACTGCCCGTATTTTTATGGACGGGTCGGCAAGCAGTTCCTTTGCCTTTTTCACCCTTATTTCCGCGACGTACTGCGGCACGGTTTTTCCCGTCACGGAAGAAAACAGCCGCGAAAAATAGTCCGGCGTGACAAAGCTCATGAACGCCAGCGTCTGCACGGTGATTTTCTTATTGTAATTGGTCTGTATATATTTGATTGCGTCCTGCAGTCTGTTCAGCCCCTTGCTGCGCTTTGCGTCGCCCGGATGCAGTTCCGCCAGCGTGTGGAAATTGCCTATAAACGCGCTCAGCTGGTTGCATAAACTCGCCGTTTCCCTTATCTTTCCTCCCTCGGTGAACGGTATTGACGAAAACAGCTCTTTCAGCTGCGGATAACCGTCAAGGCTTTTTCTCGGCAGGCATATGTCCACTTCTTCATCGGCTATATCCGTGCTGGCGCAGCCGCCCAGCGTCGCGCCCATAAACTTGCCCTTGTAGAACAGCGGCACGGCGAAACAGGTGAGTCCGAAAAAGCATTTGTAATAAATACACCTTCTCTTTCTGCCCGACTGGTAGGCGGCGTGGCTAGCCACGTCCAGGCACTTTTCTTTCAGAGTTTCCGTACTGCGGGCACAGCGGCAAAAGGGAGTGTCGTTGCACGGCGGAACGAGCGTGCACCCCATATCGTCGAGTACGCACAGGTTTATACCCGTGGCTTTAGAAAGCGTATCGAGCAGCACTTTCAGTCTGTCTATCGGTATTATTAAGTCGAGCGCAGTCGTGTCCATAGTTGTTCTTATCCTTTTGAATACTGACGGAATTTTACACCGAAATTGTACAATATATTACGGATTTTGTCAATTGTCAGTTTTGTAAAGATTATGTATGATAAAAGTAGAAAACGGCTGCGGCGATGGGGGTCGCGCGCAGCGAGAAGGAGGAATTTTATGAGCAATTTCAAAAACGACGCAAAGTCTTATTGCAAGAACAACAAAGTCGCGCTCATCTTCCTGGCAGTCTGCATTCTGGTGATATTCCTTTCCAGCTTTATAGCTTCCGCCCTCCAGTCAAACGGCTGGCAGGTGGAAGTTACCGACCTGAGGAACGTTGAAAACGAAGGCACCATAACAGACCTTTCCGGCGAAGAAGCGGAAGTTGCGGGCGAAGTTGTTTCGGGCATTCTGTTCAAGCCCAAGGACGCAAGCGCGGATAATCCCCTGCCCGCGGTTGTGCTCACGCACGGGTATCTGAACAACCGCGAAATGCAGCTGCAAAACGCCATAGAGCTGGCGCGCCGCGGCTTCGTGGTTCTGACCGTGGACAGGGAAGGCCACGGCAACTACGAAAACTCCGGCAACCAGAGCGCGATGATGGCGACGAGCGGCCTTTACGATTCCGCAAAATATCTTTATAACTTAGACTATGTGGATAAAGACAAGATAGGTATATCCGGCCACTCCATGGGCGGCATGACCACGGCGATGACTCTTCTGCAGGACGCAGGTGTGGGCATAGTCTCCGCAGGTCTTATGCAGGCGTGGAGCTCGTTTATGGGCGCCGGCGCGGACGTTGACGTGGGTATGCTGAAAGCCAAGGACGACGAATTCTTCTTCACCACCAATGAAGGCGAGGACGGCACGATTTCGCGCGAATACCTCACCACTCAGGCGGCAAAAAAGTTTATCGGCAACGCCTCTTTGGAAGGCGACGTCGTGTCCGGTGCGATATATGTAAACGGCCAGGCGGCGGAAACCGTCGGCGGACAGGAGACGGAGGGCGCGTTCAGGGTAGTTTACGAGATCCCCGGCGTGCACCCGCAGAACCACTGCTCGGTGGACGGCGCGGAAGCGGTTGTCAACTTCTTCTATAACGCGTTCGGCACCCCGAACGGATACGAATACATATCCGAAGGCAACCAGGTATGGTGGGTGAAGGAAGCGTTCTCCCTCATCGGACTTATCGCGTTCTTCGCGCTCATCTTCCCTCTTGCAAGCCTTCTGCTCACCACTCCGCTGTTCAGGAGCCTGCGCGTGGCAAAACTCGTAACCGTGGAGCGCTCCGAACCGCTTCTGGATGAAAACGGCGAAGCCGTTCTGGACGAGAACGGAAATCCGCAGATGACGACGAAGACCGAGACCGTCTGGGAAGGCGCGAACAAGCCCGTACTGCCCAAGCCTTTGAAGGGCGTGCAGAAGAATATATCCTATTGGCTCGCCGCCATAGGCATTACGATATTCAGCGGCTTCTCCATTCACGCCATATGCACGGAATACGGCAATAAAGTGTTCCCCAACACCCAGCTGTATCCCCAGGATACCACCAACTGGGTGGCAACGTGGGCGGTGGCTACCGCGCTGTTCTCGCTGGCGGTAATACTGTTCTTCTGGCTTGTCAATACCGTGGTAAACCGCGTCAGATACGGCGGCGACTATGCGCAGTATCAGGAAAACCCGTTCGAGGCGGGCAAGATAGCCACGGGGCTGGGCGGACTGCTCAAAACGCTGGTGCTCGCGCTGCTGATATTCGGCATACTGCTTGCCGTTCTCTATACCAACTGGGCTATATGGACGGTTGACTTCCGCATCTGGACGCTCGCGGTGAAAGTATTCGACTTCGGAGTGCTCTTTCCCACCATTGTGAGGTATGCGGTATTCTTCGGAATATTCTTCATCATAAGCGCGCTGTTCGGCGAAACTTACCGCGCGTCCAATATCCCCGAATGGGCGAGCACCCTTATCAACGTGTTCTTCAACATATTCGGCGTACTGCTCGTGATAGCTATCCAGTACGGTTGCTTCACCACTACCGGATATATGTGGCAGGACGATATGGCGCTGGGATACATAGTCCTCTTCCCCATGGTGCCCATTCTCGCAATCGCCACCGTAATAGCAAGAAGAATGACCGCGAAAACGGGCAACATCTGGCTGGGCGCACTTATCAATACCCTGCTGTTCACCATGATAACCTGCTCCAACACCGCCGCGTCCTTCTCCTACGTTATGGGCTGACGCAACGCAAACGGCAACCGCGGGGCTTTGGAAAAACGCTCCCCGCCCCGCAAAAAACGACAAACGAATGCGCCCTGCGAATTTCGCAGGGCGTAATTTCAGCGGAAAATTTTTGCGTGTTCCGCCCTTTTTTATCAAAAAACGCTACTTTTCGCCGTACAGGTGATATAATAAATTATGCGAGAGGTTTGAAGTATGAGAGGACTTAATTTAATTGCGCTGTTCAATAAAAAGGGCGACCGCGTGCTTATGTGCACGCGCAGAAAAGACCCTTACAAAGGGCTTATCAACTTTCCCGGCGGAAAGATAGAACTCGGCGAGGACGGGCTTACCGCCGCCTACCGCGAACTTGAGGAGGAAACCGCCGTCACTTTCGAAGACGTGAACTTGATCCATCTGATGACTTTTACATATCCGCTGGATAATTGCTACGTGGAGGTGTATACGGGCAGACTGAAAGAGGATATAGACGTACACGGCGACGAAAACGACCTGTTCTGGTCGCGCACGGACCACAACTTTTTCGATATGTCCAAATACGCCGGCGAAGGCAATATCGGGCATATAATGGAGCATATCAGGCTGGCAAAACAAAGGCTGAAAGACATGGACGAAAATACCGCAAAATAAAGCGGCTCTTTACGAATAACCCGTCCGCCGGAAGCGCCGTGCGCTTCACCGCGGCGAGCCGCCGCACCCCGATTATACTTTGAAGTAACAAAAGTATAGTTGATAGTATTTTCTTCGCAATACTTTCTTATAATTGTTTTTGCGCAGACACAAGCAAGTCAATAAATACCCTAGTCCTTGTCCTCAAAAGCCCTTTACACGCGCTCTTTCCGTCAGTTTTCCGCACGGCTTTCGCTCGACATAGCGCTGCTATGCCTTCGCTCCGCCGCGCATAAACCTGCCTGGAAATACCTGCGTGAAAAACGCTTTTGTGAACTCGTCCTACGGGTATTTTACTTAATGCGATACTTTTTAAGTTGCTGTATTTTATTAAAATTTTACCTTGTTAAAAGCCGCAACCAAACGCACCGGAAGCGCCGTGCGCTTCACCACTGATTACTCTTTGAAGTGACAAAACGGAATTTCTAAGCAAATATCTTCGCAATACCCTTAATTTTCACCTTGTTAAAAGCCACAACCAAACGCACCGCGAAGAAGTGCCCTAATGCTAGGAAAGGCAATCTTTTTACGATAGGAGCGTACTAGGCGTACGTGACTGAGGAAAAAGTTGCCTTGACACCGCAGGAGGGTGCTTATGCGCGGCGCCCTCGCTAGACATTACACATTCTTATCGAGTGTTCCCAACCAAGTATAAGCTCACTCCTCGTCTGCTTATCCATGGCGGGCAGAAAAACGCGTTCGGACTGTTTTATTTTGCGGCATTCGTCAAAGCCGCTCCACATGCCGCAGGCGATACCGGCGAGAAAAGCGACGCCCAGAGAGGTGGATTCGAGTATACGCGGGCGTTCGACGGTGATACCGGCTATATCCGCCTGGAACTGCATGATGAAATCGTCGCGGCTGAGTCCGCCGTCTGCGTACAGTTTTTTTATTTTTATTCCCGTATCCGCCTGTACGGCGCGGAGCACGTCGAGCACCTGGTATGCGACGCACTCTTCCGCGGCGCGGATAACGTGTTCGCGCGTGGTGGCGCGCGTTATGCCGGTTATCGTGCCCCTTGCGCGGCTGTTCCAATGCGGCGCGCCCAATCCGACGAACGCGGGCACGAGATAAACTCCGCCCGTATTTTTCACCTTACGCGCAATATCGGCGCAGTCGGATTCGTTTTCTATAAGTCCCATGCCCTCTTTAAGCCAGCCGTGCACCGCACCTGCCGAAAACATGGAGCCTTCCAGCGCGTAATCGGGCGATATGTCGAAAGAAGCGGCAAGCGTGGTGACCAGCCCGCGTTTGGAAACTATATTGCGACTGCCGGTGTTCATGAGCATAAAACAGCCCGTGCCGTAAGTGCATTTGCTGTCGCCGTACTCCGTGCACATAAGTCCGAGCATTGCCGCCTGCTGATCGCCGGCGACTCCGCACACGGGAACGGGCGCGCCCAACAGGTTTGTAACGCCGAATTCCCCGCCGGAAGGAAGAACTTCGGGCAGAACGGCGCGCGGAATGGCGAAAAGTCTGAGCAACTCTTCACTCCACCGCTTGTTATGGATATCGAAAAGCATGGTGCGCGAAGCGTTGGTTATATCCGTGCAATGCCTTCCCGTAAGCCTCCAGAGCAGAAAGCAGTCCACCGTCCCCGCGAGCAGTCTGCCGCTTTCCGCAAGTTTGCGCGCACGCGGGACGTTATCCAGAATCCAGCGCAGTTTTGTCGCGGAAAAGTACGGGTCAGCCTTTAATCCCGTGCGGTCGTAAATATATTCTTCCAGCCCTTCTTCCTTAATACTCTCGCACATACCGGAAGTGCGGCGGCATTGCCACACGATGGCGTTATACACGGGTTTTCCCGTATCCTTATCCCACATAACCACCGTTTCACGCTGGTTGGCTATGCCGATTGCGGCTATATCTTCCGCGCCTATGCCCGCCTTTTCCACCGCGCCGCGGGCGCAGTTTACGCAGGCGAGCCAGATGTCATCGGGATCGTGTTCCACCCAGCCGCCCTGCGGATATATCTGCTTTATCGCCTGCGAACACATCGCGGAAAGATTGCCGCTTTTGTCATAGACGACCGCGCGCGCCGACGTAGTGCCCTGGTCGAGCGCGAGAATATACTTTTTCACCTCTCTACCCCGTTTACCGCCGCTGTGGCGATCAGATTCGCGCCGCTTCCCAGCACGTTTTCCGCAATAATCTGCCCTTCCTTTACGGGCGCGGTCAAAGTCATATGCCGCGCGAAGTCCGCTACGGGCAGAATGTATTTTTTATTCACCGCCCCGTCTACTCTCACCGCCACCGCGCCGCGGTCGCCGCCTTTCACGCGCACCGCTACGGAAAAAGTGCGGACGGGATTGGTCATCTCGGAAACGGCGTACTCCCTTCCGCGCGGACAGGTATTGCCGGTAACGATAAACTGCCCGTCCTTTTCTTCTATACTCATAACGCAGCCCATGGGACAGCGGATACAGGTAAGTTCCTTCATTTTTTCTCCTTCAACCTCACTTCGGCTACTTCGGCGCCGCGCAGTTTTTCAGCCGCGTTTGCCGGAAGAGTGAGATACTCCATTTCGCCCGGCGCGACCACGCGGCGGAATACGGAATATACTTCCTCTCCGTCCGCATATGCGGCGATATACACGTTTTTCGCCACCCCTCCGACGCGGAGTTTGAGGGATAGCGCGCCCGTCATATCCTTAATAAGCAGCTGCGGAACGGTGTAACGCACCCCTCCCGAACAGCTTATTCTCACGCTTGCTCCCGCCCCGCCGCGCTCTTTCAGATACTTTGCGGCAAAACGGGCACATTCTTCCGCTTCCTTGCAGGCGTAATCCGCCAGATCGTGCACGTGAAGCATATTGCCCACGCAGAAAATGCCGTTTACGGACGTCATCATGCGCTCGTCCACTACCGCGCCGCCCGTTACCGGATCAAGCTCCGCCCCCGCGCCGCGCAACAGCTCCGTTTCCGGAATAAGTCCCACGCTGAGAAGAAGCGTGTCGCATTCGAAATCAATCTCCGTACCGGGGACGGGCGAAAGTTTTTCGTCCACCCTGCCCACGGTTATTCCGCACAGTCTGCCGTCTTTTGCCCGTATATCGGTGACGGTGTGCGAAAGCATGAGCGGCACTCCGTAATCGTCAAGACATTGGGCTATATTGCGTTTGAGTCCCGAAGAATACGGCATTATCTCCGCCACGCCGAGCACTTCCCCGCCCTGCAAAATAACGCGGCGCGCCATTATAAGCCCTATATCCCCCGAACCGAGGATAAAGAATCTGCGGCCGGGCATTACGCCGTTTATGTTTATCAGTTTCTGCGCCGTACCCGCGGTATACACTCCCGCGCAGCGCGCCCCGGGAATACCGATTGCTCCGCGCGGCCGTTCGCGGCAGCCGCATGCGAGTATGACGGCGTCGGCATTAACGGTGAAAATTCCCTCTTCGCTGACGCATTCCACACCCAAAGAAGGCGTTATATTCAAAACCGTCGTTCCGGTAAGACAGGCTATGCCCTCCGCCGAACGCTCCAGACGGGAAGCGTACTCGGGGCCGGTGAGTTCTTCCCCGAACATATGCAGTCCGAAACCGCTGTGTACGCACTGGTTGAGAATACCGCCCGCGCGCACGTCGCGTTCGACGATAACTATATCGCGCACCCCTTCCGCGCGCGCTTTCGCGGCGGCGGCAAGTCCCGCGGGACCTCCGCCCACAATCACCAGCCTGCCTGTCCCCGACGGAGCGGAGAGTTCTTTTATAAGCTCATTACTCATCAATATATCCCTCCGTCATGTAAGAACCGCCTCCGCATTTGGTGACCTCGTTTATGTCGATATTCAGCTCGCGCGCCAGAATCTCAGCCACCCTAGGCATGCAGAATCCCGACTGGCACCTTCCCATGCCCGCGCGTGTGCGCCTCTTTATTCCGTCTATATCCCTCGCGCCGAGCGGTCTGCGGATACTGTCCGTTATCTCCGCTTCCGTAACCTGTTCGCAGCGGCAGACTATCCTGCCGTAGAGCGGATTTTCCGCAACCGCCTTTTCGCGTTCGGCGCGGCTCATTGCCGCAAAGGCGCGGATTCCCCTGCGCTCGGCGATATAGTCCGCGCGCAAGGACAGTCCGTAATCGCGGGCTATCTCCTCCGCGACCGCCTTCCCCAGCGCGGGGGCGCAGGTAAGCCCGGGAGATTCTATCCCCGCCAGGTTATACCAGCCGTCAAAAGCCTTGCCCACTATAAAATCATCGGTACTAGGGTGTGCGCGGACGCCGGAAAAACGGGTTATCGCCGTTTTGGGAAGGATTGACGGCACGCTCTTTTTCGCGCCTGCGAACACCTTTCCGCCGCCTTCCGCGGTGGTGGAAAGATTGTCCTTGTCCTCTATATCGTCGGCTGTGGGTCCCAAAAGCAGGTTGCCGTGCACGGTGGGCGTGACCAAAATACCCTTGCCCATCGCCGTAGGCGTATGGAACAGGGTGGCGCTTACCTTGCCGCCCTCCGTCTTGTCCATGAGTATGTATTCGCCCCTTCTCGGAGTTATGGAAAAGGCGGGCATTTCTTCCTTGCCCTTATAAGCGCGGCAAATCTCGTCGGCGTGTACGCCGGCGCAGTTTACTACCGCCCTAGCAGTATATTTTTTACCGTTTTCCGCGATAATAAGAAAGTTTTCGCCCTCTCTTTCAATACTTTTCACGTATGTATCAAAGCAAAAACGCACGCCGTTCCGCGCGGCGTTTTCGCCGTATGCCACCGCCATTTCGTAGGGACTCGTTATACCCGACGAAGTGCACCGGAGAGCGGCGGTCACGTCCGCCGAAACATTCGGTTCAAGTTCGCGCACCCTGTCGCCGCTGATTATTTCCAGTCCCTTCGCCCCGTTTTTCACGCCGCGGCGGTAGAGCGATTGCAAGATATCCTCTTCTTCCTTATTGAAGGCAAGCACCATACTGCCGTTGCGACGGTAAGGGAAATCAAGACGTTTGGATTCCTCTTCCATCATGGCGCAGCCGAGGACGTTGAACTTTGCTTTCAGGCTGCCTTCTTTGGCGTCGAATCCGCCGTGGACGATGCCCGAATTTGCTTTGCTCGCGCCGCAGGAAACGTCGCTTACCTTTTCCAGCACGGCAATATCCGCCGTATAGGCGGAAAGACGGCTTGCCAGCGAACAGCCTATTACGCCGCCGCCGATTATTACTACATCAAAAAAATTTTTCATAAGTCTACGCAAGTATTATAGCACACCTCGCAAAAATAGACAAGCGGGAACAATTTACAATCGGACTGATATATATTTATGTTCTACGATAAAAGCACTTGTTCGGACGGCTGCAGGCATTTAATATGTTAAGCGTTTTGCGCAAAAAAACTTGCGCGCCCTGCGGCGTGTGTGCTAGAATATTTACAGACGTTTTCAGAGGATAAAAGGATATGAAGAAGGGCTTCGACAGCAATTTATACGCGCAGCTGCAGACGGAAAAAATTCTGCAGAGAATAGAAAAATTCAACAATAAACTGTATCTGGAATTCGGCGGCAAACTTTTTGACGATATGCACGCGGCGCGCGTACTGCCCGGCTTTGCCTACAACGCCAAAATAAACATTCTGCGCGCTCTCAAAGACAAGACGGAGATAATATTCGTGGTGAGCGCGGGCGATATCGAGCGCAATAAAATACGCGCCGACTTCGGCATAACCTACGATATGGACGTGCTTCGCCTTATAGACAAGATACGCAAGCTGGGAATTTCCATAAATTCCGTCACCGTCACCCAGTACGAAGGTCAGCCTGCGGCGGACGTGTTCGTGCGCAAGCTGGAGCGGCGCGGCGAAAAGGTGTATATCCACCGCAAGACAAAGGGCTATCCCACCGACGTAAACACGATAGTCAGCGACGAAGGCTACGGCGCAAACCCCTACATAGAGACGACCAAACCGCTGGTAGTCATTACCGCGCCCGGTCCCGGAAGCGGCAAACTCGCCACCTGCCTTTCGCAGCTCTATCACGAATACAAGCGCGGAGTCAAGGCGGGATATGCAAAATTCGAAACCTTCCCCGTATGGAATCTGCCCTTGAAGCACCCCGTGAACGTGGCGTATGAAGCGGCTACGGCAGACCTGGGGGACGTGAATATGATCGACCCCTACCACCTGGAAGCATACGGCATTACCACGGTCAACTACAACCGCGACATAGAATGTTTCCCCATAGTGCGTTCCATACTCACCAAGATTACCGGGGACGAAAACCTCTACCGTTCCCCCACGGATATGGGCGTGAATATGGCGGGCTTTGCCATTATCGACGACGAAGCTGTTCGCTATGCCGCAAACCAGGAGATTATCCGCCGTTACTACAAGGCGGCGTGCGATTACAAGCAGGGACTTTGCGACGCAAGCGTGCCACAGCGCATAATGCTTCTGATGAACGAAAGCAAACTTTCCTTAGAGGACAGAAAGGTGGTAAAACCCGCGCTTGAAAAGGCGGCGCAGTCGGGAGAATCCGCCGTGGCAATCCAGCTGGAGGACGGCAGATTCATCACGGGCAGAACTACTTCCCTCATGACGGCGTGTTCCGCGTGCGTGCTCAACTCCGTAAAGGCGCTTGCGGGCATTTCCGACGATATGCTTCTGCTCCTGCCCCTCGTTCTGGAACCTATCAAGAGTCTGAAAAAGGACGTATTCAGGGCGGACAAGGATAAACTGAATCTGTACGACGTTCTTACCGCGCTCAGCATATGCGCTGCAACCAATACCCTGGCGCAGGCGGCTCTCAATATGCTGCCCAGACTGCGCGGTCTGGAAGCGCACGGCTCGTGTATGCTCAACGATACGGATATGGGCGTTATGCGCAAGATGGGCGTGAATATCACCTGCGAACCCGAGTTTGCAAGCAAGGATCTGTATATAAAATAAAATTCGGCAAAATAGCGCAAGGGCGGGAGTAGTGCTCCCGCCTTTGTTTTTATTTATTACGTTAATAAACGCAGAACTCAGTTCTTTCCTCTTTTTTCTTTTTCCTCTTTCAAAAGTTCAAGATACTCATCGAAAACCGCAACGGCGATTTCTTCGTTTTCTTCTATTAACAATACATGAACGCCCTCTTCGTTTTCTTCCACGCGGAATACTATGGCGGCGTCATCGTCTATTCCTTTTATACGGTCTATCGGTTTAAGTATGGGAAAAAGACGTTTTTCCCCGTCCACTTCGCGTACAATCATTGCAACCTGTTCAAAAGATAATTGTCTGCCGTTTTCATCCATCAAAACGATAGGATCATGGTTATCCTTATCTAAAAGCACGTCAAGCAGATCAATCGGGTACAAATTTTCGTCCATTGCCAGCCTCCTTATCCGTTGCCTTTATTATAAACTTAAAAATAATCATTGTCAATAATATAATAAAAATTTTTACATTTATATAAATTATGTCTGCCTGAGTTTTCATTATGCAAAAAGACCCTACAGCATATGATATGCACCCCAAAAGTTGGACAGACTTTTGGAGGTGCATATCAAATTTCGGGTGCTTATCGTATTTTAACAGCACTTTATGTCAGTCTTTTCTGAAATAGAAAGTTGCTTTTCCCTTGCCTTCCCTGCCTATTACTCCTTCCTGCAACAAGACTTTCAGCGCGTTTTCCACCGAACTTTTACTTATGGACGGCACACTTTCCATTATATCGTTTTTGGTAAACTTGCCTATTTTATTATAAACGGCTTTCCTGACCATACCGGCGGCGGAAACTTTGCCTTCGGCAATTGTCACTTTTTCTTCAAACTCTCTGTATGCGGCAAGCACGATTTTAAGCAGATACTTTATGAAGGGCGTTATATCGTTTTCCCCTCTGTCCCAATTTACGTCGCTTTTTCCCAGTGCGTCGTAATAACCGGCTTTCGTCTTTTCTATCTTGCTCTCCAAACTCACGTATTTTCCAACCGCGTAACCGGCACGGTACAGCAAGAGAGTTGTAAGAAGTCTGGACATTCTTCCGTTGCCGTCGTTAAAGGGGTGGATACACAGAAAGTCGAGTATAAACGCGGGAATGAGAATGAGCGGATCGACCTCGCCGTTATCAGCTTCCCGGTTGTAGCTTTCGCAAATAGCTTCTACCGCCATGGGAGTTTCATAGGGGGCAAGAGGCATAAACCTTATTATCTGCGTTCCGTTATCCCCCGTTTCCGCTATATAATTTTGCGTATTCTTAAATCTGCCGCCTATATCCCTTTGCGAATATCCGTACAGCACCTTATGCAACTGCAAAATATAAGAAGGCTTGATTGGGATATAATCGTAATTTTCGTGAATTAACGAAAGCGCGTCGCGATACCCCGAAATTTCCTCCTCATCCCTGTTCCTCGGAGTTGTTTTCTGACTGCATAACTGCTTTATTCTCGTGGCGGTGGTAACTACGCCTTCTATCTTATTGGACGATTCGGTGCTCTGGACCTTCGCTATCTCCACAAGTTTGTCAAGTGCCGCCGGCTTTTGCCTTAAAAACAATTCCTGCCTACCCTTATATTCGTGAATTGCGCCGATTAAACCCAGAACTTCGCCGTCCCATTTGCAATACTTCAATCTGTTGTAATCAAAGTTTCTCATTCGCCTTACCTCTTGTTTTCGCCTAATTATATCATAATTTTAGGCGATTTGCAATATATTGAACGAAAATTCGCATAAATTTATTTGTTTTTGGGCGATTGGCAAAACATTTTAGGCGTTTACTTACATAAAATTCAACTGCGTAAAAATAAGGCGGCTGTTTTCACAGCCGCCCTAGCAGTAACTTTATATCAAATTACTTCTTTTCCGCGAACACTTTCTTTAATTTTGCAAAGCGGGGAAGTCCGTCCTCGAGGGGAGCTTTGCAGTCGCCCTGGATAAGGGGCATTGCGTAATCGACGTATTCTTTGGAAAGCATGGTGCCGTCGTTGATTATCCAGCTGAGCGGAACTTTCTTTTCCGTGTTGGCGGCTTTGGCGACGTCCATAATGCCCATCTTGCAGGAATACTTGCCGTCCTTCATGACGCGCTTGAAGTAAACCATCTTGTCGGTAGTGCCCTTAACCGCGTACTTGACGGCGGTTGCGCCCGCTCTGAACGCTTCTTCCACGTCGACCTTGGAAGCAAGGTGGGCGCCGCAACGCTGCATGAGCGAAAATTCGATAGCCCTGGTCTTGCAGCCGAACTTATCCTTGCACAGATTGGAGAGCATTGCGCCCACGCCGCCGAGCTGTGCGTGGCCGAAGCTGTCTTTTGCAAGGTTGGTGCCCAGCTTTTCGGCAATCAGAGTGCCTTCCGCGTCCGAGATACCTTCGGAAACGGCTACCATGCACTTGCCGCCCGTCTTTGCCATGGTCTTTTCCACGTCGGAAAGGAACTTGTCCGTATCGAAGGGAATCTCGGGCAGATAGATGAGGTCGGGACCCAGGCCCTTGTAGGAAGCGAGGGCGGAAGCGGCGGTCAGCCAGCCTGCGTGGCGGCCCATAACTTCCACGACGGTGATCATGGGGGTGTCGTAGACGTTGGCGTCGAGTTTGAGTTCCATCATGGTGGTGGCAACGTACTTTGCCGCGCTGCCGTAACCGGGGCAGTGGTCGGTGATGTCAAGGTCGTTGTCTATCGTCTTGGGAACGCCCATAACCCTGCATTCGTAACCGCTCTTTTGCAGATATTTGCTGACTTTGTTGCAGGTGTCCATGGAGTCGTTGCCGCCGTTATAGAAGAAGTAACGGATATTGTACTTTTTGAATACTTCGAGCAGTCTCTTGTAATCGGTGTCGTCCACGTCGGCGGATTTGAGCTTATAGCGCACGGAACCGAGTGCGGAAGAAGGGGTGTTCTTCAAAAGTTTGAGTTCTTCCACGTCCTCTTTGCGCATATCGTAGAATTCTTCGTCGAGTATGCCCCTGATGCCGTGTGCGGCGCCGTAAATTTCGGTGATGCAGTCATGCTTCATGGCTTCCAGGAACACGCCTGCGGCGGATGAGTTGATTACGGAAGTCGGTCCGCCCGACTGTCCGAACATACAAGCTCCAACCAATTTTTCCATTTGTGTTATTCCTCCGGGATTTATTTCGTATTTTTCTTTTTCGCTCACATACCGAGTATGCTGGCGCAGTTATAAAGTTCGGTGTTGAACACGCGCTCCATTTTCAGCGCTTCCGTGGTGTCAACGTCCACTATCTTGTTATCCTTGATACCCACGACGCGCGAGCCTTTGCCTTCAAGCAGTACGTCCACCGCCCTCACGCCAAATTGCGCGGCAAGCATTCTGTCCTGCATGGTGGGTGCGCCGCCGCGCTGGATATAGCCCAGCTCCGTGGTCTTGATGGACGAGGTTATGCCCTGGTCTTTCAGCTGCTGTTTGAGTTCCACCGCCCTGCACACGCCTTCGGCAAGTACGATGATGTCGCTGGTCTTGCCCTTTCTCTTGTTTACCGCGATGGATTTTGCTATCTGCGCTATGTCGTTGTGCACTTCGGGCACGATGATGACTTCCGCGCCGCCGCCAAGGCCCGCGTAAAGGGCGATGTCGCCGCACTTTCTGCCCATAACTTCCACGATGCACACGCGCTCGTGCGAAGTCATGGTGTCGCGCAGGTTGTTTATAGCCGAAAGAGCGGTATTGACCGCCGTGTCGAAGCCCAGCGTGTAATCGGTATAGGCAAGGTCGTTGTCTATGGTGCCGGGGATACCCACGGTCACTATGCCGCAATTGTCCGTAAGGTCTTTTGCGCCGCGGAAAGAGCCGTCGCCGCCGATGACCACCAGTCCTTCTATGTCGTATGCTTCCAGATTTTCCGCCGCTATCTTCTGATAGCCCACTTCCCTGAATTCGGGAGAACGCGAGGTCTTGAGAATAGTGCCGCCGCGCTGGATTATGTCGGACACGGCGCGTCTGTCCATCTGTTTGATTTCGCTGTTGATAAGGCCCGTATAGCCTCTTTCTATTCCGTAAACTTCCAACCCCTTATATATAGCGTAACGGGTGACCGCCCTGATTGCGGCGTTCATGCCCGGGGCGTCGCCGCCGCTTGTGAGAACTCCTATTTTACGCATATATTTCTCCTTCGAGCGAAATCCGCTCATTAGTGATTATATCAAATTTACTCCCTCTTGGCTATTGTTTGCAAGCACTTTGCCTTATTTTTTGCGTTTTCTCACCAAAGTGCTCTTTTCCCCGAACATATATTCCAGCTCGTATATAAGACCCGGCTTTATCGTCACGGAGTACTGGGAGCGGAACAGTTTGCCGTTTATCTGCATGAAAACGCGGCTGCGCCCCGGCCTTTCGGCAAGCGCGCGGTTGACTTCCGCCATTCTGCCCTCGTCGCGCACGTTGATATAAAGGTCGTCCGCTTCTTCCTCCGCCTCCTCGCCGCCGCTGCCGTCCAGCGCCCACGGCGTCACCTTGCGCACGTTTATGGAAGTATTGCCCACGCCCGCGTTGAGCACGCCTTCGATAAGCACTATCTTATCGTTCTGGAAGTTGTCCCTGTTCGCGGCGAAACTCTTGGGAAACGCCACGACTTCTATGTCGCCGTACATATCTTCCAGCCTGCCCGTCGCCATAAGTTCGTTGGATTTGGTCACCTTGGTGCTTATGTTGTGCAGCATACCGCCTACCACTACGCGCTGGCCGTCGTAGGTGCGTATCATCTCCTTGACTTCGTCGTCAAGTTCCTCGCCGCTCTCTTCCTGCTCTTCCTCGCTGGCTTCCGAGCGCAAAAGCGGCCGGATCATGCTCAGATTGAAGTCCAGCTCCTTGAACTTTTCCGTGTAATCTTCCAGCGGGTGTCCCGACATATATATGCCCAGCACTTCCTTTTCGTAGATGAGCTTCTGCATTCTGCCGTATTCTTTGGTGCGCGGCATTTCGTCTTCTATATCCGAACCGTCGTCGTACATATCGAACAGGCTCATCTGGTTGGTGCCCTCGTTCTTCTTGATCTGCTGCCACTTTGCCATGACCGTGTCGTACACGCCCCACAGCGCCGAGCGGTTGTAGCCGAAGCAGTCGAACGCGCCCGCCTTTATCAGACTTTCCACAAGTTTTTTGTTCAGCGTTCCCGCGGGCAGACGCTTGAAAATTTCGTTGAACGTCTTATACGGTCCGTTCTTTTCCCTCTCTTCCACAAGCGCCTGCATTGCCGCCATGCCCACGCCCTTTACGCCGCAAAGTCCGAACCTGAGTCCGCCGTTTTCCACCTTGAACTCGGCAAAGCTCTTGTTTATGTTGGGAGGGAATATCTCGTAGTTGTACTTGCGCAGATAGGTGAGGTATTTTTCCACTTCGTCCGCGCTGGTTATCCTGTTGTTTATGACGGCGGCTATAAATTCGATGGGATAATAGCACTTGTAATATGCCGTTTCGTACGCAAGCACCGCGTAAGCCGCCGCGTGCGACTTGTTGAACGCGTAACTTGCGAACTTCTGCATATCCGCGAAAATGTCTTCCGCCACGGGAATGGGCACGCCTCTTTTTTCACAGCCGTCCACGGCGGGCTGACCCTTTTTATCAATGCTCCCGTCCTTGTTGTAAGTGGGCGGAACCTCCGGGCAGCCGTACAGGAACACCGCCTTTTCCGCCTTCATTATATCCACTTTTTTCTTGCCCATCGCGCGGCGCAGAAGGTCCGCCCTGCCCAGCGAAAAGCCCGCAAGCGACTGCACTATCTGCATGACCTGCTCCTGATAGACCATTATGCCGTAGCTGTTGCTCAGAATGGGTTCCAGAAGCGGATGGGCGTATTTTATCTTGTCCGGATTATGCTTGTTCTGCACGTACTCGGGAATTTTGTCCATGGGACCGGGACGGTAAAGCGAGATACCCGCGATTATATCTTCCATGTTCTCCGGGCGCAGTTGGCGCATGAACTTTTTCATGCCCGCGCCTTCAAGCTGGAACACCGCGTCCGTTTCGCCCGTGGAGATAAGCTCGTACACTTTGGGGTCTTCGTATCCGAGTTCGGAAAAATCCACGTCCACGCCGTAATCTTCCATAACGTATTGATGCGCCTTCCTCACGTCGGTAAGCGTTTTAAGCCCGAGGAAGTCCATTTTCAGCATGCCCAGCTCTTCCACCTCGTCCTTCTGGTACTGGGTGGTGATGTCGTCGCCGTTCTTTTGCAGGGGCACGTAGTCGGAGATGACTTCCTTACATATGACCACGCCCGCCGCGTGCTTGGAGCACTGCCTGGGCATGCCCTCTATCTTCAACGCCATATCTATGACACGGTGCATTTCGTCGGAAGTGTTGTATATGTCCACCACCTCGGGAGAATAGTGGCTTTTCACCTCTTCCCCGTCCTTGCCCACGTTCTTTTCCGCGTAAAGCACCTTTTCCAAAGTGACGTCGGGGGCGTTGTCTATGGCTTTCGTGGTTCTGTTCACCAGCGCGAGCGGCACTCCGTACACGCGCGCCACGTCCTTTATCGCGCCCTTCGCCTTCATGGTGCCAAGCGCAAGAATCTGGCACACCTTTTCACTGCCGTACTTTCTTATGACATAGTCGATGACCTCGCCGCGGCGCTCGTAACAGAAGTCCACGTCGAAGTCGGGCGCGGACACGCGCTCGGGGTTGAGAAACCTTTCGAAAAGAAGCTGGTATTTGAGCGGGTCCACGTTAGTGATGCCTATGGCGTAGGCGATGATACTGCTCACGCCGCTGCCGCGCCCCGCGCCCACGGGAATGCCCTGACTTTTGGCGTAGTGGATAAAGTCCCACACTATCAGATAGTATTCCGCAAAGCCCGTCTTGATTATAATGCCAAGTTCGTATTCCGCCCTTTCGCGTATTTCGTCGGTAATAACGCCGTAGCGCTTTTCCAGCCCCTCGTACGCCAGCTTGCGCAGATATTCGGGCGGAGTGGAGCCGTCCTCGGGACGGAAAGGCGGCATAAGATCCTGACGCGTTATCTTCACGTTGCACTTGTTGGCTATCTCCGCCGTGGAGGTAATCGCCTCGGGCACCCACGCGAAAAGTTTTTCCATCTCTTCGGGCGTTTTTATATAGAATTGGTCCGTTTCGAACCTCACGCGCGAAGGGTCGTCCAACGTTTTGCCCGTCTGGATACACAGCAGAACTTCGTGCATTTCCGCGTCCGAACGCTCGATATAGTGCGCGTCGTTGGTCGCCACCACCTTGACGCCTATCTCTTTTGCAAGCTGCACGAGTTTGGGATTTATCCTCTTCTGTTCTTCTATGCCGTGGTCCTGAAGTTCGATATAAAAGTCGCCCTCGTCGAACATATCCCTCAGCGTGATTGCGTACTGCTTTGCCGCCTCGTAATCGTCCGCGAGAAGCAGTTGCGGAATTTTGCCCGCAAGACATGCCGAAAGGCAGATAAGTCCCTTCGAGTGCTCCTTCAAAAGTTTTAAGTCTATCCTCGGTTTATAGTGGAAACCCTGCGTGTAAGCCAAGGAATTGAGCTTTACAAGGTTGTAATATCCTTCGTTGTTCTTGGCGATAAGCAACAGGTGGTTGCGATCCCTGTCGTGCACGGTCATATCCGCGCAGGTGTAAAATTCACAGCCGATAATGGACTTTATGCCGTGGTCTTTCGCCTTTTTCTGAAACGTGTAGGCGGCGAACATATTGCCGTGGTCGGTGATGGCCATGGCGCGCATACCCTTGTTCCACACCGCGTCCAGAAGGGGGGATTTTTTGCCCGAAACAAGGCGCGCTGCCCCGTCGAGCAGCGAATATTCCGTATGCACGTGCAGGTGGACAAAACCTTCCACCTTATCGGGAGGGGGCGGGAATTTGGGCTTTTCTTCCTTTTTCTTTTCTTCCGTCTTGCCCTCTGCGGTTTTTTCCGCCGACGTCTCTTCCGCAGCTGCGGCTTGCTTATTCTTTTTTTCTTCCGTTTCCGCCATGTCACATTCCCTTTTGCGTTGCTTTTTCTATCGCCTTTTCCAGTCTTCTTATCACCTTGGACTTGCTCACGCCCAAAAGTTTTGCAAGATACGCCGCCGATTCCGTCTTGTGTTCCAGCCGCGCGCGCCAGATAGCTTTCGTTTCGCCGTCCTCTTCTTCGTCTTCGCCCCTGGCAATTAAAAACTCTATCGCTTCCACCTGCCGCGCCGCCTTGACCATTACCTTGTCAATGTTGCTTGTAAGATAGTTCGCCTGTCTGTTCGCGCGCCCCGCTTCGGTACGGCTGACAAGCAGTTCGTATGCTTCCACCGCGCAACCTCCCGCCTGCATAAAGGCGAGCATATTGCATATTTCCTCGCTCTTGCGCGTGTAAAGCAGGCTGTCCGCCCTGCGCTGCGCGCTTTCGAATTTAACGCCGCTCTCTTCGAGTTTTTTGCGTATATCCTCCGTCTCTTCAAAATCGGGAATACGCAGTTCCATATAATAGCCGCGCTCTCCTTCCCCCGGCAGAGTGTACGTTCCGCCGCCTGCGAACAACCCCCTGACAAAAGAACAAAGCCCCGCGGCGCTTTGTATAAACGGATTCGTTTCCTCCGCGTACGCGCCCAGTCTGACGGCGCACAAAAGCTCGTCCATTCCCTTGCCTTCCAGCCTGAAAAAAAACCTCTGCGCTTCGCCGCCGCCCGTCCTGCCCGTTTCGAACGGAGCGTCCTTTATTATTCCGCGGGCTTTGTTGATAAAGTCGAAGATAACCTCGCCGAAAGCGCTGTCCGCCTGCACGCACTCTATTCTGCCGCCCCTTACGGGCAGTTCGCCGCGCACGCGCAGTACCGCGCTGAGATAGGCGTTGACGTCGCCTTCTCCGCTTGCCAATATCTCTTCTATAAGTTCGCGGGTTCTGTCCATACTCCCCCTTAACGCCTGCTTCTCAAAACAAGCGGTTTATCCCCTGCGTTGGCAATTCTGCTCTCGTCCAACCCCGCTTTCGCCGCCAGATTCACGGCGTAATCCCACTTGCCTACGTCCTGCACGCGGTGCGCGTCCGAATTTATCACGAACAAGACACCGCTTTTCATAAAGCCTTCCAGCCCCGCTTCGTCGGGTACGCGGTGGCGCGAGGATATTTCTATATAAGTGCCGTAATCAGCGCACGCCTTGCCCAGCTCGAACGTATCCAGCTGCAGCCAGAATCCGGGGTGCGTAATCACGTCCACGGGGAAACGCTTTATGCAGTTTATATATGCCTTGGTATTGCGCGCTATCTGCTCTTTGCCCGATTTCCCCAGCCTGCCTGCCAGCAGATTCGCCTGAAACTTTGCAATGTCGGAAATCTTTTCGGGGCGCGCGGAAGCGTGGAAGCCCGCCAGAACTATGTCCAATTCCTCTATGTCTTTTTCCGAAAGGTCTATCTGTCCGCTCATGCCGAAGATATTCGCTTCTATGCCCAGCATTACGCATATGCCGAACTTTTTTTCCGCCTCTTCCACGTCCCTGCGCATGGCGGGGAATTTCTTCCTGCCCACTCCCACCAAAGGGTGGCGTATGCCGTGGTCGGTAATGGCAATTTGGCTTAAACCGCGGAATTTCGCCGCGCGCACGTTGTCTTCCACACTGCCCTTGCCGTGGGAATAGGTGGTGTGCGTGTGCAAGTCTGCGAATATCCTGTATCCGCCCGTAAAATTATCGCCGCAAAACTCTTCCGCCATAGTAAATATTATTATAGTATGCCGCGCGCCTTTTTGTCAACACGCGCAAGCGCGAAGGGCGGATAATTCGCATAAGTTTGCGTTGCCCCCTGCTCGGCATATCTGCCGCATACGACAAAGCGGCGGGGAAAATTCCCGCGCCGCTCCGCCTCAATGAGGGACTATGAAACCGATATATTTATTACGGCAAGTCTTACAGACCGTCTACCGTTTTATCATTTGTATTTTCTCCTTGTTTTAATTTACATAGTTTCTTGTTTGCGTAGTATCTACGCTTGCGCCGCCCTCTCTTACCGCAAAGAACGAGTCATACTCTTTCCATTCTTCCGCAACTTCCGTCTTGCCTAAATTGTATACGCCTTCTATCTTTAAATCTTTGCCTACGCTGTAACTTATTATAAAATTGCCGTTAGGCGATTCCATGTCTTGAGGTCTGCCACCCAACGTCCCCGTATTTACGCAATTACGTATCGTCCCGGAATTTGCATATGTCGCAAAAGCGCCCATTTCTATACAATATTTCTCGTCAAGGTCGTTAGTTAAATCCCCGTAATTTATGCAGTTTTTGATGGTGCCGCCTTCGTTCTTGTGTACATATTGGGCTGCCTTGATAACTTGAAAGCCATCTTTTTCCGCATTGGGATAGTAAAAAGCATCAGCACGGGAAATTTCATGATTCCCTTTGAAAAAAACATTATCTATCAACCCCTTATTGTATTTAACTATAAAACTGAATTCATTTCTCATCGGGCAACTAAAATCCCCGATGGTCTGACGCCTATCCACAACCATATTTCTTACCACACCGTTTTCAGCCAAAGTGTACACAAGGCCTCCTGTATCCGACGTGTAAGTTACCGCATATCCGTTGCCGTCAAATATATTGTTAAATTCATGAAGTCCGCTTTCCTGTTGATACCCGGTATGTTCTTGATAATAATAAATATCGTTTGCCAAGATATAGTTTTTCCCTTTTTCTATTGTAAGTTCCTGAAAAAACGGGTCGAAATCGTAGCGATTTGTCCGAAGCCCTCTCAACACTTCATATTCCACGCCGTCCACCGTTACGGTCTTGGCATTTTCGGGGATATAGACGTGTCCGCCGCGGTTGTCGTAATCTTTTGCGGATAAATCGACTTCGGGCAGGTTTTCTTCGCTTACGTCAACATTCACCGTGTAATCGTGGCTGGTTTTACCTTTTGTCACGCGGATATAAAGCGACGTATCCCCGTCCGTGTGTATTTTTTCCGTATCAGTTATTTCCTGCGTATAATTACTGTCCGAATAAACCTTGCCTTCCGCCTCGGGACTTACTATTAAATCCGTAATTTCCAGATAATTGGTATACGGCACCGATACGTTCAGCGACGAGTCCCCTTCGTACTTAAAGTTGTACGCCGTATCCGTCCATTCCGCCATTCGTCCGTTAATGCGCACCGCCACCAGGTCGGCATACTTGTCCGGTTGGTCGCAAGCCGTAAACGCGGCAGCCGTCCCCAGCAGCAGTACCGCCGCGACGACAAAAGGAACCGGTTTTTCAGTCTCATAATCTTTCTCCTTGTTTTAATTTCCGATAAAAAACGGGTACGATTTTGTACCCCTCTACTATATAGACGGAAAAAATGACCCGTTTTGTGACATAAAATCCGAGAATTTTGTGTAAAATTTTTGTAAAATTTGTTTTTGTCACCGTAATTTCAGACACATTATTGCAAAGCTGTCTAAAATTACGATTTACCCTGCCCGGTTATGAAAAGACTCGTTTACGCCCGTTCCGAATCAGATACGGGTATATCGCCATCTTTTTGTTGCCGATTTTACGCCCATATAGTGAAAACAGTTTTTCATAATAAACTATCTCTTGCGGAAATTTTTTCTATGTAAAAACTTACGGGACGAAAACCGTCGTTACACGAAATCATCGCCGAATGCGGCATCCAGCCGTCGTAAAAATTACCGCCTCCGCAGGCAAGTTCTTTTACGAATTTTTCCATACTCTCCCAAGCGGAGTCGCACATGCCTTCCGGCTTTTCTCCGCCCGAAGAGTAAAAAGTTTCCCCCACATACATATCGCATGCGTGCTGTATGGGATTTTCATACCGCGCTGACAAATCGTCGTACCGCGCCATGCGCATGACCGTGATTTTTATCATCACTCGCCTTTAATCGCGCCGTCCACCATTGCCAGAATATCCGCCTTGGGCTTGAAACCTATGCTCTGCGCAATTATCCTGTTGCCCTTCAAAAGCGCAACGTGCGGTATGCTGGACACCCTGAATTCGCTTGCAAGTTGCGGCTCTTCGTCCACGTTTATCTTGCACACCTTTATGTCGCCGCGCTCGCTGCTTATCTGTTCGAGCACGGGTCCCAGCATCTTGCACGGTCCGCACCAGTCCGCCCACAAGTCCACAAGTACGGGTTTGTCCGAATTGAGCACCTCGCTTTCGAAGTTTTCCGAAGTAACTTTTACAGTTGCCATAATTCCACCTCTCTTTCCTTTTTATCAGTATACCACAAAAACGCGTTTATTTTGCGTAATTCCTGACTTTCTTTGATTATACCCGAATTTCGCGCCGCTCAAATGTGATATTTGCAACAATATTGCCGCGCCGTGTTTCCCTCACTCCTCTTTCCCCGTCCTTCACGGGCGGAAGCGCAACGCGCGGCGTAATATTTTCGGCACCGCATTGAAAAGTACTCCGCGGAAAATTTTATTTTTTGCAAAAAAAGTTTTTATTTATGCCACACGTATATTGTTATGAAGCATTATTATATATTTGCAAGTGACGAATAATAGTTTTTCGCAAAATGTTTCTTGTTTTTCATTTTTTCTACCTCCTGTCAAAAAGGGCGCCGCGGCGCCCTTTTTGACTGCCGCAAAATTTCCTTCGAAACGAAAAAAAGTTTTTAATCCTGCCATACGTATGTATTTATCGCATGGTATTCTTACATTGCAAATGTCGGTTGTGTTGCGAAATTTGCGTTTGTGTTTATCATATACTTCATCTCCTTTAATGCGGAGAGGGCGCTTGCGGGCGCCCTCTTTGCCTGTACCCGTTATTTTTTATCAGAACGCGGCGGCATTTTTGGATATTTAAGGCAAAACGCATACTTTTTTCTTTAACGGCAATAAATCAGATACTACATCAAACGGAGGTAACCGGCAATGGCAAAGAAACAAAACGAAGCCAAAAAATCCCGTAAGCAAGTGGCGGAAAAGAAAATAAACGCTTCTTCCATGCGCTTGCAGGACAAGGAAAACATGAAGATGAGCCTTAAAGACGAAGCGGCAGATTAAACCTTACCCGCAAAAAGCCGCTTCCGCGCTTGCGCCGCATTAAATAATGCGCTACAATATAAGCATGAAAGTCGGCGACATTGTTCAGACGGAAATTCTTTCGCAGGGAATGGAAGGCGAAGGCGTTGCCCGCATAGACGGGCAAGTCTGCTTTGTGCCGCTCACTCTTGCGGGAGAGGTCGTGCGCGTACAGATAACGCAGGTAAAAAAGGACTTTTTGCGCGCCAAAGTGATAAAATTACTCACTCCGTCCAAAGACAGAATAACCCCCGACTGCCCCGCGTTTTTCCGTTGCGGCGGCTGCGGATTGAGGCACATGCCCTATGACCTGGAACTTAAATTAAAGAGGGAAAAGGTTGAAACCTGCATGAAAAAAGCGGGAATCGGCGCTCCCGTCGGGCCCGTATTCCCTTCGCCCCCGAACGCGCGCAACAAAGCGCAGGTGCCCTTTGCCGCGGACGAAAAAGGAAAGGTTTTCGCAGGCTACTTCAAGCGCGATTCGCACAAGGCGATTCCCCTGCCCGAAGACGGTTGTCCCCAGCACGACGAAAGGACAAACAGCATTATTAGGGCGGCTGTAAACGTATGCGATACATACAATATTCCCGCCTATAACGAGCAGACGGGGCGCGGCGTTATGCGCCACATATTGGTAAGGCGGATAGGCGCAATATATTCGGTATGTCTGGTGATAAATGCGGACAATCTGCCGCACGCCGATAAATTTATATCATCAATAGCCGCCCTAGGAATACAATTTTCATTATCCGCAAACATAAACAAGCGCAACACGAACGTAATTACCGGCGATACGGTATTGCCCGTATACGGAGATATTGCAGTCAAAGGTGAAATATGCGGCGTAAAAACCGAAATATCCCCTCTTTCGTTCATGCAGGTGAACGACGAAATATGCGCCGCCATATACGGCGAAGTGAAAACGCTTGCGGAAACGCTCCGTCCCGACACCGTTTTGGACGGCTACGGCGGCGTGGGTATCATCTCCAACCTGCTCGCCCCCTACTGCAAAACGGCGTATTGCGTCGAGATTGTGCCGTCGGCGGTGGAAAACGGCAAAAAAACCGCCCTGATGAACGGAAATTCGCAAAAAATACAAAACGTACTCGGCGACGCCGCAAAAATCATTCCGTCCCTAAACCTCGGGGAAAACTGTCTTGCCGTCCTCGACCCGCCGCGCAAGGGCTGCGATTCTGCAGTATTGCAGGCGCTTCTTTCCGCCATGCCCGGACATATCGCCTACATATCCTGCAATCCCGCCACCCTGGCGCGCGATCTGCGCATTCTTACGCAAGGGTACGATATAAAACTTATCCGCCCTTACGATATGTTTCCCCGCACATTTCACGTGGAAACGCTTGCCGTACTTGAACGAAAAAATGAAGAAAACAAAGATAAACGGTATTCCGTTTGAGTTGCCTGAGGAAATTGCGCATTTTATAAACGGAGCGGACGTTTACGACAGCTCCTGCTCTCCCGAAGCGCGGGTATACTTTATCGACAAAGAAAACGGATATTTTCTGAAATGCGCAAAAGCGGGCGCTTTGGAAAAAGAAGCGGCGATGACGAAATTTTTTCATTCGAAACATCTCGGCGCGGAAGTTCTTACATATCTTTCTTATCCGGATACCGACCTGCTTCTGACCGCGGCGGTAAAGGGAGAAGACTGCACCCACGAAGAATATCTCTCCCGCCCCGAACGCCTGTGCGACGTCCTTGCGTGCGAATTGAGAAAGCTGCACGAAACGGATTTTTCCGCCTGCTCCGTTCCCGACAGAACGGCGGATTACCTTACCTTTGCCGAAGAAAATTACCGCACGGGCAATTACGATAAAACATCTTTTCCCGACAGTTTCGGTTACCGCAACGCCGAAGAAGCCTACGCGGTTTTAACGGAAGGAAAAAGCGCGCTGCAAAGCAAAGTCCTGCTTCACGGCGACTACTGTCTGCCCAACGTGATACTTGACAATTGGAAGCTGTCCGGCTTTATAGACGTAGGAAGCGGCGGCATAGGCGACAGACATATCGACCTGTTTTGGGGAACGTGGACTTTATTCTTTAATCTGAAAACGAACAAATACCGCGGCCGTTTTCTCGACGCCTACGGAAGAGATAAGGCGGATGAATCCTTGCTTAAAATAATCGCCGCCGCCGAAGTTTTCGGATAACAGCCGATTTTCAAAATCGCTCATAATAATTGATATATGTGTGCTTAATTTTAACCTTGACCGAAGCCCTCCGGTAATGCTATAATATTTTTAATAATAAAAATAGTAAATTTGCCATATGACGACATGTTTTTATAGGCATTATAAGAGCAGGAGAATACAATGGATGAAATGATGCAGTCTCTGCAAAAGCAGACAGACTTGAATATAAGAGAAAAAGCCAATCTGATATGGGAAATAGCAACCCACCTTGTGGGACTTTTCAAGCCGCACGAATACGGCAAGGTCATTTTACCAATGACTGTGCTGAAACGCTTCGATGACGCTCTTGCCCCGACGAAAAAAGCCGTATTGGATAAATACGAGGAGTTACAGACAAAACATGTTGTAAACAATGTTTTGGACGCTTCGTTATGCAAGGAATCGGGCATGAGTTTTTACAACCGCAGTAAATTCGATTTTGCCAAACTAGTTGCAGATTCCGACAATATCGAAGCAAATTTCGAGGACTACCTTAGCGGATTTTCCGACAATGTGAAAGACATTATTACCAAATTCAAATTTGCCGACACCGTTAAAACAATGGCGGATGGTAACGTGCTTTTTCTTGTAATACAGGAATTCAACTCGCGCAAGGGAGATATGTCACCCGACAAGATAACTTCCGCCGATATGGGGTATATCTTTGAAGAACTTATACGAAAATTTTCCGAAAGCTATAACGAAACCGCCGGAGCCCACTTCACCAGCCGCGATATAATATATCTGATGACGGAATTACTTATAGCCCCCGAAAAAGACGAAATAGTTGCGGAAGGATGTTTTAAAACGGCATACGACATGACAATGGGTACAAGTCAGATGCTGGGCTGTCTTACCGAGCGAATAAAAGCGATTAACCCAAATGCGGAACTCACCTGTTTCGGTCAGGAGCTGAATGAAGAAACCTACGCAATAGCCAAAGCCGACATGCTGATAAAAGGCGGTAACGTAAGCGGCATGAAACAGGGCGACACACTTTCCGACGACGCATTTGAAGGCTACGAATTCGACTATATCATTTCCAACCCGCCTTTCGGAATAGATTGGAAAAAGGATAAAGCTTGCGTGGAAAATGAGGCAAAACTGGGGTATTCCGGCAGATTCGGTCCCGGTCTTCCCGCCGTTTCGGACAGTCAGATGCTTTTCTTGCTCAATGGCGTGAAAAAACTGAAAGAAGGCTGCGGCAGAATGGCGATAATACAAAACGGTTCTTCCCTGTTTACGGGAGACGCGGGCAGCGGCGCTTCGGAAATAAGAAAATACCTTATTACCAGCGACCTGGTTGAGGCCATTATTCAGTTGCCTAACGACCTGTTTTATAATACGGGCATTGCCACATATATCTGGGTGATCAGCAAAAATAAAGCAGTTCACCGCTTGGGTAAAATACAACTCATAGACGCAAGCAAGTGCTTTGTAAAACGAAGAAAAAATATCGGCAATAAGCGCGTGGACCTATCCGACGAATGTATTGCCATGATAATAAACGCTTACAACGCCTTTGAAGACGGCGAATATGTTTCGGGCGGCTTGAAGGTGGAAAGCAAAGTGCGTGAAAACAACTTTTTCGGTTACACGAAAGTAACTGTGGAAACGCCGATAACGGACGAAAACGGTAAGCCCGTATTAAAGCGCGGGAAACCTCAGCCCGACAAGAGCAAATCGGATACCGAAAGTATTCCCCTGCTTGAAGACATAGACGAATATTTCAAGCGCAACGTACTTCCCTATAACCCCATTGCATATATGGACAGAAGTAAGGATAAGGTGGGCTATGAAATTCCTTTTACCCGTCTGTTTTACAAATTCACCCCGCCGCGCAAAGCAGACGAAGTATTTGCCGAGTTCAAGCATCTTTCGCGGGAAGAAAGCGACCTTATGAAGGAGATACTGGGAGAATGAAAAAACATGCGGAAGATAAAATAGGGCGCGATGACATCGTATCGCAACTTTTGTCCAAAATAGACAATTTGCCCTCAAACGAAAATAAGTGCGTCGGCTTAAACGGTGAATGGGGTAGCGGAAAAAGTTGGATAATGACCGAACTGTATAAAAAAATTAAAGATAAGAATGATTATATAGTAATAACATATGACGCTTGGAAAAACAATTTTTACTCCGACCCGCTCATCGCCATGCTCTACTGCATTCACGATACACTGGAAAAATATGCCCAAAACCAAAAAGGTATTTCAAAAGTCACGGCATATAGAATAAAACAAGCAGTTAAAAAAACAGCAACGGATACCTGCAAAAAAGTTCTTTCTTCGCTCTTTGATAAAACCATAAAACCTCTGATCAAAACTAACTTTGGCTTACTTATCACCTTTGCTATGGAATTTATAGGCGAGGTTATACGGCAAGCAAAGAGCTCCATATTGGATAATAAAATCTTTGATGAGTTCAAATCGTATCAAAAACTGTTGGACGATACCATATTTGTTCTCAACAAATTGACGGAAACAGACAAAGATTTGCCTACACACAAACTTGTTATTTTAGTGGACGAATTAGACCGTTGTATGCCAAACGAGCAGTTGCTGGTTCTTGAAAGATTGCACCATTTATTTGAAGTGAATAATTGCATTGTTATTGTTGCTTTCAATAAGATACAAGTACTGGAAACATTAAAAAAACTCTATGCAGTTTCAGATGGTAATATATACTTGCAAAAATTTTTTGCTGAAAGTTTTTACCTTCCGGAACAAGGAGGTTACTATTTTAAAAATTGGATAAAACATAACCTGACTCAATACAACGCTTCCGCAAAAAACTTTATTTCCGATGATCAACTGGCAAATTATGCATCTTATTTTATTAAAATGATTAAAACGGACGACGAAGAGTCACCCTCGAATACTCGTAAACTTGAACGATACTTATCCAATGCCGAAAAAGTTATTGCGAGTATATCCGAAAAAAATCGTCCTTATTTTGATATATCGTATATACTGCTTATTTTGTATCTCTCAGAAAAGAAAATGTATGACCCCTGTCATTATTTTAAAAAATCTTTGGATATACAAGCGCCCATTAATTTGTTCATTACTAATTATCGCGCTGCTCGTATAGTTGTAAATGGCTATATGGAGCTATCTCCGCAAAATTATTATCCGCTATTTAACGATACAAATATCAACAAAGCCAACTACTATCTGAATATGTGGTACGGTATTGCCGGCACCCTAAATATTTCAGTAGTACAAACAATTTTCCCGGAATTTGTCTTATCTTCCAATTGGAATAAGTCTCTAATGGAAGATATTTTCAACGGATTGGAGTGCATTTAGAGGTAAAATATGACAACAATGAAGGATAGCGGAATTGAATGGATCGGAGTAATATCAACAGACTTTAATGCTGTACGAATAAAATATGTATTTTCGATTATTGGTGGCTGTGGCTTTAAAGAAGAATTGCAAGGATTCTCAAATGGCAAATATCCTTTCTATAAAGCAAGCGATCTGGCTAATAGCACAACTTATATTTCTGCTGCTAATAATTATGTTGACGAAGGTACCGTTATTCAGGAGCAATATAAAATAATTCCGCGTTATTCTATTCTTCTGCCGAAAATTGGAGAGGCCATGAAGAAAAATAGACGATGCATCAATGTTACACCTTGTATTGTAGATAATAATTGTCAGGGATTAGTATTAAATACAAATGATAATCTGCAATATTTATATTATACATTATCTTGTGTCGATATGATATGGTTTGACAATGGTGGGACCGTTCCCTGTGTTAATAATCTAAAACTATTAAATGCTTATATCCCCCTTCCTCCCCTCCCCGAGCAACAGCGCATTGCGGATTATCTGGATAAACAATGCTCCATAATGGATAAACTAGCGGAAAATTTGCAGCAGCAGATAGCGAAGTTAAAGGAGTATAAGCAGTCCGTTATCACCGAGGCAGTTACAAAAGGTCTTGATCCGAATGTCGCCATGAAAGACAGCGGCGTAGAATGGATAGGACAGATTCCTGAAGAGTGGAACTTAGTCCAAATAAAAAATGTAACGTCTGTTCGTAATAAAAAACGTTCAAATGAAAATTTACCATATATTGGACTTGAAAATGTAGAAAGCTTTTCTTCAAAATATGTTTTTACTGCTAATGCTTACGATTTGTCATTGTCAAATATAGCTTTTAGTGGCGATGTAATTTTTGGAAAATTACGTCCATACCTAGCCAAAGTTTTACTCATTAGAAAAGACTGTTGTGTAAGTAGTGAATTTGCGATATTTCAATGTAGTAATATTTATAACAAATATTTACAATATTTGCTACTGTCTTCTTGTTTCATTGACGCAGTTAATTCTGCTACCTGTGGAACAAAAATGCCTAGAGCAAATATTGACTATATTAATAGCTTACCTATTGCATTTCCTCCCCTCCCCGAGCAACAACGAATTGCTAATTATTTGGATAAAAAGTGTGAAGAAATAGACAAGCTAATAAAAATAAAACAAGAAAAAATAGACAAACTGAGCGAATATAAAAAGTCGCTGATATACGAATGCGTAACCGGGAAAAGAGAGGTGGCACATGAATAACTTTGAAAAGCCGAATTCTGCGGCTGCAACATTTAATTTATATTCGGCGCAAGAAGCTTTAAAAAAAGCCGAACAGGAAGAAGCGGAACGCCGCCGGTTACAGCCGATAGTAAACGAAATGCGCGCACAAAGCGAGAGCCTTGCCCGACAAGTAGAGCTATTGAAAAAAGAGGACGCGCGCAGACAAGAAGAACTGGCAGAATTAAAACGTCGGCAAAACGAACAACAAAAAACCAACCGCAAGCATGCCATAGAATTTGTGCTTTCACTTGCCGTTTCTTTAATTGCCATTATAACAAGCGTTGTGTTACACTTTATATGATAAGGAGTAAAATATGGAACTTAAAGAAAAATGCTTTGAATCGGATATAGAAAACTATCTTATTACCGAAGGCGGGTATGAACAGTTTTCCTATGCTAATCCCGATGGTCATCGCATACATAAATATGTCTACGACAAAAAGCGGGCTTATTACCCTGAGATATTGCAAACTTTCATTCAGAACACACAGCCTAAGGCATGGGAAAAGTATAAAAATCTTTATAAAAACGACGTCGAAGAGCGCCTTTATCAGCGAATACAAAATACGATACAAAGCAAGGGATTGCTTTACACGCTGAAAAACGGCATAGAAGATTTGGGCATAAAGATAAAACTTTGCTATTTCAAGCCGGAATCGGAATTAAACGCCGCACAAAACGAGCTGTATCGGCAAAACATTTTGGGCTGCACAAGGCAATTCGCCTACTCTGCAAACAACAATAACACCATAGACATGGTGCTCTCCGTAAACGGTTTTCCTATTGTAGCTTTGGAGTTAAAAAACCAATACACGGGACAAAACGCGGATTGCGCAATAGAGCAATATCGCAACGATCGTAGCAGCAAGGAATTCTGCTTTAAGCTGAACAATCGCTTCTTGGTATATTTTGCGGTCGACTTGTACGAAGCGTATATGACTACATGCCTTAATGACGGACGCACTCATTTCGTACCTTTTAACCAAGGCAGCAACGGCGCCGGTGTTTCGGGTGGCAAAGGTAATCCTCCGGCTGACGGCGACTATGTGACCTCTTATTTATGGAAAAACGTGCTTAACCGCGACAATCTGATTGACATTATAAACAAATTTTTCGCGTACGTATGCGAAAAAACAGAAGTGGAATCGGACGGCGCAATCAAGGTTGTTGAAAAGAAAAAGCTCATATTTCCCCGCTATCATCAATTCGATGTCGTTCGTAAAATTACTTCCGATGTCAAAGAATACGGCACAGGAAAAAATTATCTGATAGAACATTCTGCAGGTAGCGGCAAATCCAATTCCATTGCCTGGATAGCCTACCGTCTGGCATCTTTGCATAACGATTTTAACGAACCCGTATTCGACTCCGTAATCGTGGTAACCAACCGTATAGTATTAGACAGTCAATTGCAGGACACGATAAACAGCTTTGACCACACTCCGGGGCTGGTGGAGCCCATCGACGATAAGAAAAAGTCGCGGGGACTTACGGACGCAATCAACGATAAAAAGAGGATAATCATTTGCACTATCCAAAAGTTTTTGTTCGCTTATAAAGATTTTGTCAACCTTAAAGGCAGAAAATTCGCAATTATCATAGACGAAGCGCATCAAGGGCAAAGCGGTGAAAGCGCCAAAACCTTGCGCAAATCGCTAATCGATCCCGACCTTGCCATTAAAGCCTACGCCGAGGAAGAAGGCGTAAACGAGGATGAGCTTGACGACTCGGACGCACTTTTAATAACGCTGATGTCACAGGGACAACATGCAAACCAATCGTTCTTTGCCTTTACCGCCACCCCCAGCAATAAAACGCTGGAACTTTTTGGTACGCCCGACCCCGCAACGGGAAAAATGCGTCCCTTCCACGTCTATTCTATGCGCCAGGCAATAGAAGAAGGCTTTATTTTGGACGTACTTTCGGGATATACTACAATAAAAGAAACATTTAAAATAGTGCGCACTTCGCAGGATAATCCCGAACTGCTGGAAGGTCCCGCGCTGAAGGCAATAGTCCGCTATTACAAAGAGCACGGGCACACCATAGCGCAAAAAACGGACCTTATAATGGCAAACTTTTTGCAGAACGGACGCTTTCAGATAGACGGAAGAGGCAAAGCAATGATAATAGCCGACAGCCGTGCCAATGCTGTAAGATATTTTCTTGCCGTAAAGGACTATATGAAGCAACACCCTTTGGAAAGTAAAGGTTGCGGCGTTATGGTAGCTTTTTCCGGCACGGTGGATTTGAACGGCGTTAAATATGAGGAAAAAGACCTCAACTTCGATAACAACGGCTACAAAATTTCTTCCGATAAAAAATTCAGGCGCGAATTTCGTTCAGAAAGAAACAACATATTGATTGTTGCCAACAAATATCAGACAGGATTTGACGAGCCGCTTTTACATTCCATGTATGTAGACAAAAAACTCAAGGGCATAAATGCCGTACAAACTCTGTCGCGCCTTAACAGAACCGCTCCCGGAAAAACTTCGACATTCGTACTGGATTTTGCCAACTCAGATGAAACTATAAAGGAAAGTTTTCAGCCATTTTATCAAGCCACGTTGCTTGACGGCCGTAGCGATTTCAATCGCGTTTACGATCTTCGCTCAAAAATAAAGGAATATATGCTGTTTAACGCCGACGATGTGAACAACTATTATGCTTTTATGATAAAAAACGAGGGCTCAAAGCAAAGCCCGGCTCTGATGGGTAAATTAAGCAGTATAATCAAACCTGTAGTTGACAGATATAACGACTTGGCAAACGAAGAAGAAAAATTCAACGCACGTATGGATATACGTAAATTTGTCAAGTCCTACGCATATGTCACTCAACTGATAAGATTGCACGATGAGGAACTTTTCAAAGAATATGTATTCTGCTCACACTTGCTAAAATTGCTACCTGCCGAAAAGAATCCGCCAATAGATTTGCTGGATAAAATCAAATTAGAATATGCAGCCCTGACAACAAGTTTCAAGGGCGAAATCATTCTTGATAAACAAGATGTGGATCTCACCCCTTCGGCAAAGGCTTCTAAACCCAAACTGCCGAAGAAGGACGCCTTACAAAATATCATAGACCGCATAAACGACAGATATGAAGGCGACTTTACTGAAAGCGATCGCGTTATAGTGGGCGCTATTTTGGATTTATTCATGAAAGACAAAGATATAGCTAAATTTCGTCGTTATGCAAAAGATAATAATTCCGAGGTATTTGCCAAAGGTATTTTCCCCGAGAAATTCAAACAGCTGGTCAGCGACTGTTGCGCGAATAATACCGATGCCTTCACAAAACTGTATACCGACGAAAATTATTATTCGCAAATATTGCATTTTATGGCATCGGAGATATATAAACTGCTCCGCTCACAGTAAAATTTCATCTTTGTCTTTAATTTTAAAAATAAAAAGAGGACAGCAAGTCCTCTTTATATTTTACTTTTCTCTCTTCTTTTACATGCTTGAATATGTCTATATATTAATTGAAATATCGACCGATATTGCCTATTTCCGTATAAGGCAGATTATCGCGTTCTTCCCTGTCGCCCCCGTCCGGGTTTAGCGATTTCATATATCTGCGGTATATGAGATTTACCGCCGCGGAAAGCAAAAATATCAGTTCGGAAGCGTCGTCGCCGACATCGAACAGCGACAGCCTGTTTACGGTGGAGTATTCTTCGCAATCGTCCGCTACGCCCAATTCCATATCCGCAACCAATCTGTCAGTATCTATAATTTCGCCCTCGCGCAGGTACTCGATATAATCCATATCGTAAAAGCCGATATAATCGTCATCGGTCACCATATAATAACCGGAACGGTTGTTCTTCAGCCTGAAATTGAAATCCTCGTCGGCAACGACTTTGCATACGGGCTCGCCTGTTTCCGCGGAATATATCTCCGCTTCCAGAACGGAATTTTGCGAAAGTTTCATATAGTAATCGCCGTCGTCAGTCACCGTATATGCGCCGTCCTTCCTGCGCCCGAACCGTATGGCACGGTCGTAAAACGACGCGGACGAAAGCAGCAGTTCGTCCGGACTCAACGTCATTGCGTTCGAAATAAAATATACTCCGTACGCCTCTTTCGAAGGACAGCGTTTTATGATTTTCAGATGATCGAATTCCATCGCTTTGTACATAATGCTCTGGCGTAGAAAAATAGTCTGCACTTCCTTGCGATACCTCAGCAAAAACCAAAACATTCTGCATACTTCCACGGCATCGTTTAAATTGCGCGTATGATTCAAAAGATCTATGGCATTATAACGAATCAATTCAAAGTCCAGATTATCCGTATCTTCGTATCCGAATTCGCCTAAAATGTTATGAACGGCCTGAATAAATCGTTTGCTGACAAACTTGTTAATCATAACTGTCTCCCTAAGCAAATTCAAGTTTATCATAGCAGGTTTCAAATTTCAACCAAAATGTATTAATAACATCCCATTATATTGCTTTTTCGATAAATTTTTCGACTCTACGTGAAATTTTTATAACTTTTGAGAATAAATATACCAAGCATAACCCGATACAATACCTGTAACCCGATTTTTGCATATGAAACTACATCGTTCCAAAACCTATTGCCGTTTTCACTATCCGACACGCATTGTGCAACCATATGAAACTACATCGTTCTAAAACAAATTATCGTAAAGCATTGTAGAAAAATTATTTTGCTACCATATGAAACTACATCGTTCTAAAACTCGGTGAGCAAGCCCTTGACTATATGCGAGATTTTGCTACCATATGAAACTACATCGTGATTGTTAAAATAAATGGTAAACTACACGCTTCGGGGTTTTCGCCGGAGTCCGCCGCAAGGCGGATTTTTTTACCTTTTTACTTTAACGGTATGACATAGCCTGCTGTTGGCGTTATTTGATTTCGCCTTTTTTATCATAACACATTATTACTGACAAGAAAAGACAGCTTCAAAAATTTTTTTGAAAATTTTTATATACCGCAAGACGGGTTGCTTTCAGGCGCAACGCTTTAACAAAAAAGCGCCGCTGCCGGCGCTTTTTATGCGGCGCGTACTTACTCAGTCTGCCGCGCCTTTTCTCAGCTTTTTCGCCTGTTCGCGCATATGCAGAATATTTTCGGTGATTCCGCCTATCTGGAGCTGCGCCCTTCCGCTTATACCGGGAGCCGCAACGGTGAGCACGCACGCGGTGAGCAGAAGTAAAAGCCCCGCGCCGGCGAAACCGCCTGCCGCGATATATCCGCCCAAAATGGCGGCGATAATGCCCGTAATGATAAAATACGCCGCCACGATTCCGCTCATGAGCGTAGCAAACGAGAGAAGTTCCGACGGATTCTTCCTTATTCTCTCCACGTCGCGTATGAGTTTTTCGCACTCTTTCTGCAAGGCGTCCAACCGTTTTTTATCGCCGCTTTTTTCACGGCGGAAGTAGAGGGCGGTTTTGCCTCCGCCCAGATTTTCCTGCCTTACGCACTCCCAGCCGAAGTCGGTAAAACTCTGCTCCATTAAAGAACTTTCCTCACTGCGCACTTCGCGCCTGGCGTATTCGTTGCCGTTCAATACCGTATTCCCTTTCATAAAGCAATCTCCCCGGATATATTTTTATTCAGCGGCTTTCCCAATAACCTGTTCGTCACGTCGCCGCTCTTTTTAATGTAATATTTCGTAATGGTCTTCATACCGATAAACACTTCCCTCGTCAGCATGAACGTGGGCGCGACTATCAGCCACAATCCCAGCCCGAACAGGAAAAGTCCCACGGTAAATCCCGCCTGCCTGCCCAGCAGAAAAGCCATTACCATCATGGTTCCGCCGCCCAGCACTTCCAGCACTATAGCAAGCGCGATTCCCGTAGCCATGACCCAGCCCAGCGCCATGCACGTCCCCGAAAAGAGGTAGTACAGCGCGAGCACGGGCGATACGAGCGCCGTCCTGCCCGCCCCCGGACCTTTTCCGCCTTTCGCTTTTATAACCTGTTCCATATGCCCCTCACGTCCGTCCCGCCGGACGGATTGAATTTTTATCTTTCATACCCGTAGCCAACCTCAGTAGAACACATTTTACAGTAAAACATAAAATATGTGTATATGTCGGGTTGTAAAATGCCTTGCTTTAAGCGTAACTGGTTTCGAGCAGATTTGTGCGAGATGGCGCGCAGTTGTAGTAAACTACAACAAGTCGACAAATTGTGGGAGCGTGTGACGCTCCACCCATGATAATCTGCGAAGTAACCGGGTAATAATGCCGAATTGCTTTCTTCGCAGAGTAATCAGCCTGCGGCGGCTCGCCGCCCGAAAGCAGTACGATTAAAGCGTTCTACTGGGGCCCACTACGGGTACCGTTGCTTTTATTAGTATTCCCGCGCACACGCTTTTATAACGCGTTTTTTATCTTCCGCCGCCGTCGGTATATCCAAGCACCGCCGCACGCCGGGAATTTTCCGTAACGGGAATACCGTATGCCGCACGCTTATTTTCCAGCACGGTTTCCGCAAGCATATTTTCCATCTCGTCCATGCAGCGGCTTTTCGCAAGCCCCGCCGCAAAGCCTTTGTACAGCAGGGCGCATTTTTCTTTTTCATAAGGATTTTCCATGAAAAAGTCTATCTTCTCCGCCAGATCCGCGCTGTCGGAAGGTCTGAAAAGATTATGCCCGCCCATGGCAAAGGCTCTGGTCGCGCTTTTTTCCGAATCGGCTATAACGGGGACAAGTCCGCCGCAGATGGCTTCAAGGCAGGAAATCGCCTCTATCTCCACCTTTGCGGTATGCACGTATAAGTCGGCGGAGTGTATGACGTCCGTCAGCTCTTCCCTGGTGAAAAACCCGAACACGGGCGCGTTGGTCAGTCCTTCCGCCCTTCTTCTGAGCGCGCCCTCCATGGGTCCCGCACCGGCGAACACAAGTTGAATATCTTTCTCGTGCGCGCTCTTTTTCACCGCGTCTATAAGCACGCTCTGGTCCTTTTCGCGGGAATACCTGCCCGTGCACAGTATGACGAATTTTCCGTCCGTCCGCGCCTTTCTTTCACCCTTGAAAAACGCCTCGTCCACGCCGTTGGAAATCACGTAGCCGCGCGTACTCTTTTTCACGCTGCTTTCAAATTCGTCTTTGATGAACACCGTGGGATAGTGCACGCAATCGCACTTGCCGTAAAGCACGCGGTAAAAGCGGCGGTATATAGCCTTGTTCAGCGCCTTGCTGTTCATAAGTCCCAAGTGGTTGGTCACGTTTTCCGCCTGGCAGTGGAAGCCCGCCGATACGGGTATGCCCAAAGCGCGCGCTATGTCCGCCGCCCTGCGCGAAAGGGAAAAAGGCATCATGCAATGCACTATGTCCGCCCCGTCTATGGCGGAATAGAGAATATCGTCGTCCGCCTTTGCAAGCGCGACGTCGTTTTTCTTCACGTATCCGTCAAAAGGTCCGAAACTGCGCGTTTCGGCGACGTAATAACCCTCCTTTCCTTTCTTGTCTTTGTCGGGACACACCACCCTTACTTCGTGACCTTTGGCGCGGAGCGATTCTATGAGATTCGCCGCCGCCACCGCCGTGCCGTTCTTTCTGGACAGGGGTATGTCGCTTATTATCGTGACTTTCATGTTGTTACTTCTCCTTTGCTTTGTGATTATATGATAATCCGCATAAGTAAACGCGCCGTAACGCCTCGGTTACATTACCGTTAAATAATGGTAATTTAATAGTAAACATGCACCGCATTTAATATAGTAAACAATGCCTTTAATTTTTCCTTGTTTAAAGCCGTGCTTAAACGCACCGCGAAGAAGTGCCCTACTGCTAGGAAAGGCGCTCATTTTGGGAATGAGCGTACTTGGCGTACGTGATTTCTCGAAATGAGTGCCTTGACACCGCAGGAGGGTGCTTATGCGCGGTGCCCTCGCGGGCGGAAAAAGTGTATGAAAAAAATTCCGAGAGGCAAACACCTCTCGGAAAATAATTTTTTGAATTAACGGTTTCCGCCTATTTAGGAAGTTTGACAGTAAACGTAGACCCCACTCCTACTTCACTTTCTACTGTCAAACTTCCGTTACAAAGCTGGACGATGCGTTTGCATATGGCAAGCCCCAACCCCAGACCGCGCTTGGAGTGCGATTTATCCGTCTGGTAGTATTTGTCGAAAATGCGCTCCCTGTCCTCGGGCGGTATGCCCTTGCCCGTGTCGGCTACGGAAACGGCGATGAATTTTTCTTCGTTTTTCAAGGTAACGGTTATGCTTCCGCCCTTGGGCGTGTATTTTACGGCGTTGGTCAGAAGATTTATCCAGAGGTGCTGCATAAGGTCGTAATCGCCCACGTAAACGGCTTCGTCCAGATCCATGGTCATGTCCAGCTCCTTTTCCGTCCACTGCCCGGAAAGCAGGATACTGCAACGGCGCAACTGTTCGTCCAGGGAAAAGGGCTTTTTATCGGGGATTATCTTCTGCGTGTCCAGCCTGCTCATAAGCAGACTGTTGCCGGCAAGGTCGGCAAGGCGGCGCGATTCGGAAGCTATTATCTCCAGGTAACTGCGCTTTTCTTCTCTGCTCAAAGTTCCGTCGTCGTTCAGAAGCATTTCCGCAAAGCCGTTTATCGACGTGATGGGCGTGCGCAACTCGTGTGCGTATCCGTTGATAAAGTCGTTCTTCAGCATTTCCACGCCGCCCAGCTCTTCCGCCATCGTGTTAAAGTTGCGGTACAGCTCGCGGAAAGGCTGGTCCTTTTCCGCGTCGAGGCGCACGGTATAGTCTCCGTCCGCAACCTTCTGCATGGCGTCGGATATTTTGTCCAGATAGCGGTAAATGTACCTTGTGAACAAAAAATTTACCAAAGTGACCAGCACGACTATGGGCACAAGCATACTCAGAACGCCTATCATGTGCATATCGGTGATTACAACGCGGTACATGAGCGCTAACGCCGTGGCGATGACTATCACTATGAGCACGACGAAGAACGTCTGTAACGTCAGCATTGCCGAGATTTTCCTGCGCATGGGCGAAAGTTGTTCTTTCGTCTTTTGTTTTTTCTTTTTCATATGTCCCTCACGCTTTTATTACGGCCTTGTAACCTATGCCCTTTACGGCGATGAGATCCACTTCTTCCACGTCCGCGATCTTATTCCTCAGGCGGGAGATGTGCACCTTTACCGTATCGTCGCCGCTGGCGCTGTCCGCACCCCATATTTCGTCCAGAAGCTGGTTTTTCGTGAATATCATATTTGGATAGGACAGGAGTTTGAATAAAAGATCGAATTCCTTATGCGTAAGCTCTATGTTTCTGCCGTTATAGGTGACGGTATACGCCGCCGAATCCACCCTCAGTCCGCCCACGGTGATGGCGCGCGAATCGGCTATCTGCGCGCGGCGGAGTATGGCGCGGATACGCCAGATAAGTTCGGAATAATCTATCGGCTTGACCATATAATCGTCAATGCCCAGCTCGAAGCCCTGCGCCTTGTCCTGCGGCGACGCCTTTGCCGTAAGGAAGATAAACGGGACGTTGTTGCCGCTGCTGCGCACCTCGCGCGCCAGCTGATAGCCGTCCATGCCGGGCATCATTATGTCGGACACTATAACGTCGATATGGCGCGAATAGATAACGTCGAGCGCGGACTTGCCGTCCTCCGCCGAAACCACGTCGAAATCGCGGTGCAGATTCGCGACCGTAAGCAGGCGGGTGGAATAATCGTCTTCTACGACCAAAACAGTTGACATAAGACCTCTCCTTTCCTTTCTTTGATATTATTGTAACATAATACGGTTAAATGAAAGTAAATTTTTCAGATAAATTGAAATATCCGCACGCAAAACGCGCTTAGGCGGCAGGGCAAGGCGCGCCCCGGAAGGAGCGCGCCGCCACCCTATATTCCGCGGTCTCAGCGCGACCCCTCTTTTTCGTCCGCGAATACCTTTTCCGCCGCCGCTGCCCGCTCTTCCGCCTCGTTCATATCCCTGCCGTATATATCGGATATGAGGAACTTCATGCCCAGACTCCTGCCCGTAAGCAGATGTATTATATAGTGCAGGCAGAAAACCAGCGTACCGCCCGTATGGCAGAGCATATCCAGGTCGGTGTCGAGTACGGACACATACTTCATTCCTTCCCACGCCGCCCGTATGCCGGTTATGCCCTGCTCTTCCAGCATTGCGATGACCTCCGGCGGCACGTGCCCCTGCGACGACTGCCCAGCAAGCAGGTCCACGGTAAATTCCATTATCTCCCATACCGCCGCCGTGCCGAGCGAGCAGAGAAATAAAACGAGCACGGTTGCAAGTCCGCTTTTTCTTTCACTCCTGCCGCCCTCTTCCGCCTTGTTGAGCTTGCCCGCAAAGGGAATAATGATAAATATCATCATAACGTAGCCGCTTAAAAAGTGCATTGCGCAGTCGTACCAGTCCACTTTGTTGAATACGTTGAACGCGCTGCCTATAAGCGCGCTTCCCGTAAGCATTATTATGTACGCCGCGTGCTGGGATACGGAAAAGCGGTGCTTCGCCGCGCGCTCGATAACGTGCGGCACCCACATGAACACAGCCGTGCACACGCAGGTGAAAAGCCTGTTTTCCGGATCGCCCTGAATACCGTTTACCACGGCGGTTATCGCCGCCGTAACGCTTATCGCCGCTTCCATAAGCAAAATGACGCAGCGCTTCGCGTGCGCTTTAGGCGCGAGTTCTTCCGCCTTTATCCATCTTCTTTCGTGCATGCCGTCACCTCCCTTTCGATAAAAGTTTATCACCCGGAAGTTACGGAGTCGTTACGCGGAAGTTACAGCCGGGTTACGTCCCTGTAAAACTTTTGCAAACAGGCGCTCTGCTTTGTTTTCGCAAATATACAGCCGAAAGTGTTGCGGCTTTGCGAAAGTATGTTATAATATGCGCGGAGAGAAAAAAATGGCGGACAAACAGGAAAAGACGAACGTAATGCGCATACTCGACGCGAAAAAACTGCCGCACGAGTGTTATTATTTCGACTGCACGGAAGCGCCCTCGGGCGGGGAAGTGGCGGCGATTCTGGGAAAAGACGCAAGGCAGGTTTTCAAAACGCTGGTCACCACGGGCAAAAGCGGAAACCACTACGTGTTCATGGTCCCCGTGACGGGCGGACTGGATCTGAAAAAGGCGGCGCACGCCGCCGGGGAAAAGAACGTGGAGATGTTAAAGGCGAAAGACCTGCTTCCGCTCACCGGATACGTCCACGGCGGATGCAGTCCCATAGGCATGAAGAAGTATTTTCCCACGTTTATAGACTCTTCCGCAAAGCAGCTGCCCACGGTGGTTTTCAGCGCGGGCAGGATAGGACGGCAGGTGGAGATGACCCTGGACGACCTGCAAAAAGCCGTGCGCATCCGGGTGTGCGATTTGTCTGACGGATAACTTTTAATCTTCTATCAACGCGGCGTTTTCGGTAACGCTTTTGCAAAAATTCTTCTTCTTGGAGAAAAATACTCCCGCGCGCTTGAAAAGATACAGCGCAAGCGGGAATAATCCCAGCTCCGTTGTATCGCTCTTTCTGCCTATACGGGCGTTCCGCCTTTCGCGCGAATCCACTATCGCTTTATTGCCCCTGTAAAAGCCGAACATGGCGCCGACCACCAGTCCCAGCACCAGGATTATCGAAAATACCCTCAGCCACACGGGGACGACGCCGCCGGTGACGTACCCCAGGATAGTGCCGTAAACTATCTTTACTATTACCATGCCCTGCGGCTTGGCAAAGTCGGGATAGATGACGCCGTGATACATCAGAAGCGAATATATTACTATTAAAACTATGCCCGAAAAAGGAATCCATATATCCTTCACCTCGAACCTGCCCACGTTGAGGAAGAGCATAAGTCCGCCCAGCCACAGTATTTCGTGACGCATGACCGAGATGACGAGAGTCGCTCCGTTTTCCGCGTCGGTGAGCATTGAAGCGGGCGAAAAGCAGCCGCCTATTATAAAGCCTATGCCCGTGACCATGCCGCAGAAGGACGCGAACGCCTGAAGTTTTCTGCCGCCTACGATAACGCAGACGGAGAACACGAAATAACTGATATGCGAAAATTCGGACGGATACTTGTGAATGGCGCGCTGGTCGATGAAATACCACACATGGAAGGCGAATACGAAAAGCGCTATCAGATAGACAAGCACATAGCTTACGCGCCTGTAATTGCGCAGAGAAACCGCAAGCAGCGTTTCGGCTGCGAGAATACCTATAAGCATTGCGGTCATACCTGCCGGCGGAAACCCGGGCCAGACGGACATACTCCCCTCCTTTTCGATACGCGGCGCCTTACAGAACGCCGCAATTATAATATTCGCCGCGCTTCGAGCTCTTGCGGGCGCGCTTTATTATCCCCTTGTATTTTAACACTTTTACCAAAAAAGGCAACAGCCCTATCTGGTAATCTTCGTCCTTTACGCCGATGCGCGCGTGTTTTTTCCTGCGCGCGGCGTTTATCCTTATGTTTACGACGTGGTACAGCACCACCGTGCCCACCACGGCAAGACCTATCCCAACGCTGGTGGCTATGCGCGCGATGAGCGGAAGCGGCCTGTGCGTGACGTATTGCAGAATATTGCCCTGCACTATGGCGACTATCTGCATGGTCTCCCTCTCCCCTTCGTCAAAGCCGGGATACACCAGCCCGTAGTACACGAGCATGGAAAAACCTATCATAAGCGCGATGCCGGTAAGCGCTATCCACACGTCGCGCATACGGAATTTGCCCACGTTCAGGAATATCAGCAGTCCGCACAGCCACATCGCCTGATGCCTTACGACGGATATGGCAAGTTCGCCCGCGCTGAAAGAAGTGGTCAGCAGGGATACGGGCGAGACCACGCCCGCGAGTATGTACCCCAGACCCGTGAGCATACTGCAGTACCCCGCCAGCGAAAGCAGTTTTTTACTGCCCAGCACCACGGATACCGCCATCACGAAATAACTGATATGCGAAAATTCCACCGGATACCAGCCGCGGCGCACGCGGTTGATTGCGAAATATACCGCGTTGAAAACCAGAAGTACCGCCGCAAGCGCGAACGCCAGATACATACTCGCCCTGCGGTGGTTGCGCAGCGCGATTACCAGAAGCGTACACGCCGCCAGAAGTCCTATCATGAGCGCGACCATTGCCGCGGGCGGAAACCCTGGCCATACGGAAGGGCGCGGTCCTATCGGCTGTGCCGTGTTGCCGTGGGGAGCGTTCATAGTTTTTCTCCTTCGTTGAATTTTTCACCGCCTCACGCCTTAAACAGGCGCCGGGCAGTATCCGCCGTCCGCCGCGCGGTTTTGGCGCAAAAGACGCGGAGATTACACCTTGTTACAGTTGTAAAAGTCCGCTTTTTTATTTTCGAATTTTTTACGCGCCGCTTTCGCTATCAGCGGGAAAATGCCTATCTCGGTAGTGTCGGGCTTTATTCCCATATGCTCGCAGCGCCTTATTTTATACTTATAATATTTGTCGTTCACCACATAGAACAGTACGAGCGTCGCCGCCACGAGCACCGCTATTCCCGCAACGGTGAATATGCGCAGTCCGATACTTATTTCCCCTTTTATCACATAGCTTAATATGGTTCCTTCCGCTATCTTGATGATGACCATATCGTCCCACTTGTTGAAGTCGGGATAGATTATCCTCAGGTGCACCAGGTACGAGAAGCCCACCATCAGCGCGATGCCCAGCACGGGAATCCATATGTCCTTTATCTCGAAATGCCCTATCGTAAGGAAGAGGGCGAATCCGCACAGCCACAGCAGCATATGCTGCGTAACGGAAATTCCCAGCGAAAAGGAGGATGCGGCGTCGTTTATCATCGACTGCGAGGATATAATGCTTGCTATCATGAACGACAGTCCAGCCAGCATGGAGCAGTAGCTTGCGAAAGCGCGCATCTTCTTACTGCCCGTGACCACGGTCACTCCCAGCACGAAGTAGCTGATATGCGAAAACTCCACGGGATAAATGCCGTTTTTCGCTATGTTGTCACGGATAAACTCCTGCGATTTATACACAAGAAGTATCAGCGCCACTATGTATACCATTATGTACGTCGCCCTGCGGTGGTTGCGCAAAGCCACAACCAGCGCCGTTTCCGCGGCGAACACCGCCACTATTATAGCCGTAAGAGCTGCAGACGTCAAAACGACCCCCTTCGCCGCTCCGCAACGTCGCGTATGCGGCTTCTTCTTACTCCCTTCCTTCCTGCGGAAGGGGCGTTCTACCCTCTATATTAGACCATCCGAACAAATTTTTCAACCGAAAAATAACCATTTTATGTATATTTTTAATTATTAAATATTTATTATTTCGGCTAAAACGGCGATTTTTCAACGGATTTTATGCTTTCCGCCGCTTTTTTATGGATAAAACGGGAATTTGTCCGCGCATTTTGTTTTCCCTGCCATTTATTATTCGGGCGGGGCGTGTTATACTGTGCGTAAGGTACCCATACCCAACCTCAGTAGAACACTTTAATCGTACTGCTTCCGGGCGGCGAGCCGCCGCAGGGCTGATTACTCTGCGAAGAAAGTAATTCGGCATTATCGTCCGGTTACTTCGCAGATTATCATGGGTGGAGCGTCACACGCTCCCGCAATCTGTCGACTTGTTGTAGGTTACTACAACTGCGCGGCGGCGAGCCGCCGCAGGCTGATTACTCTGCGAAGAAAGCAATTCGGCATTATTGCCCGGTTACTTCGCAGATTATCATGGGTGGAGCGCCACGCGCTCCCGCTGAAAGCGAGGCATTTTACAACCCGACATATACACATATTTTATGCGTTACTGTAAAATGTGTTCTACTGAGGTTGGCTACAGGTAGCTTATTTTACGGGAGAAAATTATGAAGAAAAACCTTTTCCGCGCTTTATGCGCCCTTTCGATACTTATCGGCGTTCTTGCGGTATTCGCCGCCTGCTCGACGACCAAAACCGTGAGCGCGACGGTGGACAAAAGCGCCGCCACGGTGGAAGTTTCCGAAGATTTGTACGGGCTTTTCCTGGAGGACATCTCGTTTGCCGGCGACGGCGGGCTTGTTTCCGATGACGAAAAAATTACATTTATATTTAAGGTTGCATATTGACATTATCACGCGGGCAAGCGTATAATCTATGTACAAGGCACTTTTGCGGTGCGGCAGGGGTGAAAATGCTTAAACTTACCGAGATTGTTAAAGATTACCGAGCGGGCGACAATATCGTCCGCGCTTTGGACGGCATATCCGTGGAATTCCGCAAGAGCGAATTCGTATCCGTCCTGGGCGCTTCCGGATGCGGCAAAACCACCCTTCTGAATATAATCGGCGGTCTGGACAGATACACTTCCGGCCAGCTGAATATAGACGGCCAGGATACGGATACGTTCAAATCCGTGGACTGGGACTTATACCGCAACCAGCGCATAGGCTTTATTTTCCAAAGCTATAACCTTATTCCGCAAATATCCATACTTGCCAACGTGGAACTTGCGCTCACTCTTTCCGGCGTGCCCGCCAAAGAGAGAAAAAAGCGCGCGCAGGAAGCGCTTGAAAAAGTCGGTCTGGGCGCGCAGGTGAAGAAAAAGCCCAACCAGCTTTCCGGCGGACAGATGCAGCGCGTTTCCATAGCGCGCGCGCTTATCAATAATCCCGATATAATACTTGCGGACGAGCCTACCGGCGCGCTTGACAGCACCACCAGCGTAAACGTGATGGAGCTGCTCAAAGAGATAGCCAAAGACAGGCTTGTGATAATGGTCACCCACAACCCCGAACTTGCCGAAGAGTACAGCACACGCATAATACGTATGTCCGACGGCAAGATAATCGGCGACACCATGCCTTACGATTCCGGCGCGGAAGAAGAAGCGCGCGCACGGGCGGAAAAGGACGCGGGCACAGCTGCTTTTTCCGAACCGGAAGGCGACGCCTTTGAAGAAGGCACGCGCAAGGCGGTAAGGCAGCTGCGCAAGCAGAAAAAGGCGCGCCTGAAAAAGACTTCCATGGGCTTTTTCACGGCGGTCGCCCTCTCCTTCCAGAATATCCGCTCCAAGATAGGCAGAAATCTGATGACGGTGGGCGCCGGCAGTATAGGCATTATCTGCGTATGTCTGGTGCTCGGTCTTTCCACCGGTCTTACCGGCTATATAAATTCCATGGGAGAAGAAATGCTCGCCGCCAATCCCGTCATGATAGGTTCGATAAGCGCGGACATAACGCCCCTGCTCACAGGCGAAACCACTTTCCAGGATATCTTCGGCGAAAACACCTATCCCGACGACGACGAAATCTCCGGCGAAACAAGCTCCATCGTACAGCAGCTGATGACTATGGTCGCCACCAACACCATAGACGAGGAATTCATTCAGAACGTAAAGAGGGATATCGAACCGATTGCAAGCGCCGTCGTGTACGATTACGGCTACGACGCCCTTCTTCTTTCGCAGGTCAGCACCGAATACGAGGGAATTGAAGACGCCGGCATGGACGGCATAATCGGCGGCTCTTCCCAGGACGACGGCAATCCGTTCGGACAGGTGAACGGTGTGGGCAACGTATCCACCGCGCTGGGGCTTCAACCCGTTGCGGGTGAAAAATACTTCGATATTCTGGCGGGCCGTCTGCCCGAATCCCCTACCGAAGTCGTACTGGTCGTTTCCGGCAGCAACACCGTTTCGGACGCCATTATGGCGGCTTTGGGCGAGTATAAAAACACCCTTTCCGCTTCCGAATTTCTGGGCAAGGAAATAAAAATGGTCTACAACGACGGAAAGTATATATCCGCCGAAAACGGCAAATTCGCGCTGCGCACCGACTACGACGTACTGTGGAACTCTTCTTCCGACGACGTGGAAACCCTCACGATATGCGGCGTTATCCGTCCGCAAAAACTCAACGACGCGGGCACCGCGCTTGCTTCCATGACTTCGGGCATAGCCTACGGCGACGGCTTTATGGAAATGGTCTACGAGCACGAACACGACTCGCAGGTCGTGCTTGCCCAGCAGGCAAATCCCGAACACGACGTTACCGTGACCGACGGCGACGACGCCCTTTATTCCAACATCTGGTCTTACATAATTTCCATGTCGGGCAACGTCAACAACATTTACGACCCGATAATTATGGACGTCATCACCGACTTCATGACGGGCATCTATCCGCTGTACTCGGCAAAAATATCCACGCTGGGCGCAAGCACCCTGCCGGTGTCGATTAACGTGTACACCCTCAATTACGGCGTTAAGGAAGCCGTGCTTGCCGCCGCGGACGCCAACGAAATCAACTATACCGACACCGCCGGCATGATAACGGGTATGCTGTCCAATATCGTCAACGTCATCTCCGTCGTGCTTATCTGCTTTACTTCGGTATCGCTGATAGTGTCGTCCGTAATGATAGGCATTATAACGTATATATCCGTGGTGGAGCGCACCAAGGAAATAGGCATACTGCGCTCGCTGGGCGCACGCAAGACGGACGTGGCGCGCGTGTTCATAGCCGAATCGCTTATGATTGGACTTGCCGCCGGTATTCTGGGCGCGCTTCTTGCCTATCTCATATCCATACCGCTCAACTTCGGTATAGCCGCCCTGCTCGGCGATATGCTCGCGGGCGCAAGCATATGTATACTGCAACCCCAGCACGCACTCCTGATGGTCGGCGTTTCCGCGGTTCTGACGGTAGTCGCGGGCTCCATTCCTTCTTATATAGCGTCCAAGCGCGACCCCGTAATCGCTCTGCGTAGCGAGTAGCGGAAAATCAACAAGAAAAAAATTACCCGAAGACTTTTATTCTTCGGGTAAATTTTTTTATACTTTTCCGCCCGAGAAAAGTGCGGCGGTATATAAGCGCGCTCACGCGGTATCGTTCCGCATTTTCAACGGTCAATATACCACCTTATAAAATACATTTTTCACGGCATAGAGCACTTCTATCAGCTTATTTATTCGCAACCGAAAGCGGTGAAAAATTATAATCAGGTAAAACAAGTAACTTCTTCCGCGACGCTAATAAAAAGCAGGGGCGTTTTTCCGCCCCTGCCCTTGTTTTTCTTATATGTTTATTGCTTATTCCGTAGCTTCTTTTTCCAACTCTTCCTGGATCTTCTTATTCAGCACCCTGCTTTCTTCCGCGTTATCCGCCACGGTGGAAACATATATTTTCAGCTTGGGTTCGGTACCGCTGGGGCGTACGCAAGCCCACATATCGCCGCCGAGGTCGTATTTAAGCACGTTGGCTTTGGGCAGATTGATAAGTTCCTGTTTGCCGTCCTTGTAAAGCTTTACGGAAGAAGAGTAATCGGACACGCTCTTCACGTCCATTCCGCCGAGCGATACGGGCGCGTTTTTGCGCAGTTTTTCCATAATCGACGCCATTTTTTCCATGCCGTCCAGCCCTTTGAAAGTGAGCGATTTGCTCGTTTCGGTGAAATATCCGTACTTATCCCAAAGTTCTTTCAATCTGTCGTAAACGGTTTTGCCGTGCGCCTTCTGGTAGCACGCGAGTTCCGCCGCGAGCATTGCCGCCACGACCGCGTCCTTATCGCGCGAATGGGTACCGCGCAGATAGCCGTAGCTTTCTTCGAATCCGAACATGAACGTACGGTGTCCGTTGCCTTCCCACTCCTTTATCTTTTCGCCGATAAACTTGAAGCCCGTCAGCACGTCATAAACCTTTGCGCCGTAATCTTTGGCTATGCGGTTGGCAAAACGCGAAGTGACTATCGTCTTTACCACGGCGGCGTTTTCGGGCAGTTCGCCGCGCTCCTTGCACCTGCCCAGCACGTAATCCATCAGAAGGCTGCCTATCTGATTGCCCGTAAGGGTGACGAATTTCCCTTCCCTGTCCCTTACGGCTATGCCCATGCGGTCGCAGTCGGGGTCGGTGCCGATGACTATGTCGCTGCCCGTCCTGTCCGCCAGCTTTATGCCCAGCGCAAGCGCTTCGGGCTGTTCGGGGTTGGGCATTGTGACGGTGGAAAACTCGGGATCGGGCAGTTTCTGCTCTTCCACCACGTCCACGTTTATACCCATGCGCGCAAGCATGGTGGTAACGGGCTTCCAGCCGCTGCCGTGCAGGGGCGAATACACTATCCTGATGCTTGCCCCCACCTGCGCCACTTCCTTGGGCGAAAGGGACAGTTTGGAAAGCTCCGCATAATATTTTTCATCCACGCACTTGCCTATCACCGTTATCTTGTCCGAAAGCGCAAAGTTATCCTTGCCCGCAATATCCCCGTGACTTTCGGTTACAACGTCCTGTCGCGGCACTCCGAAATAGTCGCCCTTTTCGATATACGCCACAACGCGCGCCGTGGATTCGGGCGACATCTGCGCGCCGTCCTCGCCGTATACCTTATAGCCGTTGTATTCCTTGGGATTGTGGCTGGCGGTAATCATTATGCCCGCCTTGCAGCCCAGATAACGCACGCCGAACGAACACATGGGCACGGGGCGTACGTCCTCGTAAACGTAAACTTTCACGCCGAAAGCGCCCAGCACGCGCGCCGCCGTAAGCGCGAATTCAAAGGACATACGGCGCGTATCGTAAGAGATAAGCACTCCCCTGTCCTCAGCCTTTTCGTCAATAATAAATTTCGCAAGGCCCTCGGTCGCACGCGCCACGGTGTATTCGTTCATGTTCGCTATGCCCATGCCGATAGTGCCGCGCATACCCGCCGTGCCGAACGCCAGAGGAAGGGAAAACCTCTCCTTCATCTCCTTTTCATCGGCGGCGATGGCTTTCATTTCGCCTTCGTATTTGCCGTCAACCTTACTTTGCCACAGTTTGAAAGTATCTTTGTAATCCATAATACTACCTCGCACAAGTAATATTATAAAGCAAAAGCGCGATTATTGCAAGAAAAACAATAAGCTGTTAAATATCGAATAAAAGCGTTTTGTTTCGCCTTTTTCGTCCGCGTCCGACAAATCAACCGCGTTAAACAGCACTTGAACGCCGCAAATACAGAATTCACGGTAAAAATTTTTTCCGCCAAAAAGCAATACTTTGCCCGAAATTGCTTTCCGGAACTCCGTCTTATCGTTTTACGGTATAATCGAGGGCGCGGCAAATTGCCGTAAAATTTTTTCGGCAGCCGCCCTAAGAGTGTATATATCGGGCGCGGACGTAATAAGACGCACTTTTCCGCGGTCCGGGCTTGCGCCGGCGAGTTTTCTCAGCTGCCGCGCCACGCCGTTATTGCCGTCCAGCACGGGACAGCGCAACAGTTTTTGCACGTGGTCTTTTATAAGGCAGTAGTGCGTACAGCCGAGCACGCAGGCGTCGAACTTTTCGTTTCGGCACGGAGCGAGAATTTTCGCCAGCATCTTATATGCGCCCGTTAAGTGCGGATAGGAATGTTCTATCTCCGCCGCCAGCGGCGCGCAGTCGGGGATAAAGCAGTCTTCACCGTTCAGAAGCCGTGCGAAGCGCGGCTGTTTTATTGTCAGCGGAGTTGCCAGCACGCACAGCCTTTTACCGTAAATTTTCGCCGTTTTTATGCACGGTTCAGTCCCTACGAACGTTATTTTTTCAAATTCGGCGCGCAGTCCGTCTATCGCGCACGCCGTTGCGGTGTTGCACGCCAGCACTATGCACTCCGCCCCTTCGTCCATCAGCCTGACCGCGCCCGCACGGACTATCGCCGCAATCTGCGCCGCGCTCTTATCCCCGTAAGGACAATGCTCCGCGTCGGCAAAATATATATACTCTCCCCCGCCGCGCACGCGCAAAATCTCGCTCAATGTCGTAAGCCCGCCTATCCCCGAATCCAAAACGCCTGTTACCATATAATATAGTATATGGTGCAGAATAAAAAACTTTTCAAGGCAACGTGGGCCGCTCCACCGCGGCGAGCCGGAAGCGCCGTGCGCTTCACCACTGATTACACTTTGAAGTGACAAAGGAATGGTTTGATAGTACTTTCTTCGCAATGCTTTTGTTTTTCACCTTGTTAAAACCCGCAACCAAACGCACCGCAGAGAAGGCGTGTCAGACGAGGAAAAGTGGTTTTTTGCGATGGGCGCGTACTTGGCGTACGTAACCTGAGAAAAAAACCGCTTTGACAAAGTATCACGCGCCTTATATGCGGCGCCTCTGGTGGGCGAAAAACGGGTGAGAAAAAATTACGGACGGCAAAGTTTTGCCGTCCGTATATTTTTGAATTACCGTTTTAAGCCCTACTATTACTTATTAGCCGATTCGAGGTTATACAGCTCCTTCGACAACCTGGAAATCTTACGCGAAGCGGTGTTATCCTTGTATACGCCGTCGCTCTTAGCCCTGTCGATAAGGGAAATGGTTTCGGGCAGAAGCTTCTTGGCAAGCTCGACGTCACCGGCAGCGACGGCTGCGCGGAACTTCTTCACGCTGTTTCTTACACGGGTACGCTTGGCAACGTTCCTCTCGTTAGCTTTTTCGTTGGTTATAACTCTCTTCTTCTGAGATTTGATCTGCGGCATTTTTACTCCTCCGATATGGATACATTCTTGTTATTTGCTTATCAATTTTAGCATATAAAAAAGTGAAAAGCAAGGAATTTGCTCTACAATTATTATATTTTTTTGCTTTTCGGGTACACTTTCGGCATGGAATACAATTCGCTTTTATTGGAAACGGCCGCCGTCCAAGGCTTGAAAGAGGACGAATTCGTGCGCCGCGGCTGTCGCGTGACCCACGGAATCATGCCCGATAAGGGCGAATATTACACGCTGACGGAATGCGGCGACGACGATAATCTTGTAAGAATTTTCGCCTCGTATATAAAAAAGCTTGCCGGCGAAAACCTGAAACGCGTGCTTATCGTGGGCTTGGGCAACCGCGGCATGACGGCGGACGCGCTGGGCAACACCACCCTGCACCACCTCTCCGCAGGCGGAAGCAATCCCCATTTCAGTCTGATTGCGCCGCAGGTAAGCGTCGTCACCGGCGTTGAAAGCTCCGACATTGTGGCAAGCGTGAGCGAGCGCGTCAAACCCGACCTCACTATTTTAATAGACACCCTTTCCACTTCTCGCTACGAACGCCTTGGCAGGTGTTATCAGCTGTGCAACTTCGCCCTCACCCCGGGAAGCGGCGTGGGCAATTCCAAATTTATGCGTACGCAGGGCAAAACGCTCTCCGTCGGCGTGCCGCTGGTGATAAAGCTGGGCGATCTGGGCGTGGAAAAATTGAGAAATTTCGTCGTCACCCCCGCCGACATAGACGAACAGGTTGCGAGGTGCGGAAAAAACATTGCCCGCGCAATAAATACCGCTTTCGGAAAATAAAGCAACTCTCCGCCGCGGCGGACAAAAGCGTCCGCGCAAAGCCGTCAACCGGGAGGCTTTTACGTTTGTCTTATTTTTTCAACGCACTCTCCCCAAAGGCGGGAGATAAACTCTTTCTGCAAGCGCTGGCAGACGTTAAGCCGGGCATTGCGGCGCGCAGTGTTTCCGAAAGTGGTTGCAACAGCGGCAAATGCAGCGCAATAAAAGTGATTATAAGTGATTAAAACGCTTCGGCGAAAAACTTAACCGCCGAATATAAAACCTCATGCCCGCTTACGCTTTTACGGTTAATTGTTAGCCTGTTTTCGGAAAATATTCGTCAAAACCTTATTTATTGAGTCTTTGCCTGCCTGCGAATAACAGCCGTAATTAAAAAATATCCCTCCGGAAAATCATGATTTCCGAGGGATACTTTTTATTCTTCGAATACTTCTATCAGGGCTTTTTGCTGCTTGGGGGATAATTTACGGAAACACTGCAACATCTGCCTTTCGGTTTCGCTCAATATCTCCACCCTTTCGTTTTCAAGGAAAAATTGCGAAAGAGTCAGACCGAAGGCATTGCAAATGCATTGCAATGTTTCCAGCTTTGGCGGCGACTTCCTTGTGTACAGCGAATAGAGCGTTCCTATCGGTATTCCCGCTTTTTGCGCCAATTTATAGTCCGTCCAACCGCGCTGACCCTGTAAAATCTTTATTTTACTAAGTATATCCATACAAATATTATACTATGCATTTGCATACGGCAATATTATGCATTTGCATTGACATTTTTACGCATTTGCAATATAATTAAGACGAATTTGCATAATACAAGGGGATTTTTTTATTGTCGGATAATCAGACCAAATCGAAAAAGCGCGTGCGCGATCACGGCGAGGTTTTTACCGCGGAACGCGAAGTTAAGGCGATGTGCGACCTTGTAAAAGACGAAACCGAGCGCATAGACAGCCGATTTTTGGAGCCTGCCTGCGGAAACGGGAACTTTCTTGCGGAAATTCTTACGCGCAAACTTGCCACCGTCAAAAAACTTTATAAATCAAACCCCTACGATTACGAACGGTACGCCGTGCTGGCTGCCACAAGCATTTACGGCGTAGAGCTACTAGCAGACAACGCCGCGGAATGCCGCACACGCCTGTTTGAGCTGTGGGACACGGAATATTCGGGCGTGTGCAAAAAAGCTGCCAATAACGAAACGCGCTCCGCCGTGAAATATATACTGTCGAAAAATATTTTATGCGGAAACGCGCTTACGATGATGTGCGTGGACGAAAACGGACGCGATACCGAAGAGCCGATAATTTTCCCCGAATGGAGCTTGCTCGGCACAAAGCTTAAGCGGCGCGATTTCAGGCTGGACGTATTACTGAAAGCAAACGACAAACCGCGCTTGGGGCAGGATTCACTCTTCGGCATTCCCGAAGATATACGCCCCTATCTGTCCGAAAACCCGGTGACAAAAGAATACATGGCGGAACCGATATGCGAATATCCGCCCGTACATTACAGGAAGGTGCAGGAAAATGGCTGAAACCTTTTTCGATAAAATCTATAAGAATAAGACCTTGCACACGCCCGACGTGCTTTCGTGCCTGGCGAATTTGTCAAACGACGAAGTGTTCACCCCGCCCGACATTGCAAATAAAATGCTTGACCTTTTGCCGCAAAAACTTTTCAAGGACCCGAACACCACTTTTTTGGACCCTGCCTGCAAAACGGGCGTGTTTTTGCGTGAGATAGCCAAACGGCTGATTGTGGGCTTGCAGGACGTTTTTCCGAATTTGCAGGAGCGTCTGGACCACATATTCCATAAGCAACTTTACGGCATTGCGATTACCGAACTTACCAGTCTGTTATCCCGCCGCAGTCTTTATTGCAGTAAATATCCCAACGGTGAATATTCCGTATCGCACTTTGACAGTCCCGAAGGCAATATCCGATTCCGCCGCATAAAGCACACCTGGGTAGGCGGAAAATGCAAGTTTTGCGGAGCTTCGCAGGAACAGTGGGAGCGCGAAGAAGGCAAGGAAACGCACGCCTACGAATTTATACATACTTTGGATCCGGAGAAAATTTTTAATATGAAATTTGACGTAATTATCGGCAATCCGCCGTATCATTTGAAAACTTCCGAAATAGATGGAAAATCAAACGCCATCCCTATATATCACTTATTTGTAAATATGGTAAAATTTTTACAACCTAATTATTTAATTATGATTATTCCGTCACGATGGATGACAGGCGGCTCAAGATCATTAGATGACTTCAGAAATTCAATGATAAATGATCAAAGAATTTCTATTATGCATGATTTTCTAAATTCAAAAGATGTTTTTGCTGGTGTTGAAGTCAAAGGTGGTATTTGTTATTTTTTGTGGGACAAAAAGCATAGTGGTCCTTGCGACTTTTTTACCCATGACAACCAAGAAAGTGTTCATTCTCTCCGTTATTTATCAGAAAAAGATTCAAACTTCTTAATAAGGAACAACAATTTAATATCAATAAAAGATAAGGTGTGGGAAATCAAAGTTCCTTCCGTTGAAACTATTGCCTCCCCGCAAACTCCTTATGGTCTATTAAGCAATGCATTTCAAAAACATCCTGAGCTCTTTTCTGATAAAAAAATTGCTGGCGTGAAATATAGAGTTTTTGGATTAGGCAGAAACTCTAAGCGAGAAATTAAATACTTATTGCCTACTGTGGATATTCAAAAAAATTTTTCTGCAGATACATATAAGGTCTTTCTTCCAGAAGTTTATGGCAATGGTTCTTTAGGAGAAATTCCTCCCCAACCAATACTAGGCGTTCCCTATGATATTTGCACGCAAACTTTCAGACAATTTGGTGGATTTAAAACACTAGAAGAAGCTGAAAATTTTTACAGCTATATAAAAACAAAATTTTTCAGGTTAATGGTTGGCGTATTAAAGCATACTCACCATGCTCCTGCAAAAGTATATTCCCTTGTCCCTATGCAAGACTTTTCAAAGCCGTGGACGGACGAAGAATTATATAAGAAATATAACCTATCAAAAGATGAAATAGCCTTTATCGAAAGCATGATAAAGCCCATGGAGTAAAAAATGGCAAATAATATAAGTCTTTCCGAAATACTGCATACCCGCCCTGCCGTGGTGCCCACGATATACGGCTATATCCTGCCCGATTTGAGCGACCACGATGGATATATAAAGATAGGTTATACCGACCGCGACGTGGAAACGCGCATACGCGAACAGTTGCACGCGGCGGCGATAAACTTCAAAATTTTATTCAAGGAATCGGCAATGCGTCCGGACGGCACCTGCTTTACGGACAAGGACGTGCACAGACTGTTAAAGCGCAAAGGCTTTTCACAGTTAAATGCGGGCGCTGACAGGAACGAATGGTTTAAGTGCACCCTTTCGGACGCGCTTACGGCGGTTGAAGAACTGAGGACGGAAACGCGGTTCGAGGGCAACCGCACGTGGAATTTTACCATGCGGCGCGAACAAAAAGCCGCCGTGGACGTGACAAAGGCTTATTTTTTGCAGGTAAAAGCGGACGACCCTTCGCGCCCGCCCAAATTTTTATGGAATGCGAAAATGCGCTTCGGAAAGACCTTTGCCGCATACGAGCTTTGCAAGGCGATGAATTTCAAAAAAATTCTCGTGCTCACTTTCAAGCCCGCCGTGGAATCGGCATGGCAGGAAGACCTTACCCGCCATGTGGATTTCAAGGGCTGGCAGTTTGTTTCCAACAAAGAAGCTCGCTTTGACGCGAAAAAGCTGGACGAACAATACGAAGCCTGCGACAAGACAAAGCCCGTTGTGGTATTCGGCTCTTTTCAGGACCTGCTGGGCACGAATGAAGCCGGCGGCATAAAGGCAAAGAACGAATTTATCCACGCTACTAACTGGGACATAATAATATTCGACGAATACCACTTCGGGGCATGGCGCGAAAACGCAAAAAATCTGTTTGAAAAATTCGACGAAGAGGACAACGACTTCGACATTGAAAAATATCAGCAGGAAGAAGCGGGCAACGCGATAAACGAAACCTTTCTGCCCATAACTTCCGCGCACTATCTGTACCTTTCCGGTACGCCCTTCCGCGCGCTGGGCACGGGCGAATTTTTGGAAGACCAGGTATTCAACTGGACGTATTCGGACGAACAGGCGGCAAAGGAAAATTGGGACGATTCATCAGGCGAAAACCCTTACGCCGCGCTTCCGAAAATGGTTATGCTCACTTACAAAGTGCCCGATTCGATAACCGCAAACGTGGCGATAAACGAGGGCTACGACGAATTTGACATAAACGAATTTTTCCGCGCGGAAGTCGCGGAAAAAGGCAAGCCGGAAACAGCGCGCTTCGTGTACGAAGAGGACGTTCAGAAGTGGCTTAAAATGATACAGGGAAACTATATGCCCGTAGACGGCTTAAAGCTGGGCGCGGAACGTCCGCCCATGCCATTTTCCGATACCACCCTTCTGAACGTGCTTTCGCACACGCTGTGGTTCCTGCCCAACGTGGCAAGTTGCTACGCAATGTATAATCTGCTTAAACAAAAGCAGAACAACTTTTTCGCCGACTACAAAATTATCGTCTGCGCGGGAGTAAAAGCGGGTATCGGTCTGGACGCTTTGCGCCCGGTGCTGAACGCGATGGACGACCCTTTGAAAACCAAGACGATAACTTTGTCGTGCGGAAAACTGACGACGGGCGTTACCGTACGGCCCTGGGCGGGCGTATTCATGTTACGCAACTTGAAGTCGCCCGAAACGTATTTCCAGACGGCTTTCCGCGTGCAATCGCCGTGGGAGATAATAAACGACCGCGGGGACAAAGAGATAATAAAGCAGGAATGCTATATTTTCGACTTTGCCTTAGAGCGCGCCCTGCACCAGATTTCCGACTATTCCTGCCGCCTGAAAGTAGACGACACCCACCCCGAACAAAAGGTTTCGGAATTTATCTCTTTCCTGCCCGTGCTTGCTTTTGACGGCTCGTCCATGAACCGCATAGACGCGCAGGACATTTTGGACATTACCTATGCCGGAACTTCCGCAACCCTGCTTGCAAAGCGCTGGCAGACGGCGCTTTTGGTCCACGTGGATAACGACACACTCAAAAAACTGCAAAACAACAAAGACGCGCTGGACGCACTTATGCGTATAGAGGGCTTCCGTTCGTTGGGCGCGGAAATTCAAACGATAATAAACCGCTCGGAAAAAGTCAAAAAACTCAAAAAAGAAAGCGGGGACAAGCTGTCACCGGCAAAGAAAAAAGAACTTACCGAAGACGAAAAACAGGCAAAATCCTTGCGCAAACAGGTACAGGAAAACCTGCTTAAACTCGCCGCGCGCATTCCCGCTTTTATGTACCTTACCGATTACCGCGAACAGACGATAAAAGACGTTATCACGCAAATAGAGCCCGAACTGTTCCGGAAAGTCACCGGACTTACGGTCAAAGATTTCGACATACTTTGCTCTATCGGGCTGTTCGATTCGGAAAAGATGAATCAAGGCATTTTCGGTTTCCGCAAATACGAAAATTCCAGCCTTTCCTATACGGGAGTAGATAAGCACGCGGGAGAAGCCGTCGGCGGTTGGGACACGGTGCTCAGACGCGAAGAATACGAGGCTTTGTACTCCAAACAGCAAGCCACCATGACGGATTTCGAAAAAATTCTTATTCCCGAAAAATACCGCAAGTCAACCGCCGCCGAAAGGTTTTCCGATATTCCTTCCAAAACCGCCGGACCGTCTGCCCCGAAAAAAGAGCCTTCCCCCGCAGAACAGCCTACCGGACAGAATTCTGTCAATTGGGACGAATTATTGGCAGACGTGGGCATTGACACGCAGGTTTCCCACAAAAAATTCGGCGACGGCGCTATCACATGGATAAGCGCCGACCAAAAATACATGCGCGTAAAATTCCCCGTCGGTGAAAAACAATTCCTCTTCCCCGACGCGTTTATAATGGGCTTTTTAACGTTGAAATAACACCCCCTTACGGACACAAAAGGCGAGCCTTACGGCCCGTCTTTTCAATGTGTGTCTGCCGCCGTGCATAAAACAATCCGACGACCTGCCCTGTGCTTTTTTGAAAGTATGCCCTTAAAGTGAGCGATTCGGTAAGCCGTATGCTTATATATTATTTAATTCGTTGACAAACCCGTCGGGCTTCATTGTCATTTCAACCCAGGCGGGACGAAACTTGTAAAAACAATTGCTCTGCAACTTGCGTCTATTGCGGATGCTCCATTGCAATTTTTAAAACACTTTTGTCTATCGTTTTTGCGACCTGAATATTTTGCTTTAATCATGATATTATTTAATTAACACCCAGTTTGGAAAAGTTTATTCCTTTTTTGCTGATCATATTCCCGATGGAAACTTTGATTTCCCCTGTCGAATAGTTTTTTGAATTTTGTTTTTTTATATCTTTTTCTTCGACTGTAGGAATACGCCTATTTTTTAAGTCGTCTTCTGTCACGTTTAGTAATTCGTACAATTCCTGGAAAGTCAATATTTCCATTTTTTCTCCGGAATTATATTTTCCCATTGCCGCGGCGATTCTTGTATGCGGATCTATCGGCCCTGACAACTCTTCCCTTGTCGCAATATATAGTTCGTTTTCTGAAACTTTTGTATTATAATTACAATTATGGTTTTTCATTAACTGCATCAATATTAAAGCCAGTTTTGTGTTTTCCAACTCAAATTTCCGACCGAAACAATATTTTTTCCCATTTAATTTGCTCTTTATAATTTTATCTTCCGGGACAATGCTTTCATTGAATTTTTTTATACATCTTTCCTTCTTGCCATTGCTTAAAGATTCGGGGTTGTCCTCTAATGCCAAAAGCATGTCCTTCAAGCTACTCCCTGCATAGCATATAACATTATTTCTGCTGTTGCCGCAAGCAGTAGGACAAAGCTCCATTAATTGTTCAAGTGTGATCTCCAAATTTTGGCACATAGCTTGAACCAGTCGCAGAGATAATAACGCATCATCGTCACTTTTATGTAATTTCTCCGGTTTTTCAAGCGACATTGCTTTTTCTGCCTTTTCGAGAGATACCTGCACCTTAATATTGGCATATTCGCTATAAGCTTTCTGAGAATCAAAAAACTGAAAATTTATAGGAGAAAGCTCATATCTATTACATGCGGTTCGTAAAAATTTAGCATCATTTCCGACTGCATGCCCCACAATAATTTGATCTGGATACTCCAAAAGCCTTTTGATTTCTTCATAATATGTCGTAAAATTCGGACTCTCGCAATATTGCTTTTCCGAAAAAAAGAGCTTCAAATCGCGATCATTTGATCTTCCGATTAGGGTAAATTTGCTTTCCGGATTAATCGTTATAACAGATTTTTCACTTATATTAAATTTTTCATCGGTAATTACATAACCGAATTCACAGATATGTTTACCATCGCAACATTCAATATCAAACGCTAAATATCTCATTTGTCCTCCTGTTTTTAAAGCAGCAAATTCAATTTTCGTAAAGCAATCGGCACCCCCTCGTTTTTGCACGACTCAGTTTGAAATAATGCAAATTGTTTCAGTTCCGGGCAACAATCCCCCATGCATATACAATCTTTATACAATCGGAATATTTCCAAATCGTTAGGACCGTCGCCAAAATAAAGTATCGGCTGCTTTACATTGTAAAAACGCATCACCTCCTGTATGCCGATTGCGCGCGAAGTGTTTTTATCTTGCAAAGACAATGCTCTTGTTTTTAACCAGTATTCTACAGTATAATTACCATAATTACTCAGCTTGTCCTCAGGAACATCAAATAAAACGACATTATATGCTGCTAAGGTCGTCCCCTGTCTTTCTGCCAAAAAACCGTTTAAATCTGCAAGTTCTTTTGCTTTTTTCGTCGAATAATATGTATTATTTTCACCATATGATAAATAATCGATATGCTTCCGTGGCACTGTTGTAGGTTTATTCACAATATTTTTCCCCTCGCAAATAATATAGCTTCCGTTGAGACTAATATAAAAATCCAATTCTGCAGGAACGACTTCCCTGCAGTGTTGCACTGTTCGCATTGTGCAGACGCCGACTTTCATTCCTTTTTTGCGAAGCGCATCTATATCCCGAAGAACATAATCGGACGCTCTTGTCGAAAAATTTTTATCATACAGGGTTTTCCCTACGTCGAAAATGATCAGTTCGTATTTCATTTTTCTATCGGTAACAAACTTGCTTCTTCATACGGTAATTGACTTCCGGCTATAAAATCACAGCCGTAAATATCGCGCAAAGTTTGCAAAGTCAGCACTTCTCGTGCTTTTCCCGTCATCGTTAGCCTTCCACATTCCAATACTGCAATTTCGGAATTCAATAATAGCGGTATACTTGAATTATGACAAGATAAAACTATTGTCTTTCCTCGGTTTTTAAGTTCGTATATATACTTTATTACAATATCGAGAAATCTATAATCTATTGACGCTGCAGGTTCATCCATAAGAATAATTTCCGAATCCTGCACGACGGCTCTGGCAATTGTCACAAGTTGACGTTGCCCGCCTGAAAGTTCATCCATTTTTGTAGCAAGCAAGTTTTCTATACCGAGCTCGGCGGCGATTTCCTTTGCTTTATCATAATCCCTCGGTTTGGGCGAAGAATAGAACTTAATTGTGTTCATTCTGCCAAATGTCAAATAATCCAGCACAGCGAAATCAGTATCGCTTGATATATTTTGCGGAACGTAAGAAATTAATTTTGACAGTTCTGCCGATGAATATTGAGCGATATCCTTGCCTTCGATAAAAGTTGTTCCTTTCAACGGCATTAGCAACCCGGCCAAAACTTTTATCAACGTCGTTTTACCCGAGCCGTTCATTCCTAGCAATATTTTTATGGTGCCGCCGTGTACTGTCAAAGAAATATCTTTTAAAACCGGTTTCCCCGCATGATAAGAATAACTCAAATGCCTGGTTTCAAGTTTTATCATAAAAGGTTTTCCTCCGAAGAAAAAGTATGCCTATAAAGATCGGCGTTCCCAAAAAACCGGTGACTGCGGAAAGAGGAATTTCCGATGCCGTAAAAGTTCTGGAAATTATATCGCAAATAATTGCAAATACGGCCCCAAAGAGAATCGTAAGCGGTATGGTCTTCCGCGCGTCTCGACCGACGCAGATACGCGCCATATGAGGTACGACCAAGCCAATCCAACCGACAATTCCGCTGTATGCCACGGATGCCGCCGTAAGTAACGTTGCCGTAAGAATAATCAGATTGCGGTAAAGATTATAATTCAATCCCAGCGAAACAGCTTCGTTTCTTCCAAGCGCCACTATATTTATTCTCCACCTGATAATGAACAAAAATACCGAACAGCTTGTTACTATGGGTAACAATACCCATACGTCACGCATTGTTGCCTTGGAAAAAGTGCCGAGTAGCCAATATACAATTTCACCGAGTTGTTTATCCGTATCTGCCATAAACTCCACAAAACTAATGCCTACACTCATTAAGCCGCTGACTATAATTCCAGAAAGCAACAGTACTGTCGGGGAATTATTCCTGAATATTCTTGCGATACCCACCGTCAAAAACATCGTTATTATGCCGAAAACAAATGCCACAAGACTAATCATTACTCCTGTCAATCCGATAATAATAGCGACCGCCGCTCCAAAGCCTGCCCCTGTGGATACACCGAGAAAATCAGGCGATACCAACTTGTTTTGAAACGTTTCTTGATATACAAGTCCGGAAAGACTGAGGGCAACCCCTACAAATAACGCCACCAACGTCCTCGGTAACCGTAAGGAAAGAATTACGCTTCGTTCTACTGCGTCCGCCGAGGACGTATTAAACAGAGCTGAGAAAAATGACCGAATCGAAATAGTATATCTGCCCACCATCAATGCGATGAAAAATATTATAACCAGCGCAAAGACGGAGACGCTTAAACATATTACATTTTTCTTCCGCTCCGTACTCATTCTATCATAAGACTCCCATCTTTAAAATATCCGTCAAGCAGATTTTTCGCCGCTACATCAGATAATGTGTAATTAAAATACTTTTGCAACCACTCTTGCGTTAAAGTCACTAAATCGAAATCAAACAGTTCCGGATAAATCTGGTTTGCCTGCGAATAAATGAACAACGCCGACGCAGAACATGTCTGCTCAAAACCGACAAAACCAACGGGGATATTATACACTTGATTCTCCCTCACCGCTTTTATCTGGTTCCACGGCGCAGTAGAATACAATTCCGCCAATCGTTTCTTTTGATAAATTCCTCCGATGGAGATAATATCCGGATCTATTTCCAAAACAGCTTCGACTGAAGGTCTGTTGGATTCAAAACGATTGCAAATAAAATCTATTTTCAAAGCTTTATATACCGTTTCCAATAACGATTTGCCCAAATCCGTATACCCTAATCCTCTGTCTTTTTCTCCGTTTATATAGTAAAGGGTTTGCGTTTGGATTTCGGGATGCTTATCCAACGTTTGCTTAACTGTATTTAGCGCCGTGGTAAAATCAGATTGCCACATATCTATTTTTTCTGAAACAGCCTTATCTGCGCCCCATATTTGCCTTATCATTTCTGAAAAATAAAACACATAGTCGTCATATCCGTCTTCTGCAAATTGGCGTACGCATACGGCATTTAACCCGTGATCACGAAGCATTTGCGCCGTTGCGGGCTCGGGAATGAATATAAGATCGACGCCACGCATTACAAATGTTTCCACACTATTGTCATAGTCGTATCCGTAGAAATTTTTTGTTTCCGGATAAATCTCTGTCGCCCACGGATTGTCTATTGTGCTGAAATATGTTCCGTCCAATAATTCCCCGAGACCGAAAGCAACCATAAGCTCTCCCGTCGAAGGAGAAACCGCCGCTATCTTCTTTGGCGATCGCGGAATTTCGACAACTGCCCCTGACATGTCTGTTATCTTTATTGTGTCGGCATCTTTTTCCGCGCATCCCGAAAGGATTCCTGCTGTTGTGATTATAAATATGCCTATTACCGACAACAGTTTTCCAAGCCTTTTTTTCATTATTTTCTCCCTATTTACTATTTTTTGCCTTTACTAAAATAGAATTGAATTCTTCTTCGGTTTTCGCATTGCATAAAGCCGTCAGAGCATTATTAAACTGTTCTATTGTCATAGTATTTTTATCTATAAAACGCAACAGCCTTTTCTTAAATCTCATTTTTCTATTATACTCTACAAGAGCGTCGTAATACATCTCCCTATCCGCCTCGATTTGTTTTTGAGCTTTGGCATATTCCCGAACCGTAACTCCTTCATAGTGGTTAATTAAATATTCTCGCTTGATATTATCAGATATTTCTTTCTCTTCGCGATCTATTCTTTCCTCTATGTATATTTCACGCAATTCAAAAACCTCATCGGTTTCTTCAAGCTCGGCCAGAACTTCTTCCTTGGAATTTGCGTTAACTACCCACTCGAAACAGCCTCCCATTTCATCATGGCTGATTCCTTTGACAAAATAATACATATAAATTAAACCTCCCGATATGTTTTTTGATTTATATTAATAGTTCTGTAATACTTATTGATAAAAAATTGGCAAGCTGTTCCAACGTGTCGATATCTTTAACACCTTGGTTAAGCCATCTGCTGAGCGTTCTCGTTTCAGCCCCGAAAGCATATGCAAATTCTTCCTGTGTTCGATAATTTTTTTCTTTTATGATACGTTTCAACTTTTCGCCCGCAATTCTACTTAACGGCTTATATGTATTTTCCATGTTTCCCTCCTGAATCTGCATCTTGATTATACAAACAAACCTTTTATTCGTCTACGACATATTTTGTCGTATCTATTAGATATATTAAAGCTTAATTAGTTCCCCAAAATTTTTCTCATCATAGTACTTACCGATAATTCCGGCAAAAACAGTCAGACTTCCAATATCGCCGGAACATAAATTTTCCTACTCAAATTCGATTGCCTTGCGATATTTATAAAATAATTTTTCTAAACATACAAATCCGTGAAAAGAAATTTTCAAAATATCCCCTATCATATTTTCCTCGCTTACATACAAATTTTAACATAAGAAAAATTAAAAAACAAGGTTTTGATGACTCTTCTTTATATTTAACCTCTTGAAAGCTTTAATAAAACAAAGTAGTCCAAAATTCTTTTATGACAAAGTCGTTCAAGCCATTTGAACTTGGTGCGGATGACAGGACTTGCCTTACAGCGAGCGCGCAATAC
>ERZ1643247.119-NODE-119-length-109389-cov-55.340964_pt1 | contig 109389 bp, 101 predicted proteins | sample MGYA00579264_ERZ1643247 | MGnify/ENA primary metagenome ERZ1643247 (study PRJEB29033, sample SAMEA4952262) | chicken gut metagenome | biome: Broiler Chicken; feature: Gastrointestinal Tract; material: Caecum | place: Ireland | collected 2018 | study: Broiler... | reverse complement strand
ACGGCTTCGCCTGTTCCCCCATCTCAGATGGGGGTTTGCGAATTATTCAATCAGCCCTTCAACGACCGTATTGTCCCCTTGCATACTGACGCTAAAATTATCTTAAGTGAAATACCCGGGAAAGTCAATTTTCCCCGCCGGGAATCGGAAAAATCTTGATAGTTTTTTCAGTATATGTTACCATACCTAGCGGTATCGAACAAAATTTCCGGCCGGACTTATCAAAGCCCCCGGCCGTTTTTCGGAGGACAGCATGGTTACACTTGGTATTATGATTCTGGGCTTTCTGGCGGGGCGGATCTTCCCTGCCAGGCACAAAGGAAAAAATGAAAAGGTACAGCTCTTTTTTACTCTGCTTCTGATCTTCACCATGGGGGTGAGTCTGGGGCAGCGGGAGGGATTTTTCTCAGAGCTGCTGGGTCTGGGTCTGCAAAGTTTCGTGTTTTTTCTGATCCCCACCCTGCTTTCCGTGGCGGTGGTCTTCCCCCTGACCCGGCATTTTATGAAGGGATCCGGCGGACAGACGGAACCGGACATGACGGGAGACGCCCCGGAAGCTCCGTCGAAAGGAGACCCCATGGTGTTTCTGGCTCTGGGATCCCTGATCCTGGGAATCCTCTTCGGATCCCGGCCGGCCCTGGCAAAGATCCTCTCCCCTCTGACCCTTCACTCAGACTGGCTGCTGTATCTTTTGATGTTTTCCGTGGGCATCAGCGTAGGGCTGCACCGGGGGCTGCTGTCCCAGCTCCGGAGAAATCTGCTGAAGACCCTGATCGTTCCTGTTGGCATCATCCTGGGCTCCCTGGCGGGAGGCATTGTCTGCGGCATGCTGCTGCACTTCCCCCTGAACCAGTCGGTGTCCATTGCCGGAGGCATGGGCTGGTACAGCCTGGCTGGTGTCACCATCGGCAATCTGGCGGGAGCCAGCCTGGGCAGCATCGCCTTCCTCAGCAATCTCATGCGGGAGATCGGAGCCTTCTTTATGATCCCCTTCCTCTCCCGGCACTGCAACGCCTACACCTGCATCGCCCCGGCGGCGGCCACCAGCGAGGACACTACCCTGCCCATGCTGATCCGCTACACCAACGAGGAAACCGTGGTATTTGCCGTTCTCAACGGCATCATCTGCTCCGCGGTGGTGCCGGTGATTATCTCGTTCTGCTATTGAGCATAAAATTTCCGGGCAGCCGCAGGAAATATCACCTGCGGCTGCCCGGAGTTTCTCTGCATGGGCCATCCTGCGCATTTCCCTATTCAGCCGCCAATGATATGCTTCTTGTTGCAATATTGGTTCTGAAGGCAAGATCATGTTCTACAAAGATCATGGTTGGAGAAAATTTCTTTATCAGATCTTCTATTTGTATCCGAGTATAAATATCAATATAATTAAGAGGTTCATCCCACACATAAAGATGCGCTTTCTCACAGAGACTTTTCGCCAGCAGCACCTTTTTCTTCTGTCCGGCTGAAAAATCCTCCATTTTCTTTTCAAACTGCGTACGTGAAAAATCCATTTTCCGCAAAACTGCCTTAAACAAGGTTTCTTCTATATGGTTGATTTCTGCGAACTCTGCTAAAGAACCCTTCAGCATGGATGTATCCTGGGGCACATAGGACAGTATGAGCCCTGAACCAACCGTAATCGTACCGCGGTGCCCTACGGGCTGCCCCATCAGCAGCTTTAGCAGGCTGCTTTTTCCGGAACCGTTTTTCCCGTCAAGAGCAATGCGTTCTCCCTGCCTTATTTCAAATGAAATCCTTTGACAGACTTCCCTGCCCCCGGAAATCGGCGCAGCCTCAGAAAAAGCCGCCAGGGTATCCGAAAAATAAGACAGCGGAACCATCTCCAGTTCTTCTATGGTCTCCAGATTTTTGAGGAGCCGTGACTTCTCCTTGACCGCCCGCTGCTGCCGCGCTTCCATCGCCTTTGAACGTTTCATCATCTTCGCTGACTTGTGGCCGATATACCCCCGATCCACCGGACCATTTCCTTTTTTTGACATTTCTATCCGCTCCGACCAGGCAGAAGTCCGCTGCGCAGCCTTTTTCATCGCATCAATGTCTTTTTTTAATTTCTGGTTTTGAGCAAGTTCAGATTCTTGCTGTCGCTGGAAGTTGGTGAACCAGGTGGTAAAATTCCCGCTCTGCACATCTATATCCCTTCGATTGATGGATAGAATATGGTCCGCACAGCCATCTAAAAAGCAGCGGTCGTGGGATACTAAAATAAAACCTTTTTTCCGTTTCAGGTATGCCGCAACGGTTTGTCTGGCTTTCATATCCAAATGGTTTGTGGGCTCATCGATCAGTAAAAAATGTCCGTCATTCAAAAAAAGCGCCGCCAGCAGCACCTTCGTCTGCTCCCCATTGGAAAGGGTAAAAAACGGTCTCCCAAGCACCTCTTCACGGACTTCCAGATAGGATAGTTCTCTCAGCAGTTCCCAATCTTCCGCCGACGGACATATTTCAGAAAGTATCTCTTTCGTCGGCCGGTTTTTATCACAGATCCCATAGGGAAAGTAATCAAATTGCACCGAAGCCTGTATCTTTCCCTGATATTCATACTTCCCAAGCAGAAGATTCAAAAAAGTTGTTTTTCCCCTGCCATTTCTTCCAACAAGCCCCAGTTTCCAGTCTGTATCAATCTGAAAATTAACATTTTCAAAAATAGGATCATAACTGGATGGATAGGAAAATGTCAGGTTCTCTACCCGAATCATTGACATATGGAAAACCTCCTTCCTGTGTATTCACCAGGTAAAATGCGGCAAGAGGGCATGAAGCATGGATTGCTTCGCCCTTCCTGCGGCAAAGAGAACAAATCCGAACTCTTTACTCCTGGTTTTATCTGTGTCCTTCATACTTTTGGCAGGGACTTGAAATGTAACCCACATATCTATTGTCTCGTTTCTGAAGGCGGGATTGGGAATTCTCTTCGCTGGCGTCATAAAAAACACTTCAACTACAAACTCTTACGTGACTCCTTTCAGACCGCACTTTTAAACGAATTGCATTCCAGGATCGGCGATTCTTTTAAAAAGCTTAAGGCTTCTGTCTATGCCGACCAAAAAATGGATTTTATGTCCGGGCCATGCCCAATAAATGTAATCCTTCTCAAGTAATCAAGTACATTGGCCGTTACCTTGGCAGGCCGGTCACTGCCACTTCACGTATTGACTCTTATGACGGCGAATTGGTTACCTTCCATTACAACCGTCACGAAGACGAGAAACTGGTCACCAAAACCATTCCGGTTCTTGATTTCATGGCCCGGCTCACCCAGCATATCCCGGAAAAACATTTCAAAATGATCCGTTATTATGGGATTTATGCCAGGCATCGTAAATCTGACAGATATCTTCACAGGGCTATCTCAAGGGAAAAGCATAAAATATTTCTTTCTTTTAACCGTTGGCAGGATTCCATCCTGCTTTCCTTCGGATATGACCCTTTAAAATGTCCTTCCTGCGGTACGCCCATGCTGTTTCTTGAATTATATTTCAACCACAAACCCGTTCCTTTGCATGAATTATATGAAAGGGCCATGCGAAAGCACCGGTGCCGGTCCCCTGCCTCTTTTTCTTCTCTTCCATAGTCTCCTGCTGCATGGTACAATCAAGGTATCTGATACAGAAACGGAGGCGGTCAATATGAAACGAGTCACTGAGGCAGAACTTGCAAAGGAACTTCGGGAACAGTATATGAAAAATCCTCCAGAAGGCATGACCTCTGATGAAGTCCGCGACATGAGTGATGACGACCTTTTGGACATGGATTATTTCTTACACGAATTTGATGATCTGGATGATGACGATTTCGGTGAGGAAGGTTTTTACATCTTCTGACCCTGAACCGTCTAATTGCCATGCCCGCTTTTCAGCGGGTTTTCTTTTTCTCAAATTTCCTCAATCACACATTTTCCTATAAAGTAAAATAAGAGCTGCAAGAAAGCCATTTCCTGCAGCTCTTCCCAACCTATATAAACGCATATCTTCAAAAACGACATACTTCCAATAGGATGATTAGGAGAATAGACTTTTAACTTTCCTGCAAAGGGCGCAATACTGCCATCAAACCGCAGTACAATGCATATTCCGTTTTATTTGCAGGAAAGGTTAATCATCTTTTCACCCCTTTTACTTTCTATTTTTTCTGAAGCCGAGTATATCACAAACATACGCCGAAGTCAAACAGCCGCCTCTTTGGGACTGCCGCATGTGAAAGAAATTCTCTCGGATTTTCGGCCCCTTCTTTTTTCTACAGCCTCATCATCTCCGACATGATGCAGGCGCCCGCCGCCCCGCAGGATTGGATTTCCCGGATCTGGGCCTGAGACCGGCGGATGCCGCCGATGGCGTACACCGGCACGGTTCCCGCCAGTCGGCAGATCTCTCTTAAAAATTCCAGGCCTCTGGGAGGCAGTCCCGCCTTGCACTGGCTTTCGTAAATGTGGCCGGCAAACAGCCAGGCAGCCCCCGCCTCCAGAGCCTGACGGGCCTGTTCCGGGGAATGCACGGAAGTGCCGATGCCGGCGAAGGCCGCCTTTTCCTCCGCCGAAAGGGACAGGAGTTTTTTCAGGGGAAGGTGGATCCGCTTCACGCCCAGCTCCCGGGCGGCGCCGGTAAAATTGTGAAGGATACAGTCCACCTGGTATTCCCCGCAGATCTCCAGCACCTGCTCTGCCAGCTCCCGGTAGGCCTGGGGCGTCAGATCTTTTTCCCGGAGGACCAGGGCTTTTGGGCGGCAGCCGCAGACCCGGCGGATCTGTTCCGGGAAGGGCCGGGTGCAGAGCTTCCGGTCTGTGACGGCCAGAACCTTCTCATACATAGACATAGTCATTCATCACCGGCTGCTGGCCCAGGTTTTCCAGATCCCGGTACACTTCCTCTACCGTGCGGCTGTCGGAGATCTCAAACTGCTCGTCTCCCTGATCTTCCATTTCCGCCGCATGGCTGCCTACCCCGGTGCTGACTCCCGCGGAGATCTTGGTGGCGGCGATGCAGGCCAGGTTGTCCCGGACCCGGGCGCACTCTCTGGTAGACACGGTGATCCCCGCAAAGGGCAGCAGCAGACGGTAGGCGGTGACTACCTGCAGCAGCTGGGCCTCATGGACGTCCATGGGGTTGATCTTGTCGTTGTTGATAATGGGACGGAGCCGGGGGCAGGAAAAGGCGATCTCCGCATGGGGATACTTCCGCTGCAGCAGCCAGGCGTGGATGCCGGTGGCATAGGCGTCTTTCCGGAAATCCGAAAGTCCCAGCAGGGCGCCGAAGCCTACTCCCCGCATGCCGCCCTTCAGGGCCCGCTCCTGGGCGTTGATCCGGTAGGGGAAGATCCGCTTGTGGCCGGCCAGGTGCAGGGTCTCGTACTTGTCGGAATCGTAGGTTTCCTGGAACACGGTGACGTAATCGGCTCCGCACTCATGCAGGTACCGGTATTCATCGGAATTCATGGGATAGACTTCCAGTCCGATGACCTTGAAATACTTTCTGGCGATCTGGCAGGCTTTTCCGATGTACTCCACGGTGGATTTTTTTCGGCTCTCTCCCGTCAGGATCAGGATCTCCTGCAGGCCGGTCTTTGCAATGGCCTGCATTTCCTCCTCGATCTCCGCCTCGTTGAGCTGGGCCCGGCGGATCTTGTTGTGGCAGTTGAACCCGCAGTAAATGCAGTAATTTTCGCAGTAGTTGGCAATGTACAGCGGTGTGAACAGATACACGGAATTGCCGAAGTGGCGGCGGGTCTCCTCCTGGGCCTTCTGTGCCATCTCCTCCAGGAAGGGCAGAGCCGCCGGGGAAAGCAGGGCGGCAAATTCCTCCGGCCCCCGGTTTTCCTTTTCCAGGGCCCGGCGCACATCCTGCTCCGTGTACCGGTGGTAATCGTAGGCGTTCATCATGGAGACCACCTGGTCCATTACGTCGGAATCCAGCGCCTCCATATCCGGCAGATATTTCATGTGATCGATGCGGTTCTCCTTCAGATGTTCCCGGACCTCATCACTTATAATGCTTTCATTTACAAAGGTATCCTTCATCTTCTGTCACTCCTTACTCTCTCAGAAATCCTGTCAGCGGGGAGGAGGCGCTGGCCCCTTTTTCCCTCACCCGGCCCATGCCGGAAAGATAGGCGGTGCGTCCCGCCTCAATGGCCTTCTTAAAGGCTTCCGCCATGGCGGGCACATCCCCGGCGGTGGCGATGGCGGTGTTGGCCATGACCGCGGCGGCTCCCATCTCCATGGCCTCGCAGGCCTGGGAGGGACGCCCGATGCCGGCGTCTACGATAATAGGCAGGTCGATCTCGTCAATGAGGATCTGAATAAACTCTTTGGTACAGATCCCCTTGTTGGAGCCGATGGGGGCTCCCAGGGGCATGATGCAGGCGGCGCCGGCGTTGGCCATATCTCTGGCCGCGTTGAGATCCGGGTACATGTAGGGCATGACCACAAAGCCCTCTTTGGCCAGGATCTCCGTAGCTTTGGCGGTTTCATAGTTATCCGGCAGCAGATATTTGCTGTCCCGGATCACCTCGATCTTTACAAAATCCGTGCCGCAGACCTCCCTGGCCAACCGGGCGATGCGCACAGCCTCGTCGGCGTTCCGGGCTCCGGAGGTGTTGGGCAGCAGGGTCACTCCTTCCGGAATGTAGTCCAGGATATTGGCCATGCCTCCCTCATTGGCCCGGCGCAGGGCCAGGGTGATGATCTGGGCTCCGGCGTGCTCCACCGCCGCCCGGATGAGATCCAGGGAATACTTGCCGGATCCCAGGATAAAACGGGAGGTAAACTCGTGGTCTCCCAGTTTCCAGGTGTCTTTTATCTTCTCGCTCATAGTCTTTTCCTCTCTTTTCTTACTTTCTTATCAACGCTCCAATGGCGTCTTTCCTCTTCAGCAGGGTTCCTTCCCCAGGATCAGGCTCACCGCCGCGTTGGCCTCATGGGCCGCGCAGAGGGCCACCCGGGGAGCCATCAGCCCCATGCCCGGCAGGGATTCGCTTTCCCCGTCCCCGCAGAGATAAAAATTCCCGGCGATCTTCCGGGTTCGGATCCGGTTGCTGTCCCCGAATCCCGCCATGCCGGAAGCCGCGATCAGCTTTTTCTCAGGAAAATGCTCCAGGATCCCGTTCACCAGCAGGGCCTTCTGCTCCGCCCGGTCAAAGGCTTCGCAGATGATCTCATCTTCCTCGAAAAGCTGCCGCAGATTTTCTTCGTCCACCTTTACGCAGTCCGCGGTGATCTGAAGGTAGGGATTCAGCTCCAGCAGCTCCTGCCGCAGGGCTTCCGTCTTGTACATACCCAGGTGGCAGAGCCGGTACTGCTGCCGGTTCAGGTTGGAAAGGTCCACCCGGTCAAAATCAATGAGATGCAGGTGTCCCACTCCGATCCGTGCCAGAAAAAAGGCGATGTGGGAACCCAGGCCCCCCAGGCCCGCCACCGCCGTCCGGGCGGCGGAAAGCTTTTTCTGCACCGCTTCCGTGTGGCGGAGACAGAGGGCTTCCCGGATCTGTTCCTCTGTGATCTGTTCTTTCATGCTCAGCCTCCTCCCACAAAGCTTACCACCTCCAGCACATCCCCGTCCCGCAGGATGGTCTCTTCATACTTGCTCTTGGGGACGATCTCCCCGTTTAATTCCACAGCGATCCTCTGCCGCTGAAACTGATTTTCTTCCAGAAACGCTCCCAGAGCTTTTCCCTGGGGAAGGTCTCTCTCCTGTCCGTTTGCCCGGATCTTCAAAGCCGGCACCTCCTTTCCTGTTGCTGCAGGATTCTCTGACCGGTGAAAAAAGGAGTCCACAAAGAAACTACACCCGCGGTGGTGTACCCCTTCATGAACTCCTGTTCACTCTCATTCTTTCACATATTCGATTGCAGCGAATCCAGTATAAAACAATCTTCTGGCTCTGTCAATATTTATGAGACAAGCATGACTTTACGGCCCGCAAAATCCTGTTTATTCCATAATCTGAAATGCCAGCCGGTAAAAGATAGGATCCTCCATAGCGCTTTCCCCGTTGGGATATTCCGGCAGCACCTCCGAGGGCTTCCAGCCGGGATCCTTGCTGCCATCCGCCCCGTACTGGTTGCAGATGACACAGCTTTCCAGATTGGGCATCAGCGTTTTGTTTTTCTGCAGCCGCCGGATCTTTCTGGCTGCGGTTCTGCTGGACTGAGTCACCACCACCAGAAGATCTGCTTCCTCCATAATTTTCTGGCTTTTCTCGCTCAGCTCACTGCCGATATCCAGGATCACCGCGTCAAAATCTTTGTTTTCCTTTAAAATAGAAATCAGATTTTTCATTTCCCGGGCCCCTACTCCCAGCGCCGGAAGCGCCTTCTCAAAGGGCAGCAGGCAGGCAAGCTCCTCTCTTTTTATATTCTGAAGAATATTCCAGTATGTATCCTCCCCCGGATCCCGCAGTTCCTCCGCCAGGGATTCCTGGGCGTACTCCTCTTTGTCCATATAGACAGAGAAGCTCTGCAGAGAATCGCAGCCCACCAGGAGCGCCGGTATATCCAGCCTCTGCATCTTCCGGCACAGAGCGGCTGCCACCAGACTTTTCCCGCAGCCTCCCACCGGAGAATACACAGCGATCACCTTTGTATCCGGCTTCCGCACCGGGGCGACCTCTTCCTTTTCTTTTTCCAGTTCTGTAATCTTCCGTTCAATCATGTCCAGAATTTCTTTGTAGGGAAGATATTTTACAATCTGCGTTACATGCTCCGGCACCTTCCGCTGAATCTCAATCCCCGGAATCAGAACCAGAATCCGCCGGATGCTGTGTTCTTCCAGATATTCTCCGTAAAAATGAGCGTCTGCCACCAAAAGATCTATATTTCTCGGGGTATGAAAAAACACTTTCGCATAAGCCGGATCCGTAATAATCTGCATCTGGGTTCTTCCCGAAAAGCGGCGGATCAATTCCTCTTCCATGGGCCGCAGATATTCATAATCACTGTCCAGAATTACCAGTTTTAACTTTTTTCCCATGCCTGTTCCTCCGCCGTCACTCTACGCTGAATGTACAGTCAGCAAATTTCAGGATACTGCCTTTTCCGATAGGTATTTGCGCCATAGGCGCGATCCGCTGGCCGTTCAGAAAGGTTCCGTTGGCACTGCCCAGATCCATTACGTAAAAGCAGATATCGTTCCATCCCACCACAGCGTGCAGGGGGCTTACCGTACTCATCCCCGGAATCCAGCCGTCCGCCTGCTCCTGGTCGGAACCTATGGTAAACTCGGCATGGCCCACCTGAAAATTCAGGGGCTGGGGCGTATTGACGCTTTTCAGCGTCAGGGTCTCATCCTCCATAGGCGCCCGTCTCATCAGAGCTTCTTTGAGACTCTGCCAGTTTCCAAAATCCTTTTCCTTCTGAAACTCGATCTGCCGGCAGACTTCATCTCCTCCCGGAATGTGCTCCACCATCTCCTCCAGCAGGGCGTACACCCGTTTCAGATAAATCTGACTGGTCAGAGAACTCTCCGGCACCACTGCCGGAAGGCAAAGGCAGAATACCCGCTCCTGCCCGTCCAGATAAATTCCGTCCACATCCCATACCAGATTTTCCAGAGAAATTTCCATGCGTCCCTCCAGCATGCGGATCCGATCCAACAATTTCTGTTCTACAAAGCAGATCTCATCCAGAGACATATGGGGGATCTGCCGGCCCAGGCAAGTATATCCTTCTGTAAAATAAGCCAGCTTTACTTTTTCATTAAAGCGGACGCAATGGCAGGGCAGCAGACCCCAGATTTCCCCGTTTTCCAAAAACGCCAGCGCGTTCCGATCCAACAGTTTTTCTGAATTCAGCAAAAACTCTCTCATAGCGGCGCCTCCTGTTTTTTTCTACGCCCGGAAACCCCAAAGCTTCCGGTTCAAGACTCATCGTTTCTATTGTACCGCAGCAGGCTGGAAATAACAAGAAAAAAGCAGACCGGAATCTGATCTGCTTTTCTTTCTTTGTTATGATTCACAGCCGCCCCGCTTACAGGAGTAAGCTTCCCACCTGGAATACCAGGCAGCTGACTGTCCAGGCCAGCAGCAGCTGGAAGACAATGCAGCAGACAGTAAATTTCCAGCCGCCGGATTCCCGTTTGATGGTGGCAATGGTGGCAATACAGGGAATATACAGCAGGCAGAATACCATCATGCTGAAAGCGTTCAGGGGGCCGAATCCCATTTCTCCCAGTACGCCGGACAGGGCCGCCATGCCTGCCGGGGCGCTGACATTGGAAATTCCAAAGAGTACGGAGAAACTGGATACTACCACCTCTTTGGCGGAAATTCCCGCGATCAGAGCCACCACGATCTGCCAGTACCCCAGACCCAGAGGGGCAAATACCGGAGCAATAACCCGGCCCGCCATGGAGCCGAAGCTATGGGAAATTTCCGTGGTATAGCCGTGGACACCGAAATTCAGGATAAACCACATAATAATAGAAGCGATGAAAATCGTAGTCCCCGCCTTGGTCAGGTAATCTTTTACCTTCTCCCACACGTAAATAGCCACGGTTCTGGCACTGGGCACTTTATATTCCGGAAGCTCGATGAGCAGATTATATTCTGTCTTTTTCCGGTCAAACACATGCAGGACAAAGGCCACCAAAATCGCCAGCAGCAGTCCCAGCACATACATGGAATAAGCTGCCACCATAGCGTACTTTCCGAAAAACATCTGGGACAGCAAAAGATAGATGGGCAGTCTGGCCGAACAGGACATCAGGGGCGTCACCAGCATGGTCTTCAGCCGGTCCCGCCGGTTCTCCAGAGCCCTGGAGGCCATGATGGCGGGAACAGAACAGCCGAACCCAAGTACCATAGGAATAAACGCTCTTCCGGAAAGCCCCACCTTTCCCATAATGCTGTCCATGACGTAGGCCGCCCGGGACATATAACCGCTGTCCTCCAGGAAAGCCAGAGCCAGGAACAGAATAAAGATGTTGGGCAGGAAGGTGAGGATCCCTCCTACGCCGGAGATAATGCCGTCCACTACCAGAGAGATCACCGGCGCCGCGATGCCGAGAGCTTCCATACCGCCCCGGACGCTCTCGGAAAACCAGGAAATAAACACAGACAGATAGTCCTTCAGCCAGTCCCCGATGGTGAAGGTCAGGAAAAACACTGCCGCCATGATCACCAGGAAAATGGGGAATCCCAGCCAGCGGTTGGTAAGAATCTGGTCCACCCGGTCCGTGGCTTCCTCTTTTTCCGCCTTGTTAAACAGAACCTCCCGGACAATCTCATCGATAAAATTGTACTTCTGACGAATGATCTCCTGCTCGTAATCGCAGGTCAGTTCCTCCGGCAGTTCCACCGGATATTGTTCCGTAATGGCCTGATCCCCTTCCAGAATCTTCAGAGCGTGCCAGCGGTGATTGAACATATCCGGATATTTCTTTTTTAAAGCTTCCTTGATGATATCAATTTTATCCTCAATGTCGTCGCTGTAGACCATGGCAAATTCCCGGTGATGGTCGTGGGCGTGGGTGCTGTTTTTTTCCAGCTCCTCGTGGTGATGCACAATGGGGGTGCTTTCTTTCCGGTCGTGGTGATGCACCACCGCGTGCATGAGGATATCCAGCCCCTTCTTTTTTCTGGCGCTTACCGGGATCACCGGAATGCCCAGCATCTCCGGCAGCCGGTGCATGTCGATTTCCATCCCCCTTTTTTCCACAATGTCCATCATGTTCAGGGCCAGCACCACCGGTTTGCCCAGCTCAATGAGCTGCAGGGTCAGATACAGGTTCCGCTCCAATGCGGACGCGTCTGCCACATCCACAATCACATCCACCTCATCGCTGAGAATGTATTCCCGGGCCACCCGCTCCTCCATGGTATAAGAAGTCAGGCTGTAGGTGCCGGGCAGATCCACCAGCTTCAATTCATGATCCTGAAAGTGGAAACTTCCCTCCACCTTCTCCACGGTCACCCCCGGCCAGTTGGCCACCTTCAGGTTGGCTCCCGTGTAGGCGTTAAACAGCGTTGTCTTTCCGCAGTTGGGATTTCCCGTAAAAGCTACATGTACTGTCTCACTCATGACTGCCCGCCTCCTTCACCTGGATATGTTTCAGAATCTCCTGCCCCAGAGCGAAGCGGGTTCCCCGAAGCTTGATTACCATAGCGCCCCGGCGCTTTTTATTCATCACAGTGACGGATGTTTTTCTCGTCATGCCCAGGGCTTCCATGCGCCGCTCTGTTTCCAGAGGCATGTGCATGTCTTCCACGATGTATGTCTTGCCAATTTCTCCTTCGTATAACTGCATACGTATCTCTCCCTTATTTTGTTAGGGTTTGCTAACATTTCCGAAAGAATTGTATCACACAGTCCTGGAAAAAACAATGCAAAATCCTGTGCCGGTTACTCAAACCCGCCTTTCTCTTTTAATTCCGCATACAGAATATAAATTTTCCGCAAGATCAGTATATAGCATACCAGCAGAATGAGAAATACCATCAGCCAGCCCCCTCCCAGAAGATTGATCAGTGTCATGGCCGCGCACCAGAGTACCAGCGCGATCCCGCATTCCGCGTCCCGACGGGGATCCACCCGGTTCAGCACCTCCTAGCATTGCATAAAAAAATGCGATACCTGGTTCTAAGCCAAGTATCGCACATTTTTTATATCTATGCAATTCTTTCTGAAAATTCGCGGATTACTTTCCGCACCCGGCGCATCCGCCGCTGCAGGGATGAGACTCCTCCCACAGCTTCTCAGCGGTGGGTTTCCAGTTCTCCGCGTAGCTTACGCACTTGTCGCAGAGATGATCCACGGATTCCGGTGCCTCGTAATCGGTGTTGACCGCTCCGGTCTCCTTTACCAGTTCGCGGAGACGGGTGGGGTTCTCCAGCATGGGGCAGGGACGCAGATGGTTGTTGTTGAAGGGCTGGTTGTCATGATAAGCCTGGAAAATGGGGCTCTTCAGGGCTTCCAGCAGGGTGCAGTCATGAATGTTGGCGTTGGAGTAGTGAATGAATACACAGGGCTCCACAGCGCCTTTGGCGTTGATGTGCAGATAGCGGCGTCCGCCTGCGATACATCCGCCTACAAACTCGCCATCGTTCTGGAAGTCCATGGCAAAAATCGCCTTCTTGCCTCTCATCTCACGGATTCTGTGGTACATTTCCTCTCTCTGCTCCGGTTTCAGCAGCAGATCCACGGAAGCGTCATTTCCCACGGGCATGTAGTGGAAGAACCATACAAACAGGGCTCCCTTATCGATGATCTTGTCATAGAAGGCCTCGCTGGATACATCCTCAAAATTGCGGCTGGTGTAGCATACAGAGATACCGAAAGCCAGGTTGTGGGCTTTCAGCAGATCCATGGCGTGCATAACTTTCTCGTACACACCCTGGCCCCGGCGGCTGTCATTGGCATCCTCAAAGCCCTCCAGGCTGATGGCGGGAACAAAGTTTTTCACCCGCAGCATTTCCTGGCAGAACTCCTCATCAATGAGGGTTCCGTTGGTAAAGGACAGGAACTCGCAGTCCGGATGCATCTCACAGATCTTGATCAGGTCTTTTTTGCGAACCAGGGGCTCTCCGCCGGTGTAGATGTACATATAGGTTCCCATCTCTTTGCCCTGACGGATAATGGAATCGATGGTCTCCAGGGACAGATTCAGCTTATGGCCGTACTCCGCTGCCCAGCATCCGGTGCAGTGCAGGTTGCAGGCAGAAGTAGGATCCAGCAGGATAGCCCAGGGAACGTTGCAGTTGTTCTTCTCGGCAACCTCTTCCTGCAGGGCGCTGCCCTTCAGGCTGGCGTTGGTAATAAAGTTGGTAAAGAACGCTTTCCGCACGCCGGGATCCAGGGCGTAGATCTTCTGAATCAGCTGGAACCAGTTGCCCTTCTCGTTGATGGCTTCCCGGATGGCGTCTCTCTGGCCCTTGTACCAGTCTGCGGGCACCAGCTTGTCGATCATATCCATCAGCTTGGGGGCGTTGTTCTCCGGATCCTTCTCCAGATAGCCCAGCGCGGTGTTGATTGCAGCGGAAATCGCGGCTGTCTTGATTTTAGCTCCTACCTTCATAATCCTTTCACTCCTTCTGATTTTCGTGTAAAAATCTATATAGTTTTTTGCCCTGCCGCTTGACGGCAAAGGGCAAACTCTCTCAGTAACGAGTTACATTATAAGGATTTCAAAGTAAATTGTCGAGAGAAAATTTCTTTTTCCCGTGGGACAAATTCTCTTTGGTGTTCTAAATTTGGACACTTCCTTTAAAGTGTCCCTGAACTTTTTCCTGTGTCAAGGGCCAAAAGTTTATGAAATTTTTGCTTCCGGCGAATAGCCCGCAGCCAGAGCGTCCATTCTGATGATAGAGAAATTTCATCCATGTCTTGTCAGGAGGAAACGGTTATGGCATTTAATAAAGTGGAAATTTGCGGCATTAATACATCCAGACTTCCGGTTTTGACCAGCAGTGAAAAAGAGGAGCTTCTCCGGAAAATCCAGAAAGGAGACGCTGAGGCCCGGGAAGCGTACATTAAGGGAAATCTGCGCCTGGTTTTAAGCGTGATCAAACGTTTTTCCGCCAGCGCGGAACAGGCGGACGACCTGTTCCAGATCGGCTGTATCGGCCTGATGAAAGCCATTGATAATTTTGACCTTTCTCTGGGAGTGCAGTTCAGCACCTACGCGGTTCCCATGATCGTCGGCGAAATCCGCCGGTATCTCCGGGACAATAACTCCATCCGGGTTTCCCGCTCCCTTCGGGATACCGCCTACAAGGCTATCTACGCCAGGGAAAACTATGTAAAAACAAACCTGAAGGAACCTACCATTATGGAGATCGCAAAGGAAACCGGCATCAGCAAGGAAGAAATTGTCTACGCCCTGGACGCCATCCAGAGTCCCATGAGCCTCTATGAACCGGTGTACACCGAAGGCGGCGACACCCTTTATGTGATGGATCAGATCAGCGATAAAAAAAACCGGGAAGAAAACTGGGTGCAGGATCTGGCTCTCCAGGACGCCATCTCCCGGCTGAATCCCAGGGAAAAATATATCATCCGGCTTCGTTTTTTTGAGGGCCGCACCCAGATGGAAGTCGCCTCCGAAATCGGCATCTCCCAGGCCCAGGTCAGCAGGCTGGAAAAAAGCGCCCTGCGGGCCATGAGAGGCTATCTCTCCTGACCCGGGCGCCTGAAAATATGCCTTTTGCGGCATGGTCTATTCGTAACGGACAATCTCCTTTTTAAGCTGTTTCATAATCCTTTTCTCCAGCCTGGAAATATAGGACTGTGAAATTCCCAGAAGATCCGCGACTTCTTTCTGCGTCTTTTCCCGGCCTTCCGGCATATTGATGCCGAAGCGCAGCCTGACAATCGTCTGCTCCCGCTCCGATAGTTTTCGAATGGCCTTTCCCAGAAGGTTCCTTTCCACCTCATCCTCCAGCCCTCTGTAGATAACGTCCTCATCGGTCCCCAGAATATCGGACAGGAGCAGTTCGTTTCCATCCCAATCCACATTCAGAGGCTCATCGATGGAAACCTCCATCCGGGTCTTGCTGTTCCGTCTAAGATACATAAGAATCTCGTTCTCAATACAGCGGGAAGCGTAGGTGGCCAGTTTAATCTTTTTCTCCGGATTAAAGGTATTAATAGCTTTGATCAGGCCAATAGTGCCGATGGAAATCAGATCCTCCACCCCCACTCCTGTATTGTCAAATTTCTGGGCGATATAAACGACCAGCCGCAGATTATGTTCAATCAGACAGGCCCGGGCCTCCTTGTTTTCCGGGTTCTGCAGAGCGGCAATGGCCTCCGCCTCCGCCTCGGGGCTTAAAGGTGAGGGAAGCACATCCGTCCCTCCGATGTAGTAAATTTCTCCGGATTTTCCCAGAATCGCCGGGGACAATCCTGTCAGTGTGCGCAGCCGAAAGTGGTACGGCAGTGCGGCTTGCATGATCATGATGCATTCCTCCTAACTGTTTATCAGATTTGGATTCAAAATCATCTGATAGCTCCGGGGAGAAGAACCATGCTCTCTTTCAATAGCGATCACCGGACGGGTGATCAGCCTGCTGGTATTTCCGTTCTCCAGATAGAGATAATCCAGGGTTACCGCCGGAAGGAAGCCTCCCTGGTTTCCCACCGTGCGGAAGGGAATGTAGTGGGGGTGCAGCGCGGCCAGAAGCTCCGGCTTCCCCGCCTGCCCGTACTGGCAGAAAGCCTGCAGTTCCTCCTGAATTTCTCCGGAAAACAGTTCACGGATCAGCGAATAGCAGATTACGGACACCGGCCTGCGGTAAGTGGCGTCCCACAGCCCGTTTCCTGTATCATAAAGTCCTTTCACCTCTTTGCAGGTACCCGCCCAGTACAAAACCACTTTCCAGTATTTTCCCGTCTGGGCTCTCAGGGTTCTGTAAGCCCAGAGAAGAACCGTCACAGCCGCGTACACAGCTGTTCCCAGCAGAAGAGAAAACATCGCTCCCTCCGTCCCCGCGAACCGCAGCAGCAGACGGTAGAGAGCGCCGTACAGAAAAGCCGCCAGATACATGCAGACAAATCCCTGCAGAAATCGTTTCTTATCTTTGATTTTGCAGCCAAACCTTACCATAAGCGCAGTAGCAGCCACAGAAACCAGTATGGTATTCAAAAGGAGATATTTTCTCATAAAGACAACTGTAAAACAGGTCATTGCGGACACCAGTGCCGCGGCGGCGAGACTTCGCAAATGTGTGGCAGAACATTTCATCAGCCTCAAAGCCGTGCGGATCAGGAAATAATCCATCACCAGGTTTTCCACAAAGAAGACATCCATGTACAGCACGTAGTACATACACTACCCCCTGTATCCTGTGAACACTTACTGGAATAAGCAAGATTCATTATAGGTGAGAGGGCGCGTTTATTTTGTCAAAACCCGGCTGTCGAAACAAAGAGAGTTTCGACAGAGTGGGACAGGATCTCCGGTTATAAATTTTTTTACACTTTCTGAAAGGATTCCCTTTTCTGCCTCGTTTTTTAAGTAGAACCCTTTAAAACGAAAGCTGCTGAAAGCAAGGAGGAATCATCATGAAAAAAATTCTTACAGGCATTGTATCCACCGGGCTGGCACTTACCCTGGGAATTCTGGGCGTATCCGCGGCCTCCGGCTCCGGGCAGAACGCCGCTGTCACCGAACGGGACCGGGACGGCAGCTGCGTCTTCGGGGAGGCCCCCGCGAAAACAGATGACGGCAAGGTGAAGTACAGGGATGACAATGGGGACGGAATATGCGATTATAAAGAAAATACCTATGTTGTCTGCGTCAACGACAGTGACGGAAACGGCGTATGCGATTACAGAGAAAATGCTCCTGCCGCCTGCTTCAATGACAGCGACGGAGACGGCGCATGCGATTACAAAGAAGACAATGAGAGTCCTCTGAAGGGCAGCGGCGCTCACTGCGGATGGCAGGAAAACAGCCAGCCCGGCACAGATCAGGAAAATAGCGGTCAGGGCCGCGGCATACAGCACCGCCGGGGCAGATAATCTCACAGGAAAGAGAAGGAAAGGCTATGAGGGGAGAGCAGGAAGTAAACAGAGCCATCGAAGCTTATGGAAATCTGATCCGCAGAATCTGTCTGATCCATCTGAAAAATCACGCGGATACAGAGGACATTTTCCAGACAGTTTTTCTGAAATATCTGCTCTCCTCCGCAGAATTTCAGAGCCGTGAGCACGAAAAGGCCTGGTTCATCCGGGTCACCGCAAACGCCTGCAGGGATCTGCTGAAAAGCGCCTTCCGCAGGCGCGTCGTATCCCTGGACGTACTGACGGATCAGCCCGGGGAACTGTCTGAAGACAACCGGGAGGTTCTGGAAGCGGTTCTGGGACTCCCGGAAAAATATCGGGACGTGATCTATCTTTTCTATTATGAAGAATATACCGCCCCGGAGATCGCGGAAATTTTAAAGAAAAATACCAATACGGTCTATACACTTTTAAGCCGGGCAAAAAAGATTCTCAAGGAGAAACTGGGAGGTGAGACAGATGCGTGACAGAGTCCGGGATGCTTTCGACAAGATCCGCGCGAGTCAGGAATTAAAAGACCGCACTGCCGCTTTTGCGGCGGAGGAGATCCATCGGCGCAGCCGCGGAAAAAAAATTCTTCCCATCCGGCGCATAATTTCTCTATCTGCGGCTCTGACCGTCTTTCTTCTGGGAGCAGGCTTTCTTCGCAGCTACTATACGGTCTCCGCCGCCATCAGCGTAGACGCCGACGCCTCTCTGAAGCTGGAGGTCAACTGCTTTGACCGGGTCATCTCTGTGGAAGGCTACGGAGAAGAGGGACAGGCTCTGGCCGAAGATCTGGATCTGAAACACCGGAGCTACCGGGCTGCCCTGGAAACTCTGCTGAACAGCCGCAAGCTGCGGGAACAGCTGTCCCGGGACAGCGCCATGGAGATCACGGTGACAGGAACAGACCCGGAACAGGCAGAAGAGATCCTTCAGACGGCCTCAGACGATACCGAAGGGTCTGAGAACATCCGCTGCCAGGCAGGAAATTCCCTTGAGGCGGAGGAAGCCGCAAAAGCCGGTCTGCCTCTGGGAAAATACAGGGCTTATCTGGAACTTCTGGAACTGGATCCGGAAGTAACGCCGGAAGAGGTAGCGGATCTGACCATGCGGGAGATCCGCAGCCGAATCGATGCGCTGCAAGGCACCGCCGCCCAAACAGAATCTTCTGCGTATACCTCTGACGAAACGGAACCATCAGAAGCCGGATCAGAGCCCGCAGAAAGTTCCAGTCCCGCAGAATCACAGACCGGAAACTCAGGAAATGGACAGGGGCAGGGACACAGAAACAGTTCAGGAGAAAACAGCGGTGCCGGGAATCAGACCTGTCCCCGCAGATAAAGTCCGTGCCTCATCCCCATTGGTCAGACAGCCTGAACACAAAAAGGATGTCCTGGATTCTGACTTCACAGAAACAGGACATCCTTTCTCCACGCTTGCAGAAAGTCTGCTGCGCCGTCTTATTTTTCAAAAACCATACTCGTATCGTTTTCCTCCAGAGTAATCACTCCGTCCTTCAGCTCGCAGGTGATGGTATCACCATCGATGGTAAGATCCACCGTACCGTCCCCTGCTTCCCAGGTGCCTTCCAGCGTATCGCTGCCAAACATCTGGCTTCCTCCGCTCAATACCAGTTCTCCGCCGTCTTTCAGCTCCAGTGCGACCTTCATGCTGTCCTCATCCATTCCCATGGCTTCTGCCATTTGGGCTACATCCATAGTCATGCCCTCGGCTCCCACAGTAGTCAGCGTATACGTTCCCGCAACGGTGTCTTTGCTTCCTCCACAAGCCGCTAGACTTACAGCGCCCATCAGCGCGGCCGCCATGACGGCGCTTTTTGTCAGAAAATGTTTCTTCATCTTCTTTCCTCCCTCGTGTTTTTTAAAAAAACGGATCTGCCCGTTTACCGTTTTTTATTATAGCACGGCTTTTTCGGCATGTAAATTCCCGGGGATTGAATAAAATAAGATATAGACTCCCGCTGCCGCAAAATATGCAAAGCTTTTCTTCATTTTCTTTTTTCCAGCAGTTCCAGGATCTTCCGCAGTTCTTCCGCCGGCAGCTGTCCGGGTGCCGAAGCTTCCGCCGCGGAGCCGAAGGTCACTGCGGATCCTGTCAGACTTCCGCTGATCCTGGAAACCATTCCCAGATCTCCCATAGACATAGTCACCAGCGGCTGGGGCCTGGAACCGTGCTCTTCCAGGGTGGCTTCCATGAGCCGTAGCACCTCCCGGGGACTGGCCGGCATGACTGCCAGCTTCAGAATATCCGCCCCCGAATCCCCCAGTTCCTGAAAAATCTCCTTCAGTTCTTCCCGCTCCGGGGTTCTGTGGAAATAATGACGGCTTCCGATTACCGGCTTTCCTGCCTGATGGATCTGTTTTACCACATCCTTACCACTCCAGAGGGGATGCATTACTTCTATATCTACCATGCTGATCTCCTGCTGCCCTGCGGCCCAGAGATTCAGGGCCAGGTATTCCTCCGAAGTGACGCTGCGCACTCCCCCCTCCTCCCGGCTGCGAATTGTAAAAAGGATGGGTATCTCTTTCAGAATCCCTCTCAGCTCCTTCAGAACCCGGCAGGCTTTCTCCCGCTCCCGGATCCCCTCCCAGAAATCGGCCCGCCATTCCAGCAGATCCGGCCCGGCCGCGGCCGCCTCCCTTCCCTGGGCGAGGATTTCTTCCCTATTTTTTCCCGTAATGGGAACGCAGATCTTTGGCGCTCCCTCCCCTATGATCAGATTCTTTAATCGAACCGTCTTTTTTTCCATTGGCCTGTCCCGTTCCTTTCCCCTGACTGATCCAGTCTTCATGTAAAATATTTTCCGCGGATTTCTTCCACAGGCATCTCCGTTCCCGTCCACAGCCGGAAAGCCTCCGCTCCCTGGTAAAGCAGCATGTACATCCCGTTAAAGGTTTTATGTCCGGACTCCCGGGCCAGCCGGAGCAGTCTGGTCTCTCTGGGATTGTAAATAATATCCGCCACGGTCAGAGACGGAGGAAGCAGAGACATATCCTCAATCAGAGAATGTTCTGTGTCCGGAGCCATTCCCACGGAAGTAGCGTTTATGAGCAGCAGAGAGGTCTCCAGAGATTTTTTCAGAGCCGCGAGGTCCGCCTGATCCCAGAGTTCTGCCCTGCAGCCGGTATTCCGATTGATATTTTCCACCAGTTCAAGGGTTCTCTGATGAAAGCGGCTCTGGGGACGGGCAAAAATGCGGATCGCTGCCGCCCCGTCCAGGGCGGCCTGGGCGCAGATGGCGGTGGCGGCTCCCCCCGCCCCCAGAATCGTGAGATTCTGTCCCGCAATGGAAAGTCCCGCGTCCTGAACGGAGCGGAGAAATCCCACGCCGTCTGTATTGTGGCCTATGAGACGGCCCTGGTCATTGACCACTGTATTGACAGCGCCGATGATTTCTGCCGCCGGGGACAGCTCATCGGCCAGCTCCGCCATTCTGTTTTTATCCGGCATGGTCAGGTTAAAGCCCCTGATTCCGCAGGCTCTCAGTCCCTTTACCGCCTCCTCCAGGCGATCCTCCTTTACGTCAAAACAGAGATACACATAATCCAGCCCCAGGATCCGGAATGCTTCATTGTGCATCAGGGGGGAGAGGCTGTGAGAGACAGGGCTGCCCAGCAGCCCTGTAAGGCCGGTGCGGCCGGTGATGGAAATAGAATTCATAATGGTTCCTCCCGTAAGGAAAGACCGGTCAGAAGCTTTCACGCTTCTCCCGGTCTTTCTTTCTGCGAATTATTTTCTGTTTTTCAGGAAATCCGGAATCTGGATATCCTTCTTCGGCACATTGCTGGTCAGCGGCGCCGACTTGGGCATGCTGAAATTCTGTACCGGGGCCTGCTGCGGCTGTGACTGCTGCGGCATCTGGAAGGTAGGCATCTTAAATCCCGCATTGTTGAAGGCTGCCTTCTTGGTGGCCTCCGCCGCTTTCTTTGCGTCCGCCACGCTGGCCTGTCTGGCGGTGGCATCGTCCAGGCCGGTAGCGATTACCGTAATCCTTGCTGTATCCGGAATGGAATCGTCATACATAGCGCCAAAGATAATATTGGCATCCTCGCCGGCCAGATTCTGTACATAGCTGGCGGCATCGTTGGCGTCCATAAGAGAAATATCTCCGGAAATATTGATGATGACATGGGAAGCTCCCTCGATGGTGGTCTCCAGCAGGGGGCTGGCCACTGCCTGCTGTACAGCTTCCAGGGCCTTATCGTCGCCCTTGGCTTCACCGATGCCGATATGGGCAATGCCCTTGTCTGTCATAACCGTCTGCACATCGGCGAAATCCAGGTTGATCAGAGCCGGCAGGTTAATCAGGTCCGTAATGCCCTGCACCGCCTGCTGCAGCACCTCGTCCGCTTTGCGCAGAGCCTCCGGCATAGTAGTCCGGCGGTCTACAATCTCCAGCAGTTTATCATTGGGGATCACAATCAATGTGTCCACGTTCTGTTTCAGTTTTTCAATGCCCATCAGAGCGTTGCTCATACGGGTTCTGGCTTCAAAACGGAAGGGCTTGGTCACTACGCCAACCGTCAGAATACCCATCTCCTTGGCCAGTCCGGCAACCACCGGAGCTGCTCCTGTACCGGTTCCGCCGCCCATACCGCAGGTGACGAACACCATGTCCGCCCCTTCCATAAGCTGCTTCAGGTCGTCTACGCTCTCCTCGGCCGCTTTCTCCCCCACCTCGGGCTTGGCCCCGGCGCCCAGTCCTTTGGTCACCTTTTCTCCGATCTGAAGCACTGTGGGGGCCTTGCAGAGAGTCAGGGCCTGTTTATCTGTATTTACACCGACGAACTCCACACCGCCGATGGATTCCTCCACCATTCTGTTCACTGCGTTGTTTCCCGCTCCGCCGACACCGATTACAATGATCTTTGCGGAAGATTCCGCCTCGTTTGTCATGATTTCTAACAAAGTACTTCCTCCTTCATGGCGCCTATGCCTATTTATATTCTCCTCGAAATGTATTGTATCCCCTTGCAAAACCAGGCCCCACAGGCCTCCTTCTGCTGTTATCCTCATTCTCTGCGGCGCCGGACACAGATTCCTTTCCGGACCACCGCATATAGATATATAATATAATCATTCCCTGAAATTATCAACCACTTTTTCGATTTTTTCCCCACTTTTTTACCAGGAAAGTCCCGGACGGCAGCCATGGGCGGAAGCGTACTGGTACGCTGAAGCCCATGGATATCGGACGGGCTGGAGGTATGAGCATGCAGAGCGGCAGCTCGGAATGCGAATACCTCCGGCAGATGGCGTAGCCAGCTGTCACTGCTCATCCTGGCTGAACAGAATATTCTGTGTATCTTCCGTGTAATCCTCCAGATGCAGCACTCCCGACTTTCCCTCCAGTTTCGGCAGAATCGCCGCCACCCGGATCATCTTTTCCTCCAGTCCGGAATCCTCTCCCAGATTCACCCTTATATCCCCGTAGTGGAGAATTGCCGTCAGAGATTGGGTAAATTCCAGGCTGTCCGGCCGAATCTCGTATTTTTCAATCATACGGTCCAGCGCCAGAATCGTGTTGAAAACAGAATCGTCCGCCACGGAAAGCTTTTCTCCCACGGCGGCGGATTCACAGCCAAGCCCGGTCACCAGCGGAAGATCCGAAAGAGAAGGCGAAAACTCTTCTTCCTGAATCCGAATCTTTTGGGAATCGTCAGAGGGAGTCACCGGCTGCGCTTCCACCCGGTTTCCGGAAGTCTGCGGCACTCCGGTAACCCGAACCGTTTCCTCATCCTCAGAAGTATCTGCCGTCTCCGGCGCTGCCGATGGGGTAGGGGTATTCCCGGCCAGGCCGGTGCCGCCCGGCTCCAACGCGCTCCTTTCCGAAACAGCCTCCAGCACTACTCCATCCTGGTCAAAATAATAGTCTGTTCCGTTCAGGCTTATATAGCCGATGGGATTTTTTTCTGTTACGATCAGGCGGATCCTGTCTCTTCCCAGATATTCCACATCCACATAATCCAGGAAAGGGACATCCTCCATATCAATATGGCTGCGGAATACGCTGAGATACACAGAGTTCCGGTCCAGGAATCCGTCCATGACCATCTCCCGGATTTCTTCCTCTGTGTACCTGGTGTTTCCCACCACCTCTACGTCCCGGATATAAAACACTCCCCAGAAAATCAGAATGCCGGCTGCCGCAGCTGCTACAGCGGCCAGTACAGCGGTCCGTCTGAATTTTTTTGAATGTTTCTTTTTTCTATGTCTGCTCATTCTCACTCCTGTACTGCTTTGCGGATCTTTCCGCCCAGAGCGGTCAGATCTTCCTCTATATGCTCATAACCGCGCTCCACATACCGCGAGGGCCGTATCTTTGTTCTTCCCTCCGCTGCCAGTCCCGCCAGAATCAGCGCCGCTCCTCCTCTCAGGTCGCCGGCCAAAACTTCCGCCCCGTAAAGGCGGCCCCCCTGGATCAGAAGGTTTCCCCGGCTGATTTCCACTTTGGCGCCCATCTTTCTCATCTCCAGGGCTGCCTGGTACCGATCCTCAAAAATGGTTTCCCGGATGCGGCTGCGTCCACGGATGGTAGCGCACACCGCCGCAAGCGGCGACTGCAGGTCTGTGGGAAATCCCGGATAACAGCCGGTGGCGATCTGAACGGGAATCTTCCCCACCCGCCGGCTGTCCGTAAACAGTGTACCACTTTTCACTTCGTATTGTCCACCCATTTTCCGGTAGACCGAAAGCAGGGCTCCCATTTCCTCCACGGGGGCTCCGCAAAGCTCTACCTCCCCCCTGACAGCGGCCCCCGCCAGCAGATAAGTGCCGGCCACAATCCGGTCCGGCGGCACCTCCGTCTGCGCCGGCTGAAGTTCTCTCTGTCCCTGTATACAGATCACGCTGCTTCCCTCTCCCCGGATGGAAGCCCCCATTTTACGCAGAAACCGACACAGATGAAAAATTTCCGGCTCTCTGGCGCAATTTTCCAGCACGGTTTCTCCCCGGGCCAGCACCGCGGCCAAAATTCCATTCTCCGTGGCTCCCACACTGACCCGGGGGAATCTGTGACGGCAGCCTCTCAGGGTTTCCGCCCGGGCAGAAATGCCTCCGCTGTGTTCCGTCAGCTCCGCTCCAAGATTCCTCAGCAGCTTCACATGAAGGTCTACCGGGCGCAGACCGATGGTGCAGCCCCCCGGGTAGCTGACAGCGGCAGACCCCAGCCTGGGCAGCAGGCTTCCCAGTAAAAAAACAGAGGAGCGCATTTTATCCGCATACGCCCCCGGAATTTCCCCTGTAACGATTTTACTGCAGTCCAGGAAAAGATTCTCTTCCTGCCACCAGGTTCTGGCGCCGGTGTATCTGAGGATTTCCTCCATGCACCGGACATCATCAATCCGGGGACAGTGCCTTAAAATCACGGTGCCCCGCTGGAGCAGGGCGGCTGCCATCATAGGCAGAACCGCGTTTTTAGACCCCTGGATCCGCACCCGGCCCTCCAGCTTGTGCCCGCCCTCTATCAGATATTGTCCCACGGCTGTCTCTCCTTTCAAGAATGCCAGCGGCAATCCTGCCTTCTCATATTATCATATGCTCCTGGCGGCAGTCTGACCGTAAAAACCGGAAGTTCTTGACACAGACAGGGCCAGCCCCATTTCCCCCAGAAGAAAGGCGATGGATGTCCCTCCGTAGCTGACAAAGGGCAGGGTGATCCCTGTATTGGGAATGGTATTGGTGACAACGGCAATGTTCAGAATCACCTGGATGGCAATGTGCCCCATGATTCCCGCGGCGATCAGCGCCCCGGTGAGGTCCGCCGCATGGGTGGAAATTACCATCAGCCTCCAGATCAGCAGCCCGAACACGGCCATCAGAAGCAGCGCGCCCACCAGGCCGGTCTCCTCACAGATAATGGAAAAAATCATATCGTTCTGGGCCTCGGGCACAAACCCCAGCTTCTGCAGAGAGCTTCCCAGTCCCCTGCCGAAAATCCCTCCACTTCCAATGGCATACAGTCCCTGAATGGTCTGAAAGCCCTTCTCGTAGGCTTCCGGATTCCGCCAGACCGCCAGCCGCTCCAGCCGGTAGCTTTCCACACTGAGGAACACCGCGATAAAACCCACGGCCGCCGCGGCGATCCAAAGAAAAGGAAGATATCTGGGATTGGACACAAACACCGTGATCGCCGCCACTCCCAGAATAATAACAGCGGTGCTGAGATTATTGGATCCCACCAGGGCCGCAATGGGCAGAACGCTCCCCAGCACCAGCGCCATAAAGAGAAAGCTGGTGGCCTTTCTCCTGGTTTTCTGGATCACCCAGGCCAGAAAAAGAATGACGGCCACCTTGGCGAACTCCGAGGGCTGAAAAGAAAGCGGCCCCAGAGACAGCCAGCGCCTGGAGCCGTTGATCTCCTCCCCCACAAACAGTACAACGGTAGACAGGGCGATAGACGCCAGATACAGGGCCGGCGCGAAGCGCAGCAGCACGCTGCAGTCAATGCCGGAAATCACATACATGCCCAGAACCCCCAGAATGGCCGCGAACAGCTGTTTTTTAAAATAATAGGCCGGGTCATGAAATTTCACCCGGCCATTGTAGGCACTGGTACTGTACAGCAGGATCAGACCCAGGATTACCAGGATCAGAACCAGCGCGAACAGCGCCCAGTCAAATTTTTTCTTTTTTAAATCTCTCATTTGGCAGCCCGGTTTCCGCTCTTTTTCATATCCTATTTTCCCGGCCGCTGAAATATGTCTCAGAGAGCTTTCACATACTCTTTAAAAAGCTCGCCTCTCTGCTCGTAGCTTTTAAACTGATCCCAGCTGGCACAGGCCGGCGACAGAAGCACCGCGTCCCCGGGTTCCCCGTGGGCGGCGCAGGTCTTCACCGCCTCCTCCAGGTTTTCACAGAACAGGATCCTCTCCCTGGGAAATCCGTGTTCCAGAGCCTCCGCGGCGATCTTGTCCCGGGTTGCCCCGATCAGTACCAGATATTTCACTTTCCCGTCAAAGCTGTCAATCCATTCCCCGTAGGTAGACTGCTTGTCGTAGCCTCCGCCGATGAGCAGCGTGGGACGCACCATGGCCCGGATCCCCTTAATGGCCGCGTCCGGATTGGTTCCCTTGGAATCATTGTAGTACCTGACGCCGTTCTTTTCTGTCACATACTCAATGCGGTGCTCCACTCCGGAAAATCCGCAGGCAGTCTCACGAATTTTTTCCACCGGAACCCCGGCATAATAGGCCATAGCTGCCGCCGTCATGACATTTTCGTAATTGTGCAGTCCCAGCAGCTTCAGCTCCTTTGTCCTGACCACCGGAATCCGCTTCTCTCCATCTTGAAGGATGATTGCGCCGTCCTCCAGAAAAATCCCCTGCTCCAGGGCCCGGCTGCTGGAAAACCACACGGTCCGGCAGGGCAGTGTCTCTCCGAACTTTCGCAGAATGGGATCTTCATAATTCAGCACGCACACATCCTCACCTCTCTGGTTTTCAGCGATTCTCTCCTTCACCCGGATATATTCCTCCATGGTGTGGTGGCGGTTCAGATGATCCTCTGTAATATTGGTAATGGCGCTGACCTGGGGATGAAACGCGTCGATGGTCTCCAGCTGAAAACTGCTGATCTCCGCCACGGTCACTGCCTGCCCGCTCTGCTCCAGCACGGCGCCGGTGTAAGGGTTCCCGATATTCCCAACCACATACACCTCCGGACAGGCGCTTTTCATGATCTCCCCCAGAAGAGCCGTGGTAGTGGTCTTGCCGTTGGTTCCCGTGACGGCCAGAACCGTTCCTTTTCCGATCCGGTAGGCCAGCTCCACCTCTCCCCAGACCGGGATCTTCTCTGCCCGGAAGGACTCCACCAGCGGCTGATCGCAGGGAACGCCGGGGCTCATTACTACCAGATCCAGAGAAGCCTTTACCTCCTCCGGAAGCTCTCCCAGATAGATATCCGCCGGCCTGTCCAGCTGTTCCAGCACCGAAGACTTGTCCAATTTCTCATTATTATCATAGATGACCGGGCAGGCGCCCAGCTTCTCCAGCAGTTCCGCGGCGCCTATCCCGCTTTTTCCGGAACCGAACACCAGAACCTTTTTATTTTTCCACTCCATTTTATTATCCTCCTGTCTTTGCCCGGCAGTGTCACAGCCCCGCCAGGGCAATCAGACACAGCAGAGCCGTCACAATGGAAAATACCGCCACGATCCGGGTCTCTGACCATCCGCACAGTTCAAAATGATGATGGATGGGAGACATCTTAAACAGCCGCCTGCCATGGGTGGCCTTAAAATATGTAACCTGCAGCATTACAGAAAGGAGCTCCGCCAGATAAATAAATCCCACGATAATAATAAACAGCGGCATATTCATCATGTAGGCGGCGCCGGCCACAAAGCCTCCCAGAGCCAGGGAGCCTGTATCCCCCATAAACACCTTGGCCGGGAACACATTGAACACCAGAAATCCCAGCAGGCTTCCCACTACCGCGCAGGTAATGGGGGCAATCCCGGCGTCTCTGCCCACAGCTGCCACAGTAAAAAACACCGCCACCATCACGGTAACGCTGGAAGCCAGTCCGTCCAGTCCGTCGGTAAAATTCACCCCGTTGACGGTGCCGATCACCGCGATAAACAGCAGCGGGACTGCCAGCCAGCCGATATCCGCGGCTTTTCCTCCGGAAAAAGGAATCAGCAGTTTCAGGGAAACATCTGATACTTCAATCATATAGTAAGCGAAAATTCCGGTGACAACAATCTGGCACAGCATTTTCTGCCAGGCCAGCAATCCGTCGGAGCGGTGCAGCACCACTTTCAGATAATCGTCCAGAAAACCGATGAGGCCGAATCCCAGCATCAGAAACAGGATTGGGGCGATCTTCGGATAGTCCTTTACAAAAAACAGAGAAGTCACCGTGGTGGCAATGAGAAAGATCACTCCCCCCATGGTGGGCGTCCCGGCCTTTTTCAGATGTGACTTTACCCCTTCCTCCCGCTCTGTCTGGTCTACTTTCAGCCTCCGCAGGAAAGGAATTACCACAGGCCCCAGGGCTACGCTGATCAGAAACGATACCAGCACCGGAATAACAATGATTAAATTCATATTCCACCTCTTCTCTTTAAGAATGGCGGCCCTGTGCCCTTTCAGGCCGGCCGCCCTATCAGTATATAGCTTTTCCTCCGGCGGGTCAACCGTTTTCCTCCCCATTTTCCCCGGCAGTCCCGGTTTTTTCAATGCCCAGATAGGGCAGTACGTTAGCGAAAATATCCCGTATCACCGGGGCCGCAATGGTTCCCCCGTAATATACTCCCTGGGGGTCGTGAATCACGCAGAGTGCCAGAACCTGGGGATCCTCCGCCGGAGCGAATCCCAGGAAAGAGGAGATGTACCGGTTGGCACTTCTGGGAAGCGTCTGGGAGGTAGCTGTTTTGCCGCCGATGCTGTACCCCTCTATGTATGCGTTTTTGCCGGATCCCTCCGAGACCACGCTTTCCAGGATCTGCCTTACAGCCGCTGATGTCTCCCTGGAGACAATTCCTTCCTCTGTTTCATATTCCAGAGTTTTCACCAGGCCGCCTTCTTCGTCCAGCACCCGCACCCCGAAATGGGGCGTCACCCGGGTTCCTCCGTTAATCAGGGCGCTGACCGTGGCCGCCAGCTGCACCGGCGTAATCTGAAAACTCTGCCCAAAAGCGATGGTGGCCAGCTCCACCTGTCCGATCTTTTCCTTCTGATGCATGATAGTTGCCGCTTCTCCCGGCAGATCAATGCCGGTCTTCTCCATCAGGCCAAACTGCTGAAAATATTTATAATAATTGTCCACTCCCAGCCGCAGGCCCACCTCGATGAACACAGGGTTGCAGGAATTCTGGGCCCCCTGGACAAAAGTCTCGGACCCGTGGCCGGTCCTTTTATGGCAGCGGATCCTCCGGTCCTCCACAATTTTGTAGCCGGGGCAGTAGAAGGTATCTTCCGGGGCAACCACGCCCTCCTCCAGGCCTGCGGACATAGTAATAATTTTGAAGGTGGAACCCGGTTCATAGGTGTCATTGATACAGGCGTTCCTCCACATCTGATTCTGCAGTTCCAGCAGTTCCTCCTGACTCAAGGTTCCCGTATCCGCGTCTGTGTTCAGGGTGAACGGGTCATTGAGGTCAAACTCCGGAGCGTTGACACAGGCATAGATCTCTCCGTTCTGGGGATTTATCAGCAGGATCGACACATGATCCGCCTGTTTTTCCTCCATAACTTTTTCCGCGGCCTGCTGGCAGTAGGCCTGAACATTGGCGTCCAGACTGATCTGAAGGTCATATCCCGCCGCCGGCTCCACCCGGCTCTCCCCGATCCCGTCAATCTCGATGCCCCGGGCGTCGGTGGTAGTCAGGATTTTTCCGTTGATTCCTTTCAGCACCTCCTCGTACTGAACTTCCAGGCCAATAATCCCCTGGTTATCCCCTCCTGTAAATCCCAGGACTTTGGAAGCCAACTCCCCGAAGGGGTAATACCGCTTAAAATCCTCGTCCACTTTCACCCCCGCGTAGCCGTATTCCCGGATCCGGTCTCCCACTTCCTTATCCACATTGGATTTTACCCGCTCTATGGAAGAATTTTTTTCCACCCGCTTCCTGGCGGTTTCCTCGCTGATCCCCAGTTCCCGCACCAGCATGTGAATGACCTCCTCCGGTTCCCGGATCTGGCTGTGAATCACAGAGATAGTGCAGACGGTCCGGTTCGCTGCCAGCACGGTTCCTTCAGCGTCCAGGATCCGTCCCCTGGCGGCCTTAATTTCCCGCTCTCTTTCATGGAGATCTTCCGCCTTTTCCGAATAATATTCCGAGCGGAACACCATAAGGTAAAACAGCCTTCCCGCCAGCACCGCCAGCAAAGCCATGCACAGAAAAAAAACCACCACCACTTTCTTCTTATTGGATGTCCTGTTTTTGCGCATAAAAAACCCCATAAAAACCGTCATCTATATCTATGACCGTTTTTATGGGGATAGCACCGGATTTCTTCCGGTATACCGTCTCATAAATCAACGGATCAGACGCAGAATGTCAGCCCTCCAGAAGCTTCTGTTCTTCGTTGGTAATGCCGTCGGTCAGCAGATTGTTTCCCCCGCTTTCTACCTGTTCATCCTCAGGCTCTTCCCCCGGCTCCGGAAGGTTTTCATTGTAAGCGCCCTGCTCGGAAGTGCTGTCTCCGCCTTCCGCGTTCTCTCCCTCGTCGGGATAGAGATTCATATAGGGCAGCAGTGCTGTCAAGATCTCTTTGGCTACCTCCTGGGCATAGGTGCTGTTGCTCTGAGGCACCGCGTTGGGTTCATCAATGACTACATAGACTACCACCTCCGGATCGTCCAAAGGCGCGTAGCCGATAAAGGAGACTACATATTTTTCCTCTTCTCTGGGAAACTTCTGGGCTGTTCCGGTTTTTCCGCCCATAGAGTACCCTTCTACCTTGGCGGCCGCCCCCGAATGCCCTGCTTCCATGCTGCCTCCCAGGGCTTCCCGGATAAAATCGCTGGTTTCTCTGGATACCGTCTGGCACTGGAGGGTGGGCTCCATGGTTTCTACGACTGTGCCGGCGCTGTCTGTCACCGTGCTGACCACATGAGGCTGATAGTAGTATCCCCCGTTGATCAGAGAACAGAAAGCGGCTGCCTCCTGGATCATAGTGCAGGTAAAGCCCTGTCCGAAGGTACTGGTGGCCAGTTCCAGATCTTTCATGGTGTCTTCCGTAAAGAGGATACCGCTGGCCTCCCCCGGCAGATCGATGCCCGTCTTGCTCCCGAACTGAAACATTCTCTGATACCGCAGGAAATCAGAAGCCCCCAGCTTTTCCCCGATCTGCATGAGACAGGCGTTGCAGGAATAGGACAGTGATTCCGGCACTGTCAGCATGCCATGGCCCGCCAGATGGGCGCAGCGGATAATCTGGCCGGACACCGTATAGTATCCCCCGCAGTAATACGTATCATCCTCGCTGATGGCGCCGCACTCCAGGGCGGAAGCTACCGTAATGGGCTTGTAAGTGGACCCTGGCTCATAGGTATCAGAGATACAGTAATTCCGCCAGATATCGTTGAGATGTTCCAGCATCTCTTCCTCGCTCATGGCATCGATTTCTTCCTGGGTATAAAAAGGGCTCAGATCTCTGGGATCATTCAGATCATACCAGTCAGAGGAATCCATGCCCAGGATCTCCCCCGTATCGGGATCCATGACAATCACTCCCACATTTTTGGCCGGCTCTCCCTCATTGGGGCCGTCCGCCATGCGGGTATTATAATTTTCTATGGCGGTCCGGATGATCTGCTGAATATTTATATCAATGGTGGAGACTACATTTTTCCCATCCACCGGCTCCACGATCTGCTGCTCCACATCCGCGTCATCGTTGTAATATCCATACTGTCTTCCATCCACGCCGTTGAGGAGGCTGGAGTAGTATCCCTCGATCCCCCAGTCCGCCGTAGTTCCGTCATAGGTAAACCCGATCAGATCGCAGGCCTGGGATCCCAGGGGATATACCCGGTTGTAATCCTCCTCAAACCATACGCCTTTTACATTTTGCCTCTCTTCCTTCTCCTCCGGGGAAAGTTCAGAATCTTCCGCCTCCGCTTCCTCCAGGTAATCCTCGAAGGCCCGGCGCTCTTCCAGCGATAGATCCCTTTTCAGCACCTGATAGCGGCTGTCCATCGTATCCTCGGAAGTCAGCCTGCCGCGGATCTCCTCTTCGTCGATCCCCAGAATCTCCGTCAGAGCCTTCACCGTGGGTTCCACATAGGGCTGACTCTCTTCCCCGCTTTCATCCTGAACCTGTGTATTTACCACATGACAGTCCAGTATTACATTGTAGACCCTCTCGCTGGTAGCCAGAATCGTGCCGTTCCGGTCCACAATGTCGCCCCGCTTAAAGGGAATCATCCTGCTTTCGTACTGCTGCTGATTCTGGCTCAGGACAATTCTCTCGTACTGTTCCCCGCTGGTGGCATTAATATACGTAATTCTCACCGCTAAAGCAACTAAAGCCAGTATGACTGCCAGAAACAGTCCTACCAGCTTTTTACTCATTTTTTCATTTATTTTGCGGCCCGGCATGGCCGGGCCTCTGCCTGTTCCTTTTTTTCTCACTGAAATCACCTGTCAATCAGATCCGGGAACATCCCGGTACTGCCTCACATAGCTGCTGTCCTGGGTGCTGTAATACTGGATCTGTGATTCATCCGCGTAGTGCATGCCCAGCTCCTCCACCGCTTTTTTACGGATCCCTTCCAGATCCACAGATGCCTGCACCTGATTATAATAGGCGTCATTGTCCGACTTCAGCTGGCTGAGCTCACTTTCCAGTCCATCCAGATGTTCTGTCTGCTCCGTATAGGAAGCCTTCAGCTGCAGATACTGCACGCACAGCAGTAAAGCGGCTATACAGACGGCACTCAGAAAAACCAGGTATCCGGGGCTCAGGTTCATAGCCCTTCGCCGGTTCTGGCGCGTCTGAGCACTGACCTTCGGTTTCCCGGAATGTTTCTTTCTCCGCTCCTGTTCTTCCGGAAATACCTCCAGTTCCCGTACCGCATTTCCTTCTTCGTAGGTTCTGTAAACTTTTTGTTTATCCGAACGTGAATTTACCCTTCTTACTGTTCCTGTCATTCAGATCTCCTGTCCGCCGGTTCCCCTCCCCGCTCAAAGACCCTCAGCTTCGCGCTCTTGGAACGTTTATTGGCGGCTAACTCTTCTTCCCCTGGTACTACAGGTTTTCTGGTTACAACAAAGCCCTTGGGCTTTCGGCCGCACACGCACACCGGAAATTCCGGCGGGCAGATGCACGGATGTTCATTTCTCCGGAAAATGTTCTTGACAATCCTGTCCTCCAGAGAATGGAAGGTAATGACGCAGAGCCGTCCTCCTTCCCTCAGAAAATCGATCATGCCGTCCAGAGATTCTTCCAGAACCGCAAGTTCCTGATTCACCTCGATCCGGATGGCCTGAAACGTCCTCTTGGCCGGATGGCCTCCCGTCACGCGCATCTTTGCCGGTATGGACGCCTTAATGATCTCCACCAGCTCCCCTGTGGTGAGGATCGGCTTTTCCGCTCTCTCCCGGCAGATACGCTTCGCGATATTTTTCGCGAATTTCTCTTCCCCGTAGTCCCGTATCACCTGATACAGTCTTTCTTCACTGTAGGTATTGACCACTCCCGCGGCTGTCAGCTCCTGCCGCTGATCCATCCGCATATCCAGAGGCGCGTCCTCCCTGTAAGTGAAGCCCCGCTCTGCCTCATCCAGCTGATGGGAAGAAACTCCCAGATCCAGCAGAATTCCGTCCACAGCGGTAATTCCCCTTTTTTTCAATTCTGAAACCATGCAGCGATAGTTGCTGCGGAGGATCGTCACTCTGTCTCTATACTCCCTCAGACGTTCCTCCGCCGCAGCGATCGCGTCCTCATCCTGGTCTATTCCTATTAATCTCCCCGCGGCAGAAAGTCTTCTGCAGACTTCCAGGGCGTGTCCGGCGCCTCCCAGAGTGCCGTCCACATAAACCCCCTCCGGCTTTACCCTTAAGTTCTCAATCGTCTCTTCCAGCAATACCGACGTGTGTTTAAAATCCATCTGTTCTTCGCTCCCGCAGTCCTGAACCTCAAGCTGTCAGATCGTGATGCCCATATCCTGCAGACCCTCCGCAATGGCATCCATATCATCATAATTACTGTTTTCAGCCCATCTCTGCTTACTCCAGATTTCGATTCGATTCAGATTTCCAGTCAGGACCACATCCTTTTCCAGACCGGCGTATTCCCGCAGCGTTGCCGGTACGAGAATTCTCCCCTGCCTGTCCAGCTCACAGGGCGCGGCTCCTGCCACAAAAAAACGGGTAATCGCTCTTGCATTTTTGTTTGTAAGTGGCAGCTGGCTCAGTTTCTGTTCAAAGGCTTCCCATTCCTTCCGCGGGTAGATCGACAGACAGCCGTCCAGTCCCTTCGTCAGGACGAACTCCTCACCTAGTTCCTCTCTGAACCTGGACGGGATGATCAGCCTCCCCTTGGCGTCAATCGAATGACTATACTCTCCCATGAACATAAGCATTTACCCTCTTTTGCAAAAGTGAAGGTCTCCCCTCCTTCACTTTTCCGTGGCTGGAGGGAACTGCCACATTCCCTCCATTTGCTACCACTATTCACCACTTTCTACCACTTATGTGTTCATTCTAGCGCATGGCTATAAAAAATTCAATAGTTTTTTCTAAAATTCACAGTTTAAACATACGCCAAAAAGCGCCATTTTTCGCGGTTTTCCGCAAAAAAAGAGAGAAAACGCGGACGCGTTTCCTCTCACCTACAACATCTTGTAATATGTTTTTCAGCGCTTCAACATCTGGTATTTATACATTAAACCGGAACAAAATCACATCGCCGTCCCGTACAACATAGTCCTTTCCTTCCATGCGGACCAGCCCTTTGTCCCGGGCGCCGGCGTAGGAGCCGCAGTCCAGAAGATCCTGATAGTTCACTACTTCCGCCTTGATGAAGCCCCGTTCAAAATCCGTATGGATTTTTCCCGCCGCCTGAGGCGCCTTGGTTCCCACCTTGATGGTCCATGCTCTGGTTTCGTCCTCCCCGGCAGTCAGGAAACTCATCAGGCCCAGGGTCCTGTAGCTGGCCTCTATGAGCTTGTCCAGTCCGGACTCCGTAAGTCCCAGATCCACCAGAAAATCTTTCTTTTCCTCCTCGTCCAGCTCGGAAAGCTCCGCCTCGATCTCCGCGCAGATCACAAACACCTCGCTGCTGTGCGCCGCCGCGTATTTCCGCACCGCCTGCACATGGGGGTTGGAAGCTCCGTCATCCCGCAGGTCGTCTTCCCCCACATTGGCCGCGTAGATCACCGGCTTGGCGGTCAGCAGATTGTACTCGGCAAACCACTTCTCTTCATCTTCATTTTCCAGTTCAAAAAGAATCGCGTCCTGCCCGTCCTCCAGATGTTTTTTCAGGCGCTCCTGCATGGCGAATTCTTTGGCGGCTGTCTTGTCCATCCTGGCGCTCTTGCCCGTCTTGGACATTCTCCGCTCCAGAACCTCCAGATCCGCGAAGATCAGTTCCAGATCTATGGTCTCGATATCTCTCAGGGGATCCACCGTGCCGTCTACATGCACTACATTGGGATCCTCAAAGCAGCGCACCACATGGACAATGGCGTCTACTTCCCGGATATTGGCCAGAAACTGATTGCCCAGGCCCTCTCCCTTGGAAGCCCCCTTGACCAATCCCGCGATGTCCACAAATTCTACCGTGGCCGGCGTTACCTTTTTAGAATGATAAAAATCTCCCAGCAGCCGGATCCGCTCATCCGGCACCGGCACGATCCCCACATTGGGATCAATGGTGCAGAAGGGATAGTTGGCTGATTCCGCTCCCGCCTTGGTCAGAGAATTAAATAAAGTGCTCTTTCCCACATTGGGAAGTCCCACGATTCCTAATTTCATGTTTTCAACCTCTTCTTTCTTGTACGCTGACGCTATTCTAGCACAGGTTGTGTTTCCTGGCAAGCGTCAGTCCCGGCTCTCCACCAGGATCAGTCTGCCCTCCCGGTAAGAGATCCGCGCGGGATCCCCCAGGATCTCATTGCTGACCGACAGGCCCCCGTCTCCCAGAGTCAGGGTATACTCCTTCAGGGGATACCGGAACCCTTCCAGGGTCAGGCCTCTGACTTCCCGCCCAAAGGGAAAACAGGAGACATACTTTCCGAACTGTTCCTCCTTTTTCAGCAGAATCTCTTTTTCCGCCGGCAGGGTGATACGGTTGCAGGCGTCCACGATCTGTCCCCGGATGCCCCGCTCTGTCAGCAGGTACAGATTATAAATGTTGCTCAGCGTGTGATCCAGCCGGGTGCCTGTGGCCCCGAAAAAACAGATTTCTCCTGCCCCCATCTCTGCTGCCTGCTCCATGGCAATGGCTGTGTCTGTGGTATCCTTTACCGGATTAAACCGACGGATAGGGATCCCCCCGTCCTCCTCGTATGTCCGGATCACCTCCGGGTCAATGCTGTCAAAATCCCCCAGAATGATATCCGGCCGGATCCGGTTTCTGTGGCAGAACTCCAGGCCCCGGTCCGCGGCCAGGATACAGTCCGGTTTATATTCTTTCAGATAAGACTTCACAAAGGGTTCATCCAGGGTTCCGCCGGAAAAAATTGCCGCCCGCAAGAGGATCAGCCCTCCTTTCCCTGGGCGTAGGTTCCGATCTTCTCCCTGAACCGCGCTATATTGGCCGAGATGTCCCCCTTAAACACAGCGGAGCCTGCCACAATGATACTGGCGCCTGCCTCCAGCACGGCATCCAGGGTTTTCTGGTTGACCCCCCCGTCCACCTCAATATCCACCTTCTGGTATCCCGCCTCATCCAGGCGTTTTCTCAGCTCCCGGATTTTTTCCGTCATGGCGGGTATGTAGGACTGTCCCCCGAATCCGGGATTGACTGTCATCTGCAGAACCATATCCAGCTTGTCATACACATACCGGATGGCTTCCAGCGGGGTGGCCGGATTCAGGGCCACTGCCGCTTTCATGCCCGCTTCCCGGATGGTCGACAGGGTCCGGTCCAGATGGGTGCAGGCCTCCGCGTGTACCGTCAGCAGATCCGCGCCGCTTTCCTTCATGGCCTGTACATAGCGGCCCGGTTCTTCCACCATCATATGAACGTCAAAAAACAGGCGGCTGTTTTTGCGGATGGATTGAATGACCGGCATGCCGTAGGAAATGCTGGGCGCAAACATGCCGTCCATGACATCAATGTGAACCCAGCGGCAGCCCTCCCGCTCCAGAAGGGCCAGCTGTTCTCCCAGACAGTTAAAATCCGCGGACAAAATGGACGGGGACAATTCATACATGATCAATACCTCCTTCTCTCTTTTTCCCTCAATTCCTCATAAAACATTACATAGTTTTCATAGCGGCTCCGGCTGATCCTTCCGGCAGCCAGCGCGTCTTTTACCGCGCAGTCCGGCTCATGGATGTGGACGCATCCCTGAAACCGGCATTTTCCCTCCAGAGGACGGAACTCCGGAAAGAACTGCCGCAGTTCTTCTTTGTCCATCTCCGCCGTATAGAGAGAAGTAAAGCCCGGCGTATCGCAGATATAAGTATCTTCCTCCACCGGAATCAGCTGGCTGTGGCGGGTTGTGTGGCGCCCTCTTTTCAGTTTGCGGCTGATCTCCCCGGTTTCCATGGCAATCAGCGACTGCATCTGATTGGCCACCGTAGATTTTCCGGCTCCGGAAGGGCCCGCTACTACGGTAGTTTTTCCCTTCAGCCTTTCCCGGATTGTTTCCATCCCCCGGCCCTCACCCGCGCTGGCAAGGATGACCGGATAACCGCAGTTCTCGTAGAGAGCTCGCCATTTCCCGGCTTCCTCTGTCCCGGCCAGATCTTCTTTATTAAAGCAGATAAATACCGGGATATTCTCTTTTTCCATCATAATCAGAAAGCGGTCCAGCAGGGCCGCGTTAGGTTTGGGGCTTTCCAGGGCGAAAAGCACCAGGGCCTGATCGATGTTTGCCACCGCCGGACGGAAAAGCTCATTCTTTCTGGGCAGAATCTCCACCAGATTTCCCTCCATGTCCTTCTGGTCCAGAATCTCGATCTCCACCTGGTCCCCCACCAGGGGCTTCCGGCCCTCTTTTCTGAATATTCCTTTTGCCTTACATTCATAGATGCCGGATCCTGCCACGTAAACGTAGTAGAATCCGGCAATCCCTTTTACAATCTTGCCTGTCATAAAACTTCCTTATTCGGGAGCGAATGCCACCTCGTAGGTATATACAGTTCCATCCTCCAGTTCCGCTGTAATCACGCCCGCTGTCACTCCCGGCTGGCCGGTTATATTTTCACCGCTGTAATCTTCTCCCCCTGCCCAGGGATTGGGGCCCTCATAGACTACCTTATCCTCATATCCCGCCTGGGAAAGAGTCAGGGTTACATAGCCGATGGCGTCCGGATCCACTCCCGAGGGCGGAACCAGGTTGCTCTGGCATACCCATTCTCCGGAAGCCTCCTCTGTATTAATGGTCAGGGTAACTGTTGTGCCCTCCGGCACTTCCTCGCCCACGCCCGGATCCATATCAATGACATCTCCGATATGCAGAGTGGCATCATATCCCTCCACAACCGTGTAATTAAGTCCCTGGTCTTCCAAAGCCCAGATGGCCTCCTCCTGGCTCCATCCGATGAGATCCGGAATTTTGACTGTTACTTCCGGCTCCGGCGTTTCCTCCGGTCCGGTGCTGACCACGATCGTAACGGAGGAACCTTCCTCTACCTGGGCGCCCTCGCCGGGATCCACAGAAATCACATAGCCGATTTCCACGCTGTCACTGCTGGCGTTCTGCGCCTGGGGAACCAGCCCCGCCGCCCGGATAGCCTGCTCCGCCTCGCTCTGGGAAGCTCCCACAATGCCTGCGGGCACATTGGCGTAGACGGTTTCCGGACCGCTGCTGACGGTCACCCGAACCACCGAACCTTCCTCCACAGAGGTTCCCTCTTTGGGATCCTGGGAAAGAATCTGGCCCGCCTCATACTCATCGCTGGCCTCGGTTCCGGCCTGCTCTACCGTCAGATTGTAGCGCTCTGCTTCTTCCTGCGCCTCCTCCAGAGTGGAGCCCAGGAAGTCGGGGACCTCCACCTGCTGGGAGGAAGAACTGCTGGTAACCGCGGAATTCGAAGAACTGTCATGGGTACGGTTCCTGTTGAACAGCCCGGTCATGTTGCCGATGACAATAATCAGAATCACCACAATCACCGCGCCAATGAGAAATCCTCCGATGGTGATGGCCTTCTCCAGCTTGGAGCTGACCGCGTCGTCGTCCTCGTCCTCCTCATCCCCGCTGCCTTGCCGGTAATCCTCATCCTCCTCATCCTCCTCCTGATAGCGCTGGCGCTGCGCCGTCTGATTCAGCTGCTTCCGGTCACTGTCGGTCACCTGAACAGTCTGAGCGTGAGCGCTTAAGGGGGACAGATTCACAAAATTCCCCTGGGGATCCAGAAGCGACCGCTTCAGATCCTCAATGAGCTGGGCCATATTCTGATATCTGCGGTCCGGATTTTTCTGGGTACATTTCAGAATAATCTGTTCCATAGAATAGGGAATATCCGGGGTATATCTGGACGGCGGAACCATCTCCTCCTGAAGATGCTTGATGGCCACCGCCACTGTGGTATCGCCGTCATAGGGAACCCTGCCCGTCACCATCTCATACATGGTAATTCCCAGAGAATAAATATCGCTCCGGGCGTCTGATGCTCCTCCCCGCACCTGTTCCGGGGAACTGTAATGCACGGATCCCATGACATTTGCCGTGATGGTATTGGAATTGGTCGCTTTGGCAATGCCGAAGTCCGAAAGTTTTACCTTGCCGTCTGTAGAGATAATAATATTCTGCGGCTTTACATCCCGGTGGACAATGCCCCTGTTATGGGCAGCCTCCAATCCCAGGGATACCTGAATCGCGATACTGGTGGCCTCCTTGACACTGAGTTTGCCTTTCCTTGTAATATAGGCCTTGAGAGTAATGCCCTCCACCAGTTCCATGACAATGTAGTAAAGCCCTCTGTCCTCCCCCACGTCAAACACATTGACCACATTGGGATGGGACAGGCCGGCCGCCGCCTGGGCCTCTTTTCCGAATTTCGCCACAAAATTGGTATCCTCGCGAAATTCCGGTTTCAGCACTTTCACCGCCACCAGACGGTCCAGCTTCTGGTCTTTGGCCTTATAGACATCCGCCATGCCGCCGGATCCGACTCTGGATATAATCTGATACCGTTCCCCTAAAACAATTCCCTCTTTTAACATTCCTTCACCTCGTTCGTAAATGGTTCAATGACAATAACCGCAATATTATCCTTGCCGCCATTTGCATTTGCCTGGTCTACCAGCTCCTGGGCCTTGTTCTCCCCTGGACCCGTGCGGAGTATCTCCAGGATATCTCTGTCCGAAACCATATTGCTGAGACCGTCTGAACACATCAGCAGCTGGTCTCCGGGTTCCAGCTTTATATCAAAAAAATCTATTTTTACGTCCTCCGCCGTGCCTACCGCGCGGGTGATGATATTTTTATCCGGATGATTCCTGGCCTCTTCCGGGCTGAGTTCGCCCAGACGGACCATTTCCGCTACCAGAGAATGATCCTGGGTAATCTGCCGCAGAACCTCCCGGGCCAGATACAGCCTGCTGTCTCCCACATTGGCTACATAGGCGTATCCTCCCACCACCGTGGCCGCCACCATGGTAGTACCCATTCCCGCCATGGTTTCATTCTGCCGGGACTGAGCCAGAATTTCCCGGTTCGCCTCCTCAATGCCGCTGCGGATGATCTTAACGGGATTAAAATTTTTATCCTTTTTAACAGTATCCACCAGCACAGAAACACTGCAGCGGGACGCGAAGTCCCCGGCGTTATGTCCGCCCATGCCGTCGGCCACCACAAAAAGATTCGGCAAGTTTCCCACCGGCTCCACGGAAGTATATATATAGTCCTGATTCATCTGTCGTTTCTGTCCGATGTCGGTTGCAGAAAATACCTTCATAGATTTTTCTCCTGGTTATCCATAAATCTTTTTCTTAACTGACCACAGGCGCCGTCTATATCGCCGCCCATTTCTCTTCTAATAGTAACATTTATTCCACGTTTTTCAAGTTTATTTTGAAAATTCACCACCATTTTTTTCCCTGACCGCCTGAATTTTCTCTCTTTTACGGGATTAATGGGAATCAGGTTCACATGACAGGGAAATCCCGCCAGCAGATCCCCCAGTTCCCCGGCGTCCTCCTCCCCGTCGTTCTCCCCGGCAGCCAGGGCGTACTCAAAGGTAATCCGCCGTCCTGTTTTGTCGAAATAATTCCGGCAGGCTCCCAGCACCTGCTCCAGACTGTAGCGGTTGGCAATGGGCATCAGTTTTTTTCTTTTTTCATCACTGGAGGCGTGGAGGGAAAGAGCCAGGGTGATCTGAAGTCCCTCCTCCGCCAGCCGGTACATTTCCGGCACCAGACCGCAGGTAGAAACTGTCAGGCTGCGCTGGCTGATATTCAGCCCCTCCGGCGCGCTGACCAGTTTTAAAAAGCGGATGAGATTTTCGTAGTTATCCAGAGGCTCCCCGCTGCCCATGACTACAATATTGGAAACTCTTTCCCCGGTAAGCTTCTGGATCTGATAGACCTGACCCAGCATCTCCGACGCCTGCAGAGAGCGGCTGAGGCCGTCCAGGGTGGAGGCGCAGAACCTGCAGCCCATCCGGCACCCTGCCTGGGATGAGACACACACGGAATTTCCGTGATGATACCGCATCCAGACACTCTCGATAACATTTCCGTCATAGAGCCGAAACAGATATTTCCTGGTTCCGTCCAGTTTTGAGATCTGCGCGTCCACCGCCTCCGGAAGCCGCAGGGGATATTGTTCCTCCAGCTTCTGTCTGAGGCCGGCCGGGAGATCTGACATCTGATCATAGCTGTCCGCCAGCTTCTGATGCAGCCAGCTAAAGAGCTGGGCGCCCCGGAAGGGCTTCTCCCCCAGCTGTACCATCCGTTCTTTCAGTTCTTCCGGATACATGGACCGGATATCCGGCTGTTCCATCCTGTTTTCCCTCATGCTCTGTCTCCGTCTGTTCTTTTACTTTTCTCTTCTGAAGCGGGCGATAAAAAATCCATCGCAGCTATGTATCCCCGGAAGAAGCTGGATCCATCCCCGGGCGGAATCCTCTCCCCGCAGTTCCGGGCAAAGATACGGATCCAGACTCTCCGGCACAAAGGGGTGCTCCTCCAGAAACCAGCGGACATTTTCCTGATTTTCCTTCTGACTCACCGTGCAGGTACTGTAAATCAGTACCCCGCCGGGTTTTACACAGGCGGAGGCCCGGTCCAGAATCCGGCGCTGCAGTTCAGTCAGAGAGGCTTCCTTTTCCCGGGAGGCCTGGTACTTAATATCCGGTTTTCTGCCGATGACCCCGTATCCGGAGCAGGGGACGTCTGCCAGCACGGTATCCGCTTTTTTTTCCAGCTCCGGATCAGATACGCAGGCGTCCCGCACTTCCGCGGTCAGATTGTCCATTCCGCAGCGGACGGCATTTTCCCGGATCCGCCGCACCTTATCTTCTGTCAGGTCCCGGGCCAGAACCCGGCCCGTTTTTCCCACCAGGTCGGCCAGATACATGCTTTTCCCCCCGGGAGCGGCGCAGACATCCAGGACGAAGCTTCCCGGCGCCGGAGCGGCCGCCTCCGCCGCCAGCATGGAGCTTACATCCTGCACCACCAGCCGTCCCTGCCGAAAGGCCTTCAGTTTTCCCAGATAATCATACCCTTCCAGATAAAAGGCATTCCTTGCGTAGGGCGCCGGGACTGCCGAAACTCCCTGTCCCGCCAGCTCTTCCAACGTTTTTTTCCGCTGTTCCTCTGTTCCCCGGAGCCGCGCCGTAAGAGGGGCTTCTTTTAAAAACGCGGCCATCATCTTTTCCGCGGTGTCCCGTCCCAGTTCCTCCAGCCATTTTTCTGTGAGAAATTCCGGCATGGAATACCGGACAGAAAGGCGGCGAACCAGCTGTTCCTCTCCCGGGTCAGCTGGGAGCCCGGGATTGCGGGCGACGCTGCGCAGCACTCCGTTGACAAATCCTTTCAGATTCCGGAAGCCTTTCCTGGCAGCCAGCTTTACCGCCTCGTTTACCGCCGCGGAATCCGGAACCGCGTCCATATACCGCAGCTGATATACCCCCATCCGCAAAATCTCCCGGATCACCGGCTTCATCCCGGCCGCCGGAGTCCTGGAAAAAGCGTCCAGAATATAATCCAGCCGGATCCGGTATTCCAGGGTTCCTTCACAGAGCCTGGTAAAAAAGGCTCTCTCCTGTCTGGGCAGATACTGATACTTTTCCAGAACATTCCGGATCACCTGATGGCTTTTTTCCCCGTCCCGGCCCACCGCCAGCAAAGTCTCCAGGGCCAGTTCCCGGATGTTTACCCTCTCAGTCATCGCTCCTCCTTGCCAGAAGGATCAGCCGCAGAAGCTGCAGCAGGGAAGCCGCCACCGCCGCCACATAGGTCAGGGCAGCCGCCCCCAGTACTTTTCTGGCTCCGGCCGTCTCCTGATATCCCATGATCCCCGTGCTCTCCAGCATTCTCAGGGCTCTTCCGGAGGCGTTAAACTCTACGGGCAGCGTCACGATCTGAAACAGCAGCGCCGCGCAGAACAGTATGATCCCCGCCAGCAGCAGAGGCCTCATGGAAAAGATCAGGCCGAAAATAAAAAGCGGCCAGGAAAGCTGGGAACCGAAATTAGCGGCGGGCACCAGAGCGCTGCGGATCTTAAGGGGCGCGTAGCCGATAGCGTCCTGGATCGCGTGGCCGCACTCGTGGGCAGCCACTCCCACCGCCGCAAGAGACGTGCTGTTGTAAATCGGATCCGAGAGCTTCAGCACCTTGCTTCTGGGATCGTAGTGATCGTTCAGGTTTCCCCGGATATGCTCCACCCGGACGTGATAGATGCCCGCGTTCCGCAGAATCTGTTCCGCGGTCTGAGCCCCTGTCAGGCCGCTGGCGCCGCGGATCCGGCTGTATTTCTGAAATGTCCGGTTCATATTAAACTGAACCAGCAGGGAGATCAGCAGGGCGATAATCACCAGAATATAGGTTCCGTCAATCCCCCAAAAATAAAACGGCATATTTCTTCCTCCTTTACGTTCTCCTGTTTCCTCTTATGCCTCCGGGCCGCGGATTATTCCTCCTCCAGCTTCATGCCCGGGGCAGCGTGGAACCCTCTCAGGAAGGCCTGGGCGTCCATCCGCTTCTTGCCTTCCAGCTGCACTTCCAAAAGCCGCAGAACTCCTTTGCCTGTCTGCACGCAGAATCCGCCTTTTCCGGCTTCCGTCACCGTGCCTGGCGCTTGCCCGCTCTCTTTGGGCAGGACTTCCGCCCTCCAGATCTTCAGGATTTTTCCCGTGAGCTCTGTATAGGCGCTGGGCCAGGGATTCAGTCCCCGGATCCGCCGTTCAATGGCTTCCGCCTCCAGATTCCAGTCAATGCGTCCGTCCTCCTTGCGAATCATCCGGGCGTAGGCGGTGGGGCTCTCCAAAGGCTGCTTTTCCGGGGTCAGGGTTCCCTGCTCCAGAGCAGGCAGCGTCCGGATCAGCAATTCTGCCCCGGCCCGGCTCAGCTTGTCAAAAAGGCTTCCTCCGGTCTCATCCGGTTCCAGGGGCACCTCTGTCTTAGCCAGCATATCCCCCGTATCCAGGCCCTCATCCATCTGCATAATAGTCACTCCGGAGACCGGCTCTCCGTCCATGACCGCCCACTGGATCGGGGCAGCTCCCCGGTATTTCGGCAGCAGGGAGGCATGGATGTTGACGCAGCCATACCGGGGCAGCTCCAGCAGGGCTTTCGGTATGATCTGTCCGAAAGCGGACACCACAATCACATCCGGGTTCAGGGCCCGGACTGTATCCATAAAAGACTGCTCCCGGACTCTGGACGGCTGATATACCGTAAGCCCCAGTTCCAGCGCCGCCTCCTTTACCGGAGTCATGGAGGATGCTTTTCCTCTTCCCCGGGGCTTATCCGGCTGGGTCACCACCCCGGCGATTTCATATCCGTTTTCCGCCAGAGCCTTCAGCGCTCCCACGGAAAAATCCGGCGTTCCCATAAATATGACTCTCATTCTTCCTCTTCTTCCTCCTGATAGGCAACGTCCCTGAGAGGGCCTTCCACATGCTGCGTGTACATAATCCCGTCCAGATGGTCGCATTCGTGGCAGACGGCCCGGGCCAGCAGCTCCGTGGCTTCCAGCTCGAAGGGCTGCATATCCAGATCCATGGCCCGCACCTTCACATAATTGGGCCGGGTCACTGTTCCGGTTTTTCCCGGAAGGCTTAAACATCCCTCATCCCCGGTCTGGGATCCGGAGGTTTCCAGAATCTCCGGGTTAATCAGGATATGGGGATGTTCCCCGTCCGTGTCAATGACCACGATCCGTTTCAGGATTCCCACCTGGGGAGCTGCCAGGCCCACGCCGCAGGCGTCATACATGGTTTCCAGCATATCGCCCACCAGCTGGCGGATCCGGGGCGTTACGGTCTCCACCGGCCTGCAGGTCTTTTCCAGTACCTTGTCCCCCATCATTCGAATGTTCCGTATTGCCATCTTTTTCTCTCTCCTTTATTTATGCATTAAAATCATATTGTATATACACATTTTTAAAGCCGCTGTTGATCTCAATATATTTTTCCAGCTTTTCCCGGATGCGGATCAACGCTTTTTTATCAGGCCCTTTTACGTACAGCACCTGCCGGTACAGATCCTGAATTTTAGATATGCTCTCCGGGGCCGGTCCGATCAGCTGCACCCTTCTGTCCCGGCGAACGCGGATCAGATATTTCCGGATATACTCCATGGCTTCTCCCAGGAGCTCTTCCTGTCCGCAGGATCCGTGCACCGCCAGAAGCCCGCAGGCCGGAGGATATCCCATCAGCTGCCGGAACCGGATCTCTTCCTGGTAAAAGCTTTCGTAATCCTGCTCCGCCGCCGCCCGGATACTGTAATGCTCCGGCTGGTAAGTCTGAATCACCGCTATCCCCGGGCGGCTGCCCCGGCCCGCCCGGCCCGCCGCCTGCACCAGGATCTGGTAGGTTCTCTCCGGCGCCCGGTAGTCCCCCGCGAACAGGGATACATCCGCCATCACCGCTCCCACCAGCGTAACTCCCGGAAAGTCATGGCCCTTTACAATCATCTGCGTGCCGATCAGCACATCCGCCTCTCCCCGGCTGAAAGCCCTCAGGATCTTCTCATATCCGTCTTTGCCCCTGGTGGTATCCGCGTCCATCCGCAGGGTTCTGGCTTTGGGAAACATTTTTTTCACCGTCTGTTCCACCTGCTGGGTTCCCGCCCGGAATCCTCCGATATAGGAGGATCCGCAGACCGGACAGCGGTCGGCCTGCTCTGTCACATACCCGCAGTAATGGCAGACCAGCTGCCCGCTGCTGTGGTACGTCAGGGACACGTCACAGTGAGGGCACTTGATCACATGGCCGCAGGAGCGGCAGGCTACAAATCCCGCATAGCCCCGGCGGTTCAAAAACAGCATAGCCTGCTCTCCCCGGTTCAGGCAGAGGGCCAGTTCCCGCTGGAGGTCTCTGCTGAACACGGAACGGTTTCCCTCCCGCAGCTCTCTGCGCATATCCGCGACTCTGACCTCAGGCAGAACCGCGCCGCCGTAGCGCTCTTTCAGGGTAAACAGGGCCCAGTCCCCTTTTTCACAGGCATACCGCGCCTCCACCGAAGGGGTGGCGGATCCCAGAACCACATGGGCCCCCTCCAGCTTCGCCCTCTCCAAAGCTGTCTCCCTGGCATGGTAGCGGGGCGTCCCCTCGCTCTGGTAGGAACCTTCATGTTCCTCATCCACCACAATCAGCTTCAGCCTGGAAAAGGGCGTAAACAGCGCAGATCTTGGTCCCACCATAATACTGGCTTTTCCGGTGCGGACCCGCTCCGTCTGAGCGAACCTCTGGGCTGGCGTCAGCCGGGAATGGAGAACCGCCACTTGATTTCCAAACCGGCGGTAAAAACGGTTCACCGTCTGCCAGGTCAGGGCAATCTCGGGAATCAGGACGATGGCCTGCCCCTCTTTTTCCAGCACCTTACGGATCAGTTCCATATAGACCAGTGTTTTTCCGCTGCCGGTGACTCCATGGATCAGGCAGGGCCTGCCTCTTCCCTCCCATTCCTGAAGGATATCCCCCAGGACTTCCTGCTGCCCTGCCGTCAGGATCTCTGCCTGCCGCGGATCCTCCCGGGAGCCCTCCGCGCCGGCGGTTTCTCCTCCGGTCTTCTGCTCCACCCGGAGGATCCCCTGCTCCTCCATGGAACGGATCACTGCCGCTGTAACCTTTAAGGTGCCGGCCGCTTCCCGGTAATCCAGTTCCGGCGTTTCCATCAGTCTTCGCAGCAGCCGCTCCCTGGCGGTATTGTGCTTTTTCTGAAACAGGGCCAGCCAGGCTTCTGCCTGCCGCGGATCCGCCTGCAGAAGAATCCGGCGCTCTGCCCGCGGCTGTTTTTTTTCTTTTACGGGAAGAACCGTTTTCAGCGCCTGGATCATGGTAGAGCCGTAGGTCTCCCGCATCCAGGCTGCCAGAGCAATGAGCCGTGCCTCCACATTGGTTCCCCCTTCTACCAGACCGGCCACGGACTTCAGCCTCCCGGGCTCAAATTTCGGCGCGTCCCCCAGTCCGATTACGTACCCTTCAATCAGCCGGTTTCCGTTTCCAAAAGGAATCCACACCCGGCTTCCGGCCCGGATCTTTCCCGCCAGTTCCGGAGGAATCCGGTACTGGAAACTGCGATCCAGCTTTTCGTGGGAAATATCCACCACTACATCCGCGTATCTTTCGTTCATACTCTCCTCTTTCTATTCTATATGGCCTCCGGTTCCCCTTTTACTGCTCCGGCGCCCTCTTTCTGTCCTCCTCCAGTATTTCTCTTATCATAATTCTCTCATCCATGGGATATTTTTTCCCCCGGATAATCTGATAGTCCTCGTGGCCTTTTCCGGCCAGAACAATAATGTCTCCGGGTTCTCCCTGATGAACGGCCCAGGCAACGGCCTCCCTGCGGGAGGCGATTTCCACGCAGGCTCCCCGGGTTTTCCGGATTCCCCCCTTGATATCCTCAATGATCGCCTGAGGTTCCTCATCCCGTGGATTATCCGAGGTGATCACTGTCAGATCCGCGCAGTTCCCCGATACTTCTCCCATTTCAAATCTCCTGTTCCGGTCCCGGTTTCCGCCGCAGCCGAAGAGACAGATCAGCCGCTTCGGCCGGTACTCCCGCAGAGCGGTCAGGATATTTTTCAGGCTTATGGCGTTGTGGGCATAATCAATCACCAGCGCGGCTCCTGAGGGAAGCGTTAAAAGCTCCGCTCTTCCCCGGACTCTGACCTTCTTCAGCGCCTGGCGCATAGCCGATTTAGTCACTCCCAGATGCCTGGCCGCCGCCATAGCCCCCAAGGCGTTGTACACGGAAAACCGTCCCGGCATCTCCAGTTCCGCCGTCAGTTCCAGCAGCCCCCGGGTCTGAAAAGAAATGCCCAGACGGCCCGGGGCTGAAATCAGTTTCAGATGTTCCGCCCGCAGATCCGCTTTTTCCGAAAAGCCGAAGGTTTCCAGGACACAGTTTCTCCCCTCTGTGATTTCCTGAAAATGCGGGTCGTCTCGATTGACAATTCCCACCCGGCACTGGGCCAGCAGTTTCTTTTTACATTCCAGATATTCCTGAAAATCCCGGTGTTCCCCCGGACCGATGTGATCCGCTTCTATATTCGTAAAAATTCCGCAGTCAAAGGAAATCCCCTCCACCCGGTACTGTTTCAGCGCCTGGGAGGATACCTCCATCACCGCGCACCGCATGCCGGCTTCCGCCATCTCCGCAAAGCACTGATGGATCATCCAGGACTCCGGCGTGGTATTTTCAGAATGAAACTCTCTTTTCCCCGTAATGCAGGAAACAGTTCCCAGCAATCCGGTTTTGTACCCTCCCTGCTCCAGGATCGCCCGCACCATCCAGGCAGTGGTAGTTTTTCCCTTGGTTCCCGTCACGCCCACCAAGATCAGCTTCCTGGCCGGATAGCCAAACCAGGCGGCGGAAATGCGGGCCAGAGCTTTCCGGGCATTTTCCACCCGGATCAGGGGTATCTCTTCCGGCACAGGCAGGAATTCTTCCGATACCAGCGCGGCGGCTCCCCGTTTCAGGGCCTCCCCCGCAAAGGTATTTCCGTCTTTTACGGTTCCCCGGATGCAAACAAAAAGAGAGCCCGGTTCCACGTCTCTGGAATCATAGGCCACCCCCTTAATCTCTGCATCCGTACTTCCATTCAGGCACGTATACTGTAAATCTTCAAGCAGTGATGACAACAGCATAGACTCTCCTCCATACTGGATACCGTGCAAGTATAAGCATACCATACCGCCGGGCAGTTTTCAATGCGCACTTGGGAAAGTCCTCCCGCGTTCATATTTCCTTTCTTTTTTCTTAAGGAATTTTAAGTTTCTTTCAGAATATGGACATAGTTTGAACACATATTTTTCCTATAATAGATCTCGGATAGTTGATTAACCACTCACTATCTCCCCCCTCATTTTAAAAAGAGCACTGAGAAAATGGACGGCATACGCGAACCATTTTACTGTGCTCTTTTTTTACCGCAATATTCAGTTCAGGGTTTTCCTGCCCCGCAGACTTCGCACCGGAAAGATTTTACAGGATTTTCCGCTTCGCAGACCGGACAGACCCATTTCGGTTCCCGCTCCGGGCGGGAAAATTCCTCCGCCAGATCTCCCGCAAGGTGAAAACCTGCTTTGTCCGGCCCGTTTTTTTTCGTGAAGCTTTCCTCTTCCATATAAATCACATGCAGCCGCGGATCCGGGGCCTCCGGCGCCCGGTTCCTTTTTTCTCCCGTCTTCTCCGGTTTTTTCTCTGCCTTTTCGCCGGCGGGCTCCCCGCCCATTTCCTCTGATCCGCCTTTTTTTCTGTTAGAAATAACGCCTGCTGTCACGCAGATGATAATGGTGATCAGCGCCAGCACTACAATCAGAAACAATACTTCCATATCCGCTTCCCGCTTCTGCCCGTCAGATAGTGTTGGCGATTACATTGAGAATTACCTGATATTCCATTTCCTGCAGTCCCTGTCCGGCTTTGGATGGATAGCAGATCACATTGTCCCAGAGCTTGGTAATCTCATTCCACCCCGGCATGTCAGGGGTAAAAAGCACCAGACGTTTGGCGGACTGGTTCATCACTCCCGGCATCTGGCGGTCTCCCCACCAGTCCGTAAGCTCCGCGAAATTTTTTGCCATATTCTGCGGATAATTGGGCGCCTGAGAACCATAGCCCAGCGGGTGCGTGGAGGCGTCCGTCCACACCACGATGACATGGCGGTTTTTCATGCCGGAGCTGTCCCATCTGGACTTCATAGCGTAGGCCAGAGCTTCCAGCCCGTCTTCCGGCTCATCGCCGCCTCCGTCTGCTTCCAGGCTTCTGACGCACTGTTCAAACTCCGCGCTCTGTTCCGGGAGATTGAAAAAGTCCGTCACCCGCATGGCGGTATTCCCATCCGCCAGATAATCCCGGTAAGCCACGACACGGACCCGCAGCTGATGGATCTTCTTGGCTTTTTCCGTCATAACCTTGGTCACATCGTTATAAAAATTCAGGGCATTCTGCTTCACCATGTTCAGCACCGGATACATACTGCCCGTGGTGTCGATGCAGAATACCATATCCACATTGTAATTCATCTGATAATCATTGGCTCCCATTGTTCTGTGCCTCCTTTGTATTTTTCTTTACAGATCCCCGGCGGGCATAAATCCGACTGCATCCTTCTTTACCGGCGCGCTCCCGGGTACGGGCGCTGCCGCCTTTCCTCCCAGCAGCCGGAACGCTTCCGCCATATCCAGCCGTTTTTCCGGGTCTGCCTGCAGCATGCCGCTCAGCATGACATACAGTTCATCTTTAATCTCTTTTCCCAGCAGCAGGGATTTCCCCGACAGTACGCACTGGAAAGGATACTCATACTCACCGGTATCAAAGCCGGGAAGTCTGCCCGTCAGAAGCTGGTGGAATACCAGGCCCATGGCAAACACATCCAGCTTGCGGTTCAGTCCTGTCTCCTTTCCCGCCATCATCAGGTAGGTTTCCGGCGCCATATAGACCAGATCCGCCGCCACCTCCTCCGAATCCTCCGGAGGGCTGCTTTCCTGAAAACAGTTGTCAAAATCGGTCATTTTGGCCGCCACCGTTCCGGCTCCTGTCCGGTGAAACAGGATATTATCCAGCTTTACATCCCCGCAGACAAGACCGGCCTGGTGCAGACAGTTCAGGCTGTGGGCCAGAGAGCGGCACAGCCTCAGCCGGTCCTGCCAGGGAGCGGCCAGCACTTCCTCCATAGTCAGAGCGCATATCTTTCTGGTTGAAATATAATATTTGCTCCCATAGCGGAAAAACTCGTGAATTCTCAGGAGATTGCCGTCAGAGCACTGATTGATTTTCTGATACAGCTGCTGCTGTTTTCTCTCATAGGTTCCGCACAGAACTTTCATCCTGGCAGCCCGCTCTGGCCCGATCTTTTCCTCATCCTCCGGATAGACCGGACTTAAAAATTCTTTTATAAAGTAACCTCGTCCCTGGCACTGTCCGAATCCCCACCTGGAGAATCCGGAATGATCCGCCTTCAGCGGCGCGTCCAGGACATACCGTCCGATTTTTTCTTTCATGGCTGCCTGCTCTCCGTTATATATTTTTCATACCCCGGACGGTACAGCTCCCAGAGTCTGTATCTTTCTTCCCGGCCTCCGTTCCGCAGGGGAAGCATAAATTCCCTTTGCAGATATTGATAGCGGCCTTTGTAATACTGCCGGCAGGCGGAAAAATCCCGAAATCCCAGAAGCTGTCCGCTCAGGGTATAGTCATCCCCCGCTGTTCCGTCAAATACTTCTCCCAAGGCTTTCTCCCACTGCTCCACAGTCTGAGCCCTCATCATGGTATCCAGCAGACAGTACTCAAATTCCATGGGGGACCCCAGATAGCCGAAGCATCCGTCGGTGGCCGCGAACACTATCGCCGGAGCGCTGAGCGTCAGGTGCCTTTCATGGAGCGTGAAGGGCGCCGAGGCTGACATGACATTGGTCAGGGCCCCGTCGCTGTAGATCTCTGACATGGCATTCTGCCCTTCCGCGTCATCCCGGGTGATCTGGCAGAGACCGCTCCGGTCCAGCACATAGCCTCTGGAATCCCCGGCCCAGAGAAAATCCGCCCCCATCTGCCGTTTTTCTGACAGCCAGTACAGAAGGCCTATCACGGCCGTTGTGGGGAATTCCTTCTGCATGCCTCCCATCAGCATACTTTTCGTGCGGACCAGTCCTTTGCAGCGGCCAAGGGCATCCGCGGCACTGCGGCCCGCCTGCTCCGCCGCCTGCTCCCACCAGTTCTCCGCCAGGCAGGCCTCCTGAAACCAGTCAAAGAGTCCGTAGGCCACCGCCCTGGAGGCGGTGTAGGCTCCGGTCCAGCCCCCCAGCTCTGTGTACTGCCGGGCTCCCAGTCCGCCGCAGCCGTCAAACACCCCGAAAATCCCGCCGTTCTCCGACGCGAAATTCAGATAGGCGTCCTCTCCCTTCCCGGATATTTTCTCTCCCGCAATGAGCAGGTCAGAGAAGGCAATGTCCCAGAAATTATTCTCCATAGCTTCCCCGTCCCCCTCCTGCTGACTCTGTATCGGCTGTAACCGAACTGCTGCCTGTCACCGCGCCGTTTTCGCCGCTTTCGTCATTTTCTGCCTCCCGGGTTCCGCTGCCGGAATTGACTGTTCCCCTGCCGGAATTGTCCGTTTCCCTGCCGGAACTGTCAGTCCCGCTGCCGGAATTCTCCGTCCCGCTGCCGGAAGTTCCCAACGCTTCCCCCTGTTCTTCTGTCGCGGCGGGGGTCTGAGAAGGGGTAGGCTCCGAATTTCCCGGGAATGTAGTGTCCGTTTTTTCTATATCGGATTCCGTCCGGATCGCCGGAGCCGAATCTTCCTGACTGTATTTTTCGGGTATAAAGGTAAGAATCAAAGCTGCCGCCGCCAGGGCTGCCGCCGCCGCGGTAAGGGCCGTAAGGCAGGTCAGCCGTTTCCTCATTTTCTTGATCTGCCGGCTGTATTCTTTCTGCGCCTTGTTCAGCTGCTGCAGGTACTGCTTATAGACTCCCAGCTGATCCCCTGCAGAGCTGAGGCTTTCCTGCCCTGCGCTGAAGACCCGTTCGCCTCCCTGGCTGACTCCCCCTGCCGGGGTCCCGCAGGCCGGGCAGACTCTTACGCCCCTCTCCAGCTTTGCCCCGCATTTTTTACATATCACATATCTCACCGCCTCTCCTCATTCTGCCCTGCCGCAGGCGGCAGAGCCCTTGTCTTTCGCGCTGCTATTCACAGTTTCGTCTGACAGGTTCTACTTTATCATTTTTTCTCGGGACTTACAATCTTCAAAAAAGTTTTTGGGAACTTTTTCTTCATGATTTATTAAGGAATTTTAGTCTTCTTTTAGAATGTGGACATAATTTCAACACATGTTTTTCTTATAATAGATCTCGGATAGTTGATTAACCACTCACTATCTCCCCCCTCATTAAAAACGGCGGCCCCATAGGGGCCGCTGTTTTTGTTCCCTTTCTCATCATTGTAAGAGATAAGCGACAAAAGGCATGCGGGCTGCTTTTCGGTATTTTTAGGATTGCGGAACCCGGCGGCAAGATGTCTGCCGGGCTTGCTTTTTCTTTTCCGAGAACTTATAATGAAAGATATCAAATATTACGGAACGAGAGGAATATTTCCATGCAGAAAAAAAAGATTGTTGTAGCCCTGGGCCACAGGGCTTTGGGCAATACCCTTCCGGAACAGAAAGCGGCCACCCAGCGCACAGCCAGAGCTCTGGCAGATCTGGTGGAAGCGGGGGCCAACATCGTGATTACACACAGCAACGCTCCCCAGGTGGGGATGATCCACACCGCCATGAATGAGTTTCAGAAGACCCATACCGGCTACACCGTAGCCCCTATGTCCGTCTGCTCCGCCATGAGCCAGGGCTATATCGGATACGATATTCAGAATTCCCTGCGGACAGAGCTTCTGCGGAGAGGGATCTACAAGACAGTGTCCACCATCCTGACCCAGGTTACGGTGGACCCCTACGACGAAGCCTTTCATCAGCCCTCCAAAATCATCGGACGGGTTCTGAACAAGAAGGAGGCGGAAGCGGAGGAAGCCAAGGGAAATTATGTAACTCCCGTGGAGGGAGGCTGGCGCCGGATCGTGGCTGCTCCGAAACCCAGGGATATTATTGAGCTGGACGCTATTCAGCTGATGCTGGACGCGGGGCAGATCGTCATTGCCGGAGGAGGCGGCGGAATTCCGGTTCTGGAGCAGGGTGAGGTGCTGAAAGGCGCCAGCGCTGTCATTGAAAAGGATCTTTTAAGCGGCCTGCTGGCGGAGGAACTGCACGCGGACGAGCTCATGATCCTCACCAGCGTGGAGCATGTTTCCCTGTCCTATCAGAGCGGAGAGGCTACTCCCCTGGGACGTCTGACGGTGGCGGAGGCAGAGCAGTATATGGAGCAGGGGCAGTTTGAAAAGGGAACCATGCTGCCCAAGATCGAGGCTTCCGTGTCCTTCCTGAAGAAGGGCGGAAAACGGGCGGTGATCACCTCCATCGACAAGGCCAGAGAGGGATATCTTGGCCGTACCGGTACCATCATTGAATAAAATGAAAGTATTTCTGCGATACCGCGCCCGCCAGGCGCGCAGAAAAGTGCCGCGGGATCATCTGTTTTTGATGATCCCGCGGCACTTTTTTTCGCCGGCTCTTCCGGTTATTCTATTTTTCTTCTTTTCCTTTTTCCAGACGGCGCAGAGCCCACACGGCCAGGCCGGTCACCAGCACTCCCTGCACCAGGGCGGTAAACAGGGCCATGGCCGCCTCCTGCACACTGCACAGACAGGAGGTTCCCACCACCCAGACCGCGCAGAGCCCTATACCTGCCATCCCCAGAACCAGAGGGAAGTATCGTTCCTCCACTTTTTCTGTTCTGTGTATGCCCTTTCCCAGGAAATATAAAACAATCACCAGAACCAGCAGCTCCGGTTTTACATACTGCAAAATCTGCTCCACTCTCGCTTCCTCCTGCAGTATCCTATGCAGGAGAAGCGCCTGGGGTTACAGCCGCGGTATTCCGGGTTTTTCAGGAACTCTTAAAAAGTAAACTTATCCGCGAAATACGCCTCCAGTTCCCCAACGGGAATCCGCACCTGCTCCATGGAATCCCGGTCCCGGACGGTAACGGCCCCGTCTGTCTCGGAGTCGAAATCGTAGGTAACACAGTAGGGGGTACCGATCTCATCCTGACGGCGGTAGCGCTTGCCGATATTCCCACGGTCGTCATATTCGCAGTTGTATTTCTTAGAGAGTTCCGCAAAGATCTTCTCCGCTCCCTCATTGAGTTTTTTGGACAGAGGCAGCACGGCGATCTTCACCGGTGCCAGCGCCGGATGGAAACGCAGCACCGTCCGCACATCATTCCGCTCCGCGTCCAGCACTTCCTCATCGTAAGCGCTGCACAGGAAGGCCAGAACCACCCGGTCCGCTCCCAGAGAGGGCTCGATGACGTAGGGAATATATTTTTCATTCTTTGTGTCGTCAAAGTAACTCATATCCTGTCCGGACACATTCTGATGCTGAGTCAGGTCGTAGTCTGTCCGGTCCGCAATGCCCCAGAGCTCGCCCCAGCCAAAGGGGAAGAGGAACTCAATGTCCGTGGTGCCCTTGCTGTAGAAGCACAGCTCCTCGGGAGAGTGATCTCTGGCACGCATCTCCTCGTCCTTCATGCCCAGGCTTTTCAGCCAGTCGATGCAGAACTGGCGCCAGTAGGAGAACCACTCCAGATCTGTTCCCGGCTCACAGAAAAATTCCAGCTCCATCTGCTCAAATTCTCTGGTGCGGAAGGTAAAGTTTCCGGGGGTAATCTCGTTCCGGAAGGATTTTCCGATCTGGCCGATGCCGAAGGGAATCTTTTTGCGGCTGGTCCGGGCCACATTCTTAAAGTTTACAAAAATACCCTGGGCGGTCTCCGGGCGGAGATATACCGTATTTTTCGCGTCCTCGGTGACGCCCTGGAAGGTTTTGAACATCAGGTTAAACTGACGGATATCTGTAAAATTGTGTTTGCCGCAGCTGGGGCAGGGGATGGCGTTCTCCCGGACAAAATTCTCCATCTGCTCCTGGGTCCATCCGTCCACGGTTCCTCCCGGGATCTCCATGCCTTTTTCCGCGCAGAAATCCTCGATGAGCTTGTCCGCGCGGAATCTCTCATGGCACTCCCGGCAGTCCATCAGAGGATCCGAGAAGCCTCCCAGATGGCCGGAAGCCACCCAGGTCTGAGGATTCATAAGGATGGCGCAGTCCACCCCCACATTGTGGGGATCCTCGGTGACGAACTTCTGCCACCAGGCTTTCTTGACGTTATTTTTCAGCTCCACGCCCAGGGGGCCGTAATCCCAGGTATTGGCCAGGCCCCCGTAAATCTCGGATCCCGGGTATACAAAACCTCTGGATTTGGCCAGTGCCACAATCTTGTCCATTGTCTTTTCCATGTTCTATCTCCTATTTCTACTGATATATAGCTTATTTCTCCCGGTAAATAATATCGTCTCTTCCCGGACCGTTTGAGATCATCGTAATGGGGAAGCCGATCCTCTCTTCGATAAATTCGATATATTTCCGGCAGTTTTCCGGCAGATCTTCGTACTTTTTGATGCCCCGGATCTCGCATTTCCAGCCCGGCAGCTTCTCATATACCGGTTTCGCTTTTTCCAGAAGTCCTGTGGTGGGGAAGTCTGTAGTAATCTTCCCGTCGATATCATAGGCCACGCACACCGGGATCTCATCCAGGTATCCCAGAACATCCAGAACCGTAAAGGCCACATCGGTGGTTCCCTGCAGCCGGCATCCGTAATGGGAAGCCACGCAGTCATACCAGCCCACTCTCCTGGGTCTTCCTGTGGTGGCGCCGTACTCACCGCCGTCGCCGCCCCGGCGTCTCAGCTCTTCCGCCTCATCCCCGAAGATTTCCGAGACAAAGGCTCCGGCGCCCACAGCGCTGGAATACGCTTTTGTCACGGTAATGATCTGTCTGATCTCATAGGGGGGCACCCCGGCGCCTACCGCGCCGTAGCCGGCCAGAGTAGAGGAGGAAGTAACCATGGGATAAATTCCGTGATCCGGATCCTTCATGGAGCCCAGCTGTCCCTCCAGCAGAATCTCTTTTCCCTCTTTCAGAGCCTTCCACAGATACGCGGATACATCGCAGACGAACGGAGCCACCATCTCTTTCCACTCCATCAGTTCCTCAAACAGCGCCTGGGGATCCAGGAGCGGTTTGTGATACAGGTGCTCCAGAAGTACATTTTTTACTTCGCAGACGTTTTTCAGTTTTTCTTTCAGAGTCTCCTCCTGGAACAGCTCATTGACCTGAAAACCGATCTTGGCATATTTATCAGAATAGAAAGGAGCGATTCCCGACTTGGTAGAGCCGAAAGACCGGCCTGCCAGACGCTCTTCCTCATACTGATCAAACAGAATATGATAAGGCATTACCATCTGCGCCCGGTCAGAGATCAGGATCTTCGGCATGGGAACCCCTTTGGAGGTAATGTCATCCACTTCTTTCTTTAAAACCGGAATATTCAGCGCTACGCCATTGCCGATGACGCTGGTGGTGTGATTGTAGAACACACCGGAGGGCAGGGTATGCAGCGCGAATTTGCCGTAATTATTTACAATCGTATGGCCCGCGTTGGCCCCTCCCTGAAAGCGCACGATAATATCTGCCTTCCGGGCCAGCATATCTGTGATCTTCCCCTTGCCTTCGTCTCCCCAGTTTGCTCCCACTACTGCCTTTATCATCTTGCATTTCCTCCTAAATTTTTACTAAACACCTGTGCCGCCCGGAGGCAGGCACAGTCACCCTCGGACATCCCCGGAATCACACGTTGATCTCAGCGCTGACGCCCAGCAGCTCCCGGTTGGAATCCAGGATCGGCCGGATGATATTTTTAAGGTATTTTTCCACCTGGGCCTGGGCGCAGCCTGTATATCTGGCGGGATCCATGGATTTTTTCAGATCTTCCAGAGAAAGCTTAAAGGCCGGATCCCCGGCGATGCGCTCCAGAAGGTCATTGTCCTTGCCCTCCACCTTTACGGTGCGGCCTGCTTCCATGGAAAGTTCCCGGATGCGCTCATGAAGCTCCTGACGGTCCCCGCCGGCCTTCACCGCGTCCATCATAATATTTTCCGTAGCCATAAAGGGCAGTTCCGCCATAAGATGCTTTTCTATCACTTTGGGATATACCACCAGTCCGTCCACCACATTCAGCATCAGATCCAGAATGCCGTCTACCGCCAGAAAGCCCTCGGGGACGGAAAGCCGCTTGTTGGCGGAATCATCCAGAGTTCTCTCAAACCACTGGGTGGCCGAGGTAATGGCCGGATTCAGCGCGTCGATCATGACATACCGGGACAGAGAGGCAATCCGTTCGCTGCGCATGGGATTTCTCTTATAGGCCATGGCGGAAGAACCGATCTGACTTTTCTCAAAGGGCTCCTCCACTTCTTTCAGATGCTGCAGCAGCCGGATATCATTGGAAAACTTGTGGGCGCTGGCCGCGATTCCCGCCAGTACATTGACCACGCGGGTATCTACTTTTCTGGAATAGGTCTGTCCGGAAACCGGATAGCAGGCCTGGAATCCCATCTTTCTGGCGATCATGGGATCCAGCTGATCCACCTTCTCCTGATCTCCCTCAAAGAGTTCCAGAAAACTGGCCTGAGTTCCGGTGGTTCCCTTGGAGCCCAGAAGCTTCAGGGTACTCTGCACATACTCCAGATCTTCCAGATCCATGACGAACTCGTTCAGCCACAGGGTAGCGCGCTTGCCCAGGGTGGTAGGCTGGGCCGGCTGGAAATGAGTAAAGGCCAGCGTAGGAAGCGCCTTGTTCTCCTTGGCGAATTTAGCCAGCTCCGCAATGACATTCACCAGTTTTTTCTTTACCAGCTTCAGGGCCTCATTCATAATGATAATATCGGTATTGTCGCCTACATAGCAGGATGTAGCGCCCAGGTGGATGATCCCCTTGGCTTTGGGACACTGCACTCCATAGGCATACACATGGGACATGACATCATGGCGGACTTCCTTCTCCCGCGCCTGCGCCACATCGTAGTTGATATCGGAGACATGGTTTTTCATCTCATCGATCTGCTCCTGGGTAATGGGCAGTCCCAGTTCCATCTCCGTCTCCGCCAGAGCGATCCACAGCTTTCTCCAGGTGGTAAATTTCATATCCTGGGAAAAAATATACTGCATCTCCCGGCTGGCATACCTCTGAGAAAGAGGACTTGTATATCTGTCCGTTGTACTCATCTATGTTCCTCCTTTTCCATCCGTCAAGGCCCGGAAAGGCCCGGTAACACGAGTAAATTATAAAGCAGAAGTCCGGCAAAAGCAACCCAAACTTCTGCTGTATGCTGTTTCCGCTTCTCCCCGGCGCCCTCAGTCGGCGCCCTGGCGGAATCGTCCCAGAAATCCCTGCATTCTGGCGTTCTGAGAGGCAAACACCTGCTCCGGCGTTCCCTCCTCCGCGATGACGCCGCCCTCCATGAAAATAATATAGTCCGCCACATCTCTGGCAAACTGCATCTCATGGGTCACAATGACCATGGTCATATGCTCCGCCGCCAGTTCCCGGATGACCTTCAGGATCTCTCCCGTAAGCTCCGGATCCAGAGCGGAGGTGGGCTCGTCGAAAAAGAGAATCCTGGGATTCATGGCCAGCGCTCTGGCGATGGATACCCGCTGCTGCTGCCCTCCGGAAAGCTGACAGGGATAAGCCTGCGCCTTGTCGGAAAGTCCCATTTTGTCCAGCAGCTCCAGGGCCTGTTTTTTCACTTCCTCCCTGTTCCTTCTCTGTACCCGGACAGGAGCGTCCATGATGTTTTTCAGCACACTGTAATGGGGGAAGAGATTAAAATTCTGAAATACCAGTCCGTAATACTGCTTGATCTTCTTCAGCTGCTCCTGCCTGGCATAGACTGCCCGGCCGTTCTGGCTTCTCACTGCGTGCTCCCCCAGATAGATCAGTTCTCCGTCGTCCATGGTCTCAAGCATGGTGGCGCAGCGGAGCAGGGTGGATTTTCCGGAACCGGAAGGACCGATGATGGCCGTTACCTTTCCCGCCTCCACGCTCATGGAAATGTCCTTCAGCACTTCCAGATCTCCAAAGGCTTTCTTGATATGATTGATCTCCAGATATTTTTCTGCCATTGTCCTCTCCTCCTATTTATAGTAGCTGAGCTTTTTCTCAAAAAGCTCCATGATCCAGGCTACCACAAAGTTGAAAATATAGTAGAAGATACCCGCTCCCACATAGGGGATCACGTTGGACCAGGCCGCCGCCAGCTCTTTGGAGCGGGTAAACAGTTCCATAACTCCGATGGAGAAGGCCAGGGTAGTGTCCTTTACCAGAGTGATTACTTCGTTGGTGATGGAGGGAAGGATCCGCTTGATCACCTGGGGCAGGATGATATGGAAAAAGGTCTGGGACTTTGAGTAGCCCAGCACCGCCGCCGCCTCATACTGGCCGGCCGGCATGGATTCAATGCCGCTGCGGTAGATCTCCGCGAAGTACGCCGCGTAGTTTAATGTAAATCCTATGATTACCGCCAGATTCTGGGAATTCGGCGTCAGCCGCATGCCGAAAATAAAATAGGGGCCAAAATAAACCACCAGCAGCTGGAGCATCAGAGGAGTTCCCCTCATAATAGAAATGTAGACCCTCACGATGTTGCGGATGATTACGTTTTTCGACATACGCCCGAAAGCCACAATCATACCGAAGGGCAGAGCCAGCAGCAGGGTGACCGCGAAGATCCAGATGGTAGTCACCATGCCTTCGCCCAGTCTTGTCATCAGTAATTCAAAATTCTGCATCTCTTCTCCTTTTCACAGACAGAAGCCGCGCCGAAACAGCGAAAGGCTGCCGCGGCATAACCTGTACCGCGGCAACCCCTTTCTTCCTGTTTTCTGAGCGGATCTGTGTATTCAGTTATGCCTCGATGATGGTCAGATCCTCGCCGAACCACTTCTCGGAAATCTCCGCCAGGGTTCCGTCCTTCGCCATCTCCTTCAGCGTGTCGTTTACCTGATCCCGAAGCTGTGTGTTTCCCTTTTTAAATCCAACGCCGTACTCCTCCTCGGCGATGACATCATCCAGGATCCTGAAATCTTTGTCGTTCTGGGTGATATAGTAGCTGGCAAAAACTTCGTCCATAGCCACAGCCTCCACAGCGCCGGATTCCAGCTCCATGAGGCAGGTGAGATAATCCGCTACCGGACGGATCTCAGCGAAGGTAGACGCCAGCTCCTGATTTTCATCCAGCGCGTGCTGCGCGGAGGAATCCATCTGTACATTGATTACCTTGCCTTCCAGGTCCGCGGCGGAAGTATACTCGGAATCTCCTCTCACCACAAAGATCTGCTCGTTCTTCATATAGGGATCGGACCACTCGTAGTCATCCTCCCGGCCGGTCATGGTGAAGCCGTTCCAGATGCAGTTGATGGTTCCGCTGTCCAGTTCCATATCCTTGCTGTTCCAGTCAATGGGCTTGTATTCGATTCCCATGCCCAGACGGTCCGCCACTGCCGCCGCCAGGTCCAGGTCAAAGCCCGTATACTCTCCATCGTCCCCTACAAAGCCCATGGGCGGGAAGGCGGAGTCAAATCCTACGATCAGGGTATCCGCCGCCGGGGTTTCTGCCTCTGTGCTGTCCCCGGCAGTTTCGGAACTGCTTCCCTGGGCAGAGGTCCCGCTGGTTCCGGAATTGTTCTCTCCCTGTTCCGCGCTCTCCTGGCCTCCGCAGGCCGCCATGGACGCCGCCATGACAGCGGCCAGCAGACAGCTGATTACTTTCTTTTTCATCTTTCTTTCCTCCTTGGATCTTTTATCATAGTATCACGTAGTCACTCTACCATGCTAAATTGTCTGACAGCCCTTATACTATCACAGAGGCGGCGTGTCTGTCAACCGCAAACACGCCGCCTCCAAAGCTTTTATCAGTACTCTTTCACATACAGCGCCAGCTGCTTGTCCCATACAAGAATGTGGTTCAGCAGCCAGTCCACAATATTCTTTTTTACAGCTTCCACAAAGGCCTCTGTGGGGCCCTCCTCTTCCTCCAGCATTTCCCGGAGCTCCTCCACGGCCTTCACAAATTTTCCATGCTGATCTCTGTGGGCGGCCAGCAGCGGGTAGTTTTTCTCCTCCTGAAGCTTTTCCTCGTCTTTAAAATGGAAATCTGTATAATCCATAAGGAAATCCAGGGTCTGAACCGCTACATTCTTCTCCCTGCCCACGGCGCAGTCCTCCGTCAGCTTGTTGACCCGGGCGATCAGCTCTCTGTGCTGGGTATCAATGGTCTCATTGCCGGTTTCCAGATTTTTGTCAAATACAATACTCATGTTTGCCTCCTCCTTTTTTCAGGTCTCGCCCGCTCTGACGGACGGGCCGCGGTCCGAACATTCTATGTTCAGTATACGGTAGAATACCTGCCTTTGCAATTCTTTTCTTTCCTCAGTCCGGATAAATTCTGGGCACCCGTTTGCTGATGCCGCAGGCCATTTCATAGTTGAACCTGCAGGCCGGATCCGCCACTTCCTCCATGGTAATGCGCCGGTCTCCCTCCCGGCCGATGAGAGTCACCGTGTCCTCCACTTTTACATCCGGAATATGGCTTACATCCACCATCATCTGATCCATGCATACCCGTCCCAGAATCGGGGCATACCGGCCGTGGATCAGCACTCTGCCCTTATTGGACAGCGCCCTGGGATATCCGTCGGCGTAGCCCGCGGAGACGGTGGCGATGCGGGTGCAGGGGCCCTCTGTGGTATAAGTGGCCCCGTAGCTGACTCCCAGCCCCGGCTCCACATCCTGGACATGGATCACGCGGCTCTTCCAGGACAGGGCCGGGATCAGGGGCAGCCGGCTTTTGTCCACTTCCTCAGAGGGATACAGGCCGTAGGTGACTATGCCGGAACGCACCATGTCGAAGCGGTAATCGTCGAATTCCATGATACCGGCGCTGTTGCAGATATGCTTGACAGGGATTTCCACGCCCCGTTCTCTCAGCATTCCCTCCATCCTGCGAAACTTTTCCAGCTGCAGGCCGCAGTAGGTCTTGTCCTTCTGATCCGCGCAGGAAAAATGGGTAAACATACCCTCCAGCTCCAGCCCCGGCAGACGGCTGATCGCCGCGATGCGGTCCGCCTCCTCTTCCGTGATGTGAAAGCCGATGCGGGTCATCCCCGTATCCAGCGCCGCGTGGATCTTCGTCCGGCAGCCGGCCTTCACCGAAGCTTCCGACAGTTTTTCCGCAATCTCCAGGCTGTAAACGGTCTGGGTAATATCATAATCCAGAATCTCGCCGTACTGCTCCGGGGAAATATAGCCCAGCACCAGAACAGGGAGCCTGATTCCCTGCTCCCTGAGTTCCATGGCTTCCTCCGCTGTGGCCACCGCGAAATAATCCACCTGATCTTCCAGATACTTTCCCACCCGCACAGCGCCGTGACCGTAGGCGTCCGCCTTGATCACCGCCAGCAGCTTCACCCCCGGCCGCAGCCGTTTTTTCACTTGGGCGATATTATGCCCGATGGCTTTCAGCGAAACCTCCGCGTAGCATCTGAGATAGCCGCTCATATTTTATCCTTCTTTCTTTTCCGGCTTCCGTATAGCCGAATAAATATTTTTTACGCTTTTCAGAACCACATGGGTTCTGGTGTCCGACACGCCTTCCAGGCTCATAATCTCCCGATGGATCTGCTCCAGTTCATCGGAAGACCTGCAGGCGATTTTCAGCAGAAGATCGAAATCCCCGGTCTGATAATAGCAGGACACGATGGTGTCCATATCGCTGATGGCTTCCGCGAAATGGTCAAAATACCTGGGATGCTCAAGACTGACCTCCATGAGAGCGATCATATCGTTTCCGGTTTTCTTCTCATCCACAATAATGGTGTATTCCCGTATGATCCTGCTCTCCTCCAGTTTCCGGATCCGCTCGATGACCGCGGAAACCGACAGGTGGATTTCCTTGCTGATATTGGATGCGGTTTCCCTGGCATTCTTCTGCAATATTTTCAGGATTTTATAATCTATGTTGTCCATTCCGGTCTTCCCTCTCTTTCTTCCGTACCCTTTTACTGTCCGCGTCCTCCGCTGCTCTCTTCAGTATAGCAAATTTTTTTCAGAAGTCCAATGTTATGCGAAAATTTTTACAATTTCCCCGGGGATACCTGAAAAAGAAAAGGCTTCCGGAGCATTTTCCCCGGAAACCTTCTTCTCTTTTATTTTCTCTTCTTTTTTGTGGAAGCGAACTGTACAATCATACCGGCTGCCGCCAGGGCCAGAATCATCAGCCACCCCAGAATCTGATTTCCGGCCAGCTGCGGCCACATTCCCTGGAGGGATTCTGTCACCCGGACCGCGCCGGTGGCCGCGGTGACCGCGATAATAAAGGGTCTGGCAAATTTCGTGGCCAGAAAACCCACCACCAGAAAAGCCAGCACGCAGAATACGATTCCCAGCACATTCCACCCCTCTTCCGAAGGCAGGGGAAGAGCATGAACCGCGCCGGCAGCCAGGGCTCCGCAGTACAGGAAGACGCCGATCAGATAGATCTTAAAGGCCAGCAGGGCAAAAATTACGCCCACCGCAATACCGATGAGAGCCGGCAGATAGGATTCTCCCTCCACCATAGCCCCGGAGATCAGGAATCCCAGAACAAAGCCCAGCAAAAAGCCCACCAGGCCGATCCACACCTTCAGAAGCCTATATCCGAAAAAACACTGCAGCACCGCGAACAGCAGGGAGAAGGCCAGAATGATCTGGCCGATCTCACGGGACAGCTGCCGGACTGAATTGAGTATCTCTAAAATATCCATATGATTTCCTCACCATTCTTTACAGGCACTTACTCCATCCGCAGTTTTTGCAGATGTTGCACCCGCTCTCAAAAAACAGAGGTTCCCCGCACTCCGGGCAGGTGGCCGTCTGGCCGATCTTTTTTACCGCCTTGGGCTTGGGAGCCTTGGGGGGCACATGCTTCTTCTTTTCTCCGCCGAAAAGCTCCTCCTGCACCTCCCGGTACATATCCATGAGCGCGTTGCCCACCGCCATGGGACAGCAGCTGCCCCGGCTGGTATCTTTCCTGGTGGCCCTCCGCACGGAGTAGGAGGGGCAGGAGCCGGTGGAATTCAGCTGGTCGATGATGGTATCAATGTCAATGCCGCCTCTGGCGCTGATGGAGATCATCCGGGAGAGGCCGATCATGAAGTTATTGCAGCCGCCGGTGGAGCCCTTGCTCAGATAGGTCTCCAGGAGCGCTCCCGTATAGGGATCGAAGAGAGCGATGCAGTGCAGGCTTCCGCAGCCGGTGATCAGCTTTCTCTTTTTGCCGATGACGTCATCGTTGATCTCCACGATCTCGCCTCTGGCCAGTCCCTCCCCGGCCACGGGAGAGCGTTTTTTCTCATCCTGATTTTCCGCGTTGAGGACGCCCACCCGCTTGCAGCCGTCCCTGAAAAGGGTTACGCCCTTCAGTCCTTTTTCATAGGCGTACAGATAGAGGTTCTCTGTCTCCTCCACAGTAAACTGGTTGGGCACATTGACCGTGGAGCTGATGGAAGCGTCAATATGCTTCTGCCATACTGCCTGCATGTCAATCCTCTGACGGTAATCCAGAGTCATGGCGGTGACGAAATAATCGGGAAGCATGCTGTCGTCGGCAAGTTTGTGTTCCCTCATATAATTCTCTACGATCTTTGTGTATACCTTATAATATACGTCCTCCCCGTGCAGGGATTCTGTCTTTCTCACATAGTAGTTGGCATACACCGGCTCAATGCCTCCGGAGATCCCCAGCATGGTGGACAGGGTCCCCGTGGGGGCGATGGTCAGCAGCTGAGAATTTCTCAGCCCGTATTTCTTCACCAGTTCCCTGGTGGCCTCCGTGGTGTTTGCCTGCAGGAAGGGAGTCTCCAGAATCTCCTCCGTCCTGCACTTGGGGAATGTTCCCTTTTCCTTGGCTAACCCGGCGGAAGCGGCAATGGCGGTATCCGCCATGGCGAAACCGATGCGGTCGCAGAGTTCCACCGCCTCGTCTTCCCCGTAGGTCAGTTCCAGTTTCATCAGCATATCCGCCAGGCCCATGATCCCCAGCCCGATCTGCTTCCACTGCCGGACACTCTCCTGCTGCTCCTCCAGAGGATGAAGGGTCAGACCCTCCTCCAGAACCTCATTGAGCGCCCGGACGCTTTCTTTCACACAGTTTTTGAAACCCTCGAAATCAAAGGCCGCTCTGGCTGTAAAGGGATTCTGCACAAACTCCGACAGATTGATGCTTCCCAGCAGGCAGCTGCCTCCGGCGGGCAGCGGCTCCTCCGCGCAGGGGTTCACCCCCGCATAGGCAAATTCCTTTGTGTTGGCCAGCAGGTTCCAGCCGGAAATCCGATCCCAGAACAGAGCCCCCGGCTCCCCGTAATCCCAGTTGGTCTCCGCGATGTGGTGGAACATTTCTCTGGCGTCCACCTCTTTTTCAATTTTTTCTCCGGTGGCTTCCCGGGTGTAATGCAGCAGGAAAGGTTCCTGCTTTTTCACCGCTTCCATGAATTTTTCACTGATGCGGACAGAAAGATTGGCCTTGGTCACTTTGGACAGGTCTGTTTTCAGGTCGATGAATTCCTCCACATCCGGATGTTCACAGTCGATGGAAATCATCAGAGCCCCCCGGCGGCCGTTCTGGCCGATGAGATCTGTCACCAGGGAATACAGTTCCATAAAAGACACGGCCCCTGTAGTTTCCTTGGCCGCGTTGTTGATGCGGGCGCCTCTGGGACTTAAACCGGAAATATCCACTCCGCAGCCGCCCCCGTAGCTGTAGGTCCGGGCCAGCTTTTTGGCGCACTCAAAAATACTCTCAATCTCATCCCTGGGAGGCTCGATCACGTAGCAGTTGGAGAGTGTGATCTTGCGGCCCTCATACTCCAGTCCCCGGTTGGAGAGGATCCGCCCTCCAAAAAGAAATTTTTTCTCACGGATCAGCTGGGCGATCTTTTCGTTGCCGCCGCTGATCCGGGCGATCCAGTGTTCAAAGCTCTCATTTCCGTAACAGTACTTTTTTTTCCAGATATCACAGCCCAGTTGATTGTCTTTTCCCAGCCATTCTTCTAATTCCATGTTCTTCTCCCATCTGTTGATTTTCCAAAAGCCGTTTTTCCGGCTGTTTTTGCTGTTCTGCTGTTTTCCATATATAGCATGCGGGTTTAATCTTAGCACAACATCTTGATTGTGACAAGATGAAATCTCACCAAAATATCCTCTGAATTTTCTACCGGTCAAAAAAAACAGGCGGCGGAAGTCCCGGACTTCCGCCGCCTGCGCCCCGGTATTCGGACGGGCCTTCCGATTCATCGGCAATGATTCTTTCATTCTCTTTTCAAAGCTTTGCTTACCGCTTTGCTGATGGCTCCTCCCGCGGCGCAGCAGATCAGCGCTTCCAGCACTCCCTGCAGCCCTACCATAGTCACCAGGAATCCGAAGATACCGGCTCCTCCGCTCATACCCTGAATATAATCGGAAGTCCAGAAAAAGAGCAGCATGGCCCCCATAAAGAATACCGTATTCAGAACAGCGCCGGAGATTCCGCCCACAAAATAGCACACGGTCCTGGTCTTATCCACTTTGCGCAGTCCCTTAAAGATCATGCCGGCCAGATAGCCCATAAGCATCCGGGTGGGCACGCACATGAAAAAGGTGCCGAAAGGATTGATATTCAGCAGGGCAGCTCCAAAAGGATCCGCCCCGAAACACTGGGCGAAGCTGGTCAGTCCGAAGACCAGACCCAGCAGAGCTCCCGCTTCCGGTCCCACCAGCATGGCCCCGATGACCACCGGAATGGACAGCAGAGACATGGAAAAGGGTCCGATATGCAGATAGCCCAGAGGCGTAAAGGACATGACCAGCACAATGGCCGTCAGTATTCCGACCTGCACCATAGTTAACGTTTTTTTGCTTCTCATAGTTTCCTCCTGTTATTATTCCCGCCCCGGCGGGATACAATACATAAATTCCCGCTTCGTCTCCGGCAGCCATGCCCGGGGACGGCAGCTGGACCCGTACTCTGTAGTCCGCTCCGCCCTGGCTGTCTTTGCCTCCGCAGGTATGTTAAAAATACAACAAACCCGGACATTTTACAAGTCTTTTCTGGAATACATATTTTCCTTCGGAAAGTTTCTTGACTTTACACCCTGTGTAAGGTTTATGATAAAAGAAATTTGAACTCACAGAAAGGAATGGTGCTCCTTTGAAACATTTCAGGCTGATTCTTTCTTATTTAAGGCCCTGCCGGAGGGAATTCCTTCTGGCCGTACTGTTTGTAACCGCCGAAACCGCTTTCGAACTGTTTATCCCCCTGGTCATGGCCAACATTATCGATCTGGGAGTGACCCGCCGGGATATCCCCTATATTCTCCACCAGGGGCTGCTCATGGCGGTCTGCGCTCTGCTGTCCCTGATCTGCGGCCTGCTCTATGCCAGGTACGCGGCCCGGGCGGCTCTGGGCTTCGGCACCCGCATCCGGGAGGCGGAATACGAAAAACTTCAGGAATACTCCTTTGCCAATCTGGATCACTTTGAGACCTCCTCCCTGATCACCCGCATGACCACCGATGTCACCGTACTGCAGAACGCCGTCATCAACGGCATGCGCCCTATGGTCCGGGGACCGGTGATGCTGGTCATGGGACTTTTGCTGGCTTTCTTTATGAATGTCCGGCTGGCTCTGGTGTTTCTGGTGTGCATGCCGGTTCTGGGATGCATCCTGTTTTTCATCATCCGCAAAACCGCTCCCATGTACGGCCGGCTTCAGACCGCGGTGGACAAAGTAAACAGCGTGGTTCAGGAAAACCTCAACGCCATCCGGGCGGTAAAGGCTTACGTACGGGAAACCTATGAAGAGGAACATTTTGGCGAAGCCAACGGGAAGCTGACGGAAAACAGCCTCCGCACCTTCCGCATCGCGGTGCTGAATCTCCCGGCCTTTCAGTTTACCATGTACACTGCTACGGTGCTGATCCTGTGGTTCGGGGGAAATCTGATCCACACCGGAAATATGGAGGTAGGGGCTCTCACGGGTTTTTTAAGCTATGTCATGCAGATTGTCAACTCTCTGATGATGATCTCCAACGTATTTCTCATGCTGACCCGCTCTCTGGCCAGCGTCTCCCGGATCAGCCAGGTGCTGGCGGAGGAGCCGGATCTGGCCGATGTGCCGGATGGACTGGAAACCGTGGAAAACGGCCAGGTAGAATTCCGGAACGTGGAGTTTAAGTACAGCGCCGGCGCCGCCCGGCCGGCTCTGTCCCAGGTGTGTCTGAAATTCCTTCCGGGTCAGACCATCGGCATTATCGGCGGCACCGGCTCTTCCAAAAGCACCCTGGTTCAGCTGATCCCCCGGCTCTACGATGTAAGCGCCGGAAGCGTTCTGGTGGGGGGACACGATGTGCGGGAATACCGGCTGGCTTCCCTGCGGGACGCCATCGGCATTGTCCTGCAGAAAAATGTGCTGTTTTCCGGAACTGTCCGGGAGAATCTCCTCTGGGGAAACGCCCAGGCTACGGAGGAAGAGCTGTGGAGAGCCTGCCGCACTGCCTGCGCCCATGAATTTATTGAAAAAATGCCCGGAGGCCTGGACGCCCGGCTGGACCAGGGCGGACTGAATCTCTCCGGGGGACAGAAACAGCGGCTGTGCATCGCCCGCACCCTGCTGAAGCATCCCAAAGTCATGATTTTTGACGACTCCACCAGCGCTGTGGACACCGCCACGGAAGCCCATATCCGCCGGGGCTTAAGCTCTCTGGGGGAAATGACCAAAATCATTATCGCCCAGCGCATCACCTCTGTCATGGAGGCGGATCAGATCGTGATCCTGGAGGACGGACGGGTCCACGCCGTGGGAACCCATGAGAGCCTGCTGCAGACGGACTCTATTTACCGGGAAATCTATGATTCCCAGATGCGGTCCTCTGAGGACGATGAGGAACAGAACAGACAGAAAGGAGGAGCCTGATATGAGACAGATTACCGGAAAGCGCCCGGAAAATATCCGGGAGACTTTTTCCGCCCTCATGACCTACATGGGGCGGCATAAATTTCTCCTGCTCCTGGTGGGGATCCTGACCTCTGTCAGCGCCCTGGCCAATCTGCTGGGCACCTATATGCTGAAGCCCATCATCAATAACTATATTGTACCCGGCGATCTGAAAGGCCTTATCTTCGGCGTGGCGGTCACCGCCGCTATTTACGGTACCGGCGCCCTTTCCGCCCTGGGCTACACCCAGACCATGGCCCGGGCCGCCCAGAAGATCATCTACGATATCCGCCGGGATCTGTTCCGCACCATGGAACGCCTGCCTCTGAAATATTTTGACACCCACCCCCACGGAGACATTATGAGCCGCTTCACCAACGATGTGGACACCGTCTCCGACGCCCTCAACAACAGCTTCGCCATGATTATCCAGAGTTTTATCCAGGTAGTGGGGACCCTGGTTCTGCTGTTCCTCCTGAACTGGCGGCTGACCTTTCTGGTGATTCTGGGGTACGCGGCCATGTTCCTGTACATCCGCTACAGTACCAAAAAGAGCAAATACTATTTTAACCAGCAGCAGGAACATCTGGGAGAGCTGGACGGCTACATGGAGGAGATGATCGCCGGTCAGAAAGTGGTGAAGGTCTTCAACCACGAAACCGCCAATCTGAAAACCTTCCGGGACAGAAACGAACAGCTGCGGCAGGCCGGCGTCAAAGCAGTGAGCTTCTCCGGCACCATGATTCCCATGGTGGTGAGTATTTCCTATATTAATTATGCCCTGGTAGCCATCATCGGCGGGATCATGGCCATCAACGGCCTGACGGATGTAGGCAGCCTGGCCAGCTATCTGGTCTTTGTCCGCCAGGCGGCTATGCCCATCAATCAGTTTACTCAGCAGTCCAACTTTATGCTGGCCGCCATGGCCGGAGCGGAGCGGATCTTCCGCATGATGAAGGAACAGCCGGAGGAAGATGAGGGCCATGTGATTCTCACTCCGGCAGAGCAGACTCCCCAGGGTACCATAAAAAAAAGCATCCGCAAAACCGGATGCTGGGCCTGGGAGGATCCGCTGGATCATTCGCTGACTCTGCTGCGGGGGGATGTGCGCTTCCATGACGTGGTTTTTGGCTACACCCCGGAGAAAACCATTCTCCACAGCATCAGCCTCTACGCCAAACCCGGGCAGAAAATCGCTTTCGTAGGGTCCACCGGAGCCGGAAAAACCACCATCATCAATCTCATTAACCGCTTCTATGACATTCACAGCGGCTCCATCACCTACGACGGCATTGATGTCCGAAAGATCCGCAAGGATTCCCTGCGGCGCTCCCTGGCCGTGGTGCTCCAGGACACCCATCTGTTTACAGGCACCATCGCGGATAATATCCGCTTCGGAAAACTGGACGCTGACATGGAGGAGATCCGGGCTGCCGCCAGGCTGGCCAACGCGGATTCCTTTATCACCCGGCTGCCCAAAGGCTACGACACCATGGTTACCGGGGACGGCAGCAATCTGTCTCAGGGCCAGCGCCAGCTGCTGGCCATTGCCCGGGCCGCGGTGGCGGATCCCCCGGTGCTGATCCTGGATGAGGCTACCAGCAGCATCGACACCCGCACGGAAGCCCTCATAGAAAAGGGGATGGACCGTCTCATGGAAGGGCGGACCGTCTTTGTCATCGCCCACCGCCTGTCCACGGTCCGCCGGGCCAACGCCATCCTGGTGCTGGAACAGGGCGCCGTAGTGGAGCGGGGAACCCATGAGGAGCTGCTGGCCCTGAAAGGCGAATACTATCAGCTCTATCACGGCATGCGGGAGCTTTCCTGACCCTTGTCTGTCTCTATGGGAAGCCACACCTGACGATAGCGGGTATAGTCCTCTCGCTTATTCATAGAAAGAAAGGTCCGGGCAATGGGATCGCCTGTTACCCGGATCTTATGCTTCCGGACATATTCCACCACATGGGCCAGACACATGGGCGGGCAGAACCGGTTTCCCTGTTCCCTCACTACCGTGTACAGGCAGGGACAGGCTTCATAATATCCGGCGTAGGCCGTGTCCAGCCCCAGTTTTCCGGCGTCCTCCGCAAAGATCCCCAGAGCGGCCGTCACCTGGGTCTCTCCTCGCACCAGCTTTTCCCAGCTGTTCATCTGAGAGAGGAACACCATGGGCGTGCTGCGGACCCAGGTGCGGAACACCTTTTCCCTGTCCTCTCCCAGGATCAGAACGCCGTCCCGGATAAACTCAAACCGGTACAGGGCCGGTCGCTGCCGGCGGCTGATCTGAAACAGCTGTTCCTCCGCGTTCTCCGTCAGGCGGCGGAACTCTTCCAGACATTCCATCTGCAGCTGTTTCTGTATGATCTCTCTGCGCAGTTCCTCTTCCTTGCGGGCGTACAGTTCTGTTACCTCTCCAACATCTGAAGAATTAATGAGGGTTTCAATCTCCCTGGTGGTAAAACCGCAGTAATGGTAGCCTCTGGCCCGGATCAGGGCCGTAATATCCAAATGGTCAAAGGACCTGTATTCATTTTCTTCCTTTTCCCGCTGAGCCCTTAAAATTCCGGAGCGCTCGTACATGCGGATGCCCTCGGCGGACATGCCCAAAAGCCTGGCAATGGTTCCTATTCGATACGACACTTTTCTTTCCTCCCGTCCATCTCTGCTCTGCTTGTCTCCCCCGGCAGCCTCAGTTCCGCCGTAAATAAATCGCCGCTGATGGCCAGCCGCAGCTCACCTCCCTGAAGCCTGGCAAGATCCGAGGCGATGGCCAATCCCAGTCCGTTTCCTCCGCCGCTTCTGGAAGAATCCCCCTGGACAAACCGCTCCATCAGTTCTTCTGCCGGCAGGTTCAGGGGATCTCTGGATATGTTTTTCAGGCAGAAGCAAAGCATCCCTCTTTCCTCTGTCAGATCAGCATAGACTCTGGTGCCGGGCAAGGAGTACTTACACACATTGCCGTAAAGATTGGAAAGAATTCTCCAGGTTTTCTGCCCATCGATCCGGGCGTACATCTCTTCCCTTTCCAGATGAGAAATCAGTTCCAGATTTTTTTCTTCCAGCGCCCGGGCGAACTCTCCATTGGCCTGCAGCACCATCTCCGCGAAATTCAGTCTCTCCGGCTCCGCCTTCTCGCTTCCGGAAGTGATCCTGGCAGCGTCCAGCAGATCCTCCGTAAGCCGCTTCAGCTGCAGGGACTTTTCAGAAAGAACCTGCAGATATTCCTCTGCTTTTCCCTGCAGCTTTCCCTCTTTTTCCAGCAGGCGGATATAGGTGATGATGGAAGTCAGGGGTGTTTTCAGATCATGGGAGACATTGGTAATAAGATCCACCTTCAGCCGTTCCGCTTTTACGGTCTGCTCCACCATCCTGGAGTTGATTTCCCGCATCCGCCGTTCCTGCCCCAGAAGCAGGGCGATGCCCCGCAGGCTCAGAAATCCCAGAATCAGATAGACAGCCCATACCAAATCTGCTTCCGGCCGCCAGCGCAGCAGATACCCTGCCGCGGCAAAACATGCCGCCTGGACAATGGCCAGATAGCGGATCTCCCGCCCCGGCGTTCAGCCCCATGATCTTGTCCGTGCTCTGGGATTTGGCTGTCAGAAACAGAATCGGCACCGGGCTGATCTTACGAATGCTCCTGGCCGCCTCCATTCCGTCCATCTCCGGCATCATCACATCCAGCAGGATCAGGTGTACCTCCTGTCTTTGCATCTCCTTCAGGGCCTGCCGGCCGTTTTCGCAGAGTGTCACCCTGTAGCCCTCTTCTTCCAGATAGATTTTCAGAGATTCCCGGATTGTCTTCTCATCGTCCACCACCAGAATATGATACATGTTCCTCTTCTCCTTCCGCCGCGTCTCTTTCATACATATAAATCCGGCAGGCATTCATCTCCCGGGATCCGGAAACAGACCATCCCCAAATCCCCTTCCCCGGAAGTTCCGCCTTCTGACTGACAAAGACCCAGACGGAATCCCCCAGCGGTTCCATAGCTTCTGTCAGAGTTTGTTCTGACACCCTTCCGGAATCCATGATAAAAGATTTTCGGGACAATGTAAACAGATAAATGTCGTCCAAAAAACGGTCGTCTGAAGGGTCGAACAGATAAACCATGTCCGGATGCTGCTGTCGGGCCTGATTTGCCGCGCCGCGGTACTGCCCGTAGATATAAGGCAATTCTTTTTTCTGCAAAAAGGGAAGGAGCAGCAGCACTGCCAGGACTGCCCCCGCGGCGGGAAACGCTGCCCTCTCTGTTCCAAAACGCCGGCAAAGGCCGAAGACCGTCAGCGTCAGCAGCAGAGACAGGATTCCGCAGGCCGGCATCAGATATCTGTCCTCCAGATAAGGCGCTTCCCAGGCAACCGCCCCGAAATACACCCGCAGCGGAAAGCCCAGGAACAGCAGCGGCTTTCTCCGTCCGGTCAAAAGCACTGCCGCCAGCAGCGCTCCGATCCACAGCGGCCACATACCGCCGAAGAGCTGCTCATTGAGAATTTTCAGGAACAGTTCCGCCCTCTCAGGCAGCTGCCCCAAAGAGGCCGCCTGGCCGATGCCTCGATAGTTTCCGGCGATGGGATTCAGGGCCCAGGGAAAAGTCAGCAGAAATATGCCCGCAGCCGACAAAACACAGCCCTCATAGACCAGAAGCCCCCGGAAATCCCTCTTCCGGACACACTCCGCTGTGGTCATCAGCCATAGAGAAGCCCCGAAGATCAGGCAGTAGTAATGGGTAAAGGCTCCCAGCAGAAAAGTCCCGCAGACAGCGGCGCTCCTCCAGAGGCTCCTTTTTCGGACCCACCGCAGATGAGCCAGAAAAAGCAGCAGCACCGCCAGGCTGGCCAATTCATACATGCGGATATAAAGGCTCATATTCAGCGCCATAAAATTCAGGCTTCCCAACAGACAGGCCAGACAGCCGCAGGCTCTGCTTCCGGCCAGCTCCTTCCCCAGAAAATAGAGAACCAGGCCGGAAACCAATGAAATTGCCAGATTCAGCCCCAGACCGCTCCATTTCGTAAATCCTCCCCCGGCGGCCATAGCCGCGCACCGCAGCAGCAGGTAATAAAAAGGCGGGTGTACATCCCGGGCCTGGTTCTCATAGACCGGGCTCCAGTCTCCCCGCTCTTCCGGGTCTACGCTCAGATACTCCGGTAGTAACCGCTGTCATGATATGTATTCAGAAAATCCGGCCGGTCCGTAAAATCCCTTATCTTCTCATTCATCATCCCATAAGAATACGCCTCATCCATATGAAAATACGTCTTCTCATTTCCCAGATACAGCCGCAGAACAGCGGCGCAAATCAGGATCACGGCGCAGAACACCGCGGCTTTTTTTCCTCTCATATGCTTTCCGCCCTGTTCTTACTATAGCGGCTGGTTCTTAATCTGGGGTGCTGAAAACAGTTAAGATTCGGTAAGAATCCCCGGGAGCGGTATAGGCCCCCTCGCAAAATGGCAGTGATTTCAGACGCCGCTTTCAGGATTACATGTATTTTTATACAAATATGCAAAAAATTTTGGCGTTAATTCAGCAGTTTACCCATTCCTCCCCCGGTTAAATCTTATCATTTTCTTAATAATCATGAATTTAATTAAAACCTTTATGAACTTCCCTGATTTTTCACAATTTCGTAGTATAATAAAAGCCGGTCAGCTGGAAATACAGGGTTTGCCTTTTCCAGCCGGCACACACGAGGAGCGGCCTGCCCGGCAGGCGATATGAAAAAAGAAGATAAGGAGAACACTATGGTTGGATTTATTGAAATGTTTAATTTTATCCTTCTGCTGCTGTTCAGCGGCTGCTATCTGTACCAGGTAGTCTATGTGTTTATCGGCCTCTTTAAAAAGGAAAAGCCTGCGGCGGCCGATGGAGAAAAACACAGATACGCGGTGCTGATCCCGGCCAGAAACGAGGAGGCAGTCATCGGCGGACTGCTGGAAAGCATCCGGAAACAGGATTATCCCCAGGAACTGATCTCGGTCTACGTCATCGCCGACAACTGCACCGACCGGACGGCGGAATGCTCCGAACAATACGGCGCCAAAGTCATCCGCCGGTTCAACAAGGTTCAGGTGGGGAAGGGGTATGCTCTGGACTACGCCCTGAAGCGCATTGACCAGGAGGAGGGCATTGACTCCTTCGACGGATTTCTGGTCTTTGACGCGGACAACGTGCTGGATCCCGGCTATTTCAGCGCCATGAACCGCACCTATTCCCAGGGCTATGAGATCATCACCAGCTACCGGAATTCCAAAAATTACGGCACCAACTGGATCACCGCCGGATACGGCCTGTGGTTTATCCGGGAATCCCGTTTTCTCAACGGCGCCCGCATGAAGATCGGTTCCAGCTGCGCCATCTCCGGCACCGGTTTTCTGGTTTCCTCCAAAGTCATCCGTCAGGACGGGGGCTGGAAATACCATCTGCTGACAGAAGATATTGAATTTTCCACGGATCACATTATCCGAGGCTATAAGATCGGCTACTGCAAAGACGCGGTGCTCTACGATGAGCAGCCGGAAACCTTTAAAGCTTCCTGGAATCAGCGGCTGCGCTGGACCAAAGGTTTTTATCAGGTTTTCGCCCATTACGGCAAGGGACTGCTGGGAGGCATTTTCAAAAGGCACAGTTTTCAGTGCTACGACATGCTGATGGTCATTGCCCCCGCCACTTTGATTACCCTGACTTCTCTTGGAGCCAACCTGATCTTCGCTCTCACCGGGCTTCTGACAGACAACCTGATCATGGCCCAGACCGCTGCCGCATCTCTCTTAGGATGCCTGGTCAGCATTTATCTGTCCCTGTTCCTCTTCGGAACGGTGACGCTGATAGCGGAACAGAAGCAGATTTACTGTCCCAAATGGAAACAGATCCTTTACCTGTTTACTTTCCCGGTATTTATCTTTACTTATATTCCCATGGCGGTGGCCGCCCTGCGGAAGAAAGTGACCTGGACCCGGATTCCCCACACCATCCTCTGCTCCGCGGATCAGATCTGCAGCAAAAAATAAATCCACCTGAAATTCAGAAAGCCTTCCGAAACGGAATCTGCTCCGCCCGGAAGGCTTTCTTTTTTTTACCGGATCATTGCTTCAGACTTCCAGCAGCGAACGGATCGTAGCGTACCCCGCCACCCCGTCCGCCGCCAGATTTGCCTGCTGCTGATACTGCCTGACCGCTGCCAGAGTGCCGCTGCCGAAAACCGCGTCCACCCCTTTGGGATCTGTCTGCCGCAGCAGCAGAAGGATCTGTACCGCCCGGACCAGTTCCTGGGTTTCTCCCAGTTCCACGTAATGGCCCTTCAGAGCGCCGTCAGAGGCAGGGCCCCAGATTCCGTCCGCCGCCAGGCCTGCAGCGTAGTCCAGGTTCATAGCCTGCTGGACAGCCCGGATTCCCGCCGCCTTGGTGGCGCTTCCCCGGATCCCGTCCGCCGCCAGGCCGGCGCCGACGTAATTGTTCAGATGAATCTGACCGTCCCGCACCAGGGGGCTGAAAGCAGGGGCGGAAGTCTGGGGCTTCTCGTCTCCTTCCCCTCCGGTCCAGGACGCCTTAAAGTTTTCAAAGGTCCCGTATCTCTGTTTCAGCAGAGAGGGGGTGTCCCCCCAATCCGGCAGATAGAGGTGGGGCCGGTCCGGAAAATCTTTCCAGTCTCCGCCCCAGCCCAGGCCCAGAGATTTGCCCATGGCGCCCACCCGGCTGAAAAAGCCATTGTCATCGTAGGCGTGACCGGAAACATTTTTAAAAAAATCAAAAGCGATCCCCCACTGATGCTGGCTGGAATAGCTGCTGCCGGGAGCGTTGGTGACAATGGCTCCGGGGCTGGTTCTCCCCTGGGCGTATAGGGCGTCCTGCTCCGCCGCGGAGCGGAAGCACTCCCCGATGCCCAGAGCCAGGCCGGCTTTCTCACATGCCTTCTGAAGCTGCGCCACTTTGCCCTGAAGCCGTGGATGCAGCCGCGAAATATCTCTTCCCATAAAATTACCTCCCATCTATCCTATGACAGAGGGAGGCGATTGGTGTTATATCCCGCTGAGATACGCTTCGCACTGCTCCATGATCTGCTTCATGGTTTCCAGGTCCTTTAAAACATCCCCTGTCTCCATGGAATGGTTGGCCCCCTCCGTCAGATACAGAGGAAGCTTCTTTTCCCGGCAGAGCTGTTCCACCCGGCTGGTGCGGGCCCAGGGATCCCCGGTTCCGTGAAAAACAATGCCCGGCTGTTCCACAAAGGCAAAAGTCTCCTCCACCGGAGTAAAAAAAATATTTTTCGCGGGCAGCTTCCGCTGGCCGGCGTAGGCCGCGGCCACGGCGGTGCCTACACTTTTGGAGAGAAACAGCAGCTTCTCATATTCTTCCCAGTTCAGATCCCGGAGAATCTCCTCCGCCTGCCCCAGAGCCTGACGGAAGGCCCGCTGCATTTTCTCCGGATTTCCCTTAATTCCCGGCTCAAAATTTCCGTAGGGCACTTCCCGAATCTCATACCCATGGCGCGCCGCCAGTCTTTTCCCGTAATACAGCAGGGGTTTGTCGCAGTGGTAGCCGATACCCGGAAAAATCACCGCTATTTTTTTCATTGTCTCCCTCTCCTTTCCGCTATATGCAGGAAATCCGAATCTGCTCTCCTCAGATGCAGATCCGGATTTTCTGTTTCATGGACCCAAAGGGACTCGAACCCTCGACCTCTCGGATGCGAACCGAACGCTCTCCCAGCTGAGCTATGAGCCCAAAATATTCATTCTATTTTATGTCAGCCCGGAGAACCTGTTTCCACGTCCTCCGGACATTTTCTCTTATTCTTCCGCGCTGTCCGAAGCAGCCTCTGTGATCCGCGCCGCCTCCAGCACCCGGTCAAGCACCGCCTGCGTCATGGCGTACTGCCGAACCGCCTCCTCCCCGTAGGTGGAGATCAGTGTCTCTTTATCCATGCCGTAGGTATTCGCCAGATTTTCTACTTCCGCCTGGTACTCGGGACTGTCCGCCGTAAGGCCTTCCGCCTCCGCCAAAGCATCCAGCAACAGCCGGCTGCGGGCCGCGGAACGGCCGTACAGTTCTTTCTGCTCCTGATACTCCTGGGTACTGAGGCCTGCCGCCTGGATGTAAGCGTCCTTGTCCATGCCATAGGCTGCGGCTTCCTGCTCTACACTGCTGTCAAACTCTGTCTCTCCCTCCTCCACATAGGATTTCGGAAGCTGTTTAAACACAGTATCTTCAGCAATTTGATTCCAGGCCTCCTGCTGCATGGTGTAGCGGGCGCTGTTTTCCTGATTGGCCGCCAGCTGTTCCCTCACCGATATCCGGTATTCCTCTACGGTGGTGTATTCACCCTCCGTATACTCCTCCACCCAGGCGTCCGTGGGTTCCGGAGCCCTGCGGATGGAATTTACCGTAACACTGAATACTACATGGGCGCCCTGCAGACTTTCTTCCTGATAATCTTCCGGAAAGGTCAGATTCAGATCTTTGGTCTCCCCGATCTTCATGCCGATGATTCCTTCCTCAAATCCCGGAATCATTCTGCCGGAACCAAGTACCAGATCATAACTGTCACTGCTGCCGCCCTCAAAAGCTTCCCCGTCCCGGGTACCTTCAAACGCGATATTGACAGTATCTCCCTCCCGGGCCTGGGCATCGGGATCTGTCACCGTTTCCTGCTCCATAAAGGAACGGATGTAGCTGTCCACATCCTCCTCTGTGATTTCCACCGAAGGTTTCTCCAGGGTAAGCCCCTGGTATTTCCCCAGTTCCACGCAGTCGGCCAGTTCAAACTCTCCTTCCGCTACAGGAATCCGCTTCAGTTCTTCGGAAGCGTCCGCGGAACTGTCCTCCTCCCCGGAGGAGGATACGGAGGTCTCTTCCTGGCTCTGAGAGACAGCGGAGGAGTCCCATGTGTCTTTTCCGCTGCTGCAGCCGGCAAAAACCAGAGAAACAGTCAGGCACAAAATCGCTGCCAGTCTTTTACGCATGTCTTATCCCTTCCTGTGTCTGCCTTGCTCCCATGTCTGTGAGACACAGGCAAATTTCAAACCTTGTCTATTATAGCACAGACAATTCCAAAATGGAAGAGGCAGAATCCGTTTTTCGCGTTTTTTTACATAAAAAGTTACGATAGCAATTACCTGTCAGCGGCCGTTTCTGTTTTGCTTATTGCCTTTTACTTCAATGGATGTTAGAATATGGAAGGAAAACGCGTAGGAGGTAAGAAAACACATGTGGTGGATTTGGCTCATTATTCTTGCCGCTGTTGCGGCGGTGATCATTGTCCTGGTAGTTCTCGGAAAAAAGGCCAAGAAACGGCAGGCAGAGCAGGAAGAACAGATCGAAGCGTCCAAACAGGTCATGTCCATGCTGATCATTGATAAAAAGAAGCTGCGGATTAAAGATTCAGGGCTGCCGCAGATGGTCATCGATCAGACGCCGAAGCTCATGCGCCGGACTAAGCTGCCCATTGTAAAGGCAAAGGTCGGCCCCAAGATTATGACGTTTATCGCGGACGCCAAGGTATATGAAGTGATCCCCATTAAGAAGGAGATCAAGGCTACGGTCAGCGGCCTGTACATCATCGGCGCCAAGGGAATCCGCGGTCCCCTGGAAGTTCCCAAGAAAAAAAGAAAAAAAGAGAGCGCTTTCAACCGTCTGCTGCGAAAAGGCAGAGGCGAGATCTGACGCTCCCGGATTTGCAAAGGAGGATATCCCTCAGGCTGCCTCACAGCCTGGAAGATATCCTCCTCTTTTTCAGGATTCCAGGGAAAAATTTCCCCCGTCCCTGGATTTTACATTCATCACAATGGTGCAGTCCGCCACATAGGACTCATTCAGGTTCAGCGCGTAATCCACCCGGACGTCTATATTATCCTTCTGCTCCCTCAGCTGAATGTTGGTGGCCGCAATCCCCATATTCATGGTGCCGAAGGGGGTCTGATAATAGGAGAGGGTCTTTTTGTTCTCCTCAAACACCATGTGGACGTTTACCAGTCCCTTCTTTCTCACCTCCAGATGATTGTCCCTGAACTTCATTACATTGTGAGTGGTCTCGCCGAACCCCTCCACGCTCTCCTCAAACAGCAGATAGTGCTGTCCGTTTTTCTTATAGTATTCTCCCGGGGTCACTACTTCCACAGGCTCCATCTCGTCATCGTTCTGGATAAACTGCAGGCCCCGGATGGTTATGATTACGTCTTTCTCCATTTCGATTGTCCCTCTGTCAATATTCCTCTATGGGTATCTGCTCTGCCGCCGGCACCCGGCAGGGCAGGATGGACGCGGCAAAAGCGTCGAATTTTTCTGCCGCGTCGCTGGTATAGAAGCGGTAGGGTTCTCCTCCCGGCGCCTGATTTTCCAGATTCATATCCGAAAGCATCCGCTTCAGGGCCTGCGCCGTCTCATACGCCGGATTCACCAGGGTCACCTTCTCCCCCACAATCTCCCGCAGCAGAGAACGCAGCAGGGGATAATGGGTGCAGCCCATAATCAGCGTATCAATGTCCTTTTCCAGCAGCTCTCCCAGGTACCTCCCGGCCACCTCTCTTGTAATCGAGTCCTTGGTCCACCCCTCCTCCACCAGGGGAACAAAAAGGGGACAGGCCTTCCCAAACACTGTAATTTCCGGGTCTTCCGCCTGAATCAAGGTGCGGTACAGATGGCTATGTATGGTGCTCTCCGTGGCGATCACCCCCACCCGCTTATTGCGGGTGGTGTGCACAGCCACGGTAGCGCCGGGTTTTACCACTCCCAGGATAGGCAGCTGCACTTCTTTTTCTATGGTATCCAGAGCCAGGGCGCTGGCCGTATTGCAGGCCGCTACAATGGCTTTTACGTTCTGTGTTTCCAGGAACCGGACGATCTGGCGGGAATACCGGAGCACCGTGGATTTCGACTTGCTTCCGTAAGGCACTCTGGCTGTATCTCCAAAATATACGATCCTCTCATGAGGCAGATTCCGCATGATCTCACGGACCACAGTGAGCCCTCCCACGCCGGAATCAAACACTCCTATGGGTGCGTTTCTGTCTGTGTTCATATCTTTCCTCCTGACTGACCTTATTAGCTTACCATACTTTTCCCTCTAAAACCAGAGAAATCCGATGGAAACCTTTTCTTTTTGCAAAATGCTGTCGTAGGCCTCATCGCTCAGGACATATTTCAGTTTACGCTCTCCATCCCGGGATATGACCGGGCGGAGCGAATTCTGAAAACAGAGGGACGGAAAGATCAGACACCACCAGTTGTGTCCGCCGCCGCTGCCGATCTTCACCCGCAGGGTCTCATATTCCCCCGCCGGGAAACGATACTGCCCGTATACCCGCACCGGAAAATTTTCCCGGGTCATCTCCACGGTCACCCCTGCGGTGCCACCGGCCTCCCGGACCGCCGCCTCAGCCTCCCGGGTCAGTTCCTCCAGATGGCTGTTCAGGCATTCCCTGGTCTCCTCCAGAGTCTCCGTTTCCTCCAGCCAGACGCTCATTTTCTCCAGCAGACGGTCCCGGACCTGCAGCTTGATCTGCTGATCCGGATGCCGGTCGCTCTCCGCCAGCACATGAAAACGGATCACCTGGGACGCCACCTCTTCCTGGACACTCCGTTCCCGATCCAGCGCGGTTCCGGCCCACAGGGCTCCGCAGAAAACAGCGGCGGCGGCCAGAAGGGCCGCCAGGTTGCGGAGCCGGAAGATACTGCTCCCGCAGGTTCTCAGCGGTTTCCAAATCCGGCTTTCTGTATGATTCTTACTTTTCCCCATATCCATCCTCTTTTCCCAATGATCTAAGTACTGTTTTTCAGAGGATGGACAGAGCCGGCTCTTTTTATGCAGTTTCTCTCAGAAAAATCTGCCCCTGGCGGCACTCCAGCACCGGAAGCTCCGGCACTGTGCCTTGGTTGCTCCACTCGTAGAAAAAATCTTCCAGGGTCACCGGCTTTCGCCGCTTTCTCCCGGGCTGATTTTCATAGAATCCCGCCAGGAATTCCCCTACCGAGTCTTTCTCTTTCCCGTTCTGTTCCATGACCAGGTCCGGATCCTGCGTCTGAAACAGATACAGATTTCTGCCGATGACCGGACTGTTCCCGATCTCCTCAAACAGCTCCTGCCTTTTTTCCGGATCCGCCAGCAGAGCTTCCCCCAGGATCAGGGCCTGTACATGGCCCAGATCCAGCATATATTCCTGACTGCTGTCATACTGTTCCCGAATCTCCCGGAAATTCTGCCCAGTAAAAGACGTTCCGGTATTCTGGGTTTCTCCGGCTTCTCCCTGGTCTTTTCCCTGGCCGGTCATCAGGGGAAGGTCCGCCATGGCGTAAGACACCACATAATTTCCCTGTTCCACGTCCACGGAGATAGCCAGGGGAAAGGCTCTCTTTTCCGGCTCCACTCCCGCGCAGCCCCCCAGGAACAGCAGACATCCAAGCAGGGCCGTCAGCCACTCAGTTCGTTTTTTTCTCAGTTCCATGCTCCACTCTCCTTTTGGCCCACACTGCCAGCAGGGTAATTCCCAACAAGGCCGGGGCCCAGACATCCCGCAGCAGCCTGCCGCAGATCTTGGCAGCCGTGTTTTCCCGCCAGCGGATCAGGCTCAGCAGCCAGATTCCCGCCGCCAGCAGCAGCCTCCTCCAGGGAATCCCCCGGCTTTCTCCCACACCGATCCAGGCTCCGTAAAACAGAATGCTTCCCATAGCAAAAAGCAGGGTAAAAAGCAGCACTGCCAGCCAGATAATATCCACCCGCCCCAGAAATCCCCCTGGAATGCCGATTCCCGTCATCAGGTTTAAAATGGGGTATTCCAGCTGCTGAACGCCTTTCCACCCGTAAACTCCCACGAGAATTCCCGCGGTTCCCAAAGTGATCAGGGCCAGCAGCCAGATCCCTCTGCGAAGCACCCGGAAGCAGGCGTCCTGTTCCCGGACTCTTCCCAGAATAAAAGGCAGAAGGCTGACCGCCGTCCCGGAAGCTAAAACCTGTACTGCCGCCCGGCTCACTTCCCGGGCTTTCCAGGGTTCCATGCCTTCTGCCGGTATGCCGTGCAGATGGGGAACAGACAGAAGGAGCAGCAGCAGAAAAATTCCTAAAACCCAGGGATAGCTTACCTCCGCCAGCCGCCCCCGCTTCTGGATTTTCTGCCCCATTCCCAGAAAGGCGGCTCCCAGAAAGACCGCGCCGATCACCGGCTGCGGGACGGAAGGCAGCAGATAGATCTGCACCACCCGGCTGATTTCCTCCAGCAGAACCCCGCCGCTTAAGGCCAGGTAGCTCAGGTAAACCCCCGTCAGCAGCCATTTCCCGGGAAGGCCCAGGTACTTTTCCGGAGCGCGGTAAACCTCCGCCGTCCTTACCAGCAGAAACAGATAGGCCAGCAGCAGAAGAATGCCCAGAAAAAAACCAAGCAGGGCATTCCCGCCGCCCCCGGCCGCCTCTCCGGTTCCCAGCAGGAGCAGAACCCCCAAAAAGCTCAGCACCATCTGCCGCTTCAGCTGCCGGGAGGAAATCATGCCATTATCTGAAAACATTACGCGCCCTCCTTTTTCTTCATGCGGATTCTCTGGCTTCTTCTGGCATAGACCGGCCGGCTTTTCAGAAGATGAAAGGGCCCCCGGAAAATATTATCTTTTTCGTCATGGAATCCTTCCAGCCCTTTGCCCACAAAGGGCATGAGATAGGGAATCCGGAAACTCTCCAGCCCCGCCAGATGTCCTGCCAGCAGGAAAATCCCCAGAACCAGGCCAAAGCATCCCGCAAGCCCTCCCAGAAGGATAAAACCGTATTTCAGAAGCCGGAAGGCTGTAGAAAATTCTTCGTTGGGAATGGCCAGGGAACTTAAGGCGCTGACCGCCACCACCACTACCGTCATAGGGCTGACCAGATTGGCGCTGACCGCCGCGTCCCCGATAATCAATCCCCCCACAATACCGATGGTTCCTCCCAGGGGACCCGGCATCCGCACGCCCGCTTCCCGAATCAGTTCAAAGGCCAGTTCCATCAGCAGAATTTCCACCAGGCTGGGGAAGGGCACGCCTTTTCTGGCCTCCGCGAAAGACAGAATCAGATTTGTCGGGAGGATCTGGGTGTGAAAATTGATCACCGCCAGATATATTCCGGAAAACAAAAGAGTGGCCAGCACCGCCCCGTAACGAATCAGACGCTGAAAGCACACGATCTCGAACCGGTTGTAGCGGTCCTCCGTGGATTTCAGGAAGCTGTTGAAGGTGGTGGGCAGAATCACCCCCATAGGAGAGTTGTCGCAGAGCAGAATGATTCTGCCGTTCAGAGCCTCCATGGCGGCCCGGTCCGGACGCTCCGTACTCTCAAACTGAGGAAAAGGCGAGAGCCAGTCCTCCTCCGCCAGCTGCTCCAGCATGCCTGTATCCAGTACCCCGTCAATCTCCCATGCCTGCAGCCGCTGTTTAATCTTATCCAGCAGATCCGGATAGATCAGTTCTTCCATATATACCAGGGCTGCCACTGTATCGCTGCGGGCTCCCAGAGTGATTTCCTCCACCTTTAATCCTGTGCTGCGGATTCTTTTGCGGATCAGGGCAGTATTCTGCTTCACCGACTCGGAGAATCCCTCCTTGGAGCCCCGCAGAGTCTTTTCTGATTCCGCCTTCAGCACTCCCATGCCGGGATAGCCTTTGGAAGCGATCTTGACGGCTTTCCCGTATCCATCCAGAAAAAACACCGCGTTTCCTGACAGCATGCAGGCCATGGCATCCTCCATGGTTTCAAAGGTACCTGTCCCGGAGAGACCAGCCCCGTTTTCCGCCACAAAATTCTCCAGCTCCTTCGGTTCCATGTCATAGAGCCGGTTTAAAAATCTGCCGATGAGGGACTGCTCCAGCAGTTCATTTCCCGCGGCTGCCTCCACGTAAACCAGCAGACAGTTTTTCCCCGGATTCTTTCCCAGCTTCATAGACCGCAGGATCACATCGTCGCAGTTCCTGCATGCCTGCCGGATATATGTTTCATTTCTCTGAATATTCTCAGACACTTTCATAGGAATCCCAGCCTTTCCTCAGATTTGTCCTCTGTCCCGGGACATGGAAAAAGAGACATCCGAAGATGTCTCTCTTAGCTTGTTCCATCCTGCTGTTTTTATTCGCTTTTTCCGGCTGTTTCCATGATATGAGAAAGGAGCGGATTTGAGGCGTTTTAGGATTGTGAGAGCGCAAAGCGCGGAGCAATCCGTGGTGTCAAGAGGTCAAATTTTAATTCGACCTCAGCATCATGATATTCTCCATAATATAGGCCTGCTGCCGTTCGATGTGTTCCTGGGTGATGCGCGCCGCCTGTTCCGCGTCCCGCTCTTTCAGAGCCTTCCACAGACGGTTGTGTTCTTCCACCAGAGAACTGCGCACCTCCTCGTCCTTCAGGTACTCTACCCGGTAGCGGTACATCTGCTCCCGGATATTGTTGAGAAGCTGCACCAGGCGTTCATTGCCGGTGGCTTTATAGATCAGGTCATGAAAATTCACATCCGCCTCCGCCAGTTTTGTCAGATCCTCGCTCTGGACCGCCTCCGCAAATTTTCTGGAAGCCTCCTGAAGTTCTCTCAGCTGCCGGTCGTCAATGCGCTGGCAGACAAATTTTACCGCCAGTTCTTCCAGGCCGATGCGGACCTCCAGCACATCTTTCAGATCCTTTTCCGTGATCTCCGCCACCTGGGCGCCCTTTCTGGGAACCATGGTCACCAGGCCTTCCAGCTCCAGCATGCGGATGGCTTCCCGGATCGGCGTTCTGCTGACCCCCAGACGGTTAGCCAGCTTAATCTCCATCAGCCGCTCCCCCGGCTTCAGATCCCCCTGCATAATGGCCCGGCGGAGGGTATGAAATACCACGTCCCGCAGGGGCATATACGGATATTCTGTCATAATACTGGTCAAATCATCTTTTGCCATCTCTGAATCCTCCGTTTTCAAAGGGCCTGGTCAGAAATACCTGGCGCGCCAGGCCGCTTTTCTTCAGTTCCCGAAAAGCCTCTTCAGCAGTCTCCCGGTTCCGGAAAATTCCAAACACGGTGGGACCGCTTCCGCTCATCAAAGCGTTTTCCGCGCCGTTTCGGATCATGTGCTCCTGAATTTCCCGGATCACCGGATGCGCGGGGATGGTGACGAGCTCCAGCACGTTGCCCATCCGGGAAGTGATCCCCTCCAGGGAGCCCTCCTTCAGCGCCTCCGCCATGCCGTCCACATCCGGATGCCGGCGGATCTCAGGGGCCTTCAGATTTCCGTAGACGAATTTTGTGGAAACACTGATCCCCGGCTTGCCGATGAGAATGTGGCAGCGGGGCATGGGAGGCAGCGGCGTCAGGATCTCGCCGATTCCCTCCGCCAGGGCTGTACCCCGCATAACGCAGTAAGGCACATCCGCCCCCAGGGTGACCGCCCGCTCCATCAGCTGCTTTCTGGAAAGCCCCAGGCGGAAGATCTTGTTGACCCCCACCAGCGCCGCCGCCGCGTCAGAACTTCCCCCGGCCATGCCTGCCGCCACCGGAATTCTCTTCTGCAGGCGGATCTCCAGGCCGGCATTTACGTGAAATTCCTCCATCAGAAGCTTCGCCCCGCGATACACCAGATTGTTTTCATTGACCGGCAGATACGGCAGATTGGTCCAGAGGCGGATTCCCTTCTCCTTCGTCTCCCTAAGCTCCAGCTGGTCATAGAGATTCACCGTCTGCATAATCATGCGTACTTCATGATAACCGTCTTCTCGTTTTCTGACCACATCCAGTGCCAGATTAATTTTTCCCATTGCTTTTAATTTCATTCTTTTATCCTGCTGTGTAAATCCCCCGGCAGATCCTGGTTTCCCGGTGCCGCCGTTAGTTAGCTGTTACTAATTTGTTTATTGTATACATTTATACTATCCGCAGAAAACCCCTTTGTCAAGGGGCCTCACTCCACTTTCTTCACCAACAGCAGCGAGTCCATGGGATTTATTTCATCGGAAGTAAGATGGTTCAGCTGGCGGATCTCCTCTGAAGTCGTATAAAACTGTTTGGCAATATCCCAGAGAGTGTCTCCCGGCTGCACCAGATATCGGACAATACCCGGCATGTTCTGGAGTTCTTCCATATCCAGCTCTTCCTCGCGGATCTCCCGGATGATCTCCTCCTGCCTGCACTTCAGAACCACCGCGTTGAGATTGACCACCGCTTTGATTTCGATCTCGTTGCTGTCAATCATAGTGGTGGACAGCTGTTCCAGATCGGTCCGCAGATGGTACCTGCAGTCCCGTGTAATGCCCGGGGCTTCCACCACATGGGAGAAAGGCACCGCTGTCTCCGCGGCATAAAAGGGCATTTCGTCATCGCTGATAATGTAAAGGATCCGCAGTTCCAGCACCCCTTCCGCCAAAATCCCGTTCTCTACCACCCGCGCCTCATCCACTTTGATCTTTCCTTCCCCGTGGCAGATCTGCAGGATCTTATGGGGGCTCTCCTCCACCTTCAGTTTATCGGAAATCCGGCACTTGGAATAATTTTTCACCAGCAGGCTCTCCAGCTCCTCCGGCTGAGAAACCGGAACCGTTTTCATTTTCGGCGTATACACATCCTGCAGCAGAGTCATGGAGGTTTCCCGGTACAGTTTCAGATCCAGTTCCAGCACCACGTCCATCTGCAGCATTCGCTCTTCCCCGTCCGCGTCGGGAGCGATCTCCATGGTGTTCTGCACCATCGTTACTTCCACATTTGGGATCATATCGGAAGTACAGTCCCCGCATTCCGCCTCTCCTGAAAAGGGAATGGCCTGTTCCAGCCACTGGGGAGGAGTCTCCTGATCCGCCCCCGCGTAAAGGACAAAGAGAAAGAGCTCCCCTCTGATCTCCACCTTCCCCTCCCCGGAACGGATATCCAGCCCCCGTATCTCCATATCTTTCCACAGGATCTCATGAATATCCGGTTTATTGGACGCCACAGCCATCTCCTTCTTTACCCGAAGGGTGTCCTTTTTATGTACGCCCAGCTCCAGCACCCGGATTTCTTTTTTCTTCATGGAAATCTCCCCCGGCTCCTTTAAATCCGACGGAATCTCCACGTCTCTCAATTCCTCCACCGCGGCCTGAAAGGTTACAATCGCCTTGACGTTCAGCTTGCGGGAATGGATCAGGTGGATGCTGAGATCTTCGATCTCCCATTTTAAACAGATCTTATCTCCCCCGGAGAGGCCCTCCAGATTCAGATTTTCATCAATGGGAAGTTTTCCCTCCAGACTGCAGACTCTCTTTTCCTCCCCTTCCGATACGTAGAGCAGAGAAAAGCAGAGACTTCCCAGAACCCTGGCCCGGCCTTCCCCCATCTGAACCTCGGCCACCTCCACCTCCCCTTTTTTCTGGATCATTCGGCCCACATCCGGTTTGACATCCGGAACATTCCAGTCTTCGTCAAAGGTTACCTGGCTTACCGCCTCCGATTTTACGCTCAGCTGACGCAGATGATTTTTGATTAATTCCATATTCTCTCCTCCTACTTCTATTTTCCGGCTGCCTGCCGGAGCCTACCGCTCAAACACCACCGGAAGTCCGGGGTCTTCTGTCTTCACTACCAGCCAGGGCAGAGAGCTTTCTCCCTTCTGTTCCTCCCTGGTGGCCGGTCCTATAAGCCGCGTGCGAAAATGCAGGGCTGAATCCGACACGCTGACTTCCTCTACCTGTATACTGTATCCGCCGCTTTTCTGTTCTCCGTATCCTCTGAGAATATAGAGATAGCCGCCGCTTTTATACGTCATCTGAAAGGCCTGGCCTTCCTGTTCCCGGATCAGCCGCTCTACCTCCGGCGGAAGGGCCTCCCCCCGGAGAACTGTATATTCCACCGCCTGCCGTTCACCGCCTTCCGTGGAGACGATCCGGCACCCGGAAACCGTCAGAGCCAGAAAAAGCAGCAGCGCCGCCCAGAGTTTCCCCATAAGCCAGTTTCCTCTTCTATGCTTTATGGATATTGTATGAGCCTTCCGCTCTGTTCAGAACCTTTCCCGGTTAAGCTGCCGCAAAACCTTCGGAATCCCTGACATTTTTGTTGAAAACAGACATTTTTTTCCGTATAATAGAGGCTGATGCCGTGGATTTTTATCCGGGCATCCAAACTTTCGCGGACTGCACAAAGGAGAGACTTCCATGATTCGATTAATTTTAGCCCTGCTCACAGCCATTGTCTATCTGATCGGGACGCTGCCTGTGCTGCTCATTCTCTGGCTCCTGGGAAAATCCCGGCCGGCCGCCAGAGATCGGGCGGCCAGAGTCATGATCCGCTGGGTCTTCCGGGTGCTGATCAAAGTGTCCGGCATCCGGGTAACGGTCATCGGAGAAGAGCGGGTGCCCGGGGACACCGCCGTCCTGTACACCGGCAACCACCGGAGCATTTTCGACATTCTGATCACCTATGTGCGCAGCCCCCGGATCTGCGGATATGTGGCCAAAAAGGAACTGGGGGGCATTCCCCTGTTTTCTCTGTGGGCCAGATATATTAACTGCCTGTTTTTTGACAGAAAAGACCTGAAAGAGGGCATGAAGATGATCCTGGAAGGCACGGAAATGCTGAAAGAAGGAAAATCCGTGTTTATTTTCCCGGAAGGAACCAGAAACAAAAATGATTCCGACCTGCCTCTGCTCCCATTCCATGAAGGAAGTTTCCGCATGGCCTTAAAGAGCAAATGCCCCATTGTGCCGGTGGCTATCTGCAACACCGTCAATGTCTGGGAAGCACATTTCCCATGGATCCGCTCCGCCCATGTCATCCTGGAATATGGAGAACCCATCTATACGCAGGAACTGGAACCATCTCTGCGGAAAAAAGTCGGCGCTTACGTCCGGGAAAAAACAGAAGAAATGATCAAAAAAAATCAGAAGCTGCTGTGAAATCACAGCAGCTTCTGATTTTTTAACCGGCCTTTCCGATACCGATTTACGGTTCCATATCTTCAAAAATCACCAGAGACTCATCTGTCTTGACCAGTTCATAGCCTTCCATATCGTGGATGCCCCACTCCATGGTCTGCACCCGGTACAGGAACCGGCACAGCCGCAGGCTGATGTTGTTTCTGTCCTCCACATTGCAGGTGACAAAATCCGGGGCTGTCAGAAAATTGGTCAGCAGATTGTGGCGGATGAAATCCCGCAGGGTACAGGCGGCCCCGCACCCGCACCTCTCTCCGTACTCCATGACCTGCCCCCGGATGTACTCCGGACGGCGGCTTCTGAACCAGCGGACCGCCATGGGATCCGCGGACTGTACGGCAAATACCCCATCGTATCCGTCCAGGATACGGCTGACCCTGCTGCAGAGCATCCCGTAATTTTCCTCTTCAGGTTTCAGATCCAGCAGCACCGGCACCTGACCGTCCACCAGTTCCAGCGCTTCCCGCAGATCGGGGATTCTCTCCTCTGTTTTGGACAGAAAATAATTCCGAAGCTCTTCCCTGGTGCTGTCCTCCACGCAGATTTCCGCCCCGCAGAGCCGCAGCAGACGGGAATCGCGGATCACCACCGGCACCCCGTCCCGGGTAAGGCGCACGTCCATCTCAATGCCGTATCCCCGGCTGGCAGCCTCCTCAAAAGCTTTCAGAGAATTCTCCGGGATTTTTTTCCGGAGATTCCAATACCCCCTGTGGGCAAAATCGTATTTCTGAAATTCTGTCATGTCCGGTTTGCCGCTGGTTCTGGGTTTTACCGCCAGAGCCCAGGCAGCCGCTGTTCCCACAGCCGCTGTAAACAGCCTTTTTAACGTTTTTCCCATACGCTTCCCTCCCTTGCCTCCTTTGATATCGGTCAAAGGGTTTTTATACAGTATAATTTATTCCTCGATCTGTTTCAACAGATAACGGCCCACCACATTGGAAAAATTTTTAATGGTCCGGATGTAAGCGAAATCTTTTCCGAATATTTTCCGCTCCGCGGCCAGCTCTGTCTCCTCCCCCACAAAAACGCCCAATACCGCCGCCCCGCTCTGCCGGAGCCGCCGAACCTCAAAGCCGGTGTCCAGAATAGCCGGCCTCCCTCTGTAAGGCTCCGGGTTTCTGGAATTGGGCCGGTTCACCACTACGTCGTAGGGTTTTCCGTCGCTGAGGATAATCAGAACCTTGTTCTCCTCCTCACGCTGAAGAAGGGTGCTTCCCACGGCTTTCACCGCCAGCCCGTCCCGGTTGTTGGAGGAGGTCATATACTCAAAAATCCGGCCGTTTTTCTTCCTGCTGTCGTCATAGTCCCGGAATTTCTGCAGAATGGTGTAATCCCAGAAGGTGCAGAAGCTGGTGACCCGGAAGGGGATATCCAGGTTGGACAGGGCTTCGCTGATGATGAAGGCCTGAAGCGCCACCTGGCCCTGCCGACTTCTCTGGGAACCGCTGGCGTCAATGAGCACGTCCACCACAAAATTCATGGCGTCGTTTTTGATCTCTTTCTTAAAAAGCCTGGCGTCCTCGGAACGGCCCACCTTCCACAGGGCTGCCGGAATGATCCGGCCCCGGTCTGAGAGGATTTCCTGGTTTTCACTGCGCAGCAGCAGAGCCTTTCTCAGCATGTCCGTCAGCACCTGGATATTCCGCTTCACCACCCGGCTCTGGTCGTAGTAGGCCATGATATTTTTATCCTTCTGCTTTCTGGCGTACTCATACTGGTAATTCCGAAGCACGGGATTCTGCAGGATTCCTTCCGTACAGTAGAGACTGCAGTCCCCGTGGATTCCGCGGCAGAACTGGTAATTCAGATTTTTCTGCTCCGCCGGGCTTAAATAGCTTTTCCCGAAATTCTTTTCCACGTAGGAATACATCTGTGCCAGGGCCTTCTCGTCCACCACCAGGATTTTTTTCTTTTTCTGCCCCTCCTGCTTCTTGTCCTCCTCCTGATCCCGGCTTTCATTCATATCCAGGCTGGTCATGGCCTCGGAGATCTTCTCCAGATAGGTTTCCATGGTGTCCTCGCGGAGTTCTTCCAGATCTTCCCTCAGAAAATCCTTCCAGGAAAATTCCGCCAGCTCTTCCACGGTCACCGCCAGAACCTGATCCAGGGTCTTTTTGTTTTTCTCAAAATTCGGCTCCACAATCTGATTGTAGAGGCTGTCCACCGCGCGGATTACATCCATGGTGTCCCGCGCTTCCCGCAGCCGGTGAATCTCCTCCATCCAGCCCTGAATCTTCCGGGTGCCCTCATAGGAGCCGTCCAGCTCCTCCCGGAGAAGGGCCGCTTTAAAATGCCCCAGGGGGGTGGCGGCCAGTTCTTTAAAATCCAGTTCCAGAATATCCTCGCAGGCTTTCCGGCGGATATTCCGGACTCCCTCCCGCTCCGCGTCCAGCTTATGCCCCACAGCCTCCTCGATACACAGCTGAGCCACGGTCATCAGGGGGCCTCTGAAGGCGTCGCAGTAAATTTTTTTCAGCAGATACATGCTCAGGGCGTCCCGGTCAAAATATTTCGCCAGACCGCCCTGCTTGATGCCGTCGTAGAGGGCTATATTCCGGGAGCGGAGAAAAGTTTCCACATCCGGCTTCACTTCCAGGGAATAATCCCCGCTGACCGTCCACACCAGATTGCGGATCCGGTTTTCCATTTCCAGACGGTAATCGTCCAGCACCGCGCTTTCTTCCTGATCAGAATACATCTTCTCTCGTCCAGTCCTCCGGGATCCGGGTAACTACCACATCCCGGACAATCTCCTTCTCAAACATATCAAAACACTTGTTGACAATTCCCATCTGCAGAGCCAGCGCCGGGGAAAGCCCCTGCCGCACGGTCCGGGCCGCCGCCATGAGACCCCGCAGATCCAGAGCCTTGGTGGAAATCTCCGCGTTCTCCGCCTTTATCTGCAGATCCAGAAAGATCCCCATCCACTGTTCCTTGGCCCGCCGCTTCATATCCGGAAAAATCTGTTCCAGAATGTACCCCAGGGTCTCCTCATTCTGGGGCGGCATATCAATCACCAGAAAGCGGGACACCAGAGCTTCGTTCAGCTCCTTGGTGCCTGCGTAGCCGTAATTCATAGTGCCGATGAACCGGGCCGCCGGATGCAGGTCGATTTTGTCATACCCAGGCACGTCAATGCTGCGCCGGTAATCCAGGGTGGCGTGCAGCACAGACACCGCGTCATTTTTGGCCATATTGATCTCATCCAGAATCCCGAAGCCTCCGTACTGGGCGCACTGATAAATGCTCCCCTTCCGCAGCTCCACCTCATTGTTGCGGAAGGTATCTGTGCCGATGAGTTCCGCGCTGCTGGTATTTACATGGAAGGAAACATTGTACACCGGCCGTCCGAAAATGAAAGCAAGATTTTCCGCCAGTACATTCTTTCCCGTGGCCTTGGCTCCCGTCAGCAGCAGATTTTCCCCCTGCAGCAGGGCTGCGGCAGCCATTTCCAGCACCTCCCGTCCGTAAAAGGGAATCGGCGGCTCCGCCAGACGGTTTTTCACGGAATCCTCCACCGGATACTGATTCGAAAAGCGTTCCACATCCGCGATCAGGGCTTCACTGACACCCTGGGTTCGCAGAAATTCAAGTTCTGTTCTCATACTATCTTCTCCTGTACGTTCTGAAACCGGCAAAGGCCGGCAAAAAAGGCCGGGGACCCGGCCCCGGGATGCCTGCGGATTGTATCGTGCCGCGCACTCCCTCAATCCCGGCATCATGAATGTATTTTAGCATAAAACAGAAGGCAAAAAAAGGCCTCCTTTTCCCGATTTTTATGTTGACAAATCATCCAAAATACGCTAATATATCTGTTGTTGGTAAAATCCATATAAAAAATGTGCGTTTAGCTCAGCTGGATAGAGCGTTTGACTACGGATCAAAAGGCCGGGGGTTCGAATCCTCTAACGCACGGAAGAAAAGCATCTGTTGCAGAACAGGTGCTTTTTTTATGCTCTGACCAGCGCCGACTCATTGTCCGGCGCAAAGAAACCGTTGCAAATCTTTCTCAAGGTGCTATAATGATGGGCTGGGAGGAGGATTCTCATGGAAAACAATCAGAAACTCTCTGTGGCCATTCATTTCACCATGGCATTCTGCGGCGGGCTGCTGGGAGCCTACGCTCTGTTCAGCCGCCAGCTGGTCTTTGGATCCGCCCAGACGGCCAATCTGATGGAACTGGTCTCCGCGGTGATCGGAAGGAATCTGCCGGAGGTGATGATCCGCCTGGGCGCGGTTCTGATCTACGGATGGGCGGCGGCGCTCTCGGTGATTCTTTCCAGAAAGACTTCTGTTAATCTGAAATACGCAGCCATCTTTATGGAATTTCCCGCAGTGGCTGTCAGCGCTTTTATTCCCGCGTCGATCAACCCGGTGCTGGCTCTGTATCCGGTTTTCTTTATCACCGCTTTTCAGTGGTGCGCCTTTAAAGGGGTGGGGGATTTTGCCAGCTCCACCATCTTCTCCACCAACAATGTGAAGCAGACAGTGCTGGGCTTTACAGAATACTGTCTTGAAAAGAATCCGGAGCGCAAAAAATATCAGTCCCGGAAGGCCCGGTTCTTCGGCGGCACCCTGGTGTGCTTTCACGCGGGGGTAGCCGTGGAATATCTCGCGCTCCAGCTGATCTCCCTGCGGGCAGTATGGCTGTGTTTTCTGCCGCTTGCCGCAGGGCTTCTGCTGGTGCGGGCAGAGAGCAGGGACTGCCGTACCGAGGCGGTTCTGCCTTCTTTTTCTCACGGCAAAAGGGTTCAGGCTCCTCAGCATTGAGAGGTCTGAACCCTTTTTGTATCATGCCAGTCCCTGACCCGGATAAATATAATGCCCGCATACAAAGGCATACCAGTACCAGGCAGTTACCCGCTCTCCCCGGGAATCCGTGGTATAGCTCAGGGAATCATAGATATACATATCATGCCGCCCGTCCCAGGCTTTCCTCTTTACCTCCCGCAGCTTCAGCAGGGGAGACGAGCCTGTCAAAAATTCCGGATACCAGCCCTGGGCTGCCAGTATTTCTTCTGCTTCCTCCGCGGACTGCCCCACATAAAGACCCCAGGCGCTGAGGCGCGGATCCTCTGTATTGATGCTGAGGCTGTTATAATCCGCCCTCGACTCAAGACTCAGATAGGTAGCGCCATTTTCAAACTCTTTTTCATATTCCGGAAGGCAGGGACTTGGCGCCGCCTCCTGCAGTGCCAGTTCCTGTATCAGCTTTTCTGCCTTTTCCCGGACTTCTTCCGGGCTTTTTGCCATCAGATCATATTTTAATTCCCGGTGTTCTCCCTGGGTGCTTCCAATGCGCTCTTCCCTCTGCGCCCCGTTTTGCAGCGAAATGTTCCCCTGTGGGGCTGCCGTCCAGCGGGAAACGGAGAATTTTGCCACGGAACAGTTCAGCAGCAGGTGCGCTGACAGCAATGCCAGCAGCAATACCGCGGACAACACCCGGCCTTTTCCCCTCGTTCCGGCTGTCATCACGTTTTGCAGCCGCTGTTTAAAGCCTGCCGCCCCATCGCTCAGCCCGGCGGCAATCCGGCCGGCGCGGCACTGCCCTTCGGCGGTTTTCAGCAGCAGGTATCCGTAGTCAATCCGCTCCTTTGGATTCCGTTCTTTCATAATCAGCTCATCGCAGAGAAATTCAACGTCCTTCTCCGCTTCCCTCCGCATCCGGTATAATGCCGGATTAAACCACCCCACCGTACCGGCTGCCAGGAGCAGCAATTTATACCAGAGATCCTTTCTTCGGAAATGACCCAGCTCATGGCAGAAAATCATTTCCAGTTCTGCCTCTGTATATTCCCGGTCCGGAAGATACAGGCGCGGACGGAAGAGCCCCGCCAGCAGCGGCGTGTCCAGATACGCGCAGGCCTGGAGGACAGGCGCCTTTCCCGGACAGAAGGCTTCGCTTACTCTCTGGTAAATCCGTTCCGCGGACTCACCGCTCATGCGGATCCTGCGGCGTTTCAGATCTTTCTGCAGACGAAGATATTCCCAAATCCGGAACCCCGCCGTCAGGCAAACCCCTGACAGCCAGATCCCCGCCAGGTTTTCCAGAATTTTTTTCGTGGAAACCCTTTGATATTCTGTCCTTGTCCCGGCAGTTTCCGCGTTCTCTGCCCCCTCTTTCCTGCCTTTCGAAATGGCGGCGCTGCTTTGGTCTGCGGATTCCGGTTCCGCCGCTGAGGTCTTCTCCTCCCCGGACTGCTCCGTATTCCGGAAAACCACCTGCTTCGGCAGCCTCCATTCCAGGGCCCCTGCCGCCGGCGGCAGCCTCACCGGAAGCAGCACCAGAAGGGAAACAGCCAGCCATATAACATATTTCCAGGCCGCTGTCCAGCGTTTGCCCCAGAGTTTTTCCGCGGCGAGAACAAGCCCTACTGCTCCCGCCGCCAGCAGATTTACTTTCAGAAACTGCAGAAAAAAGTCCGCCACAGATCCACCTCCTGCTTCCCGTCAGGTCTTCTGCCATTATTCTACATATGTAGAAATATTTTGTCAAGCAAAAGCGCGGCTGCTCCCTTTCTGCTGTTTCAGAAAAGCGTGTTCCATTCTGGGAAGTTCCACTCCTATGGTCTCCCGCAGCACATCCTCCACGGTATCCACCGGCAGAATCTCCAGCTCCGCTTTCAGTTCTTCCGGTATTTCCCTGAGATCCTCCCTGTTTTCTCCCGGGATCAGCACTTTGGTGATACCTGCCCGCCGGGCTCCCAGCAGCTTCTCCTTCAGCCCTCCGATGGGCAGCACCGCCCCCCTCAGAGTAATTTCTCCGGTCATAGCCAGATGAGGATCCACTTTTCTGCCGGTAAACAGGGAAGCCAGGGCTGTGAAAAGCGCGATGCCGGCAGACGGCCCGTCCTTGGACACCGCTCCGGAAGGTACATGAATATGAATATCCCGCTCCTTCAGATTCAGGGTATCCATGGGCAGCCGGGACTTCAGAAGACTTAAGGCAATACGGGCGGACTCCTGCATTATGTCTCCCAGCTGGCCGGTGAGGTTCACCTGTCCGCTGCCGGGCATGTCCGTAGCTTCAATAAAAAGGATTTCACCGCCAACCGGCGTCCAAGCCAGCCCTGTTACCACCCCCGGAGGATTATCTTCCTGGGCTCTGTCATGTCTGGAAATCCGCCGTCCCAGAAGGTCTTCCAGGTCTTCCGCCCGGATGGGATCCGGCTGCTCCTGGCCCTCCAGGACGATTTTTTCTGAAATCTTCCGCGCCGCGGCTGCCAGCTGCTTCTTCAGCCCCCGAACCCCAGCTTCCATGGTGTAATCACAGATGATCTTTTTCAGCGCGTCCTCCTCCACCTGGAACTGTTCCGGGGAAAGTCCGTGTTCCTCCCGGACTTCCGGAATCAGATGTTCCCCGGCAATGTGGTATTTTTCTCTCTCCGTATAACCGGAAATCTGAATCACCTCCATCCGGTCCAGAAGGGGGCCGGGAATGGTGTCCAGGGTATTGGCTGTGGCGATAAAGAAGACATCCGACAAGTCGTAGGGCAGATCCAGATAATGATCCGTAAAGGTGCTGTTCTGCTCCGGATCCAGCACTTCCAGCAGAGCGCTGGCAGGATCGCCGCTGTAGCCTCCCGCCGTCAGCTTATCCACTTCATCCAGCACCATCACCGGATTGGAAACCCCGGCGGTCTTAATGCCGCGGAGAATCCGGCCGGGCATTGCCCCCACATAGGTTCTGCGGTGTCCCCGGATTTCCGCCTCGTCCCGGATGCCTCCCAGGCTCAGGCGGATATACTTTCTGCCCAGGGCCCGGGCAATACTTTTGCCCAGACTGGTCTTGCCGGTTCCGGGCGGCCCCGCCAGCAGCAGGATGGATCCTCTGCTTCCCTTTTTCAGCTGCAGCACCGCCAGATACTGGAGAATTCTCTCTTTGACCTTTTCCAGTCCGTAGTGATCCTGCTCCAGAATCTCCCGGGCCTCTTTCAGATTTACAGAAACATCCTCCTGCTTTTCCCAGGGAAGTTCCAGACAGAAATCCAGATAATTGCGGATCACACTTTCCTCCGCGCTGCCCTGCCCCAGGGACTCCAGACGGTCCGCCTCCTCCAGCAGTTCCTCCCGGATGTCCTCCGGCATAGGTTTCTCCCGGAGCCTCTCCCGGTAATCCTTTTTCTCTTTTCTCCTGCTTCCTCCGTCCTCTCCCTGCTCCTTCAGCTCCTCCTGAATAGACTTCAGCTGCTCCCGCAGCACCTGGTTGCGGTAGAAGCGATTGGCTTTATCTGTCATTTTTTCATTGAGTTCCATGCTCAGCTGCACAGACTCCTTCTGCTTCAGCAGATCGTCCATAAACAGAAGACTTCTTTCCTTCAGGGAGTCCGCTTTCAGATATTCATACTTCCTTTCTCCGGAAATATGCAGGTAGCGGCTCATGTAGGCAATAAGGGTGTTGATATCCTGAAAATTCTCTAAGATTTTTACATACTGCTCCCCGTTGCGGAAATTTTCACTGATTTCACGGATAATCTCCCGGTAATAGTCCAGGATTTCCTCCCGGCTCCTGCTGTCCAGATCCTCCAGTTCCGGATACGCTCTGCAGTCCGCGTAAAACACCCCCTCTCGAAGCCGGACGCCTGATACCGCCGCCCGGTCCAGAAATTTCGCGTGCAGAAAGGTTCCCTTTTCATTTTTCTGCAGTTCCTGCGCCGTAAAAAGAACTCCCAGCCGGTGAAAATCTTCTTCAGACAGTTTCTCCTGCCGGTAATTCTGCTTCAGAGGAAGGGCCAGCACCCGGGCTTTTGGCTGCTCCAAAAGCCGCTCCAGTCCCTCTGTCAGTTCCGTCAGGGGCATCACTGCCTCAATGCCCGGCAGCAGCACGGAATCCGCCACCGGAAGTACAGGCATCTCCTGTTGTTTCGCTGTATATTCCATTCCCTGTGTCTCTCCTTTCTATAAACGAATATTCGTTTAATTACAGTTTCAAAAAAACGAGGGCCTCTGCCCCCAGGGGCCGGGATCCCCCCGCCTGTTTCTCAGTACAGGATCGCTCTCTGAACCAGCTGGATGAGCTCGTCCAGCAGCTGTGATTTCTCAGAACTTTTCAGTTTCTGGTCAAAAACAATGGCCTTTACCGGGTAAAAAATCAGGGCCTCCAGACTCTGGGCGCTGTAGTTCCGAATCACATGTTTCTGTTTCAGCTCCTCCAGCAGACAGCCCACGCTGCCGATGCTTTTGCGGCAGGCACATTTGCTGGACAGGGCCCTGCAGTTTCCAAACTGCTCCATAAAGCTGCTGATATCCTCGTTCTCCGTCATATAACGGTAAAAACTGCGCATGAGAGTCTCGATCACCTGGGATCCGCACATATCCGTCTCTACCTGGCCCATCATGTAGTCAAAGACATGCTCTGAATATTCCATATAAATGCACTGGAGCATATCTTCCTTGCTGTCAAAATATGTATAGACCGTAGCAGGGGAAACCTCCGCCTTTCTGGCAATTTTAGAGATAGAGGTTCCGCTCCATCCCTCTTCCAGCATCAGGCTGGCCACGGCTTCCTTGATCCGCTGCGCCTTCTCATCGTCTTTTCTTCTCATCCTGCACCTCGTACTTTTATAATAAACGATCATTCATTTATTGTCAACCGCCTTTTGATCCAGGTTTTTTAAAAAATTTTCCATCTCCTGCAGTTCCCCCCGGTCAAATCCCTCTCCCCGGTACAGAGAAGCCACAAAATCTTTCAGAGAATTCCCATACAGTTTTTCCAGCACCCGACGGCTTTCCTGATGCTGATATTCTTCCTTGGAGATCAGCGGGTTGTAGAGATTGGTTCTTCCCTCCTTGGTAACACGCACAAATTTTTTCTTCTCCAGTCTGGTCAGCATAGACAGCACCGTGGTAAGCGCCAGATTTTTACTGCGGTTGATGTACCGCTCCACCTCCAGCCTGGTCATGTCCGGGTGTCCCTCCCACAGCGCCATCATTACCTCCAGCTCCGAATCCGGAAGTCTGGGAAATCGTCTCTTCATGCTCCGCCCTCACTTTTCTACGTTTGTAGCAATTATAGTTTCATTGTACTCATGGAAAAAGATTCTGTCAAGCAAATAAAATAGGCTGAACGGTTCAATCCCATGCGTGTCCTTTCACGTACTTGCTTTCATTTTCATATACAGTATAATATGTATGATGACACAAGCGGCAAAGGGCGGTGCGGACTGCCCAGGCAGACATGGTTTTATGGGGCGCGAAACACCGAAAGGCAGCCATTTGTCACAGAAAGCCCTAAGAGGAGAAAAAAATGATTTCCTTTACAATAGAACAAAAAAGAATCGATGTGTTTCCAGGCGCAAGGCCGAATACCCCGGCAATTTATCTGAACACCTACGGTCAGGAGGGGAAACAGGTTTTTCAGTACATGCGGGAAACCGGCTGTCCGGATTTTTCGCTGGTCGCGGTCAGCAATCTGGAATGGGAGCACGATATGGCACCCTGGGACATTCCGCCTATCTGGGGCAAAGATGCGCCCTGTACCGGCGGAGCCGATGGTTACCTGAAACTTCTTCTAAATCAAATTCTGCCGAAGGCGGAAAAAGCATTGCCGGGTATCCCTTCCTGGCGGGGAATCGCCGGATACTCCCTGGCCGGACTGTTTGCAGTGTATTCGATTTATCAAACGGATGTCTTTTCACGTACTGCCAGTATATCCGGTTCCCTGTGGTTTCCTGGAATCAAAGAGTACATCGTTTCCCATATGCCTCAGAAAAAGCCTGCCTGTATGTACTTTTCGCTGGGCGACCGGGAATGTCATACCCGAAACAAATTTCTGAAATGTGTTCAGCAGAACACAGAAGCCCTGGAGTCCTTCTATCGCCAACAGGGAATCGACACAATCTTCCGGTTAAATCCCGGCAATCACTTCCGGGACGGCGTGCTTCGGACAGCGGCAGGCCTTCAGTGGATCCTGGAACAAAGAACGTAAAAAGCCGGGGTCAGAATCGCTCATATTCTGACCCCGGCGAAATCTGTCTCTATCTGTTTTTCAGAGACCGACTCATTTCTCAGCAGGTGGCGCCTCCCACCAGATGCTTCTGCGCCTTGATATTTTCTTCTTTTCTCTCCAGCAGATCGTTGGACAGGAGCTGCTCCTGCACATTCTCAAATCCCAGTCTGGCAATGGTATCAGAGAAACGCTCTCCGGTAATGCCCTGTTCCCGAAACAGGAGAATGGCCTTCTCCACTACCGCCAGCACTTCCTGTTTGTCGGTAAAGATCTTGTCCAGATAACGGCCCTGGGCTACATGCTTGCCCCAGCGTCCGCCGATGTAGATCCGGTAGCCGCTTGTGTAGGAATCCACCGCGTGGAAGGGGCATTTGCCCACGCAGCGCCCGCAGTGGTTGCACTTTTCAGGATCAATGAGAACTTTTCCGTCCGCCACCTGGGGCACATGGATGGGACAGTTCTCCACAATCTGGCACTTCTTGCATCCACGGCATTTTTCCAGATTGACCTCCGGCACCTTCTGGCCGATGATGCCCAGGTCGTTCAGATCCGGCTTCACGCAGTTGTTGGGGCAGCCGCCCACGGCGATTTTAAACTTGTGGGGCAGCTTCACTTCCCGGTAGCCTTTATAGAAAAGCTGATGGATCTCTTCGGACAGCTCAAAGGTATCAATCAGGCCGTACTGGCAGGTAGTTCCCTTGCAGGATACCACAGGACGAACCTTGGAGCCGGTGCCGCCGGTCTCCATGCCGGCGTCCTTCATGAAAGCCAGGAAATCTTCGATCTTGTCATAGGGGATCTTCTGGATCTCCATGGTCAGACGGGTGGTCATCGTCACTTCCCCGCTGCCGAACCTTCTGGCCGCCTCCGTGATAACTGCCATCTCATCCGCCGTCACCTTTCCGTTGCGGGTGATGACACGGGCATTGAAGCAGTCCGGAGTGTTTTTGTCCCGCAGGAATCCCAGGCCCTTCAGCCGGGTGATCTCCTCGGAGGACACCGCGGACTTTACACCCTTTACTTTTACATCGTTAAAGAAAGTGGCTCCCTCCAGCACCTTGGTATTGGTGTAGCCCAGGGCTTTCAGACGGTTCTGCAGGAAATATCCTCTCTTGCCCTTCAGGCATACCAGCAGCAGTTTTTCATCCTTTCCCAGACCTTCCACCGGTCCGTCCACCTTCTCCAGCTGCACATGGGTGGCTCCCGGGATCTGCGGCGCGGGAGCCACATCGATGATCCGGTAATCTTCCGCTGCTCCCGCCGCGTACTCCGCGGGGGTCATGCTGTCCATAACGCCGTTTATTTTATTTTCCAGAATGTACACAGCCTGCACAAAGGGATGGATGGCCGTGGAGAAAGGCGGGGCGTAGGCGAAGTCCATAGCCTCGAAATCCTCCAGCACAGCTCCCATGGAAATGCCGGCAACGGCAATATCCACCATCTTGTCCACGGCTCCCGGTCCGAACACCTGGATTCCCAGAAGTTTGTGCGTCTTTTTATCCGCGATAAGTTTGGTGGCAAAAGAGGCGGCTCCCGGGTAGTAATGGGCCTTGTCATCGGTGACAGCCAGGGCGGTCTCCACCTCATAGCCTGCTTCTCTGGCGGCAGCCTCGGTCAGGCCTGTGCGTCCGCAGTTCAGACCCGGCAGCTTTACCACGCCGGTTCCAAGAACACCGGGATAGGATTTCTGCTCTCCTGCCAGTACCTGCGCCAGCATCCGCCCCTCCAGGTTAGCGCTGGAGCCCATGGGGGACCACTGGGGTTTGCCGGTGACGCGGTTGGTGACCATGACGCAGTCGCCCACAGCGTAGACATCTTCCAGATTGGTCTTCATCTGCCGATCCACCACCAGGGCGCCTTTTACCATCTCCAGGCCGCTGTCAGCAAGCCAGGCGGTGTTGGGGCGCACGCCTACGGACATCACTGCCAGATCCGCCGGGAAGGTTCCTGCGCTGGAGCGCACCGCCGTTACCCGGGAATCTCCCAGAAGGGCTTCTACTTTGACCCCGGTAATGACCCGGATCCCCTGTTTCTGCAGATGTTTCTTGGCGTAAGCCGCCATCTCCGGATCCAGAACTCCGGGAACAATCTGGGGCGCCGCGTCCAGCACCGTCACATCCAGGCCCTGCTCCTTCAGATTTTCCGCCGTCTCCAGGCCGATAAAGCCGCCGCCTACCACTACAGCCTTTTTCGCCTCGGCGTCCTTCAGATAATTTCTCATAAAAATGGCGTCGTCCGGAGTCCTCAGCTTAAATACGCCCTGCAGATGGATTCCCTCCATCTCCGGCATAATGGAGGACGCGCCGGCGGCGATGATCAGCTTGTCATAGGCCTCCTCCGTCACTTCCCCGTCCTCCAGGTTTCTCACTTCCACTTTCTTTTCAGCGGCTTTCAGTCCCACCGCCTCCCGGCCGGTCCGCACCTGCACCCCTGTAAGAGCCGCGTATTTCTCCGGGGTATTCACGATCAGCTGATCCCGGGACTCAATGAGACCGCCTACATAATAAGGAAGACCGCAGCCCGCGTAAGAGATATCCCTGTCCCTGGTCAGGATGGTAATATCCAGGCTTCTGTCCTCCCGTTTCAGTTTGGCCGCGGCCTTGGTTCCCGCCGCTACGCCGCCGATGATCAATACCTTCATCCTTCATTTCCTCCGTTTTCTGAATCCATGCCCATGTGCTCTCTGTTGCTCTTATGGAACTTTCTGTTCCGGATTCTGGTTTTATTTTACACCAGAATAATAATAATGTAAAATTATGATTCTTTATGTTATAATAAATTAATTTAATGAGAAGTGCGGAGCAATCCGTGTCTCATAATTTCAGGAGGTTCCCCCATGCTTGATTTCCGCACCGAAACCTTTTTATGTGTCTGCCGCCATATGAATTTCACCCGGGCCGCCGGGGAACTGGGCATCACCCAGCCGGCTGTATCCCAGCACATCCATTTTCTGGAAGAATACTATCACGCCCGGCTGTTTGCCATGAACGGGAAAAAGCTTTCTCTGACAGAGCAGGGAGAGCACCTGCGCCGGGCTCTCACTACCATCCGGGACGATGAAGCCCTTCTGCAGAAAGAACTTCAGGAAATCGCCGGCCGCACCAAACCTCTGGCCATCGGCGCTACTATGACCGTAGGCGAATACCTGCTTCCCCGCCCCTTAAGCCGGTTCATCAAAGCGCACCCGGAGAAATCCCTGAAGCTGATCCTGGAAAATACCCGACGGCTCCGGGAACTGCTGGATTCCGGGGATCTGGATCTGGCAGTGGTCGAGGGACATTTTCCCAGCGAATCCTATGATTTCCGCATCTGGAAACGGCTCCGCTTTATCCCTGTGGCGGCAGCCTCCCACCGGTTTCCGGACCGCCGCCTCGCCATGGAGGATCTTTTTTCAGAAACTCTCCTGCTGCGGGAACCCGGCTCGGGAACCCGGGAAATCCTGGCCCGCTATCTGGAATCCTGCAACTATGATGTGAGCCATTTCTCAAAGGTTCTGGAAATCACCAACATGCACAGCATCCAGGTACTGGCGGAGGAGGACTGCGGCATCACCTTTCTCTATGAGGCGGTAGCGGAAGAAGCCCTGCAGAAAGGGACTCTCATCCGGATCCCTCTGCAGGACTTCGAACTCTCACACAATATCTCCTTTATCTGGCGTCGGAACAGTATTTTCGCCGAAGAATATCAGAACTTTTTCCGGGAACTCTCCTGATTTTTCAATGGCAGCCGTGTTCTCCGCAGCCTCCCTCATGGCGGCCGCAGCCCTCCCCATGGCGCTCGCGGCCGTGATGGCCGCAGTCTCCGCCGTGATCGTGGTGATCGCAGGTAGCCTCCGCATTCTGAACCAGGGTGCCGGCCAGCAGGGAATCCACCGCCCTGTCCGCGTCTCCGCTGACTCCGGCGTACAGGCGGATGCCCGCCTCCTGAAGGGCTTTTCTGGCGCCGCCGCCGATACCGCCGCAGATCAGGATATCAGCCCCGATTTCTCTCAGCATTCCCGCCAGAGCTCCGTGGCCCTGTCCGTTGGTGCTCTGTACGGCAGAATTCACAATCTTTCCGTCCTCCGCTTCATAAACCTTAAACTGTTCCGTGTGTCCAAAATGCTGAAAAATTTCTCCATTTTCATAGGTAACCGCGATTTTCATCTTTCCATCCTTCCTTTCTGAAATTCGATTTCCGCAAAGTCTGTAATGGCATCCTTCGTCCCTGCCGGAACAGAGCTCATAGTCGCCTCCCTCAATCCGAAGGGGCAGCCCGTAGGCCAGACAGACCGCCAGTTTCTTTCTGGCACTGTTGTAGACCGCCTGGGCTGTGGTACGAGCCACCCGCATTCTCCGGGCACACTCTGCCTGGCTGAAATCCTCCAGGTCAATGAGACGGACCGCCTCATACTCGTCCAGGGTCATCCGGACAATCTCATCCTCCTCTTCCTGGCCCACCGGGTCAAATCCCCGGCAGACCGGCAGAGCGCAGATCCTTCTTCTTTTGCATGGTCTCGGCATCTGGATCCCTCCGTGTAGTTATTGGCATATGCCATTTACTTTTTTCAGCATATCACTCTTTTCACATTCTGTCAAGGAATGATTTCCCTTTCAAGCTTCCTTTTTCGTCCCATATTTTTTCCGGTAAGCCTGATAGATCCTGGAACCGGAAACGCCCCGGATCACACGGGCGCCGCTCCGCCTCAGAGCTTTCTCCTCCAGCCGTCCGGACCGGACCTGCCGGGCAAGTTCTCTGACAACCTTCCTGCCGCCGGGCATAATCAAGTCCGTTCCCGCCTGAATGGCTCCGCAGTGATCTCCCAGCTTTCCTCCGGTGGCGTACCAGTCTGTCATCACCAGGCCTTCAAAGCCCCATTCGCAGCGAAGCACCCTGGTCAGAAGATCCCGGCTGTTGTTTACGTACTCTCCGTTCACCTTATTATAGCTGGACATAAGGGCCTGGGCATTTCCTTCCCGAAGGGCAATCTCAAAACCTCTCAGATAAATTTCTCTCAAAGCCCGCTCTGTTACATTGGCGTTCGTCCGGTTCCGATTATCTTCCTGGTTATTGCAGCAGAAATGCTTAATAGTCACAAAACAGCCTTTTCGTGACTGAACGCCCCGGCTGACAGCCGCCGCCATCTTTCCCGTGAGCAGCGGATCCTCGGAATAATATTCAAAATTCCGTCCGCAGAGAGGATTTCGATGGATATTCATGCCCGGAGCCAGCCAGTAGGTCACCCCATAGGCCTCCATCTCTCTGCCTACCGCCTCTCCCACCCGTTCCAGCAGCCGGGTGTTCCAGGACTGGGCCAGGGCAAGCCCTGTGGGGAATGAGGTGGCAAACTGATACACGCAGGGCTGTTTTTCAGAATTTCCCAGCATCCGTTTTTTTATAAATTCCGGGAAATACTTCATAACGGAAATATTGGGTTCCACCGGCTTTAGTTTTCCGCTTCTGGTTACCGCGGAAGTCTTCTGGATCCGCAGCCCTGCGGGTCCGTCCGCCAGACAGACATTGGGAAGCCCCTTCTCCAGGAATTCTCCTGTAGTAAAGCCCGCGGCTCCGGGCGTCTCAAAAAATTTCCGCCCCTGCGCGGCCATTCCGGTTCCTGCTGCCAGACTGCAGAGGTCTTCCGCCGACAGCTTTTCCAGGATTTCATCCGTCACCGAATCCGAGTATATTTCCGGTTCTTCATAGGTGTGCACTCTCTTCTGAATCTCCGAGGCTTTCACCGGAATCCGGGGCAATCCCTCATACCGGGCTTTCCCCTCCTGATGGGCGGAAGACTCCAGTACCTGTATTTCCCGGACCGGCGGACAGATGTGCTCACAAATCTCGGTCACCGCTTCCTGATCCAGCACCACCGCCGCCACGGCTTCTGTATCTCTGGAGGAATTGCCCAGGCGGAGAATATATTCTCCCGGTTCCAGCACAAAAGAAGCGTCCTCCTCCCGGAAAGAAGCCAGTTCTCTCAGATCGAAACTCAGAGAAACGGTTTCGCTCTCCCCGGGCTTGAGGTTTCCGGTCTTTTCAAAAGCCGCCAGCTGCTGATACGGCTTGTCCAGCCCGCCCATAGGGCAGCTCACATAGAGCTGAACTACTTCCCTGCCGCCGCAGGCCTGTCCCGTATTGGTCACCTTCGCCAGCAGTGATATCCGGCTTCCCTCTGTCCGCGTTCCGCACTCCTGAATAGAAAAAGAAGTATAGGATTTCCCGTAGCCGAAAGGATACCGCGGTTTTACCCGGAAGGTATCAAAATACCGGTAACCCACATAGATTCCCTCCCGGTAATATTCCTCTTCCAGATCTCCGTTGAGATAGCTGTACTCCCCGGAGAACGGTATATCTTCGTACCGTTCCGGCCAGGTATCCACGGTTTTTCCCGAGGGGGTCACCTGACCGGTGAGCAACTCCGCCAATGCCCGTCCCCCCATCATTCCCTGCTGGGCAAAATAAAAGACTCCGCTGATTCCGGGGATCTCATCCAGGAAGCTCATATCAAACACGGAACCCACGTTGATCACCAGGATCAGCTTTTCATAATGTTCCGCGCAGAAAATCAGATTGTTCCTCTCCTCATCCGACAGGGAATATTCCTGCTCTTTGAGTTTCCGGTCCGCCCCCTCTCCGGCCTGGCGCGCAATAACCCAGATACAGGTATCCGTCTCCGATTTGTCCACATCCTGCCGGGTAACCGGTCTTCCGAAAGGATACTGATAGGGATGTCCCATAATATTCACCGCGTCCAGTTTCAGCAGATTTCTGCGGAACGCGGCCCCGTAAGCCTCCTCGCCCTTTCGGTACTCTTCCATATAATCCTCCAGCCAGTCCCGGGTGGTCACAGTGAAGCCGGCGTCTTCCAGGCCTTCCAGTATAGTGATGTTATGCCGGTCATTGACCTCACCGGAACCGGTCCCTCCCTTGATGGTAAGCGCGGCGCCAGCTCCGTAAAGAGCAATTCTGCCCGGCTGCAGAGGAAGCGTGCCGTCGTTCTCCAGCAGCACGATCCCCTCCCGGGCCGCTTCCAGTGAAATCTGCCGGTTTTCCCTCTCCAGAACGGTCTCGGCATCGCTGAACAAAGCCTTATTGCGGATTCTCATTTTCACAGAATATCACTCCTTTCTACTAATCAGACACGCTGCCCGATAGAGGGGCATAAGACACGGATTGCTCCGCGCCTGGTGCTTCCGCAATCCTGAGAAGCCCTCAGGAATCTAAATGAAAAGCTCCGGTAGGGGAGCTACCGGAGCCTTTCGAGGGGAGTATAAATAATTAATAAGGGGTTATTAATTGTAAAAAAAATTTTT